>JAEEGL010458905.1_pt1 | contig 14176 bp, 12 predicted proteins | sample 9134231 | NCBI WGS metagenome assembly JAEEGL01 (sample SAMN16246548, study PRJNA631951) | gut metagenome | biome: gut microbiome; feature: rumen; material: fiber-attached | host: Bos | place: Iran: Karaj | collected 2018-10 | reverse complement strand
GCTAATAACGTAAATGTCTCAAGTATGTTCGTTGCCGACAGGAAACGCACATCCATATCGCGAAGATTTTCCCGGACATACGTATGGATCAACGGATCATCATCAATCACAAGGATAGTATGCGACAAATCATCGTTCTGACGAAGATCGTACTTCGCGTCCTCATCCATGATCTGAAGCATGATCTCAGCTATTTCGGGATCAAACTGTGTTCCCTTACCTTTGATCAGTTCCTCACGGACAACCTCCTTAGGCAAAATCTTACGGTAACTTCGATCACTTGCCATCGCATCATACGCATCCGCGACCGCAATAATACGGGCAATCTCAGGGATCGTCTCTCCCTCCAGACCGTTCGGATATCCCTTACCGTCATAGCGCTCATGATGATACTTGGCCGCGTATCCCACACGAGCGTCATCGTGGATATCACGTAAGATATGGAAGCCGCTGACAGGATGGATACGAATCTGATCAAACTCTTCGTCAGTGAGCTTCCCCGGCTTGTTGATCACATCGACAGGTACACGAATCTTTCCGACATCGTGAAGCAGTCCCGCGTAAAAAATGATCCGCTGTTCATCCTCCGTCTTGCCCATCCGTTCCGCGATACGTACCGCGTAATCTGCCACTCGCTGGGAGTGACCGCTCGTATAACGATCCTTCGCGTCAATCGTAGACGTCAGAGAACGCACGATATTCATGTTCATCCGCTGGAGCTGATCCAGACTCTCCTGTTCTCTCTTCTCCGCCTTCGAGACTCTCCGTATGGAAATCACACAGAAAATAACGATGATCAGAAAGATCGCGAGAGAAATCAATATCGCGATAAATATCTGATGGCGAATCGGCTCGTACAAAAGGTCATTCTTTGCGACGATAATGACCTTCAAGTTGCCTTGTACCTTATCAACAAAAGTCGTACATGCTTCATCATCAAGTTTCAACTCGAATGTCCCGTCATTACGATTTCTTATCTCAGTCTGCAATTCGGCATATTTTTTTATCTCATCGTAATCCTTTCCGATCTCACCTTTTTCACTGTGGGCGATTACAAGTCCATTATTGTCTTCAACAAAACAGTATCCGATATCGTTCATCGTCGTATCTTGGACAATTCTTTGCACCTCATCAAGTGTCAGATCAAGAGAAAGCACGCTCTCTCTGTCGGAAAGCAACTGCGTAAAGGAAATGATCGTCTTGCCTGTTTGCGCGTCAATATAGGGTTCGGATATAGCCATCTCTCCCCTTGCCTCGACCGCCTCCCTATACCAGGTACGTTCCTTAGGTTTGAAGTCAGCCGATGGTTCCCAGCCGGCACCGTCTACATACGCCCCGTCCAGATAGCCGTAAAAACCAGTGATGTTCGGATCAAATTCGTCCCTCATCTGTTTGGTGGATCTCGTCAGATAATCCTTGATTTGGAAACGAGCCACTTTCTTTTTGAGCATCGAGTCCACCGTACCCGCAGCGAACCACAGAACATCGTAACCTTTTTTCATATAGTTCTCGATTGTCATGGATTCGCTCTTCAGATTGCTTTCCCCGATATCCCGGATATCATCAGCGACCGATCCGTAATATACCGTAAAAATGTACGTCAACATCACCGCCTGCAGAACAAAAATCAGCAGTACGGTCACGAAAAACTGTCTGGTCGACGTACTTTTCTTCATCCGTTCCCCCCTCAAATATGTCAAAACGCGCTAGCCGCAATTCATCAAATACACATCGTACATTAAAATTATACCACAAAATCACGCTTTGTAAACAGAAAAACATACAGAACGCTTGCAAAAAAGCGAGAATTGGTGTATAATCGCATTCATTATAAGATGAAAGGTGGCTTATTTATCATGATAAAAGCAGGAATAATCGGCGCTACAGGCTATGCCGGACAGGAACTCGTCCGGATTCTCTTAGGACATAAAGACGTGGAGATCAAGTGGTTCGGTTCGCGCAGTTACGTGGATCAGCGTTTCGCCTCCGTGTTCGGGAACTTTACGGAATTGGTGGATGATCTCTGTAAAAGTGACGATCTTGACAAGCTGGCTGACGAAGTCGATGTTATTTTTACCGCTACACCGCAGGGATACCTGGCCGGAATCCTTACCGAAGATATTCTGAAAAAGGCCAAGGTTGTTGACCTCTCTGCCGACTATCGGATTAAAGATGTAAAAAAATACGAAGAATGGTATGGCATCGAACACAAGAGCCCGGCGCTCATCAAAGAAGCTGTATATGGCCTGTGCGAGGTGAATCGTGAGGATATTAAAAAAGCCCGTCTGATTGCGAATCCGGGCTGCTATCCGACCTGTTCGACACTCTCCATCGCTCCGCTCGCAAGACGAGGCTGGATCGATATGAACACGCTGATCATCGACGCGAAGTCAGGAACCTCAGGAGCCGGTCGTGGTGCCAAAGTTCCGAATCTTTACTGTGAAGTCAATGAGAGCATCAAGGCCTACGCCGTTGCCACTCATCGTCACACACCGGAGATTGAGGATCAGTTGTCCTATATTAGCGGAAAAGATGTTAGGATCAACTTCACGCCGCATCTGGTACCGATGAACCGCGGCATCCTCGCCACAAGCTACGCGTCGCTCGTAGGTGAGCACAGCGAGGAAGAAATAAAAAATGCCTACTATGAAGACTATAAGAATGAATACTTCGTTCGCGTCCTTGACGGAACGACTCCGCCGGAAACACGTTGGGTTGAAGGCAGCAACTTCGTCGATGTCAACGTCAAGTACGATCCGCGTACCAACCGTGTGATCATGATGGGCGCGATCGATAATATCACAAAGGGTGCTGCCGGCCAGGCCGTTCAGAATATGAACCTGCTCTTCGGATTGGATGAAAAAGAGGGCTTGAGAATGGTTCCGATGGTGCCATAATAAAAATACTCAGACGAGGTGATCCTGCCTCACTCCGCTCAGCGGACTGAGCGCACGTTCATACTCGAATTGCTTCGCAATTCTCGTTGCACGTGCGCCTTCAAGCAAATAAAAAAGAGTGAACTCGCATGCAAACATGCAGTTCACTCTTTTCCATTTGATCTCAGTCCGCCTCACTCATCCTCGACGGTCTCTGCATCCTTAACGTGTTCTTCGTGACCGTCAATCGCACCGACATCATACGGCGTACTCTGGTAAACATAATAGTTTAACCAGTTGCTGTACAAGAGCTGACCGGAAGAGAACCACTGCACCATCGGCTTGGCTCCGGGATCGTCATTCGGAAAATAATGCTTCGGGATCTTCGGGTTTATCCCCTTAAGCATATCCCTCTCATACTCACGAAGCAGTGTTTTCGAATCGTACTCAGGATGACCGAGGACGAAAAACTGTGAGCTGTCTCTGCGCTTGATGATCGCGATACCGGACTCATCGGAGACCGCCATCACCTCGAGTTCCGGATGCTCGGCAATATCCTCCGGACGGATTGAAAAACTCCGACTCTGTGGCATATAAAACAGATTATCAAACCCCCGGAACAGTGGGGATTTTTTCTTTAACACGCGATGCTCGTAGACACCGGACAATTTTTCATCCAAAACCACGCGCTTGATCCCATAGTGATAATACAGGGCCGCGCATGCCCCCCAGCAGCTGTGCAACGTGCAGTGCACATGCGTCTTCGACCACTCCATGATCTCACATAATTCTTTCCAGTACACTACATCCTCAAAACGCGTCTTCTCAAGCGGCGCACCGGTGATGATCAATCCGTCGAAGCGACGGTCCTTCACCTCATCAAACACGGTATAGAATGTCTCCAAATGGTTTTCTTCAACATGCCGCGGCTGATAACTTTCCGTCTGCATGAATTCAACCTCGACCTGAAGCGGCGTATTGGAAAGCTTGCGCAAAAACTGCGTCTCCGTCTCAATCTTAGTCGGCATCAGGTTCAGAATAAGCACGTGAAGCGGACGGATGTCCTGGTGCATCGCACGATACTCCGTCATTACAAAAATATTCTCATCCTCCAGAATCTTCTGTGCCGGAAGTGAATCCTGAATCTTAATCGGCATCGTCTATTCTCCTTTTATTCATAGAATTTTTCACTTTTTATTCCACCGGTCTCATGTTCCGATGCGTAGGTGTCCTCGGTTTCTTCCACCGACTCATGATAACCTGTTAGCGCGGCGAACGGCGCAAACTGCGCTGCCCGCGCTTCCATCGACATCGAGGCCCTCTTTGACTTCGGTCTCGGAAGGTCGATAATATCGGCGTATTTTTCACGCGTATTCTTCGCAATCTCTTCGATACTTCTCACAAAAACACCCCTTTACGTGTCCCAGTCACACATTATACTCCATGTTTATCATTATTTCAACCCTTATGTCCACCTACCTGACCATTCCTTTCGATGGTGGTTGCTCCCTCCTGCAGGTTCATCCCCTTCAACAGCGCGTTTTTCCCGTACCGTTTCTGGATATCGAGTATCGCGTGCTGAAGCTTCCGCTCCTTCATCTCAGCCTCATAGGCGAGCATCCGTTCCTCCTGCTCCGCTTCCACATCATCAAAAATAGTCAGCTGTCGTTTTTCCGACTCGGGTGGCTTGATATCCCCCTCATAGATCACATGATTGGCCGTGATATTCACTCGCCGGATCAAAAGATCCGGGTTGACGATCCTCTCATACAAGTCCATCACGGCGTCCATGATCTGTCTGGTCGATGACATCGGATGATCGAGATTGGCAGTCCCGTGCGCATGCTTGGGCACCGGGCGTCCGTAGCGATCCGGTTTTACCTCGCCGTGGTATTTTTCACGAATCTCCGGTCTGCTGAGTGATTCCACGTCATAGCCAATCGTCAGTACCATCTGATCCGTCACAAGGCGTTTTTTTACCAGATCGAGAACCAGAAGTTCCGTCATCTCACGCGCAATCAGTTGTGCCTTTTCATACGTATATGGTTCCTTCAGCACCTGCCCGGAACCGATACTGTTATTCTCCGGCCTATACGAATGAATATACCTGATCTCTGTCGGCTCGTACCCCCAGGCATGATCGATCAGAAGCTCCGCATTCACTCCGAACAGCTGATACAGAAGATCCTCATTGTCAATAGAGCATCTTGCCACATCGCCCATCGTGTGCATCCCGTACTCTGCAAGACGTTTCCTGTAACCGCCGCCGACACGCCAGATATCCGTGATCGGCTCATGATCCCACAGCTGTTCCCGATACGAAATCTCATCAAGTTCCGCTACTCTTACGCCGTCTTCGTCCGCGGGCATTTTTTTCGCAACGACATCCATCGCAACCTTCGCCAAAAACAGATTCGTTCCGATTCCCGCCGTTGCCGTAACGCCGGTTTCAGCAAGCACCTCCCGTACCATCTTGATCGCCAGTTCACGTGCCGTCATGTGATAGTTTTTCAGATACGCCGTGACATCCATGAACACCTCATCGATCGAATAGATATGAATATCCTCCGGCGCAATATAGCGAAGATAGATCTCTACGATCTGATTGGAAAACTCCATATAGCGACGCATCTGCGGAGGCGCCGCGATAAAATCCAGTTCCAGTGTTTCGTCCGAATCCAGTTCCGGTGCCAGACAGGACTTGCCGGAAAACTCAACCTCCGTGGTATCGGAAGGCGCGTCGCCTCTTCGGTTTCTGCTTTGACTCTTTTTCAAGGATTCCAAAAGGCTTCTCTTTCGCCAGGCATTCACTTCCTTCACACGCTGGATCACCTCAAAAAGTCTCGCTCTTCCGGGGATACCATAGCGCTTCAAGGATGGCGTCACAGCGAGGCAGATCGTTTTTTCCGTACGCGAAGAATCCGCCACGACCAGGTTTGTCGTAAGCGGATCCAGGCCACGCTCCAGGCACTCGACCGAAGCGTAGAACGATTTCAAATCGATGCATACATACTGCCTCATGCTCCCTCCCATTTTTACCAAGAGCCACCGCCCCCGCCGCCGCCTCCGCCGCCGGAGAATCCTCCCCCACTTCCGGAGCCACCGGGTGTTGACGTCATGGCTGTTCTGGCGCTTGACATCGTGTTATTCATAAACCGATTGAATGAATAATAATTGAATCCATTCGCATGACTTCCGGCATACCAGTGTGGTGGTTCCATCGCGATGCTCTCAAACTGATTCACCCAGATGTCCGTGATGCCAAGCACGTAGGTATAGGGCAGAATTTTATAAAAATACTGCGGATCCTGATTTACGAGCGATACCAGATGTGGACGTTCTGCCGTCATCAGATAATTTCGGAATCCACGAACCCTACCGAGAAGTTCATTTCCATACTTGGTTCTCCTCTCGATAAGTCGGAAAAATATGATCTGTCCGGTCGCCGCGATCACACAGGCAAAGAAAACCACCCATAAAAATGCGCCGTTCGGATACTGATTATTATTTGTGAATACATCCCGGAACAAATAAGCAAAAATCGCGACCGCCGCGAGGCCGAGAACTCCCATTATAATCCGGAGAGCCACATGGTTACTGGCATGGGAAGCTGCCATCGTAACCGCTGTTAACACGGCAAACAGAATGATGGGTGGAATCGCACCTATCACCAGATCCTCCCCTCCAAACACGGTTTTCATCGGTCCTGTCAGCCCGATCATAAGCGGTATCAGACCAAACGGAATCGTGATCAACCGCCAGCTGAGAGAATTGGTATGAAAGATCCTCGGTCTCATACTTTCACGAACTTTTTTAGTAACCTTATTCAAGGTTTTATAAAAGTCATTGGTCATTTCTTTTTTCGTAACCAACGCGCCGTACTGTCCAAGTCCACTCATAAAGAGGCTCTCGGCTTCATCCGTACCCGTATAAGGACGTAAAATACGGAACACAAAATCCTTCCCTTTTTCATCATTTTGTATGATCTCGATGTACCCCTGCGCAGCAAGTTCGACAATCAAAGGAACCGCGTCATAATTGGAAACAGAGCCCTTGTACGCATATGCGATCTCCGCGCAATTCAGTCCGTCCGGCGGATAGAATTCGACAATCTCGATCACGTCATCATCACGTCCGAACTTGAACCAGATAATAAATGATATTGTCAGAAAGAGACAGCTTAATACCACAGCGACGATACCGGCGAGAGGAAAACTTCTGGTCTGCTCAAAATACCCATCCTCCAATCGGATTCTCGTCGTAAAGTACGCACCCGGTTCGATCTGATATCCGATCAGTGCTCCGCGTATTTTTTTACCGTCAAAAGAATACCTTATTCCATCGATTCTGGACTCGCGGTTCGCTCCGTAATAAAACCCGATATTATCTCCGGTATCTTTGAACTCCTTCGGCATATTGATGGTGAAGGTAAGGTTTTTCACGGGAACATCCCAGCCGTCACCGATCAGGTTCATATAGAACTCATCCTCACCCTCAGCGACGTCATTCCCCCAGTTCACATCGTATGTGATCGTGTATTTGTGATTCCCGGTGATCTCCGTATCTTTATCACCAATCTTGATTACCCGGTTGTTCCCCTCGCGGTAATCCGTAAACTTGTCCGAACACGAAGTCACCGTTACCTGTGCGTACACACTATCACTTGAGCCATCCAGCCGCTGAATATAATTTAGTTCAGGTATCTTACGATAAATTCCGTGTCTTGGCTCGTTGAAGGTGACATCGATTGTCTCAACAACATGATAAATATTATCCACAGTTACATTGTAATAACAGTCATATGAATTGATCTCATATCCGCCCCGTGAAGACAGCGCCCGTGCCTGTCCGGAAAACACAAATAATGCTGCCGAAAGCAGCATTACTGTTGTAAAAACAAACGCACACGCATGTGATAATATTCGCTTTATTATAGTCTTTTTTTCTTTCACGTTTTGCCTTCCTAATCAATCAAAGCTAACCTTGACGTTCTCTCTCTCCGTAGCATCACTAATCTCATACATCGTCGCTTTCTGAAAGCCGAACATCCCGGCGATCATACCGCTCGGAAACACCTCACAGGCAATATTATAATTCTTCACGCAGCCATTATAATACTTCCTGGCATTCGCGATATCCTGTTCCACCTGCGAAAGCTCTGCAGACAACTGCATGAAGTTCTGATTCGCTTTAAGATCCGGATAACTCTCGGCGAGGGCCATGATATTCGGTATCATCCGCGAGATGTTCCGGGAACTCTCCATCTTCTGCTCCGGCGTCATATCCGCATAATTCGCGCCACGCGCCTTGATGATATTGTCAAGCGTTTCTTTTTCATGTTTGGCATAGCCCTTAACCGTCTCCACCAGATTCGGTATCAGGTCGAAACGCTTTTTCATGTACACATCCATGGTCGAGAAGCCTTCCTCGACAGCGGCGCGTTTGCGTACCAAGCCGTTGTAGCAGGCGATGAAAATGATGATGATCAATAAGATGACACCACCGATAATTAGTCCAACAATCATATTAGCCTCCAAATTACTAATGGTAATTTTTCCGGAACGGCTACCTTTCACAACATCTGTCTCGGGGACACTCACGCGCACTTCGTGCGCTGCGTTAACGAATTCCCCTCGACAGATGTGTGAAACGCCCGTTCCTACTTTTCTTATTAAGAGATTGAATCTAACTCATCGTCGTCGACCGGGCCTTCCACGGCCATGATCTCGCGATTGATGACGCGCTTCTGGTCGCGCTGCTGCTCGACCTTGGCTGCAATCAATTCTTTGACTCTTCTCGGATCCTTGATCGACTCGATCGTGATACGACCGGCCGTCTTATCCGAGGTTTCAAGGGTGACTGAACCAAGATGGAACAGACGCTGTCCGAGCGATGCCGTAAAGGTCACATCCATCACGCGGTACAGTCGGATCTCTTCCTCCTTCATGCTCAAAAAGCCGTTCTGAATAAAGATCCGGTCACCGGTCAATTCATACAAAGTAAAGGACCAGGGAAGTCCTAAAAATGTACGCTTACGATCATGCCATGTGGCGTCATCATGCGGTTTGGCCGACTTGATCGCGATGATGATAACCAAAATCGCGATCGCGATCAAAACGAGTAACGCTATCGCAATCCATCTGAGTAGTGTTTCCATTTTTACTTTCCTCCTTTATACCTGTCATGTATCACATGTTTTGGATAATCTCTCGTATTTCATCTTCGGATATCGGCTTGGCATACCGTCCATCGTCGAACTGCATAACCTCTCCGATTCCCTTTTGAAAAACAAAACGAAGTTTGCCATCCCGAACTTTTTTATCGGTGTAGAGTTTCTTTACGAGTTCTTCCTTATCGATATAATCAGGAACGCTCGTCGGAAGTCCGATCTGCTTCAAAAGTTTTTCCACTCTCTCCACTTCTTCAGGTGTTATAAACCCATACTTACATCCCAGTCGTGCCTGCGCTACCAAGCCAATGGATACCGCCTCTCCGTGAAGCAGTCGATAATCACTGACTGTCTCGATCGCCCGGCCAACCGTATGTCCGAGATTTAACACCTCCCGCAGATTCGCTTCCCGCTCATCCTGCATGACCACTTTATACTTCACATCACAGTTATGTTCACTGATATACGTACACGCCTCCGGATCGCAATCAAGAATCCTGTCGGTATATTTTTCCAGATACTCAAAGAGTTCGATATCGGCAAGACAACCGTGTTTTACAGTCTCCGCCAATCCGTTGATCAGATGCTCCTTCGGAAGCGTCTTCCAGGTATCAATATCCACATACACCTTTTTCGGCTGATAGATCAGGCCGATCAGGTTCGTGGCCAACGGTGTGTCAACCGCCGTCTTTCCACCGATCGCCGCGTCGGCCGCGGCCAAAAGTGTCGTCGCGTAGTTGATGAACGGAACTCCTCGTCCGAAGGTCCCGGCTAAGAAGCCGGCCAGATCCGAAACAACACCTCCTCCGACAGCGATCACCATACAGTCTCGACGGTAACCCTGTGCCAACATGGCGTCCTCCAACATCTCCTTGACCGAACGCACCTTGCTCTTCTCTCCCGCCGGAAAAACAAACAATTCCGCCTGATATCCGGCATCGGCAAGCGCCTGACAGATCGGCCCGCCATACGGCTCCTCAACATTCGAATCCGTAATAACGGCAAGTTTTTTCACGCCCCCGTCAAGCCCATTCTTAAGATCCTCAATAAGCCCCGGCACCAACCCTTGCCCGATCTCAACATCGTAAGTGTCGTCAACTACTTTCTTTAATTCCACATGAAACTTGCTCATAAAAAGATACTACCTCTCATATCTATTATTTCTTACCGCGAGCGCTATTAGTATTTTTTCAGTGTCTTAACAAACCACTTCCCGGCAGCCGTAAGATTACTCTTCTTGAAGTTCCCCTTTTTAGAACACCCTGACTTGATCAGAGCCGAACTCTCCGCCTTATTGCAAAGGCTCCACGTATTATACCCGATCTTATACTTCTTGAAAAGCTTCATCCATGTATTCGCACTGGACTTATCAAGCGAGCCGTTTCCGGACGCATCACAGATGGAAAACTCGGTACATAGGATCGGAAGTTTTTTCTTGAAAGCATACTTGACTTTATCACGAATATTATCCTTATGTGTTGCCGCGTAAAAATGAATGGTGTAGCAAACATTTTTCGCGTATTTACCGGTAAGACGACTGTTCGCGGCCGTATCGACATCCTGCGACCAGGTCGGCGTCCCGACAACAATTATATTGTTCGAATACTTCCGGATCAGCGGGATGATCTTCTTCGCATACTTCTTGACATCCTTCCAGTCACAGCCATTTGGCTCATTGCAGATCTCCCAAATCACATTCTTTCTTTTTCCATACTTTTTAGCAAAATGCTTAAAGAATTTCTTTGCATTTTTCGTAGACATCAACGGATTATTCTCGTTCAAAATATGCCAGTCGATGATCACATACATACCCAGTTCAGTAGCCGCCTTGACTCCTTTGTCGATCGTTTTCCAACAGGAAGTGGTATTGTATCCCTCTCCCTGACTGGAATAGCAAGCCAGACGCACCGTGTTACAGCCCCACTTACGGAAGCTGTTAAATGCCGACTTGTTTACATATTCCGGGAACCATGCGATTCCGTGCGTACTGATACCCTTGATCCGATAGGCCTTGTTATTCTTATCAACAATATAACGTCCCTTAACCTTAAGCTTGCCGTGCTTCTTAAACTGTGCTCCTTTGGTTACTTTCGCCTCTTCGATCGTGTCTTCTTTCGCATCAGGAGTCTCCGTTTCCGTAGAATCTGTCGGCTCTGCCTCCGGATTCGCCGGATCCACTGTCGGATTCTGTGTCCCCTGATCATTTGCCCCCGAAGCCTCAGGCGAATTCGGTTCCACCCTGTCGCAAGTGAACGCATAAGCCGTCGGGAAGCCTTTGAAATCCATCTGGACACTCATGCCGAAGTCGACCTTCGCCCCCACGCCAATCCTCGAATTCCAATCTAAACATTTAAACGAAAATGAAGATCCGCTTTTCTTGACGTCTACATTCCAAATCGACGCCTTGGAACTCTTCAGATCGTCCGGATAGCCAAAGACAAGTTCCCAGTTGGTCAAATCCATATCCGAAGTATTGGAAATAATTACCGTCGCATTGAAACCACCTTGCCACGTGTTATCAAGTCTAAATTCTATATCATAGCCATCTCCGTGAAAGATATCGGACGTCTTCTCGCCATCCCAGGCCTTTATTTCCAACTTTTGGTCCGATACATCCTCGACCTTCTCCTGCGAATCATCTTTCTTGTCAATAACGGTGATAGGTTCAGGTAATTTATACGCCCCACCATTCGCATTTCCTGTCCTCGCCTCAGACGCCTGATCCCCGCACGCAGTCATGGAAATAGCCAGCGCAAATAATAGCAACATAGACAATGCTTTCTTTATCCTCATCCCAAATCTCCTTTCTGAAAACAACCACCAAACTATAAACGCTTGTTCCAGACATCTCGCGCTCGCGGCAGGAGTTTATCTCCGAGGAGCCCTTAAGTGGGCGAGCGAATGCCGCTCTTCGAGCGCCTGAGAAAAGCTCCGACCGCGCGAGCGCATGCCACTCTTTCGAGTGCATGCCACTCTTTCGAGCGCCTAATTAGCACGCAGTCTCTTCACCGCATCAATCAGAATATCCTGATTCATATACACATACAACAGCTTGCTATAGTCATACTCCTTCAGCGCCTCCGCATCAACCTCATCGATCAACGCATTGCGGAACACATCAATATACACCTTCTCCATCGACAGATCCTTGACGGCAAACAGGTTCTCACACAGTTCAAAAATAACCTCGGCCTGCTCCGGTGAATCCACCGGTTTCATCTGCGGTGCCTCCTTCTCGAAGAAATTCCGCAGATACTCCGCGTCCTCCTCAAAGCCGGTATCGATCAGGTAATAACTCTTTTTATGTTTGATAAACGCGATCAGTTTGTCATCATTCGCGTCATTTTCAAGAATACGCCCTTCCCCGGCCTTTCCGCGAACGCCTGTCAGGGCATCCTGATAGGCCAGCGAAATAGACGTTTTAATATTATGCTCATTGCGGAACATACATTCATACATCGCGTCGAAAAATGCGCTCAAAATCTGATATGACATCTTATCAAGTTTATCATTCGGCGTAAAACGAAGAAAGAAATTTGTCCGATTCCGCCACATATAATAATTGATAAAGGTATTCGGTCGTCTGACGATCGCACCCATCTGATGCACCGCCTTAGCCGACGCCAGCGTAACCACTTTAAATCCGGCAAGGTGAATCCGATGTCCCCACTCCATATCATCCCAGTAGATGAAATTACTCTCCGGCATAATACCGACTTCCGGACGTCTCGCCACATCGCCTCGTACCATCACCGCGCAAGTTGCCACGGTGTCACATTCGATAACTTCCGGAAGCGATCCATCCTCAAGGCTGTCCGCTCCGATCGTCACTGCCGAGCAATGATCAAAATCAATCTTCAGTCCACTCTGCTGAATATAATCCGGCATCTGCAGATGATACACACGACAACCGGCCATTCCGACATCCGGATTGGCCTCCATATAGTCATAAAGCACTTTTAGGGCACTCTCATCCACCTGTGCGTCATCATCCAGACAAAAGAAATACTTATATCCCTCATCCCGTACTTTTCGAAGGCCCGTATTAAAACCTCCCGAGCCACCGAGATTCTCGCTGTTCTCCAAAACCGTGATTGAATCCCCATACAGACTCTTCAGCGCCGATACACTGCCATCCGAAGAAGCGTTATCCACGACAAAAATATCCGGGTCGACACCCTGCGATTCCTGTACGCTTTTCACGCTCTCGATCACAAAATCCTTTTTGTTATAGTTGCAGATTACAACCCCGATTTCTTTGCTCATAGACCGCCTCCTTATCAATAGGTCAATCCTTCTCCGGCCATTCTCCATGGTTCATTTTTCTCAAAACTGTTATTTGATGAGTACCAGTTGCTCGGGAGCTTACCGGTGAAATTCTGTTCACCGCAAAGCACCTTAGCGATTCCCTGGCCCTCGGATCCCGGCAGATAGCACATGACAACGCCATCCCAGTTATTGATATAATCTCCGATATACACGTTTCGTCCGGCCACGATACAGGTCACCACCGGCTTTCCGATAGTCTTTGCCTCTTCGATAGCCTTATCATTCGAATCGAGTCCAAGTTCTCCACAAAGGTCAGGGTTCGTAGTATCTCCGTTCCACTCCGCGTAAGCCTTCTCACCGACACAAAGAACAACCACATCCGCGTCAGCCGGATCACTTACAATCGTAATATTATGCGACTTTGCTACCTGCTTGAAGCCTTCCTTGATGCTCGTCACACCTTCGATGTTTTTATCCGGACTTCCGTTCCATTCGATCGTCCAGCCACCACACTGCGCCTGATCATTATCTGCCGCCGGCCCCGTAATATAGATCTTCTGTCCCTCCCCAAGCGGAAGCACCCCGTTGTCATTTTTCATTAAAACCAGGCTCTTCTTCACAAGTTCCTCGGCGACAGCACGCGCCTCCTTCGAACCGGTCGTCTTGTATGTGGTCTCGAGTTTCTCGCCGAACGGATCGGCGATGATTCCGGCATCCAGCTTCACCTGAACGATCCGACGTACCGCGTCATCGACACGCTCCTCAGCAATATCTCCGTTCTTTACGGCATTTACAATATTATCGATTGCCTCATTGAAACGATCAACCTCCATCAACATATCGATTCCGGAATTGACAGCCG
>JAEEGL014475574.1_pt1 | contig 14177 bp, 5 predicted proteins | sample 9134231 | NCBI WGS metagenome assembly JAEEGL01 (sample SAMN16246548, study PRJNA631951) | gut metagenome | biome: gut microbiome; feature: rumen; material: fiber-attached | host: Bos | place: Iran: Karaj | collected 2018-10 | reverse complement strand
TGGACGGGAACAAGCCGCCGCCTTCGCGCCGCTTGGACTCTATCCACTCGAACGCCTTGAACGCCGCATCGCGCCACCGCCGCCAGCATTCGGCATCGCCCGTCACCGTGCAGTGGCGCGCGAACGATTTCAACACGGAAGCCGTATCGCCCGCCCAGTTGTTCCGGAACGGCCCCGCCTCGCCGTTGGCCCGCTGGCAGTGCGAATAGTAGAAGTCAATGCACTTGGCCACATATTCGCCGTAGCCAATCGCGTCAAGCGCTTCAAGGAAGCAGTCGGCGTCGCCCGGCCAGACGTAGCGCTGCAGTCCGCCCTGGCGCGGCAGGACGAAATCGCCTTCTGTCGGCATCGACAGGCATTGTAGCATCTGGACGGCTAGATTGCGAATGATTTTTGCTGGTTGCGGCGCGGACGGGAGCTTCAGCTTCGCCAGCTCTTTGGCCCAGTCGGCAAACATGGCCTTTCGCGCGGCGTCGTATCCGATGGCCTGGCATTCGCCTTTGCCGATTTCCAGCTCTATGGATTTTGCTTCGCCGGGTTTCAGGTCGAACGCAAACCGCGCCGCACCCTTTTCTGCGTCCCAAGCGAAAGGCGTATCGGCAAACGCGACAAACCGTTCACCGTGGCGCATCACGTTGCCGTCGCGCCGCCAGCCCTTTGGAGAAATTGCGGCCCAGTCGGCGACAGATGGATTGTAGGACCTGTACACGTCCGGCGCCCCGAAGATCAGCTTTGATTCCAGGCCTTCGCGCAGCAGGAAGGCCAAGGGCTCGTTCAGGTCCTTGCTGCCGACATTGCGCGCCGTAAGGCGAATGAATGCGGACGGCTTTCTGCCGAACGGCGCACAGGCCGCAAGCGTGACTTCGAGAGGGCCAACGCGCCATTTCTGCGCGTGGTCCGGCTCTCCGCCTTCAGGCAAGGTCATCTCGGCGGCACGGAAGTCGAACGGCTCGTCGTTCGCGCCATGCACAAGCCACGCCGCATGAGCGTGAAGATCCTTAAAGTAGTCGAGAGACCAATCATCCTTGTGCTCCACTTCGCCGAAAGCAATCTTCCCCTCGCGCCAGAATGTCAGTAGGCGTTCCGCAAACGGGCCGTGCAGATAGCGGCGCGTGGTCTTTGGACGCTCCCATGTCGGCGTCATGGCGTAGGGATCAGGCGGCAGCGTCAATGGTTTGGCGATGGCCTGGTAGGGCTGGCTCTCCGAGCCAGCCGATGCCGGCGCGTTCGGCGAACGCGCCCTACCATCGGGGGAATCCGGCGTGCGCGGCGCGCCCGCCCTACCGATGAACACCCCTCCCGTAAGGGCCACATCCTCTATTCGTCCGCGGAATTGGGTTTTGCTAGCCACCATACGCTGCGCGACGGCCAACGGACCGGGCGCGAAGCCTCGGTCGGGGACGGATGCGGCATCGGCCTTCTTGCCATCGACATAGAGCGTCATCGCACGTCCAGGCTCGATGTCAAGCGCGACGTGATGCAGCAGGCCGTCATCCAGCACGTTTGGCGCGGAATAGACGCGCACATCGCCATAGAAGCCGCAGATGCGCCGTTCGCGCCGACCGTTGAAGGTCAGGCGGAAGGAATTGTTCGTGCGGAGCGGTCCGTACTCGGCCAGAATCACGTAGATGGGATTTTCGTTCGCGGGCGACTGCACGCGCAGCGAGAGCGTGGCGCGTTGCTGCCCAGCGACAGACGCCTTGATCACGTTGTTCGACTGCGATCCGTCATAGATGGTCGCGTGGACCGCGCCCGACAGAATTGCGGCGCAAAGAACGAATTTTATTTTCAACATTTCCAGTTTTCCTCGTTGCATCGAATGATACCAAATCTCGCCGCACGAGACAACAAAAACTTGTCAGTATGCACCTGCCAGTTACAGGGCATTTTTCACCCATGGGTTTATGGCGGCAAGGAGAACACATGAAGAAGAACGAAACGCGAAAGGAACGCTAGACTCTCGTGAAGTCCTCGCAGATGCCGTTGCCACCTAAAGACACAATAACCACATGGAAAATCGCGACATTTTGTCACTTTCCACTTTTTGAAAAGTAGCCGCCCCCTTGTGTTTCACCCCAAAATGTGATAAAATGCACATGTTTTTCGACAGGTGGGCTATGCCCTTGAACAGAGAACAAAGACAGAATGACGGCAACGAGCAAGATAGTTCGCTTCAATTGCGATGGCGTAAAGGCGGTAAACGCGGCCTTTATGAATGTCGTTTTTTGTCGTTCCCATCCGAAGGGAAGGCGGCGTTATGAATGAGTTGAAGTATGTCGATCCCAAGGCCGACTTGACTTTCAAGAAGGTCTTTGGCGAACATTCGGACTTACTTGCAAGTCTCCTAAATGCGTTGCTACCCTTGCCGGAGGATGGTAAGATTGTTTCAATCGAATATCTTCCACCAGAGATAGTTCCCGATGACCCGCTTCACAAAGACAGCATCGTGGATGTTCGCTGCAAGGATCAGAACGGTCGCCAGTTCATCGTGGAGATGCAGATGATTTGGTCGCCTGACTACAATCAACGCGCACTCTTCAACGCCGCCAAAGCGTACTCCCGCGAACTTCCGGCGGGCGGAAACTACCGAAATCTCAAGACGGTCTATTCGCTGAACCTCTTGAATGACAACCTCGATCTCGATGTGCCGCAATGGTATCACCACTACCGTCTGGAACACCGCGAGGTCAAGGGCGAGACGATAGACGGGATTCAGCTCGTTTTCGTTGAGCTTAAGAAGTTCACGCCGCACACTTGGCCGGAGCGGAAAATGGCGGTGCTGTGGCTTCGCTTCCTTACGGAGATCAACGGCAATATCCGCAAGGCTCCGCCGGAACTTGAGGAGAACCCGGAAGTCAGGAAAGCTCTTGAAATGGTGGAGGTTGCCGCCCTCACGCCGGAAGAGCGGGCGAAGTACGACGGCTTTCAGGATTGGCTTTGCCGCGAAACGCGGCGTGCGAAAGCCGAAAGAGAGGCGGAAAAGATACCCGAACTCAAGGCGGAGCGTGATGCGGCAGTGGCACAGTTGCGCCAGTCCGCCCGCCAGATGAAAGTCGATGGCATGGCCGTGGAAACCATCGCGAAGTACACCGGCCTCACCGCCGACGAAATCGCCGCGCTGTAAACAATCTCGGCTCTTCCCGAAAAACGGCGTTGCGCACATCGTCAACAACGCCGTAAACCTTCTAGTGGGACGAACGGTCAGACCGTTTGTCCCGCATGGTTTCCATTGACGGCGTAAAAACGGTGGAGCAGTACAACGAACATTGAAGGAGCGGCCATGCAGACGATTACGGCGGACGCGACGGGGCGCGTCCCTCCCGGATAGTCGCCCGCCTCGGACATGTCCATCGGATCCAGGTTCGTCACGCGCATGTCGTCATGTCGGGAAACCCAATATCGACGATATGCGCAAGGATGCGGATTTGAAGTCCGCGCCGATCTTGGGAATGTCCGTCGTCGTGATGTTTTCCGAAGGGCCTGTAATCCAAATGGCTGCGATAGGGTAGGCGTTGCGGTCCAAAATTGGCGCGCCTACGCAGTAAATGCCGTTGTACTGCTCCGCGCGATCCACGGAATATCCCATGGCGCGGACGGATTCCAGCTCCTTGCGAAAGGCTTTGGGCGTTGTCAGCGTCCGTTCATTGTATCGGGTGAATGTAATTCGCGAAACAAGGTCGTCCAGTATGGCGTCTGGGAGAAACGCCGCAATAGCCTTGCCGGGTGCGGTACAGTGGATGGGCGAACGGTGGCCGGCGTCGATCGAATAACGGAAGAGCCGCTTGCCCGCGCAGTTTTCGATGGTGACGATCTCGGTATCGTGCAGGACACCGAACACGACGGTGTCGAGCCACTTGTCCCGGAGCGTGCGCATGTACGGGAGCGCCAGCTCCACCAGGTTGGATTCGAACAGTGCGCGCTGACCGATGGTCAGCATCTTCATCGTAAGACGGAACACGCGGCTGTCGGGATTGCGGTTCAGCCAGCCGGTGGCCTCAAGCTGCAAAGTGATTCTCGCGACGCTGGATACGGGCAGATGCAGCGCGTCGGCTATCTCCGTCTGGGTCTTGCCATGTTCGCAGCAGGAAAGGAATTCGAGGATTTCCAGTCCGCGATCCAGTCCCGGAACGGTTACAAGTTCACTTTTGCGTCCTTTTTCCTTTTTGCCCATGGCGGGCATTATACCAAAAATCCCCCGACTGCGATATGCAGAAGGCGGCACTTGGATTTTTTTTTATCTTTTCCTTTGACATGGGATAATTATCATGCTAGAATCCTATCAATGAAATTGGTTCTCAAATATGGTTGTGTTTCCACCGATGGAAAGGTGTTCTCATGTGCGGGAATATGTCCGTAATTCGTAGAAATGGCCGGAATTGTCCTGCCGTCCGCATTGCCGTCGTTTGCGCGGCTTTCGCCTTCATCCAGATGGCTAATGCAGCTATCGTACTCGTTTCCCCGAAGGACGGGGAGACGGTTTCGCAGCTTTGGCCGATAGTGAAGAATTTCCTCGATCTGCCTCGCGATGCCCGGAAGGAGAATGCGTTCAGGATATCGGCAGAGGAAAAGGATACGTTCAAGAATTCGCGCGGGGCGAAACCAGTGGAATTCGCGTGGAAGGGCGACACGAATGGAATATACACGCTCACGGTGAAGCGTCTGCCTGACGGGAAGGTGTTTCATTCCGCAGTGGTGACTGGCTGTACGGCGGCCGTGACGGGACGTCTCGAGATCGCGCGTGAATGGGTGTGGACCGTGGCTGGTGGTGGTGAAGTGGCGACAGGTCGCTTCGCGACAGAGGATCGCGCACCGCGGATTATCGCGTTTGACGGCGTGCGAAACGCACGCGACATAGGCGGGCGTATCGGCCTGGGCGGCCGGCGCATCAGGCAGGGGCTAGTGTTCCGTACGGGTGGATTGAACCATGATGCGGACGCGGCTTTCTACACTTACGATGAAATCATCGCGCTTTACAAGGAGGGGAAGCTTGCCCAGGCCGGTGTAGGCAGATCGCGCGGCCTGGGCGCAAAATACGAGGAGACCCTGAAAAGCGGAAAAGATCTCGACAGGAATTTCCTGCGGCTGTTCAAGCATGGTCCGACCAAGCCCGGCGCGGTTCGCCTTTCAGAAGCGGATAAGGCGTATATCCTCGGCTTTCTCGGTGTCAAGACGGATATCGACTTGCGCAACGACTGGGAAAGTTTCGGCATGACGGGCTCCCCGTTGGGCGATAGCGTCACCTGGAGCCATTGCAGCTACAGCCATGGCTATCGCGGCTTCGTGATGCCGGTCGGCAGGGCATCGGTCGCGAACGTGTTCGCTGTCTTCACCGACAGGGGCAACTATCCGATCATATTCCACTGCATGGGCGGCATGGACCGTACGGGCACTTTCGCATATCTTCTGGAGGGGCTTCTCGGCGTCGAGGAGGAGGAGTTGATCCGCGACTACGAGATGAGCTTCATAGCCTCCGGCGGCGTGGACAAGCGTCACTACGGGTGGTTGACGGGTCTCGTCGAGGCTGTGCGCAAGTTGCCGGGGCGGACGCTTGCCGACAAGATGAACGGATATTTCCTTTCGCTCGGATTCACCCAAGATGAGATCGATGACGTACGGGATTTCCTGCTTGAACCCGCCAACGAAACGCAATCTGCGACTATTCCCATGCCAGAACGAGGCCTTTGCGCGCATCAGGGTGATATGCAGCATTTCCCCGGCAACTCGGTGGAGTCGCTCGTTTCGGCCGTGAAGAATGGTGCGAGTATGGTGGAGTTTGACGTCCAGCGCTGCAAGTCCGGAGAATTTGTGCTATATCACGATCCCACCCTGACCAACCCCAATTGGGTCGTCACCGTCGATGGTACGCCGGGTACCGGGCGCATTGACGACTACACGCTTGCGGAGCTGAAGAGCAAGTTTGTATTGAAGTCGGTGCAAAAGTCGGCAAATGGCGCCACTGCCCGCTTCGCGACGTTGGACGAGGCCCTTGCCGTGCTGCCCAGGTCGAACCTGTGGATAAACGTCCACTGCTACGTACGTACTCGTTTCGTTCAGGATGTCGCGCGGAAGATCGCCGCCGATGGCCGTCTGCACCAGGCGTTCTTGAGCACTTCGATCGATCACATAAAAGAGGCGAGGAAGGCCGTCCCGGGCATCATGGGCTGCAACATGTCCCGTCCGGGGCCGCGCAGGCGCGACTGGACCGAGGCGGAAAACATGGCCTACGCGCTCGACACGGTGACGAACGGCTGCCAGTTTCTGCAACTCTGCCGCCGGTGGCCGCCAAAGTTCTCGAAGATCGTGCATGACGCCGGCGGCAAGGTGGGTTTCTACCGGTCAAACGACCCGGCGGAGATCGAGGGATTGCTGGATGACGGCGTGGACTTCATATTGACCGACCGTCTCGGCGAGATGCTGCCGCGATTCCGGGAACTTGCGGCGGATTCCGGATCGACACCCGCCACGCATGGCCGTGTATTGCAATCTCCTACCGGAAAATCACATCCTAGCATTGGAAAGGACAACAAGCGATGACGAAAAACCTGTCAACAGCCATTCGCCGCAACTGCTCGAAGTTGCTTAAACTCGAGTGCGGGCTTGTAGCCGCCATGTTCGTCATGGGTGCCGAAGCCGCAAAAACGGTCGACATAAAAGCCGGAAAGGCCGGACATTGGCACGAAGCCGCCAGCTACGAAGGTGGCGAACTGCCGGAAGAAGGCGATACGGTACGGGTGTACCGTCTGCATGCCACGGCGAATGCTGCGGACTGCAATTTCCTGAACGAGACCGGTATTGCCAAATTGACGCTTGAAGGCGACCCCGGCGACTCTTCCCTCGCCTCGCTTACAATCACGATCGACAGCGGTGTCGCGGAACTTGCCGCCGGATTCTTTCTGGCGAATACCAGTACCCGGTACGGACTCGTCAAGGAGGGCGCCGGACGTCTCGTCATTGGCGAAATCGCCTCGGGTTCATCTGGCGCACATCCAGTATATACCGTAAACAACGGCATTCTGCAGCTTCCGATTGGCGATGACTATCTGCTTCGCTATATAGGGAAAACCACGGTAAACCATCCTGGCGTACTATGGCCCATGACACCGGCCAACAGCGGGGTCAAGACACCGAACAACTATATTTTGGGTCTGTTCGGCGATGGTGTCGTCTCTAATCCGGTGGAGTGGGCGACAAATGTGCGCATAGAGAATGCGACCGGAAGCGCCTCTTCGTCTTTCTCCGGCCGTCTGGGCGGCAATATAGTGTTATCTATACGAGATGACAGAACAGTCTCCCTCACCGGAACAAGCAGCATCACGAACACTGTAGCGGTTAACGGGTCGGCGAGGCTGTATCTCGGCGCGTTCGGCGGCGGTGTAGGCAATGAACCTACGTTCGGTTCTGCTGGTTCGGGACGTTTCGCCGTTGGTAAGTCGGCCACACTCGGCTACCTTGGCGAGTCTGAAGTCTCGTATGCGCAAATTGCGAACACTATAGATAAAGATATCGCACGTTCGTTCACGCTAGATGGCGGCCCGAACGGCGGTCTCGATTTCGCAGGTTCCATCGATCTCTCCAAAACGACGAACGCCACGGTGAATCTGATTCTCGCCGGCACGAACCGGCAGGACTGCATCCTCTCCGGCTCGGTGAAGGGCTCGTCTAACGCGACACGTGCGTTGCGTCTCGTCAAGCGCGGTGACGGCACGTGGCAGGTGAAAGAGAACGCGTCGTCCAAACTCAATGGCGTCGTGGCCGTGGAGGAGGGGACGCTCAAGGTGGACAGCCTTGCCCAGGCAGACAGGAACTGCGCCATTGGCACGGCGAAGCTGCTCATGGAGGACTATGGCGGCGCATACGACGCAACACGGCTTCTTCCGTACGCGATTCTCCTTGGTGACGAAGGGAAGTGCGGTACCCTTGCATACACGGGGACCGGTGCGGCGACCGTCACATCGCGCCTCATCGGGCTTCTGGGCGACGGCGGGCTGGATAGCGAAACGGCGGCCGTTTGCTGGAACGGTGTGACGGCGGCCGCTCCCGGCAACCATACGCTTGTACTCGGCGGCGGTGCCGAAGGTTCGGTATTGAACAATGTCTCCAACGGCGTAGGGCAGGTCTCCATAACGAAGGAAGGTTCAGGCGATTGGACGCTTGGGGGTACGCTTGATTTCACGGGCGGTATCAAGGTAGAATCCGGCAGACTTGCGATTTCATCCGCAACACGTCCATACACCTGGTTCAAGGTCCTTTTCACCGAGACGTACGGCGGTGGCAAAAGATTGGATGTGGGGCGCTTCGGCCTGTTCAACAGCGAGGGCACGATGCAATGCGCGAACCTTGTGACGAACGACGCCGCTTTGTCGGACATGTCCATCCTGAAACCTGGCGAGGTCGCTTTTTGTGGTATAGGTGCAACGCCCCCCGGTTACACCACGGAAAGTAATCTTCAGACGCTCTTCCTTCGGACGAAGGATAGTTTTCTGCGTGTCGACACCACGACGGCACCAAGACTGGATGACGATTCGACGTGGTTCGGATTTGTGCTGCGACCACCGGCAGGTATCGATCCAATCACATCGTATGACGTGGGCACGCGGTGGGCGACCAACTACAATTATACCAAATACGTACCGCAAAGCTGGAAGATCTACGGCAGCGAAGACGGCCTTGACTGGAAAGAACTTTCAACTGTCGTCTCCAACCGCGTCTGGGAAGGCGGACATCAGTCCTGGATCAAGGGTGGAATGCTATATTTTGCCGATGCAAACAAGAATAGTGATCCCGATGCGAAAAATCCCGACGGCTGGCCGATTTCCGGTGGAATCCAGCCCGGATCCACTCTGGCAGGAGGCATCGACAACCTGTCGGTGGCGACAAATGCTACCTTGACCACCGATACGACGGTGACTACGCGCCGCGTTACGGTGGATTTCACGGGCATGGGAACGGTGACAGGTTTCGCGCTCGCGGAGGGTGGTGTCATCGATATCGTGAACGCGCCGGACCATGGCGCGTTCGAGGTCGCTGCGGATTTCTCGGGCATTGCGTTGCCGGCGAACTATTCGTTCCTTCTCAACGGGGAATCGACGTGGCGGCGGATAAAGTTTTCTGGCGATGGTACGCGGATTGTTGGTGTTCAAAAAGGTGTCACGATCAATTTCCGGTAAAGTTCCCGTAAAACGAAAGGGAAAAAGCATGTTCGATATGGTATTTGGAGGGAAGTCCCGGCGTACCGTCGCCGGTGTACGTCTGGTCTGGCTGGCCCTGATTCTCGCCGTAGGCGGGCTCATGGCGGACGAAGCGCTCGTTCGTGGCGATTTCGAGTTTGACGGGATGAACGGGTATCTTGGATGGGCCAGGCTGCATTGCAAAGAAGGCAGCAGTACGGTTGAAACGCTTGCGGAGGCCGGCCCAGACGGGAAACCGGCCGTCCGTATCGCAGGCAAGGCCGCGCGGAACGCTTTTTACACGACGTCGCTGTCACTTGTCCCCGGGGAACCTTATCGCCTTTCCGCCAAGGTCCGCACGAAAGGGCTTGCCCCTGGCAGGAACATGATGCTTGTTACGGAGAAGAGCTGGGAATCGATGTTCAAGACGGAGATCCCGGCCGACACCGCCGGCAAATGGGTTGCGGTCGCGGCGGTCGGGAAAACGCCGGCGGCTAAAGGCTCCAAGCCGATATTCCATTTCGGTTTCGAGGTGTGCGATTTCCCCGATGGCGCATACCTCGACATCTGCGATCCGAAGCTGGAGCCTCAAAGCGAGAAGTCCAGAAAAGATTCTGCGCCGCTCGGTGCGAAGACGCCTCTTGTCGGGAGGATCGTGCCGGTCGAGCCGCTGCTGACGGAAGTCGATGCGGAAACGGGTTTCATCCGGTTTCTGCCGAACGTACGGACGAACGGTTGCGAACTTGTCGCGACTGTCGACGGCCGGCCGCTCGGTCCCATGGCCGAAGGTCGCCACGAGGTGAACGTGAAACTCGTTGAAACCGCCACCGGCAAGGTACGCTGCGAGAACACGTATCCGATCATCGCGCGGCGCAAGAAGGCAGCTTCTGCGGTTGGCCGCAAGCTCAACAATTTCGTCACGGAGGTGGTGAATACGGAACTCAAGGACGGCACATACGCATTTGAGAATCCGAGGTTCGGACAGGTGTTTATCGGCTTCGACAAACCCTACAAGAACGTGAGAGCCTACCTTGACGGAGTCCGCGAACCCGTGGTGGTCTACCGGCGTGACGAACCGTCCGAGACGATCCGCACTCTTGCACCCGGCACGTACAAGCTTCGCGTGGAGGGCGCGACCGGTGGTCGGCTGCGCATACACCTCATCAAGCCATTGTTCGTGAACGGGGACATGATGCGTCTTGCGCGCAGCGACATCCATGGCGAAAACCCGGTCTTGGGCTGGGATTTCTTCCGCAAGTGCATTCTGCCTTCATGCGGGCAGGTTGAATTGGCGCTCAACTCGGCCGAACACTGGCCCGAGGCGCGAAAGGCGCGTATCCTGCCGGAACTTCTGGCCCGGGGAAAGGTCCTGGCGGCGCGTACGGGCATAGGACCGACACGTCACGAAGAATTGGCCGACCGTGCGTTCATACGCAGCCTGCTCCGTGGCTGGAAACCGTATCAGGATGGATATCAGTTGATCTGGGACGAGTTTGGACTGCATTCCTCGGCGCGCGACCTCAACGTCGCAGGCGAGGAGATGTGGGCGTTGGCGAATGAGATGAAGCCGCATGGCGTGCACACGGACTTCTTCGGCGTCAACGGACGCGAGCTCAAGGATTTCGCGCCGGCTGTCGCGCTCATATCGGCCATAATCAACTCCGGTCGCGGCACGGGCATGCTGATGAGCGAGTCGTATATGCACGCGGTGCCCAATGTAGCCGATCTCGACCGCGAGATCGACAATATCGTTGTCAACCAGCGCCGACTCTCGCAGATGATGCCGGAGGCAGGTAAACGCATCATCCATCTATTGAACGGTTTTCTGGGTGTCGGCGGCTGGACGAGCCACATCGTGCCGGAGGTGGACGAAAAGGCCTTGCTCGACCGTTGGATCCACCGCATGGCAACAGACCCCGATTTCGCCGATGTCGGAGGCCTTTCGACGACCGTACCGTATGGAGGCGAGGAGATATTGCGTTGGCAGGCGGCGCTGATGCACCACTATGGTGTTCTTGGCCGGACGGATTCAATGGCCGAGGCCCGTGGTTGGGCGTACCGTCCCGAGACTGTCCGCGACGGCGATTTCAACGAGGGCTTTACGCACTGGACCATCATAGAGGCGGAACCGGGTTCGGTTACGAACCTTTCCCGGAAAGGGTTCGCCAGATATGTGCAGAAACGGTGCCACGTCGAGATATCCGGTACGCGTTTCGCGCTCTTTACGCGTAGCGCGAAAGGTCCCAACAAGGTGGTGCAGACGATCCGGAACCTCAAGCCCGGCGAATGGTACATGGTCGAGTTCGCCACCGCCGACTATGCGAACGTACTTGCGCCCAGGTCGGCATACGACCGCGAGCCGCAGCTGTGGGCCCGCGTGAAAGGCATGCCGTTCGACGAACGCTATACCGGCAACAGCTTGTATCCGCGCGGCGCCAACAATTGGGTGCTTCCGAAGAAGGCGTGTCCCGTCCGTACCAGCCGGCGGGTATTCAAGGCGACGGCGGAAACGGCCGAACTTGAGATTTCCGACTGGAAGAACGATTCCGAACCAGGCGGCCCGATCGGCCGGCGCGCCACGCTGAACAATATTTCCGTAAATCCGTATTTCCTGCCCACGGGAACGGAGCTCGTGCCCCAGGGCGACTATTGCGTAACCGATTTTGGCGCGAAAGGTGACGGCAAGACGCTCGATACCGCGGCCTTGCAGGCGGCGCTCGACGCCTGCGCACGGACGGGTGGCACCGTGACGGTGCCGAAGGGCGTATATCTCACCGGTACGCTCAAGATCGGCGATGATACCGAACTGCACCTCGAGGAAGGCGCGGTCCTGCTCGGAAGCCCCAACCTCTCGGACTATGGGCCGGACGACATCTATCCCGGAAGCCATGGCAGCGTCAACGAGGGCTGGAGCGCGAAACATCTCATCGTCGCCTACGGTGCAAGGAACGTTTCGCTCACGGGGCCTGGCGCCGTAGACGGTAACGCGGCCGCATTCGCCGGCGATCTGGACTACCGCAAGGGCATGTCTTTCCCCAACTGGCGGAAAGGTTTCCGTATCGCGAAAGGACACAGGAAAGAGTGCAACCGCCCCGGACAGGAACTCGTGTTCGTCGCTTGCGAAAACTTGCGGATCGAAGGCGTCACGCTTCGTAACATGAACTGCTGGACCTGCCTTATCCACGGATGCGTGGACGTCGTCGTGCGGAAGGTGAAGGTGCGCAACGATCCGGCCTATGCGAACACGGACGGCTTCGACATCGATTCGTCGCGCAACATCCTTGTCGAGGGATGCGACGTCATAACCGGCGACGACGCCTTCGCCATACGGGGCGACAACGGAAAGAACCTTCCCGCCAACGCGCCGTCGCGCGTGTGCGAGAACGTGCTCATAACGAACTGCGTGTGCGAGTCGTCGTCGAGCAGCGTGCGCATTGGCGTGGGACGGGGCGAGATAAGGGACGTGGCGGTCGTGGGCCTTGACGTCCGTTTCGCAGGAATCGGCCTCCACGTCCACAACTGCTACGGTTCGCGTCCCCAGCGGGGCGTGGACATCTCCCGCATCCGTTTCTCCGACGTGCGCATAAGAAACGCGGGCGAAGCGATCGTCGTCACGCCGTACGGCGTCGCTTCGCAGGCGAAGCTCTCCGATGTCCTGTTCGAACGTATCGACGCCATGTCATTCGGGCCGATCGAGGTTTCCGGCGCCGGCAAGACGCGTCCGGACGGCATTGTGTTCCGCAACGTGAAGTTCCGCATGACGCCGTTGCCGGACAACGTGTTCTTTCCGCGTCCCAAGCCGGTCGTAGTCGAGAATGCCGGGCGCGTCGAGTTCCACGACTGCGATATCGAAGGCGATGCGGAAGAGGCTTCCGCCGCAGCCCGGATGGAGGCGCGCGAGATGGCGCGCCGCGCCAGGCATCCGGCGGTATCGCTCGTCAAGGGATTCAAGCCGTTGACGATCGAAGTGTCGCCCGGGATGGCGGCGGGAGAGCGTTTCTTCTCCACGAACTATCCTGTGGCATTCCATCCGGGACGGCGTTATCGGGTCTCCTACTTCGTGCGGGGCGAGAACATAAGGCCGCTGATCCGGGGATACGGGGCTTCTTCGGTCGCATGGTTCGACACTACGAATGACACCGTGCTCGGCGTGACCGGCTACCGGATGTGCGGAACGTTCGGGCGGCATCTCCAGACCTGCGAGTTCGACGTGCCTGAAACATTTCAGCCGTCGTCGAATTCCGCCGTCACGCTACGGCTTGCATACGCCTTCGGCAAGGCCGTATTCGAGGATCTGCTGGTCGAGGAGGTGCCGCCGGAAAAGGCGGTGCCACCCCGCTCCGGGAAATGCGCATTGCCGGCAGAGCGTACCGACGGCGTTCCGCAATGCGGTACGGGAAAGGATGTGGAGTATGTAGCGCATCAGGGTGAAGAGTTTCTGGCGCCAGGACACTCCGCCGCAGCCTACAGGTTTGCGGTTGAACACGGGCTGGACTACATCAAGATGGACGTCCGGGAGACTAAGGACGGTGAAATCGTCCTTCAGCACGACCGGAACCTCAAGGATCTGTTTGGCTGCGACTGGAAGATCAGGGAGCACACCCTCGCCGATATCCGCGCATCCTGCCGCTATATCGCCAGAGACGGGCGGGGACCGCATTACAACGACTACACGAATGCGACGATACAGACTCTTCGCGAAGGATTGAAGTGGGGCGTTCAGACGAAACGCGGCATATGGATCGACTTCAAGGACTTCAGCCCCAAGTTCGCCGAAAAGGTCCTGGCACAGGTCTCGGAGGCCGGGTTGCCGTCCAGCCGCGTGATGGTCGCGACATGGAATCAGAACGCACTCGCCTACATGAAGGCCAACCATCCGGAGATCCGCCGGGTGGCGCATACGTACGTGAGGCCGAAGGACGAGGGATACGAGACCAATCTCGCGAAGGGCCGGAAATTCGAGAACGAGGACCAGCTCCTTGAAGCCCTGCTCGCGGCGAAGGACAGGCT
>JAEEGL014252895.1_pt1 | contig 14177 bp, 13 predicted proteins | sample 9134231 | NCBI WGS metagenome assembly JAEEGL01 (sample SAMN16246548, study PRJNA631951) | gut metagenome | biome: gut microbiome; feature: rumen; material: fiber-attached | host: Bos | place: Iran: Karaj | collected 2018-10 | reverse complement strand
CTTGTATTGTTATGGTAGTCTATGTACTCTCTTAGTTTGTGGATGAATTCATCCACCGAGCGGAATCGCTCACCATAAAACATTTCAACTTTCAATCTACCAAAGAAATTCTCCATAGGACTATTGTCTAAGCAGTTGCCTTTCCTAGACATGCTTTGAACAATATTATGTTTCTTTAATAGGTGTTGGTATTCCTTCATTTGGTATTGCCAGCCTTGATCGCTATGTAATACAGGATTACTCTTATCTGGTAGCTTTTCAAACAATCCATTTAGCATGTCAAGTGTTTGGTAAAAGTTAGGACTTGTAGATATATTGTAAGATATTATCTCTCTGTTGTATAGGTCCATTATTGGAGACAAATATACTTTAGTATCGTTTACGTTAAATTCCGTTACATCAGTTGTAAGTTTCTCAAATGGTTTTGTAGCCTCAAAATCTCTCTTTAATATATTTGGTGCCACCTTACCAATTTGGCCCTTATATGACTTGTATTTACTCCTTCTAATCTTTCCTTTAATACCAAGCTCTTGCATTAATTTAAGGACAGTTTTGTGGTTTATGGTATAACCATAATCTCTTAAATCTAACAAGATTCTACGGTATCCATACCTTCCTTTGTTATCTTCAAAGATCTTTAATATATCTTCCTTTACATGCACATACTTATCTTCATTAACTTTATTGAAGTGGTAATAGTATGTGCTCCTAGATAATCCAGATATATTAAGAAGCACATCTATCTTGTATTTGTGCCTTAATTCATTTATCTTAGCTACTTTCTCCTTCGTGCTGCAGCTCGTGCTTCTTTTTCTCGAATTAAGGCATCTAATTTTTTTAAGTATTCATTCTCAGCTTCTAAATACTCAAGTCTTTCTTTCAACCTTTGGTTCTCAGCAATTAAATCGTCTTGAACTTCAGTTTTAATCTTTTGTGGTCTTCCTTTCTTTACACCTGACATCTTACTTGCTCGTCCTCTTCGTTCTATTGCGAGGCCTTCTGGACCTTCTTCAAGATAGATCCTTTCCCACCTTATGACTGTTTTATGAAAATTTTCGCTATTCCCAAAATATTTGCGCGCCGTCGCGTCGTATGAAAGATGGTTCTCTCGCATATCCATTATAACGGATAACTTGAACTCAGGACTATATCGTTTGTATGTTTGTCCTTTCTTTGCCATAAAAATATGCACCTCCTTGTTGTCCAACAATTGGGGTGCATATCAACATTGGCGGGTTCTTTATTTAATATATTTACAATAGCGTTAAAAAAGAATAAAATATAATAGATGTTATTTAGATTAGGGTTAGAAATCTAAGTAGTATTTAAATATAAATTAGGATTATTATATGGAGGAATTCAGTTATGCCAAAGTGTAAGGTATGTGGATCAGATTTAGTTAAAAAGAGAACAAAATCTGGAGAAATCGTACTTTATTGTACAGATTGCAAGAAGGTTTACAAGCTTCCAGCTAAGCCAGTAGTCGAAGAAGATGAGGACGATGAAGAGGAAGAAGAAGTAGTTAAGAAACCTGCTAAAGAAGTTAAACTTCCTAAGAAGCCTATCGTTGAAGAAGAAGATGACGATGAGGATGAAGAAGAGGAAGAAGACGATACTCCAAAGTGCAAACTTTGCGGCAATAAATTAGTTGTAAAGAAGACAAAGTCTGGAGAAGAAGTTCTATATTGCACAAGCTGTAAGAAAGCTTTCAAGAAGCCAGCTCCAAAGCCAGTAGAAGAGGATGAGGACGAGGAAGAAGAGGAAGAAAAGCCAGTTGTTGCTCCAACTCCAAAAGTTGAAGAAAAAGAAGAAAAATCTGCTCCAAAATGTAAGCTTTGCGGTGGTGATTTAGTTAAGAAGAGAACTAAGTCTGGCGAAATTGTATTATTCTGTCCAGATTGCAAGAAAGCATTCAAGATGCCAGCTCCAAAGCCTGTTGTAGAGGAAGAGAAGGAAGAAGAAAAGGAAGAAGAAGTTGTTGTACCAACTCCAGCACCAGCTCCAGTTCCAGCTAAGGTTGAAGAACCAGTTGCGCCAGTTGTTGTTGTAGAAGCTCCAAAGCCTGTTGTTCCACCAGTTGCTGAAACTCCAGCTCCTGTAAGCACAGACTCAACTTCAGATCTTGCTGATATTGCTAAGTCTTTAGCTGAAATCAATAAGACATTAAAAGCTTTACTTACAATTTTAAATAAATAATTAGAAAAACAAATTAGGAATTTATAGAGAATGGTCGCCTATTAAGATGGGTGGCCATATTTTTTTTGTCAATAATTAGCACCGGGCTGTATTTTTGACTATTGACAAGGATGTTTTTTACTGAATATAATGAAATTGCTAGAGGAGGGGCTCGAAGTGTTTTTATATTATTCCATTTAAATGGTTAAATTATTTTTAATAGTTGTTGTACAACTATAGTTTTTATTGTTTTAGAGGGTTTATTATGAAGAAGTTTTTTTTATTGGTCACTTTTGTGATTTGTTGTTTATTATTTGGCTGCAGTGATGATAATATAATCGAATATGATGTTATATCTTTTGAATGCTGTAAAGATGATGTCGAAGTTAAAGAATATAGAGAGATTGTTCGAACATATGAAGAACTAGAAGAATTAAAAATAGATTGTGGACTTAATTCTTATTTTAGCGAAATAACAGAAGATTATTTTGATGAGAATTCTCTATTGGTTTACATTTTTTTAAATTCTGGTTTACAAATGGAAATAGAATCAGTTTTATTAGATAGTAACAATATTATAATAAATATTTCTACCCAAAAAAAGTTGATTTATACGGATTCTGCTGCAGTTCTGGTGGATTGGATTTGTATTATTCAGATTAATAGTAAGGATGTTAATAATGTAGATAATCTTGTAATTAATCATGAGGTGAAAACGGTTTTATGGTAAATTTGATAAAAAGAACTATATTATATGTTATATTAATTGTTTCTTTGTTGTCTTCGATTGTTTCTTACAATTTTCATGGAAATGTTGAAGCTGAAACAATTATTGATAATAAGATATATTCAAAAGTAAATATTGATGACAATTTTGTTGAAGATTCTATTATGATAGTTCTCAATAAAGAAGAGACTTTTAAGTTTAAAGAGTATTCACCAGTAGATTTTCCTGATATTGGTTGTGTTAATGTTGTAAATATAATGCAGAATACGGAAAAACTAGTTAAGGCACAGGTTAATGCTAGAAATGTTAATGATTGGAAATTACTGGAGTATTATCGCGAGAATAATATGTTAATCGATCAGGATAATTTTCGAAAAGTATTAAGGATTTCTTTGAAAGAAAAGAGCAAAGAAAATATTGTCAAATCCATTGGGATTTTAATGAAGATGCCTGAAATAATAACTGCAGAACCCGATTATATACAATATGCATGTGCTGATAACAATGAAGGAATGATTTTTAATAATCAATGGGCATTAGAAAATGTAAACATTGAAGGCGCTTGGAATAAAAGTACAGGGACTTCTAGTGTGATAGTAGGTGTTATTGATTCTGGTATCGATAGTTCTCATCCAGCGTTGACAAATAGAATCGATTATGTTCATTGTATGAGCTTTTTAAACGATTTTTCTAATGTATTTGATTCTAATCCAGTAGATGTTCATGGTCATGGTAGTCATGTTGCAGGGATTATTGGTGCGGAAAAAGAAACTGATGGAATATATGGAGTGTGTCGTGATGTAAGAATGGCTTCTCTCCGAGTATTTAATTCGAATCGAGAAACTATTATTTCTAGAGTGGCTAGGGCTGTAGATTATGCAATAGGTAATAATATTCCTATTTTGAATTATAGTGGAGGTGGAAATACTCCATATATTATATTAAATGAGTTCGTTTTTGGTAATTATCCAGGTTTGCTTGTTTGCGCAGCGGGAAATAATACTAGAAATACTGATGACAATCCATATTATCCAGCACATTATACAGTAGAATCCGATAGAATAATAAGCGTAGGTGCAATTAATAGAAATAATACTAGAGCGACTGGTTGGGTACAAGAAGATGGTAGTATTAAAGGTTCTAACTATGGAGCTACATCTGTAGATTTATTTGCTCCAGGTGAAGATATAAAAAGCACTGTACCAGAATTTGTAAATTCAAGCGGATATAAATCTATGCTTGGTACTTCAATGGCGGCACCATTTGTTACAGGTGTAGCTGCATTAATGAAATCATATAATCCAAGACTTACTGCAGCACAAATAAAGAAAATTATTAACGACAATGTAGATTATGTAGAAGCTTTAGATGGACTATGTAAAACTAATGGGAAATTAAATGCACAAAAAGCATTAGAAGCAACATTTCAAACAAAAGAAATATTTAACTGGAGTGGATACGAGGGCGAAGATTTTTATTGGCGTGGAAAAGTAAATATGTATTATGATGAAGATGCAGTTTCAGTTCAATCAGATACTCTTGTATTTACTGAAGATTCAATAATTAATTTCGAAGTAGTAACTATAGATGCAAATAATTTAGTATTAGCAATGAGCGGTTCGCTATTATTTAGATTGTTAAACAAAAGCAGTACATTAATAACATCTCATCACGCCCATGTTGATGTAAATTTAGCTAGTCAAGCATCAATTTCAGATGCCACATTCTCAATAGATACAAGCACGTTAGAAGTGGGCACGTATAAGATTGTTTTAAATAGCCATTTTAATCGAGGGCCATCATATGAAGAGGACCACACTTATTCATATAGTTTTGCAGTAAATAGGCCTATTGAAGTTATGAATGACTTTGGATATTTATCTAGTTGGTATCAGTGGAAGGGGAATGTGGAATTGTCTAATAAGTATTTATATTCATATTCTAAAGACTCTTTAAACAGGTATATCATAAACAAGAATAATACAGACTTGGAATTTGAAATAGGGACATATTTATCATTTAATGCGGTAAAGGAGATGACAGGTTATGTTACTATGGAGCTAGTGAATAGCGCAGATGAAACGGTAGAAGAACATTATTGTTCTGTGAGAGTTGGATTGGTTAGTAATGTAACTTTATCTAATAGTGTATTTATCATAAATACTGCTGATTATTCAAATGATACCTATACTATATATTTGTATTGTTCGATGACTAGAAATGGAACAACATATAGTAATTCTGCAAGTTATTCTTTTGTATTGAATAAGCCAACCTCATCTGGAGGAGCATGTATAACTGAAGGTTCTTTAATAACACTAGCAGATGGTACACAAACGGCAGTAGAGAACCTAACTGGCAATGAAGAACTATTAGTATGGGACATGTATAATGGAGTATTTAGTTCAGCTCCAATACTATTTATAGACTCGGAAGAATTGGCAGAATATGATGTTATAAACTTAGAATTCTCTGATGGAACTAATGTAGAGGTAATAGATGAACATGCATTCTTTGATTTAACTCTAAATAAATATGTATTCTTAAGAGAAGATGCATCTCAATATATAGGGCATTATTTCAATAAACAAACATATGATGTTAGCGGAAATATGGTATGGATTCCTGTTCAATTAACAAATGTTACTATAGAGCATCAAACAACAAGAGTATATTCTCCTGTAACATATAGTCATTTATGTTACTACGTAAATGGTATGTTATCTATGCCAGGAAATACAGAAAGCTTTATTAATATCTTTAATGTTAATCCAGTAACACTAATGTATGATCAAGAAAGTATGCAAGAAGATATATCTACATATGGGCTATATACATACGAAGAATTTAATGCAATAATTTCAATACCAGAAGAAGTATTCAATGCATTTAATGGACAATATCTAAAGATAGCAATAGGAAAAGGATTAACAACATTAGATGAGATTCAATCTTTATTAGATAGATATATTGTATTCTTTGCGTAATCTAATGAGATTTACAATTATCTATAACTACAAGTAAAAATACTTTACAACTCTTAAATATTTATATATAATATACTTAGTTTTATAGTACAAAACACTAAAAAGCGACTTCAAAAAAGTCGCTTTTATTTATGAAAAGGAGAAATAATATGTCAAAGATGCTTGATGATGTTAAGAATGTAGTTGAACCAATTATCATCAAAAATGGTATGGAACTTGTTGATGTAGAGTTCAAAAAGCTTTACGGACAAGATACATTAATCATTTATATCGACAAAGATGGTGGTGTTGATTTAAACGATTGTGAATTAATTCATAATGCAATTGATGGACCAATCGATGAACTAGACCCAACAAACGGTGCTGCATATAACTTAAATGTTTCATCTCCAGGATTAGATAGACCATTAAAGACTGCTAGAGATTTTGAGAAGAAGATGAATCAAGACGTAGAAGTATCTTTATACAAGGCAATCGACAAGTTAAAGAAATTTGAAGGTAAATTAGTTGCATATGATGGCGAAACTTGCGATGTAGAATACAAAGGACAAACAATTAAATTAAATATAAAAGATATAGCAGTAATCCGTGCTGCCATAAAGTTTTAGGAGGATATTAAAAAATGAAAAATCATGATTTCTTTGCCGCATTAGACGCATTAGAAGCAGAGAAGAAAATCTCAAAAGAAGAATTCATCGAATTCTTAGAAGCTGGTATTTCATCAGCATATAAGAAAGAAATCGGTGAAGCAAGAAACATTGCTGTTCAACTTAATCCAGAAGCTGAAACAATCAAAATCGTTGCTTACCAAAACGTTGTTGAAGAAGTAACAGATCCAGAAAAGGAAATCTCACTTGAAGATGCAAAGAAGATCAAGGCTAAGATTAAAGTTGGTGACGTTCTTACAGAAGAATTAGATACTAAAGACTTCTCAAGAATCGCAGCTCAAACAGCTAAGCAAGTTATCGTTCAAAAATTAAATGATGCTACAAAGTCTATGATGGTTGAAGAAATGAACAACAAGTCAGGTGAAATTGTTGCTGCTCAAATTAGAAAAATTGAAAACGGCACAATCTATGTTGAAATTTCAGGATCACAAATGGAAGGTATAATGCTTGCATCTGACCAAGTTCCATCAGAGAACTACACAGTTGGTCAAATGTTAAAGGTTTATGTAAAGAACATTAGAACAAATCCAAGAAGTGGTGCTAACCAAGTATTGGTTTCAAGAACAAATAATGGCTTTATTAAGAAGTTATTTGAACAAGAAGTTCCAGAAATTAAGGCAGGTCTTGTAAATATCAAGAAGATTGTTAGAGAACCAGGATATAGAACAAAGGTTGCTATCGAAGCTATCGATCCAACAATCGATGCTGTAGGAAGCTGTATTGGTCAAAGAGGTATGAGAATCTCTAACATCGTTGAAGAATTAAACGGTGAAAATATCGATATCGTTCCATACTGCGAAGATCCAATCGAATATATCGCAAGAGCTTTATCTCCAGCTAAGGTTATCGCTGTAGCTGTTGAACCAGATCAAAAGAAAGCAAAAGCTATCGTTCCAGATGATATGTACTTAAAGGCTATCGGTAAGAGAGGATGCAATGCTAAGCTTGCTGTTAAGTTAACAGATTGGAAGATCGACGTTAAGAAGATGAGCGAAGAAGGTATTCAACAATAATTATAAATAGAGGAAACCATGGAAAAGAAATTACCTGTTAGATTATGTATCGCGTGTAGAACACAAAGATTAAAAAGAGATTTAATCAGATTCGTAAAGAATGCTGATGGTGAAATTTCTTTAGATTTTACTGGTAAGAAACCTGGTCGTGGTGCTTATATTTGTGATAGTAAAGAATGTATCGAAAAATGCATTAAACATAGAATGTTAAATAGAGCATTCGATATGGAAGTATCTAGCGAAGTTTACGATAAGCTTTTAAGTGATTATGAACAACGCAAAGATTAATTCATATATACAATTTGCTGTTAGAGCTAATAAAGTTGTTTGGGGCCTAGATATGATAAAGACTTCAAAACAAATACCTTTTATCATCCTATACGATAAATCACTTGGTGCTAATAGCAAGAAACAATTAGATAGATATTCTCAAGAAAATGAAGTTCGCTTGGTGGAACTTGACGAGAATTATTTAAATAATTTGTTAAAAAGACAAAATGTAAAGTTGATAGGACTATTAGACGAATCCTTATCAAACGCAATAATAGATAATCTGAATTAAATCGGAGGAAATTAATAGTGGAATTAAAAGAGATTATACAAACAAAAGAACAAATTTATAATAATGTTCAAAAAACTGTAGGTATTCAAAAGGAGCGTTTAAGCACTGCTATAGCAGAAATTAAACAATTACTTGCACAAAAAGAGTCTATGGCTGAGGCTCAAAAAGAAGTTAAATCTCCTGTTGTTGAAGAAACTCCAGCTCCAGTAGTAGAAAAGGTTGAAGAGAGCTCTGCAAAGAAAGTAGAAGAAACTCCTAAAACTGTAGAAGCTGAAAAACCTGTAGAGAAGAGTGCGGAAACTTCTCAAGATAATGCACAACCAATCAAGAAGGCTGTATATATTACAGACTTTGGTAAAGGTATGCAAAGAAGAGATGGATATAACAACAATAGACCTCAAGGACAAAGAGGTGAATATCAACAAAGAGACGGCCAAAGACCTGGATTCCAACCAAGAGATGGTCAAAGACCAGGATATCAAGGACAAAACGGCCAAGGTTATAATCGTAATGGACAACAAGGTCAAGGATTCAATAAAGGACCAAGACCTCAAGGACAAGGATTCCAAGGACAACGTGGTCAAATGGGTAAGCCAACATTTGATGCGTCTCCAATTATTGAAAAGAAGGATACTTCAAAACAAAAGAAAACCACTATTAAGTCTAATGAACAAGATAAGCAAAAAGGAGGATTATCTAAGAGAGATCTATTCAAGAGAGGTTATGAATACGATTCATCTCTAGAGGAAGATAACGAATTCGTTAAATTCAGAGGTAAGAAGCAAGACAAGAAACAACAAACAATTCAACGCCAAGAAATTACAGAAGCTGTTCTTACATCTGAAGTTGTACCACTAAAAGTATTTAGTGAAAAGATTGGTAAACCAGCTGCTGAACTAGTTAAAAAGTGTTTCGATTTAGGTAAGATGATTACAATCAACTCTTCAATCACATTTGAAGAAGCTGAATTAATCGCTCTAGATTACGGCATTACATTAACTCTAAAACCAGATAAGACAGCTGAAGATAAATTAACAGATTTAGTAAAGACACACGATGAAAACGCAGTAGGACTAGAAAAGAGACCTCCAATCGTTACAATTATGGGTCACGTTGACCATGGTAAGACATCACTTCTTGACTACATTAGAAAAACTAATGTTATTGCAACAGAAGCTGGTGGTATTACACAACACATCGGTGCTTATACAATTGATGTAAATGGTGAAAAGATTACATTCTTAGATACACCAGGACACGAAGCATTTACAGCTATGAGAAAGCGTGGTGCTCAAGTAACAGATATTGCTATTATCGTAATTGCTGCTGATGATGCTATCATGCCACAAACAGTAGAAGCTATCTCACATGCTAAAGAAGCTGGCGTTCAAATTATTATTGCTGCAAATAAGATAGATAAGACAAATGGTGATTATTCTAAATTATTACAACAATTACCAGGTTATGATTTAGTTCCAGAAGAATGGGGCGGTGATACTATCGTATGTCCAATTTCAGCTAAAACTGGACTTGGTGTAGATAAATTACTTGAATCAGTTCTTCTTGTTGCTGAAATGCAAGATTTAAAGGCTACAAAGAGTGGTCCTGCTTCAGGTTCAATTATTGAAGCTAGATTAGATAAGAATATCGGTGCTGTTGCTACAGTTCTTGTAAAGAATGGTACATTAAGAGTTAAAGACTTCTTAGTTGCTGGTACAAAGATTTGTAGAGTAAGAGCTATGACAGATTGCAATGGTAAAGTTGTTAAGGAAGCTGGTCCATCATATGCTGTACAAATTCAAGGATTCCAAGAAGTTCCAAATGCTGGCGATGTATTCGTAGTAGTTAAGGATGAAAAACTTGCAAAGCAAGTTGCAGAAGAAAGAATTGAAAAAGAAAGAAATGCAATGAATGTTGATGCTGGTCCAAGATCTCTTGAAGATTACTTTAAAGATCAAATTTCAACAGATGTTAAAGTTCTTCCAATCATTATTAAGGCTGATGTACAAGGTACATGTGAAGCTGTTAAGCAATCAATGCTTAAGATTAGTGATGAAAGAGCAGAAGAAAACGTTAAGATTAAGGTCGTACATGCAGGCGTTGGTGCTATTAATGAATCAGACGTTATGCTTGCTGACACAACAAAAGCTATCATTTTAGGATTCGGCGTAAGACCAGAAAGCAAGGCTAAGTCTCAAGCTGAAAGATCTAAGATTGATATTAGAACATATAGCATTATTTATGATGCTATCGATGATGTAAATGCTGCATTATCTGGAATGATTGCTCCTACATATAAGGAAGTTGCTCTTGGTAATGTTGAAATCAGAGAATTATTCAAGATTACTGGCGTTGGTATGATTGCTGGTTGTTATGTTCTTGATGGTAAGATTCAAAGAAATTGCGGCTATAGATTATTAAGAGATAATTTAGTAATCCATACAGGCAAGATTGCATCATTAAAGAGAATGAAGGATGATGTTAAAGAAGTTGCTGCTGGCTATGAATGCGGTGTTGGTTTAGATAACTACAACGATTTCAAAGTTGGTGATGTAATGGAAACATTCTTATTAGAGGAAGAAAAGAAGGAAAATGAGTAGAATTGAAAGAATTGAGTCCGAACTTGCAAAGCAAATAGCTATTGCTATTCAAGAGGGCGTATATGACCCAAGAGTTAAAGGACTTATTAGTGTACTTAGAGTAACAGTTGATACAGAATTAACATATGCTAAGGTATATGTATCAATTCTTGGTGCTAATGGCAAAGAAGCAGAAGTAATTGAAGGATTAAATTCTGCACAAGGTTATTTAAAGACAAAATTAATTAAATCAATGAGATTAAGAAAGCTACCAGCTTTACATTTCATTTATGATGATTCAATTGCTTATGGTTCATATATGGATCAAAGAGTAAGTGATGTTATCAAAAAGGACGAAGAAAAGGATTAATAATGTACGAAGCTTTTGTAGATTTAGTATTAAAGAATGAGAATAAAAAGTTTATGATTATCTCTCACTATAATCCAGATGGAGATACAGTGGGTAGTGCACTTGCTATGTATGAAGCATTAACTAATATCGGCAAGGAAGTTGATGTATTTTGTTCATCAGATTTCAATTCTAAACTAAAGTTTATTCCTCATTTTGATAGATATAACAAAAAGACTTTAAAATCATATGATGTCGCTATTGCGGTAGACTGTGCAGATGATAAACGTCTTGGAGATTATGCTAATGAATTCTATTCTACAAAAAAGACAGTTTGTATTGATCACCATGGAACTAATCCTGGATATGCTCAATTAAACTATATTAAGTCAGAAGCTGCAGCAACATGCGAATTCTTATATGATATTCTTTGCGAAATCGACGCAAAACAAAAGTGTATAGATAAAGATGTAGCTAAGGCTTTATATTGCGGCATTATCACAGATAGTGGAAATTTCCAAAATTCAAATACAACAATTAGAACAAAAAATGTAGCATTTGATATCGAGAATAAATATGGAATTAAATCTAGCGAGATAGTTAATCATTTTATGAATGAGATTTCTTTGCCAGTATTTAAGTTAAAAAATAGAGTATTATCTAAAGCAAAATTTGAAGAAGATAATAAAATTGGTATAATCTATTTCTCAATTGAAGATTTCAATGCTACAGGAACAACAATGTCTGATACCGAAGGTATCATTAACGAAATTAAGAATATTGATACAGTAAGAATTGCTGTAGCTATCACTCAACAAAGTGAAATAAATTATAAAATATCATTAAGATCAGTTCCAGAATGCCCAGTAGATAGAATGGCAGCATCATTTGGTGGTGGCGGACATCCATGTGCAGCTGGATTTGCATTACAAGGAAGTTATTACGACGTATTAGATAGAGTTATCTATGCTTGTAAACAATATGTTGACTAAAAATTATTTATTAGCAATCAATAAGCCAACAGGTTGGACATCGAGTGATGTCGTTATAAAAACTCGTAATATTTTATCCAAATTTTATAATGAAAAAGTTAAAGTAGGACACATGGGTACACTAGACCCAGGTGCTGCAGGTGTTTTATTAGTAGGAGTTAACAAATCTACTCGTCTTTTTGATTACATGTTAACAAAAAGCAAATCTTATGTTGGAAGATTAACCTTTGGAAAATCGACAGATACATTAGATAGCTATGGCAAAGTTATAGCAGAATCTGATTATCCTACATATGAGAGTGTAAAAGCGGTTTTAAAAGACTTTATAGGAGAGATTGAACAAATACCGCCTAAATATTCTGCTATTAAAATAAACGGCCAAAAAGCGTATCAAATGGCTAGGGCTGAAAAAGATTTTGTTATTCCATCTAGGAAGATAACTATTTACTCATTAAAAGAAATAAAAGTTGAACTTGATGGGGAATATGTTAAATCTATTGATTTAGATGTAACTTGCTCATCTGGTACATATATAAGAACATTATTTGTAGATATTGCAGAAAGATTAAATAAATGCGGCTATATGGCTTATTTGATTAGAACATCACTTGCTAATATTTCAATTAATGATTCTATAACAATGGATGAACTTAGTAATAATTCAGGTAACTATAGATTAGAAAATATTGATGTTATAAAAAACATTATGGATTTATATGAACTTAATGATAGAGAATTCCATGATGTTAAAAACGGAATTGGTATAAATCTTAGTATTAATGATTGTTATCTAGGATTAACTTATCAAAATGAGTTAAAATTTATAGGAAAGGTGGAGAATAATATTTGTAAATCAAATACAAATTTAGAATAGAATGGCAAACACTTTTAATAAAATTAAAAAATTCGATTATTTAGATAGTAACGACGAAGCGCAAATTCTTTGTTTGGGCTTTTTTGATTCTATTCATAAAGGTCATTTAAAAATTATTAATGAAGCAAAAGTATTAGCTCATAGATATAATGCAAAAGTTTCATTATTTACTTTCTCGAATAATCCATTAAAAATGTTTAATAATTCTAAGCTTGTTTATACATTTGATGAAAGATGCTATGTTTTACAAGAGATAGGGGTGGATTATGTTTATTCTGCTAATTTTGATATTGATTTTTGTTCTCAAAGAAAAAAAGAGTTCTTAGATAGTATTATATCTAACAAAAATATTAAAGCTGTTGTTTGTGGCAGCGATTACACCTTTGGTGTAAATAGAGAAGGTAACGCACAGTATTTAATTGAGTATTGTTCAAATATTGGTATTCAAGTAAAAGTTGTAGATTTAGTTATGTACAAGAATCACAAGATGGCCTCAACAGATATTAGAAAATCTGTAAAGAATGGCGATATTAATGCAATGAATGCGATACTATCTATTCCATACATAGTTGAAGGTGTTGTTGTAAGAGGAAGAGGTGTTGGTGCAAAAGAACTTGTAGCAACAGCAAATATTGAGATCTCTCAAGATAAAGAAAAATTAGGTCCTGGAGTATATTATACAAATGTTATATACAATGGAATTAGATTTAGATCAGTTACTAATGTTGGCTCTCAACCTACATACAATGAGAGTAAATATATAATTGAAACTCACATTCTTTATTTTAATAAAGACATCTATGATAAAAAGATTATAGTAGAGTTTATTGAAAAGATTAGAGATGTTCAAAAATTTGAAAATAAAGCAAAGTTGAAAGAACAAATATTAAAAGACATACAATATGTTAATTCCCAAAATGGAGGATATGACTTAGATGATTAAATTTGGTCCTAGCGGAAGCTGCGAAGAATTTCATGCTCAAAACTTTAAAAAAACAGCTGATGGAGTAAATTGGCTAAAAGAAAGAGGAGTAGATTTATACGAATATTCTTTTGGTAGAGGTGTAAATATCTCAAGAGAATCTGCACAAGAAACAGGCAAGGCTTTTGCTTCTGTTGGTATTGAGATGTCTGTTCACGCTCCATATTTTATAAATTTGGCTACAGTTGAGGATCAAAAGAAAGAGAATAATGTTAAATACATTATGGATTCATTAGAAGCACTTAAAAATTTTGGTGGAAATAGATGTG
>JAEEGL015131384.1_pt1 | contig 14178 bp, 10 predicted proteins | sample 9134231 | NCBI WGS metagenome assembly JAEEGL01 (sample SAMN16246548, study PRJNA631951) | gut metagenome | biome: gut microbiome; feature: rumen; material: fiber-attached | host: Bos | place: Iran: Karaj | collected 2018-10 | reverse complement strand
GCTCTGGAAAAGGGCTGGCACCTGGCGCGTACAGGGCGTCCGGGCCCGGTATGGATAGACATTCCCGTAAACTTCCAGGGCATGATGATAGACACCGATGAGCTTTACGGTTATGACCCGAAGGAGGACGACAAGCTCCTTCCTGCGCCCGTTTCTGAGGATACGGCCGATCAGGTCCTTGAGCTTATAAAAAAAGCGGAGAGGCCGGTTTTCCACGCAGGCTACGGTATAAGGCTCTCGGGGGCTTATGAGACCTTCAAGTCGGTGGCCGAAAAGCTTAACATACCCATCGTAACCTACTGGAACGCCGTTGATCTTATCGAAGACGACCATCCTCTTTACTGCGGCCGGGCCGGAAACATGGGAGACAGACCGGGGAACTTTGCGATCCAGAATGCGGATCTCATCCTTGCGGTGGGCACAAGGATCTCCATAAGACAGGTGGGATATAACTGGGAGACCTGGGCCAGAGCCGCAAAGGTCATAATGGTGGACATCGATCCCGGAGAGCTTAAAAAACACACGATCCACGTGGATATGCCCATATGGGCCGATGCGAAGGATTTTCTTACCGCACTCTGCACAAAAGCATCCTTCCCGGTATCCGACAGAAAGGACTGGCTTGATACTACGCAGAACTGGAAGAAGGAATACCCTGCGGCTCTTCCAAGACATTTTGAGGAAAACGGAAAGAGCGCCAATGTCTATGCGTTTGTAAGATATTTAAGCTCACAGCTTCCCGAAAACAGCCTTACGGCGGTCTCAAACGGAGCCTGCTGCGTGGTGGGCAACCAGGCCTATGTCATAAAGAAGGGAAGCCGCATGGCCAACAACAGCGCCATAGCCAGCATGGGCTACGGCCTTCCCGCAGCCATCGGAACCTGCCTGGGGGGCGGAAGGAGAGAGACCATCTGCCTTGAGGGGGACGGAAGCATAATGATGAACCTCCAGGAGCTTCAGACCATCATTACCAATAAGCTGCCCATAAAGATCTTTCTTATAAATAACAGTGGTTATCATTCGATCAGGATAACCCAGAGCAATATCTTCAGCGAGCATACGAGAGTCGGGATAGGCCCGGAATCGGGAGATCTTTCCTTCCCGGAATTTAAGAAGATCGCCGAAGCCTTCGGCTATACCTATTTCTGCGCCCACAGCAACGCAGAGATGAAACAGGCCGTGGACAGGGCCTTAAGCATGGAGGGTCCTCTTTTCTGTGAGATATTTACGGATAGCGAACAGGTATGGGAGCCCAAGAGCAGCGGAAGGAGGCTTCCCGACGGCACCATGGTAAGCCCTCCTCTTGAGGATCTTGCCCCCTTCCTTCCCAGGGAGGAGCTTAAGAGGAACATGTTCATTCCGCTGGTGGGGGAATGAAAAAAGGTTATAGGCGGAGAAACTGAGAGGACAGAGTAAATTGAAGGATTTGAAAACAGCCGGAAGGCTGTACAGATATTTTCAATATATAATGAGTAAAAAGCAGCGGAGACAGGCTGTGGCCGTCCTTCTGCTCATACTTGTGGGCTCCTTCATGGAGCTTTTGGGAGTGTCTGTGATACTTCCGTTCATTCAGGCCTTTATGGAGCCGCAGACCCTTGAAGGACGATGGTATATCAAAGTGATCAGTTCGGTTTTTCAGATAAAGGATACGGAAAACCTGCTGGTATTTCTGGGAGTGCTGATCGCTCTTGTGTACATTGTAAAAAATGTTTTCCTTTCCTTTGTAGCCTACGTGAGGTGCAGATACAGCAGCGCTCTTCAGAGATCTCTGACGGTAGAGATGCTCAGCTCCTACATGGAAAGGCCCTATTCCTTTTTTGTTGAGTCGGACATAGGCGTCCTGCTTAACGGTGTCAACCTTGATGTTACAGGGGTGCACAATTTCATACTGACCTTTTTCATCTTTGTTTCCGAGATAACAACGGTCATCCTGATATTCGCATATCTCGTGAGTATTGACAGATTTCTGGCCTTCGGCATTATGTTCTTAGCGGCATTATGTGCGACTTTTCTGACCTTTATGGTCAAAAAGACGATATCCAGACTGACTATGGCAATGCGCACCGCAAATAAAAAGAGGAGCCGTTTTGTAGTCCAGATCATCAATAATATCAAGGACATCATTGTCTTTGATAAAAGGGAGCTTTTCATAGGACAATATGAGGAGGAATGCAGGATCTTTTCCGAGTCCCAGGCTAAGAGCGATTTTATCAATACCCTTCCTGAAAGGATCATCGAAGCGATCTGTGTATCCGGCATATTTATTTTTATAATATTCAGGATCAAAATGGGAACCGGTACGGTGGAATTCATTTCCAGTATGTCTGTTTTTGCCATGGGCGCCTTCAGGATGCTGCCTCTGGTGTCCCGTGTTTCAAGGTATATCCAGGTCTTCATCCGTACCAGACCGATGGTTGAGGAGACATATAAAAATATCAGAAATGCCAGAACCCATATGGAGGAGGTAAAGCTTGCCACCTCCGCCTCGGACCGGATGGACATTGAATTCAAAAACGAGGTAGCGGTAAAGGATATTGACTGGAAATACGAAAAGGGAACCGAAAAGGTACTGGAGGGCTTGTCCCTTGATGTAAAAAAAGGAGATATGATCGGTATCATCGGCGAATCGGGATCCGGAAAATCGACCCTGGGAGATATCCTTCTGGCGCTCTATACGCCGCAGTCCGGCGGTATATATATGGACGGGACGGATATAAGGGAGATACCGAAGGTATGGAGAAGAACGGTCTCCTATGTTCCGCAGATGCTGCTTTTGTTTAACGCTTCGGTACGGTTTAACATTTCCTTCAGCGATGATACGGAGAATGATGAGGAATTATGGAAGATCCTTGCCGAGGTTTCAATGGATACCTTTGTAAGGTCGATGCCAGAGGGGCTTGATACCAATGTCGGTGACCGTGGGATCAAGCTTTCCGGTGGACAGCGCCAGAGGATCGCCATTGCAAGGGCCCTGTACAGCAAGCCGGAGATACTGATCTTAGACGAGGCGACCTCTGCCCTTGATACCGAGACAGAGGCAGCGGTGGTGGGCTCCATAAACATGCTTGCAAAGAAAATGACCCTTATTATAATAGCCCACAGGCTTTCCACCCTGAAGAGCTGCAATAAGATATACCGGATAGAGAACGGTAAGGCTGTTGAAGAGGATAAAACGGTTCTTGGGATAGAAGCGGAGGAACAGCTGCCGTTACAGACTGAAAAGCTGTGAATAATAACGGGTGAACCCGTGAATTGGATCCGGTAATTATGCAATGCATTGCGGAAGTAAAACAGAAAAAATAGTAATAATAGTAATAATAGTTACTGTCTGTTTTTACCATTTACACGATAAGTAAATCTGAGGTATTGTGCCCGAATCAGCAATCTCTGCCCTCGATGTGGATACACCTTGTTTTCAGGGCATCTCACCTGTAAAATGATGAACAATCTTATCGAAAAAAGCTTTGCATTTATCAATGAACTTAAGCCTTAGGTACACAGTCCTTTTTAACCGGTTTATCTCTCTTTCCTGGTCAAGGAGCATGTATCCGAACAGCAGGACAGTATCTTCGTAGAGATCGGGGTTATCCTTGCTCCACACAGTGGTGTCTTTAGGATCAGGAAACAGTTCTTCTCTGTCTGGAAGATATTCCTTAAGGAGCTTTTTATTTCCCTCCTCATAAAGATCCCTTATCATGGCGCGTTCATCAGCGCTTATAAAGGTTTCCTTTGAAGACTTACGAAGTTTTTTGGTACTTTTGGAACATTTCTTCGCGGCTGTCTGTACGTAGTCAAGATCATTGAGGGAAATATTTTTTATACCTTCCAGGTTATTCAAAATCCTCTTTATCTCTATATAATTAGGGCTTAAGGAGGTGTTCTTTTCTTCTGCAGCAAACTTATATTCTTCTGTTGGCTCCAAGCCGATAGCCTGTAAAAAGTCGTATTCTGCTTTTCCTTCGATAAACTCTTTCCTGTCATAGACCCTTACGATAATGTTGTCTTTTCCGACAATTTCGGACATATGGAAAAGTCCTTCATAATAATCGAGTTTCGGCCATAACTCAGGATGCTTGACATACTCCTTCCATTCAGGCAGGTTTTTCTCACTCTTTACTGGTTTGATAAGCAGCTGCTTGTATCTCGACTCCAACCAGTCTTCCTGCGGCCTGAAATAAACGACAAGCTTCAGCTGCGCATCATTTTTATCAGCGAAGGCTTTAAATTTCTTCAGGTTTATGAAATTGTTGTGATGGAACTGATTCCACAAAGATTCATCCGTAAGGATCACAGCGGTATAATGCTTAAGCCAGGTTTTTACTTGTTTAAGCCCCATATTCAGTATTTTATCTCTGAACTCATCCGAAACTCGCCCAACAAGAGGCAGTCGACGAAGCCCGCCCAAGAACAATCCATTTCGGTTTTTGTTAGCCCGTTCATATATTATGGGCATTCTCCTAAAGCAGTATCCCTTTTTTGCCAACAGCTTTCTGTTGTTATAAAGACAATTCTGTATCGAAGTAGTTCCTGTTTTTGACGTGCCTATATGAAGATAAATTACCTTGTCCATTATCATTCCTTTCTGATGATCTTCAATATTGGCGAAGATTCATCCGGGCTTCTGCGATTATATTCAGATGAACAATTAAAGGTGGTTTAATAGTTTATCCGGTATAACATGATGCGTACGGATTTTGTAAAGTAGATGCCGCCAAGCGCATTCAATTTCGGATAAATCCGGAATTGAGTATATTATGAAAAAAGCTCGTCACATTATGGGAATCCTACTCCTTAGAACCAATAATAGTGTGAACAATATTGATGTATTCTATAAAACAACGTAAACAGTGAAATGGATGATCTTACCTGTAAAGGAAATTCAAGATCTTCTTCTCTATCTGTGACAGTGTTAATTAAATGGAACAAATGGAGAGATGGAGAATTTCCTGACTCTTTCCAGGAAATACAATTTTGACCAGTCCCGGATGATATGTTCATCCGTTAAGATAACATTAAGCTTTTATTCAAGCTGTTTTTTGATTATCCGGAGCCCTTTATTCAGTATTGTTATGATGCTTTGTACTTGTTATATGATACTAAAAGAAAATGCACTTGTCAAACATAACGCGGGTAAGCAGTAATTAATACAGTTAACAGGTAATCACTATCAATAAAGGCAAAAAGTACTCCAAAGAACATAGTACTTTATAGTGGCTTTCAATTACCCCGTGGATGGGAACCATTCATGTTTTCTGTATTGCAAAATAAAAAATAATATGTTAAAAATAGTAAACAAGCTGAAGCTTTTTTGAGGACTTTCCTGGAAAGCTGAATGACTAATAGACTTCTCTGTTTCAGGCGGCCTGCAAAGATGGTATATTCAGCATCTTAGATGAGGCGACCTCCACCCTTGATACGGAGACAGAGACTACCGTGGTGGGGTCGATCAGCATGCTGGCAAAGAAAATGACTCTGATAATCATAGCCCACAGACTTTCAACGCTTAAAAGCTGCAATAAGATATATCGGATAGAGAACGGTAAGGCAGTCGAAGAGGATAAAGCCGCTTTAGGGCTGGATAAAGAATAGCTTATCGGGTTGCACCGGTTATAGTGAGCTAAGTTAAATTCGTTTCCTGTAAATATATTTCAACGGAGGAGAACAGATGAATATAGCCGTTATCATCGCTGGTGGTCGGGGAGACCGCATGCATCAGGATATACCGAAGCAGTTTCTTACGGTTAATGAAAAACCTGTCATCATGTATACTCTGGAGGCCTTTAACAGACATCCTGCCATAGATGAGATAGTGGTGGTCTGCCTTGAAGGGTGGGAGCAGATACTGTGGGCCTATGCCAGGCAGTTTAATATCAATAAGCTTAAAAAGATCGTAACAGGGGGGCAATGCGGGCAGGAATCGATATACAAAGGAATCTCGGCCCTTAAGGAGGATCATGAAGAGGATGATATTGTTCTTATACATGATGCGATCCGCCCTATGATATCCGGGGAGATCATATCGGACTGTATTCAGACCACAATGGAAAAAGGGTCGGCCATAACGGTCATTTCCTGTGCGGAGGCCATGCTGGTGTCGGAGAATCAGGAGAATTCCGGAGAGCTTTTCAACCGCGACAACCTTAAGAGAACACAGACCCCTCAGGGCTTCAGGCTCGGAAAACTCCTGTGGGCTCACGAGGAGGCGAGAAAGAGAGGGATACTGAATTCCACGGCATCCTGTACCCTGATGATAGAGCTGGGAGAGAAGGTCTATTTCTCCAAAGGTTCGGAAAAGAACATCAAGCTGACAACGGTGGAGGATATAGATATCTTCAAGGCGCTGCTTCTGGCGAAGAGGCCTGAATGGCTGAAATAATGGAAGGTTGTTGTTACTGTCACAGCCTAAAAGCTTAAAAGGCTGTGAATAGTAACAGGTTGTTATTTTATTGACTTTTATCTGGTCATTTTCTATAATTGACTGGGTAATATAAGCGTAATTAAGGACGGACAGGAATTGACGAAACATCAGCAGATACTTTTTCATATTTTTACAGAGGTTTCTTCCCTTTGTGAGAAAAATAACATACCGTATTTTGCCATTGGGGGAACCTGCCTGGGAGCGATCCGGCATAAGGGCTTTATCCCCTGGGACGATGATATGGATCTGGCGATACCGATAGAGCATTTTGACAGGTTTATTCAGCTTGCGAATAAGGAGCTGCCGGATGATCTTAAGCTTATCACTTCCGATCGTATGAAGCACCGCTTCGGAGTGATAGCCAGGGTGGCAGACAGAAATTCCACCGTTATAATGAAGGCCCTTAAGGACTATCCTGACGAGTACTTCGGTGTGCCCCTTGATATTATGCCGATGTCAGGTCTGCCGGATACGAAGGCAGGCATAAGGCGGTTCAAATTTATTCAGCACAGCCTTTACAAGCTGGATCATATGCGCAGAACCCCCATAGACAAAACACCTACTGTTTTCTGGAAGATCATCTGGATATTTCTGAGAGGCCCGCTGTTCTTCCTGCCCTACAATTTCTTCTCTGATCTATGGATGAAGCTGTTAAGGAAGTATCCGCTTAAAAAGAGCCGGTATACGGGTTATGTATGGAACTACAAGCTTAAATGGCCGAACAGTGTATTTCCTCAGAAGGATTTTGCGGGCAGTGTGGATATGCCCTTTGAAACCTCGACTATTCGATGTCCCGTGGGCTGGGAAGATGTTATGAGCACCTTTTTCGGAAATTACATGGAGCTGCCGCCTGAAGAGAAAAGAGTAGGGCATACCAGCTATGCGTATGTTGATTTAGACAGACCGTATACTTACTATCAGAAACCGGAGAACAGAAGGGGAAAGTATTGATAATTGGATATACAGCAGGCGTTTTCGACCTGTTTCATATAGGACATCTGAATTTACTTAAAAACGCGAAGGGCATGTGCGACAGGCTTGTTGTCGGAGTTACGGTGGATGAACTGGTGGCATACAAGGGAAAGCACGCCACGATACCTTTTGAGGAAAGGATAGAGATCATCCGCAGCATACGATATGTGGATGCCGCTGTTCCGCAGTATGATATGGATAAGCTGTCGGTGTGCAAAAAGATCGGAGCATCTGTGCTGTTTGTCGGAGACGACTGGTATGGAACGGAAAAGTGGAAGGAGTATGAGAAGGAATTTTCAAGCAACAACATAAGGGTCGTGTATTTTCCCTATACCCGCGGTGTCTCTTCAACGATCATATCACAGAATGTGGAAGCAGGAGGGGACCGGCACGGAGCCTGAAGCAACGTGTTTTCTCTTTTCGTTTTGAAGCGCCGGCTGAGCCGCCCGGCTCAGCCTAATCTGTCGCTTACAGAAAAGTGCTCCGGTATCCTTTTATCCTCGGGCGGAAGCTTCATATAGTCATCATACATGATCTTCAGGCAGTAATCCGGATCGAGGGGAGCCGGGAATTCCCTGTCCCGCAGATTCACTCTGGTTTCATAACGGGTATACATGACTTCCTTATAAAGATTACCCCATATCTTCGGAGCGGGCTGATCATTTGACAGAAACAAAAACTCTCCGGAGGTCTCCTTTTTCTGTATCCTTTCATACAGTCCTACCAGCCTCCGAAGGGGGATGAGCGAGCCGATTGCGGGGAGAATCCTTGCCCCGATCTTTTCAGACAGTGTCCTGAAATGCGAATGATCCGTTGTTTTACGATGACCGATGGCCAGACCGATGATAAATTTCAGCATAAACAGATGAGCCCCCGGCCTTTTTGAGATATGATCCGCCACGAAAATATCCGCGGCGACGTAATAAAGCTTTTCTCCTATTCTGACGGGATGCGCTCTGTCCACGATCCTGGGTATAAAATCCACGTAATGACTGCGATCTGCGGGAAGATCAAGTACCAGTCCCGGAGGCAGCCCTTCCCTGCAGCAGTTTAAAAATTTCTCATAAGCATTTCGGGGCATAACGATATCCACATCATCGTCCCAGGGGATAAAATCCCTGTGGCGCACTGCTCCCAGCAGAGTGCCTCCGTGAAGGAACCAGTTTATGTTATATTCGTTGCAGAATTCTTCTACCCTACACAGGAGTTCATAGCTTACGTCATGAACTTCCTTCAGATATTCATTTTCCTCCATAATCAGCTCCGTAAAAGAATGAAGATATAGGTTACCATTCACGGCCGAATCGCGCACTTGCTGCGCGATTACGGGCCAAAAAATATGGCCTGAGATGGGTTTTGCCAATCGCCGAAGGCGATTTATATTGGCAAAACCCGTTACTATCACGGGCCAAAGGGCCGTGAATAGTAACGAGATCAGGTCTCATTAAGAATCCTTATGGTATGTTGTATCCCGGTATCCGCATCAAATACCGGCTTCCATCCCAATCCCAAAAGACGGCCCGCATCAAGGCTTGAACGTTTCATGGCATTGAAGTTCTGTTTTTCCTTCTGATCCGGTATGTCAAATCTCATTTCCACCTGCCCTTCACGGGCGATGATCCCGGCCAACTGCCGGATCGATATATCGGATACTTTGTTTGCGATGTTATACGCCGTTGATGATTTACCGTTTTGAAGAACGGTAAGTATGGCTGAAACACAGTCCGCAGCATAGCAGTAGGATCTTATCTGTGAACCGTCGCTTTTAAGTACAAGAGGCCTGCCCTTAAGGGCATCGTAGACAAAAGCCGATGAAACTCTGTTGTCCTGAGGAGAAGCCGTCGGACCATAAATATGTCCCGGCCTGACTATAACGCAGTCAATCCCATATTCCTTCGTATGGGATACACATAGGGTCTCTGCTGCTCTCTTTGCAGAGGGATAACAGGATCTTGGAGAAAGCAGATCGACAAAGCCGCTGTCCTCCTCCTTAAAAGGCAGGCTGCCCTGCATGTTTCCGTATACCTCGCTCGATGAAACAAACAGGAGCCTGTCTGTCCCGCATTCTTTTGCGCAGAGAAACAGATTATGGACACCGAGGATATTTGCCATCATTGTTTCTACGGGATGTTCGGAAAATTCCGCAGGCATGCCGGGGCTTCCTGCGTGAATGATATAGTCAATATGCTCTTTCAGCTTCACGGGCTTTAAGGCATCATATTCCACGATGGAAAGATCGCTTCTGTTAAGAAGATCGCCGAACCTGTCCCGGGCTTTTCTTATGCTGCGGGCTCCGGCATAGATCTTTATGGACATATTTTCGGCTTCATTCAAATCAAGAAGCTGATCCACGATGGCGGAACCGATAAGGCCGGTTGCGCCGGTAATGAAGAGACTGCGGTTTTTAAAGCGGTCTCTGTTGATTATATACTGCCTGACACTTTGCAGGTCATTCCGATACAGACTGTTATATTTCATCCTTTTCCTTTACGGACGGTCTGTGTATCCATCCTTCCCTTTCTTTTACGGCAAAAGTATGATCGGTTTTCCTGGCGCTTTCGGGAGGAGGAGTCATATAATCGCCATAGAGATTCGTTAAATAGGTCGAATAGCCCGAAGGCGCAGGAAGGGACAAATGCTCGAAGGGCAGATACACCGTTTCCTCGTAGATATTCTTCGGATTACGTTCCTTAAACATGTAATGAGTGAGTGTGGAAACACCGGCAAACCGGCTGTTTTTCCAGGAATACCGTTTGCCCGCCTTATTGATCCTTCGCAGATACACCTGCGGATCGTCCTTGAGAAAAGGGCGAACCATCTTTCTTAGCTTTTTAAAATGGAGATCATTTCCAGGACCTGCTTTCATTACGGTATGCCACAGCTCCGTAAGAAGCCTGATATTTATGACGTGAATATCCGAAAGGAGCCTGCTGTCGGGAAAGCCGTCGATGGGAAAGATGTCGACAAACACTCCTATCTTTTCGGTATCATAGTTGGACCATTCGATTTCCGTAGCGGGATCCCAGAGCCTTGCATAGGGATATTGGTATTCGGGATCGGTCTCGATAGAGGACAACCTGTACTCATCCTCGTCTTTAAAGAGCGACAGCAGCTTTTCGTAATCATCACGGGGCATCATCAGATCCGCGTCATCATCCCAGGGGATAAATCCTTTGTGGCGGACTGCTCCAAGCAGAGTGCCTCCGGACATGAAGTATGTGAGGTTATGCTTCCGCATAAAACCATCAAAATAAGCAAGCAGCTTAAGCTCTCTGCATTGAATTTCTTCCCGGGTCAGAATTTTTGTCATCTCTTTTATATATGTCCGAATGTGCAGGATAACCTCAATGGCCGGCGCAGGATAATTGATGCAGACTATTGAAATCCCGTATCTTGTATACTGCAACTATCTTATCATACCAGATTTTGTTTGACAAGTTTACCGTTTTTGAATATCATGATTGAAGGAAGAGCCGTTACTATCACGGTCCAAAGAACCGTGAACAGATACTGTTTATTCACAGCCTGACAGATTGTCGGAACATTGGAGGGGAAAATATGAAGGAGTTATCCTGTAAGGAGGTTCAGGAAATAGAGCTTGAAATGCTCAGATATTTTGACGGCTTTGCAAGAGAACACGGCCTGAAATATTTTCTGGCGGGAGGTACACTGCTGGGGGCGGTACGGCATAAAGGCTTTATCCCCTGGGATGATGATGTGGATCTGATGCTTCCCCGAAAGGATTATGAAAGATTAATAGAAATCTTTGAGGAAACGGATTCCTACCGTCTCCTTTCCTATAAGAAGGATCCTTCCTTCCCTTTTAAAAACGCACGGATCATAGATAAACACACATCCTTAAAGTACAAGTATCTTCTGACGGATGAAATGGGGGTTTTTCTGGATCTGTTTCCCATAGACGGCTTTCCCGACAGTAAATTCCTGTCCGATATGCATGTGAGACGTATTTACTATAACTGGGAAATCTGGAACACCTCATTGAAAAGAAAACCAAATAACAGTCTGCGTTTTAAAAAGCTTCGTGCCTTTATAAGACTTTTTCTGGGAGAGCCCGGTAAATACAGCGAAAAGATCGACAGACTGGCAATGAAATATGATTATGACACCTGTAATTATGCCGGTGTCGCCATAATAATCCACTATATGTTCAGGGAACGTAACCGCAAGGAGGTATATGAAAAAAGTGTTCTTATTCCCTTTGAGGATATTATGGTTCCTGCTCCTGTCGGATACGATGAATATCTGACACAGCTGTACGGCGGAAATTACATGGAGATGCCGCCTGTCGAAAAGAGACAGACCCATCACTCCTATACTATAACCAGGAAGGATTAAAAAAACATTTCAATGAGTGAGCAGAAAAAAACATTGTATATCCACGCAGGTGTGCCTAAAACAGGCTCTACCGCCATACAGCATTTTCTTAATGTGAACAGGGAGAAGCTCTTCAGTGACGGATATATTTTCAGAACCATGAAGCTGTATGATTATGACCGCAGCACCAGACTTGAAAACGAATCCGGAGAGCAAACCGTTGTAGAAAGCCACAGGTTTAATCCGAAACTCAGAAACGGTTTCTTTCTTCACGGAAGCAGCGAGGACCCTTATGAGGAAAATCTGAAGAGACTGAATAAGGGGCTTGGTATCATATTAAAATGGATGGATGAGAAGCCGAATGTGATCCTTACCGATGAAGTGATCTGCAGAGAATGTTTTAACTGGGACTTTTTAAGTGTAGTAAAGGAGTTTTCATGTAAAAACAATATCGATGTAAAGATCATTATTTTTCTCCGAAGGCAGGACGATTTCCTTGATTCCTTCTATCGTCAGACAGTAAAACAGCGGTTCCTTACCGATGACTGGGATACCTATCTGTCGAAGAATGCTCATTCTGATGCTCCGCCCACCAATTATGAGAGGGTACTCGACAGGTTTACGGAGGCTTTTGGCAGGGACAGCATCACGGTTATCCCATATGAGCCGGCTTTATGGTCCGAGAACGGACTGTCCATTTTTTCCATTTTTATGGATTGCCTTGGGATTTCCGACCAGAGCGGTTACAGACTGCCGCCAAGATCCGCAAATGAAAGCACCACTTACGGACAGACAGAGATCATGAGGATCCTGAACCGCCTGACCGAGGCCGGGGAGCCGCTGAAGGTTCAGAGTAAGAACTTCTTCAAAAAAACTGCTCTCGAGTGTTCGGAACTAAAAAAGGATGACAAGCGGCTGTCTTATTTTTCGGATGAGGAGAGAAAAAAGCTTTTATCGGAATTTGCGGAAGAAAACCAAAGGATTGCGGAAACGTATCTGGATCGTAAAGAACTGTTCATCTCTGAAGTAAGGCCGGGTGATAAATGGGAATATGATACCGTCAGGATGCAGGAGGAAATGATACTGTATTTCGGGTATGTTACCAAGCAGCTTCATGAGGAGGTTCAGTATCTGAAGGAACATTCACTGTCGGTATATGCTATACATATAAAGTTTCACCGCATTAAGAAAAAACTTCTGAATTTCTTCCGAAAATAATCTCTTGACATATAACGCAAAAACAGGTATACTCCCTTTCAGAAGAAGGGAGTATTTCTATGAGCGAATCTATTGTTTCCAAAACCGAAAACAAGGCAGGGAGAGTGCTTAAGGAGAATTTCATGGAGCCTCAGAACCTGTCCGCATATAAGCTGGCCAAGGAGTTAAATGTACCCGTTTCGCGTATACAGGACATTCTTAAGGGCCGCCGCAAGATAAGCGCCGATTCTTCTGTAAAACTGGGGCGCTATTTCAATGTATCCGAAAGCTATTTCCTCGATCTGCAGAACGAGGACAGGATAGCCGAGGCAGGGGAAAGGAATGAGGGCTTTACGGGGCTTAAGCTTTCCCACCTTGACGTACTGGAGGCCGAAGCGATCTATATCATGAGAGAGGTGGCCGCGGAGTGCGAAAAGCCTGTTATGCTCTATTCCATCGGAAAGGACAGCTCGGTCATGCTGCATCTGGCCATGAAGGCCTTTTATCCGGAGAAGCCTCCTTTTCCTTTCTTACATGTAAATACCACCTGGAAATTTAAGGAAATGATAGAATTTCGTGACAGACGGGCAAAAGAGCTGGGCATCGAGATGCTTGAATACATCAACGAGGAGGGACTTAAACAGGGAATCAATCCCTTCGATCACGGCGCTGCCTACACGGACATAATGAAGACCCAGGCGCTTAAGCAGGCTCTTTCAAAATACGGCTTTACCGCAGCCTTCGGCGGAGGCCGCAGGGATGAGGAAAAGAGCCGCGCAAAGGAAAGGATATTCTCCTTCAGGGACGCCTCCCAGGCCTGGGATCCCAAGAATCAGAGGCCCGAGATGTGGAAATGCTACAACACCGAGATAAAGAAGGGTGAGAGCATCCGTGTCTTCCCTATATCCAACTGGACCGAGAGCGACATATGGCAATATATAAAAAGGGAGAATATTCCCATCGTGCCTCTTTACTTTGCAGCCGAAAGGCCGGTGGTGGAGAGGGACGGAAACCTTATCATGGTGGATGATGAGAGGATGAGGTTAAATCCCGGAGAAGTGCCCATGATGAAGAAGGTAAGGTTCAGGACTCTCGGTTGCTACCCGCTTTCCGGAGGAGTGGAGTCGGATGCCGTGACCATAGACGACATCATTGAAGAGACATTGAGCGCCACGGAATCGGAGCGCACCAGCCGTGTGATCGATAAGGACGGCGGAGCGGCCAGCATGGAAAAGAGAAAGCGGGAGGGGTATTTT
>JAEEGL014618459.1_pt1 | contig 14178 bp, 10 predicted proteins | sample 9134231 | NCBI WGS metagenome assembly JAEEGL01 (sample SAMN16246548, study PRJNA631951) | gut metagenome | biome: gut microbiome; feature: rumen; material: fiber-attached | host: Bos | place: Iran: Karaj | collected 2018-10 | reverse complement strand
CGGCGCTGTAACAATTCGTTACGTTACCATTGAATCCGCTTATACCGCCAGCCAAAGGCTTGCATGTATAAGTCCCGGCATCAGACAGAGCCCTTCCGACTTTTGCCGTGATATCACCCAGATTATAACAGTTTTTTATATTATGACCGCCTGTTTCACCGAATAATCCTCCGGCAATACTTCCGGGCCAATAAACAATCGGTCCCCATGCTGTAATCGATCCGCTATTAAAACAGTTTCTGGCTTCGATCGGATTAGCACAATAACCTGCTATACCCCCTGCGCGAACGCGGTTATTTGCGGTTGATGCGCCGGTTAAAGTCTCGGACCTTACAGCTCCTGTGTTCTTACACTTATCGACATAATTACCATTTCCTTCTCCGTTCATATATCCGGACACACCACCGCAATAACGGACATTCTCAGCCGTAATGCTTCCAGCGTTGGTTGATGTTGAAATATAGCCGCTCTTTCCGACTACACCACCGACACTCGAAATAGGACTCCTTAACGTAGATGAAACAGTCACGTTTCCGGTATTATGGCAGTTTTCTATCGTTCCATAATGCACGCCCAACAGACCACCGACAAGAAGCTGCGCAGAAGTGCTGGATGAGAGTGCTATATTGATGCTGTTACTGCACCCGGAAACAGTCCCGCTCTTTGTCTGCCAACTTCCGACGAGTGCACCGAAGGCCTGCATGTTTTCAGTATCTGTTGTACTGAGAGAAACATCAGCGCCGGCCATGGTCAGGTCTTTCAGCGTGCCGGAGAACTCGGAGAAAAATCCGCCGTAAACCGGCTTCGACGAGAAGTCATATCCGGCAGACAGGGTAATGGTCTTGCCGTTGCCGTCAAAAGTATTGCAAGTCAATGCAAAGGGGACATGCGCGCCTGTCAGGGTGATATTGTTCATCACCTTCAGGTATTTACCGCTATAGGACAAACCCTTTTTGCAGGCGTTGCCAAGGGCAATTAAATCGTCTTCAGTCTCAATTTGGAAAGGATCCTCGGACGTACCAGAACCCTTTGAAAGCGCAGTCTTGTTGAATGAGATTGAAGTAAGCGTGATCGGCGTTACCTGGCTACGCGCAATTTCGATGTTCTTATTCGCAATTTTTTGAGCATAATAAGGTCCTGCAGGGTTGGAATATACCTCAATGGTAAGACCGGTATAAATGCCTGCGGGCAAGGGGATATTCACGACAACACCTTCGGTAAGAGTTTTATAGGAAGAGAATGCGACACTCACTTGTTTGGACCCGGAAGACAGTGATGCCTTATACGCGCCGGAATCTTCAGTGATCGTCATCGGGCCGGAAAGATATTCGTTTGCCGATACCACGACCTTGCCTATATTGCCAGACCCGGCTCCGGACAGTGATAATTGCAGAAGGCCGCAGACATTCTTGAACTGCAGGCCGGTATTATCAGACTGTGCGTACATCGGGAAACCTACAAAAGCACCGGAGGTATATGATCCCCTGGTTTCCGGCAGCGTAAAGTCCCGGGTGGTAGTGTTAAAAAAGTCTGAAGGATAGTAGGCATAGAACGTCGGGCCTGTCGGCTCCGTCCCAGAATACTGTGAAAGGGGGCTTTGCGTAGCTGCAGTCGTCGGTTTATAGACGGCATCTTTGGTCCCGTCAGTAATCCGGATCTGGTCTGAAGTAGCCCAAACAACATCATATACTCCACCACCCACATCACTTAAAGTGGTTTTGGTGAATGTCTCACCGACAGTTGCGATGAATGTTAATCCTTCGGCAGCGGGCTCTTTGTCATCAATAGGGGCCACAGGTTCTTTTGAACATGCAACCATGGCAGCAAAAGCTGCGATCATCAGAATCAATCTTTTCATTTTCGCCCTCCATTAATCATCAAAATCACCATTGCCGTAGCTGTTGCCGGACATACCAAAACTTTCATTACCTCCACTTATGGTAAGTAACGAAGCGTTGATTTTCATTTCAACGACCTCGATTTCCGGCGCGAGGTATTCGCCTTTCTCAACATTCTTCATAATAATTACTTTATAGTGTTACTAATCATTCATATCAGGTTTTGTTCTACGGCGAGGCGGACCAGGTGGGCGGTGGAGTCGGCGCCGAATTTGGTGCGGAGCTGTTTGCGGTACCACTTGATCGTCGGGAGCGAGAGGCACATCGCGTCGGCGATCTGCTGGCTGGTTTGTCCGGAGGCGATCCGCCGGAGAATCTCGAGTTCTTTCCGGGAAAGGGAGTAATTCCGGTATTCAGTCTTCACTTCCATTTTTGTCGAATTTCTACCGATACAAATTTCGGGATTCAGGAGGAGGAAAACTCCATCCTTTGGGATAGAAGTTCCTATACCAAAGGATAGATTTGCACCCTTTTATTGCGTTATTGGAGGCGGGAGGGTATCTTTGTACTATGAGAAGATGCTTTTATATCCTGCTGATTTTGGCGGGGTTGGCGCCGGCGCTGCGGGGGCAGTACCGGGACCACCGGGTGGAGAAGATGGATTCGCTGGAGAATGTGATTGCGGGGTGGACGCCGGAACGGTTAGCGACGGCGTCCTACGGGGAGCGGTCGCAGGTGGCGGGCGCTTTCCGCGACCTGATGTGGGGGTACAGCGTGGTGAACGGGGAGCGGTCCCTGTATATGGCGCGGCGGCTGGCGGCGCTGGCGCGGGAGGAGAACTGGCTGTACAGCATCTACGACGCGGAGAAGATGATCGGGCAGCATTTCTGGGCGGGCGGGCAGCCCGACAGCGCGGCGGCCCATTTCCGGCGGTCGCTGGAGGCGGTGGAGCGGATGCGCGCAGGCGAGACGAATGCGGAGAATCCCGAAGGGTATGATACCGTGCGCGTGGACGATGCGTATTCCTCGCTTTGCGGGGCGATCGGGAACCTGTACAATACGATGGATTCGATTCCGAAGGCGATGGAGTATTATGCGAAGGCGGGGGAGATTTTCGAGAAGTATGGATGGAAGCAGAGCAGCGCGGTGCTGTACCACAACCTGGGGGAGACGTGGCTGGACGAGGGGGATTTGCGGCAGGCGAAGGAGTGCTACGGGGAGTCGCTGCGGTATGCGCGGGAGGCGGAGGATTCGCTGATGGTGGCGGATGCGCTGGTCGGGCTGGCGCAGGTCGCGGTGCGGCGGGGGCGGCTTTCGAAGGCGCTGGGGTATGTCCGCACGGCGGATGAATACTATTCGCAGCACCAGGACCGCGAGCCGGGCGGGCGGATTGAACTGCTGGATGTGACGGACCGGGTGCTGTCGCGGCAGAAACGGCAGCGGGGCGTGCTGGCGCTGGTGGCACTGGCGCTGCTGGTGCTGGCCGGGGCGTTCCAGGTCCTGTGGGAAAGGCTGCGGCGGCTGCGGCGGGAGAAGGAAGCGGCGGACGAGGTCATCGACGAGGCGATCGCCGCGCTGTCGCCGGCGGCGGCCCTGGGGGCGGATGACGCGACGGGGGGCGCGGCGGAAGGCCGGACGGACGGCGAAGCGGAGGACGGGAAGCCGTTCCTCTCCGCGCGGGAGCGGGAAATCCTGCCGCTGATCGCCGCAGGGCTGACGAGCCCGCAGATCGCGGAGAAGCTGTTCCTATCGCTGCCGACGATCAAGTGGTACCGCCGGAAGCTGCTGGAGAAGTTCGATGCGGCGAATACGGCGGATATGGTGGCGAAAGCGAAGGAGCGGGGGCTGATTTAGCCCCCGGTTCCTACGGATCTTGGATTGCGCGGACGGTGAAGCCGTAACAACGGTATTCCGGCCGATCCAGCCGGTCGGAAGCACCGCCCAGCTGGAAGTAATAGCAGTACGCATACGGATACACGCCTGCAGACATAACATCGGCCGTCATATAATAGCCAATCGTTCCCTTATCGTAAGTGTTCTTCTCGCTCTTGTAGCCTCCCGCCGGGATGAAGATGGAGTTTCCGTTGCTCTTGCTGGTTACGACATAACCACAGAAATCTTCATTATAGAGACTGTACCGGGAAACCCAGGTCCAGGTCGTATAGGATGCATTGAATAGTTCCTTCCATTCTTTTACGGTCGGCACACGCCAGGGAGAGCCATGATAAGACCGGGCCACATCATCTGTTTGCTGAAGGACACCGATGCCATCGGTCGAATTGTACTTCGTAAGGTTACTCTGGGACGTACCGTATAAGTATGTCGACCAGTTGTATGCAGTACCGGACGACTTGGGAGACTTCTCGCCCCAGGCATAATAGCTTCCATATCTGTGCGGATCCAGGGCACCGACGTTCATGTTCGCCCATTTCTTCCCGGAAGGAAGGCCCATGTCAACTGCTTCAAACGGAGGTCGCTCGATGGTCAGCACGCAGGAGGCGGATTTTCCGTTGTAGGTCGTAGCGGTAAGGGTGACAACCTTGTATTCCGGCTGGGACGGATCGTTATAGTAGTCATTGGCAGTCACAAGGCCGTTCTGGTCGAAACCGAGCGTAGAGAATGAACCGTTGCTGCTCCACCGGACACCTTTCCGGACCGCATTCGACGGATGGACCGTCGCCTCCAGCTGCAGCTGGTCGCCGACATAGATGGTGGCGGAGGTGATGTTGAGGGTGACGGACTCAGGCTCGATCCGCTGGGAATCCTCCCGGATGCAGCGCACCGGATACAGGGAGGAACGATAGATATTGAGACCTGTCGTATAGACATCGCAATTATACTCGGCATAGGGGATGTTCATGTCCTGGTCGAGGTCGAAGAGGCCTTTCACATCCCAGTAATAATCGGTACTTCCGCGGTCATATTCATACATCCTCCTCCAGCCCAATGCGCCGTCCGTGAGCCACAGGTGCGGGACTCCGCTGCCCAGATTGTAGCACCGGATCGACTCGACGTTCTGCCATTGATAGTTCAGTTTATAATTGTAAGTGATAGAATTGCCCGGCCGGTAGGAAGCTCCTGGGAGCCATACGTTCTCGCTCCCGGAAATCGGGACCAGGTAGCCCTTGGATTGATTGTCAAACTCCATGGAAGTCCAGGCGTCCAGGAAGGTATCGTCAAAGTCCATCTGGGCAGGAACTTTCCAGCCCGGCGGGCAGGGGTCAAAGATGGTCTTGTTCGAAGACCAGAGATAATTCTTTCCCTCCTGGCTGCTCGGATACCATTCAGAGATGCCCTGCATCGCATAATACGTCGGAGACTTGATCGACAGGTCCACGCTCATCTCTCCGTTGAGGAGATAGTTGGAGAGTCCGTACGGATAATACGGGGGATTCGGCATCGAATTCTGGTCACGGGATCTCCCCTTGTTCAGGAACGGGTCCTTGCGGCCCCACTGGTACATCAGGCCGAAGTCATACGTGTCGGAACCGTTGGCATAGGCGTTCGCCGTGGCGCCGAGGTTGCGGTCCATGAAGACGACACCGGCGGGATACTGCTGAGCCATGGCTTCCAGGTCGTCTTCCTCGAACCAGAGGTGCCAGCTCCAGAGGATGTTGCCGGAACCATCCTTAATGCACACGGCCGCGTTGCCTTCGGAGAAAGTCGGATTCGTCTCGAAACAGACATAGCCGTCCTTGTAGAAGATACGCTTGATGAAAGCGTTTGCTGCAGGGGTGGTCAGGTTGCCATAGGTGGCCCAGAGGAGTTCCGCCTTGGCGATGGTGTTCGCCGCGGTGGTCTTGCTGATGCCGGCGAGGTTGCTGCGGCCGTTGCCCTTGACCGTCGCATTGATGCGATAGCGGCCGGGGGTGGAAATAATGTAGCTGTTGGCCGTGCCGCTTGCGCTGAGGTCGGTATAGTCCGTAATATCGATGGCGGCGGGGTCCTCGACGGGGCGGATGTTCAGGCCGGCAGCCATATCGACATCGGGGTAGGAACCGTACTTCTTCGTCATGCTTCCGTATGCATTGGCCCAGGCTCCGGTGTACCCGTCAGTGCTGTCGCTGGTGCTGCTCCAGAGAAGGACGCTGCTGGGATTGCCATAGCCGAAATCAGTGTTGCTGCCGGGCCCGATAAACCCGGCTCCATAGAAGGAAATCGCGGAGGTAATTCCGGTCAACTGCTCCTTGGAGGGCACTTTCCAGCCAAAAGGCGACGGATCATAGATGGTCTTGACTGCGTCGGACCAGATATTGTACTTGTATGCTGCGTCGGACATCCAGTTGGCCCGGCCGTCGCTATATAAGAAAGTCACCGGATGGGTAACGCTGTAATCGACCGTCTTTCCGGCTCCGATTGCTTCGAAACTGAAGGCGGTGGTCCGTGCCGGGTAGTAGATGAACGGCGTATACGCCTTTCCGAGAGCCGCCGCGAACGGGGCGGGACGGCCCCACTGATAAGCATAGCCGGATTCATAGCCGGTGCCGACGATGGCGCCGAGGTTGCGGTCCATGAAGACGGAGCCGTTGTATTCGATGTAGTCCGGGGCATCCGTACCCCAGATCAGCCAGCTCCAGAGGATGTTGTCCTCCCCGTCGCAGACCGCGATGTAGGCGCCGCCGGGGGTGAAGACATCCGGGGTGTGGAAGTAAACGTAGCCGTCGTTGTAGAAGACGTCGTATTCATCATTGACGCACCGGATGGTCTGTCCCTGCTCGCGGAGCTCCCAGAGGACCTTGGCCTTGGCGATGCTGGAGGCGGGGATGGCCGTCGCCGTCGCGCCGGTCACAGGGTCGAGGCCGCCGTTGCCCTTCACGGTCGCCCGGAACTTGTAGGCGCCGGCGGCGGAGACGATGTAAGTATTCGCCGTGCCCCGGGCGCTGAGGTCGACCGCATTCATATCGAGCGCGTTGAACGAGAGGGAGATGGTCGTATACTCGCTGCGTCCGACCAGGATGTCCTTGTTCGAAGTGCGGGTCTGGCGGGTGCCGGCGGTTGTTTCAACCGTGATGGACAGGTTCGAATAGGAGCCGGCCGGAACGGCGATGTGGAAGGCCGTCGGCTCCGTGCCGATGGTTACGCCGGAACCGCAGTCAAGCGTCACCCCCGCAGACCCGGTAAGGGTAGCGAGTGGGCCGCTCGGGTGGAGCACCTCCGGCTCATCGATGGGGCCGCTCATGGGCCGGTTCGCCGAAAGGAGGATGCGGCGGACCTTGAAGCTGCCGTCGTCGCTCGTCAGGTTCAGGCGGATGATGCCGCCGAGGTTCCTGAAGGACAGGTGAGTGTCGTTGCCTGCGGCGAACATCGGGGCGCCGCTGATGTTGTCCGCGACGTAGGTCTGGGTCGCGGGATAGGCGGGCGTACCTCCGTTATAGACGGCCGCCGGATACCAGGCCCGGAAGGGCGCTGCAGTCGCTGCGCTGCCGCTTTGCGCGATATAGGTAAACTCGCCGGTCGTCAGGCCGGCTCCGCTCGTCAGCAGATAACGGCCGGCGTGCGAGGCTCCGTCCGTGACCACGATCTCATCGTCCGCGGTCCAAACGACGTCATAGCCGTTTCCGTTGTCGCTGAGCGCCGTCTTCGTCTCCTCGTCCCAATCGTTCGACACGGTCGTCGCGGTAAAAGACATGCCTTCCACGAGGACCGGCTTCTCCGGATCGACGGGCTGCTCGGGTTCTTCAACCTTGCAACTGCTGACGGTCAGCGCAAGAAGGGCGGCCGCCAGAATAGAAAACGCTTTCCACTGTTTCATATCTCCGTCCTCCTAATCAAAGTCGCTATCAGAATAGTTGCCGCCGAGGCTGAAAGATTCCGTGGACCCGTCGGGGCTTCCGCAGAGGACTTTCTCGGAAACGAGATCGATGACTTGAACGTCAGGCGTCAGGTACGGACGCAATTGAGGGTAACGATATTCTTTCATTTTATGCGGATTTTTCCATTAAAACGTTTAAATATAGATAAAAAACACTAAAAGCCAAAAAGTCTTTGTCTCATTTTCAAAAATGGTCTCTCAAATCGAAAATGGGGCGAGTAGATTCCTTCGCTGCGCTCGGAATGACAGGAAGGGATGCGCAGAATGACAAAAAAATCGTAAATTCGTGTGCTGAATGCGAAGTAGATAGTTATGGTTTCGTTCCTGCTGTGTATTCTGGCGCTGGTGGCCGGGTATGGACTGTACGGCGCATTCGTGGAAAGGGTTTTCGGGCCGGATCCGGAACGGCCGACGCCGGCGGTCAGCAAGGCGGACGGCGTGGATTTCATCCCGATGCCGACCTGGAAGGTGTTCATGATCCAGTTCCTGAACATCGCCGGGACGGGACCGATCTTCGGCGCCATCATGGGCGCGAAGTTCGGCCCGGCTTCGTACCTCTGGATTGTCCTGGGGTGCATTTTCGCCGGCGCGGTCCACGATTACCTGTCCGGGATGCTCTCCGTGCGCCACGGCGGCGCCGGGCTTCCGGAACTCGTCGGAAGCTACCTCGGCAACGGGACGAAGAAGGTGATGCTGGTCTTTTCCGTAATCCTGCTCCTGCTCGTGGGGGCCGTGTTCGTGTACAGTCCGGCGCTGATCCTGGGGGACATGGCCGGCGACGGCGGCCGCGGCTCAATCATGCTCTGGGCGGGCGTCATCTTCGCCTATTATGTCATCGCCACGCTGCTTCCGATCGACAAGATCATCGGCCGGATCTATCCGGCCTTCGCCGGCGCGCTGCTGTTCATGGCGGCCGCGCTGCTGGTCTGCCTGCTCGTGAAATGGCCTTCGCTGCCGGAGATCTGGGGCGGGCTGCAGAACCGCGGGCCGTCGGTCGGGCTGACCGGGCAGTCGATTTTCCCGTGCCTCTTCATCACGATCGCCTGCGGCGCGATCAGCGGTTTCCATGCGACCCAGAGTCCGCTGATGGCCCGCTGCATCAAGAGCGAGAAGCTCGGGCGGCCGATTTTCTACGGCGCCATGATCACGGAGGGGATGGTCGCCCTGATCTGGGCCGCCGTCGCGTCGTGGTTCTTCTTTGACGGGGGTGCGGCCGCGGTCGGCTCCGACCTGGGCGCCGCCGCTCCGGCGGTGGTGACCAAGGTCTCCCGCGCCTGGCTCGGCGTCCTCGGCGGAATCCTGGCCCTGCTGGGCGTCGTCGCCGCGCCGATCACGAGCGGCGATACCGCCTTCCGCAGCGCCCGGCTCATCATCGCCGATTTCCTGAAGCTGGACCAGAAGCCAGTACACAACCGCCTGCTGGTCAGCATCCCGCTCTTTATCGGCGCCGCGGTCCTCCTCTGGTTCAACGTCGCCAACGCGAACGGCTTCAACATCATCTGGCGCTACTTCGGCTGGGCCAACCAGACCCTCTCGGTATTCACGCTCTGGACCGTCACGGTCTACCTCGCCCTCCACGCCCGCCGGAAGCTCAGCTACCTGGTCACGCTCCTCCCCGCCTGCTTCATGACCGCGGTCTGCCTGACATTCATCTGCGTCGACAAGACCGGCTTCGGCCTCCCCGCCGCCTGGAGCCCCTGGCTCGGCTGCGGCACCTTCCTGGTCTCCCTCGCCCTCTTCTTCCTCTGGCACTCCCGCCGCGGCGCCTCCCCCGCCGCCGCGTAGCTCACGCCACCCGGCAGCCCCTCCGGTCCGCCCCGTAGCTCGCGCCGCCCGGTAGCCCCTCCGGTCCGCCACCCCTCCTGTCATTCCGAGCGCCCCCCCCTCTGTCATTCCGAGCGCAGCGAAGGAATCTTCAAGCAAAGCGCAGTCCCCTCCAACCAACGTTGCCATTTGTAAGCAGCGATGCGGGCGGGGAGATACTATGTATGCCTGAAACCTGTGGCCGCCCGCGGCCGCATGAGCGGGAGGGGCCCACAAGCGAAGCGCAGTGGGAGGGACAAGCTGTCGAAGACAGCGAAGGGTTTCAGGCAACATAGTATCTCCCCGCCACTCCCGGCGCTCCCCACCCTTCCCTGCCTCCCTGCCCGCCGCAGACACATTTCGCCTCAAATTGTGTCTCCCAATCCCCTTCCAGCTCGTAAAAGACACAATTTCGCCCCTTTCGTGTCTCAAAACACCTTCACGCCCCCAAAAAGACACATTTTCACTCGAATCGTGTCTCAAAACCCCATCCCAAACTTCAAAAGACACATTTCCGCCCAAATCGTGTCTGGTGGGCAGCGCCGGGAAACGCGGGAGCGGGGCGGGGGCGGGAACGGGGGCGGAAGTGAGGGAGGCCTGCGAGTTTTTGGACCGCCTCCATCAAAAAAGGCTGATTTTGCGGGTGGCCTGCTGGATTTTGGACCGCCTCCATCACCCGGCGACGGGATGAGCGGCGGAAGGGATGGATGAAGCGGTTCGAAATGACGGGCGCGCGGGCGAGGGCGCGAGCGGAAGCGCGGGGGTGGGCGGAAGCGGAAGCGCGGGTGCATAAGCGCGGGTGCGGGCGGAAAAAGGAGGCTGGTATTGCTGGAACCTATGGCCGCCCGCGGCCGTATGAGCGGGAGGGGCCCGCAAGCGCAGCGCTGCGGGAGGGACGAGCAGTCGAAGACTGCGAAGGGTTCCGGGAATAGCAGCCTCCTTTTTCCGGCGGGGGGAGGGAGGTTAGCGGGGGCGGAGCCAGGTTTCGGGGTTCTGGGGGGTGGTTTTTTCGTTCCAGATTTCGAAGTGGAAGGTGGTTTCGCCGCCGATGGTGTCGACGGTGCCGAGCTTCTGGCCAGTGGTGACTTTGTCGCCCTGCTTGACGAAGGCGGTTTTGATCTTGCTGTAGAGGGTGAAGTAGCCGCCGTGCTGGACGAGGATGCACTGGTGGTAGCCGGGGAGGATGGAGACCTGGCTGACGACGCCGTCAAAGACGGCCGCGACTTCGGCTTCGGGGGCGACGGCGATCGTGATGCCGTTGTTGGGGGGAAGCTGGAGGGACTTGAAGACGGGGTGGTACTGCTTGCCGAAGCGGGAGGTCACGGAGCCGTTCACGGGCCAGGGGAGCTTGCCCTTGTTGTCGGCGAACTTGCCGGTCAGGGTGTAGTCGACGGCGACGGCGGACTTGCGGGAGTTGGTGATGGCCTTCTTGATCTCGCGCTCGAGGGCCTCGGCTTCCTTTTTCTTGGCGTTGAGCTCGCGCTGGTATTTCGTCTTCTCGCGCTGGAGGCGGGTCGAGAGGGTTTTGGCGTCCGATTCCTCCTTGCGGAGGTCCTGGAGGGCGGCGAGGCGCTCCGAGCGGACGCGCTGGGCTTCCTTCTGGAGGACGAGGAGGTTCGCGCGCTCCCCTTCCAGGGACTCCTTCATCGCGAGGATCTTGTCGGCCTGGACGTTCATCTCGCGGGAGAGGTCGCGGAAGTAGCCGTAGCGGCGGATGCCCTGGGAGAGGTTCTCGCTGGAGAGGATGTACATGTACCAGACGCGGGCGTCGCGGTTCTTGTAGGCGCCGCGGACCAGGCGGCCGTAGTAGAGGGTCATCGTGTCGAGGCGGGCGGCGAGGACGTTGATCTCGCGCTGCTTGCCGGCGATCTGGTTTCCGATGCGGGAGATTTCGGCGTCGCTTTCGCGGATCAGGGCCTGGCGGGCGCTGATCTTGGTCTGGACCAGGGAGAGGCGGGAGAGGGCGCTCGCGCTCTGGTTCGCGTTGTCGCGGATCTGGCGGTCGAGGATCTCGATCTCACGCTCGAGCTGGGCCTTGCGGGACTCGTTGGTCTGCTGCGCAAAGGCGGCCTGGAGCGTGAGCAACAGGCTGAGGGAGAGGATTATGCGCAGGATGTGTCTCATTCTTTTTCTTTTCCGGCGGCGAGGTTTTCATAGACTTTGGCGACGTCGTTCTCGCCGAGGCTGTAGAGGACTTCGGCGTAGTGGCTGAGGATCGTGGCGCTGTCCTTGCCGCCGTAGAGCATCGCGTGCTTGAAGTGGGGTTTCGCCTCTTCGCTGCGGCCCAGGAGGTAGAGGATCCAGCCGAGGGTGTCGAGGTAGGTCGGGTTGTCGGGCTCCTTTTCGACGGTAATCTGACTCATCTTGAGGGCCTTGCGGAGCTTGCGGCCTTCTTCGCTCAGGTAGTAGGCGTAGTTGTTCAGGACGGGGGCGTAGCGGGGGTTGATCTTCAGGGCTTTTTCGTAGGCCTGGTAGGCCTTGCGTGTCTCGCCCATCATGTGGTAGGCGTCGCCGATGTTGGCCCAGGCGCGGAGGGTCACGGAGGTGTCGCGGGGGGCGACGGAGAGGATGCGCTGGTTCTCGCGGACGAGGTTTTCGAAGTCGCCGGTGTTGTAGTAGGCGACGCTCTTCATGTCCAGGAAGGCGATTTCATCGGGGAAGCGGCGGAAGGCTTCCTCGCTGTCCTTCAGGAGGGTGTCCCAGTCCTCGACGGTCGCGAGGAACTGGACCCAGAGGGCGGCGGCGCCGTAGCTGTCGGGGAAGGTCTCGCGGTAGCGGGAGAGGCTGGCGCGGGCTTTCGGGATGTCGCCGCCGCTATAATAATAGGAGCCGGCGAACTGGAGGACGGTGCTGTCGGAAGGGTGCGTCGCGACGGTGCGGTCGACGAGGGAGTCGAGCTGGAAGCGCCAGCTCTGGAGCATCCGGGGGTCGCCGTGCTGGAGGATGTTGCCGAGGTACTGGACCTTGGGCTGGGGGGCGAGATCGGGGTTCGTGACAAGGTCCGAGAGGGTCGCGAAGAAGGCCGGGTAGGAGCGGCGCATGCGCATGATCTCGGCCTTGCCGAGGAGGGCCTGGGCGGCCGAAGGGTCGTACTCGAGGGCTTCCTCGTAGTACGCGAGGGCGAGGCTGTCCTCATACTCGGAGAGCTTGAAGTCGCCCATCGCGGAGAGGACGCGGGCCGAGGAGAACTCGCGGTTGTAGTCCTCGAGGGCGCGGAAGGCCTCTTCGGGCTTCTGCTGGGAGAGGAGGATGTCGTAGCGGGTCAGGGCGACCATTTCGCTCCGGCCGGAGAGGAGTTCGATCGTGTCGAGGGTCTCGAGGACCTTGTCGGGGCGGTTCTGGCGGGCGTAGAGACTGACGAGGGAGTAGTAGAGCTCCGTTTTCTTCGGATAGTCCTCGATCAGGCTCTCGTAGATGTCGATCGTCAGCTCGGGCTTGCCGGTCGCGGAGTAGAGGGCGGCGAGGCGCTCCTTGTACCAGTAATTGTGGGGGTCGAGGTCCACGGCCTTGCGGAGGAAGGTCTCCGCTTCTTCCATATCGCCGAGCTCCGCGTCGCAGAGGCCAAGGTAGTAGAAGACGGCGTCGTTCTGCGGCGCGCGGGAGGCGAGGGCGAGGAGGGAGCGGCGGGCCTGCTGGAAGGAGCCGGCGTCATAGGCGGCGACCGCCTCGATCAACCGGCTGTCGACGAGACGGGAATCCTGCGCCCCGAGCCGGGGAACGCAGAGGAGGAGAAGCGCACAGAGGCGCAGCACCGCCGGGAGATTCTTTCTCATATTACAAAAATAGCACAATTTTGAGAACAATGCAGTTTTCCCTACATTTGTCCTGTCGTTTGGATTTTTTACAAGAGTTATGCAACATTTAGACCTCGAATTGCATCTTAACTCTCGGAACGACAGCGAAGAAGTCCGGCTGGTCCGGCGCGCCCGCAGGGGCGACCGCGCGGCCCAAAGAACTATCTACGAGCGACTTGCGCCTAAAATGTTTCCCATATGTATTCGATATATGGGGAATCGCGCCATCGCCGAAGACGTGCTTCAGGACGGATTCGTGACGTTGTTTTCCAAGCTGGACACCTTCTCGGGGGAGGGATCCTTCGAGGGCTGGGCCCGCAAGATCTTTGTCAACACTGCGCTGATGAGCCTCAGGAAATCCGACGTCCTGAAGGAGAGCGACGACATCGATTCGGCCTGGGACGTGAGTTCCGACAGCCCTACGGTCTTCGAGAACCTCGGTTACGAAGAACTGATGAAGATGATCGCCGCGCTGCCTTCCGGATTCCGGACGGTGTTCAACCTGTATGTCATCGAAGGTTATTCGCACAAGGAAATCGGCGAAGCCCTCGGCATCTCGGAGAACACGTCCCGGTCGCAGCTCCAGCGGGCACGCATCATATTGCAGAACAAGATAAAGGAAACGAGAGAGAAAAATGCAGGACAATGAAAGGAAATTCGACCTTCTGGTAAGGTCGGCGATGGAGAACGCAACGGAGGAAGTGCCCTCCCGCGTGTGGGATTCCATCGAAGGGAGACTCCCGGGGAGGAGGACCGCGCCGGTCTGGCGCTGGTCCGCCGGACTCGTGGGGGCCCTGGCCGTCGCCCTCGGCCTCGTCCTGGTCCTGCGTACCCCTTCGGACAATCCCGTGATTCAGATAGCTCCCTCCGGGGAGCAGCCGGCCGTGGCCGAAGTTCCGGCGACGGCGGCGGTTCCTGACGTTGATTACGG
>JAEEGL013796164.1_pt1 | contig 14178 bp, 13 predicted proteins | sample 9134231 | NCBI WGS metagenome assembly JAEEGL01 (sample SAMN16246548, study PRJNA631951) | gut metagenome | biome: gut microbiome; feature: rumen; material: fiber-attached | host: Bos | place: Iran: Karaj | collected 2018-10 | reverse complement strand
GCAGGCAGCCGCCGGCTGCTGGGAGCCACGGCGCTCCTGCGCGCCGGCTTCACCCGGGGCGCGGCCACGCTGCTGGGCCTGTCAGGCGAGGGCCTGCGCTTTGCCATGGCGCTGTACAGGGCCTGCTACGGTCACACCGGACGCGACGGCTGCGCGCGGCGCGAACTGTGGGGCCTGGGCCTGTCGGGCGACCGGCCGCTGCTGGTATGCCGCGCCGGAAGCCGGGAGGAGACGGACTTTGTGCGCGGCTTCTGTCTGCTGCGCGCGCTGGGTGTGGACTGCGAGGCCGCGCTGGTGACGGACGAGACCGGCGAGTACGCCGCGCCGGACCGCGAGCGGGTGGTCGGGGAGCTGTCCCGGGTGGGACTGGAGGCGCTGCTGGGCACGCCGGGCGGGATTTTCCTCTGCCCGGCGTCGGCGGAGAGGGCTCTTGTCTCCCGCGCGGCCTTTGCGGCGGGTGAGAAGCGCGTGCAGCTCGAGATGCTGCCGGCGCCGGAGGCGCCGCCGCGCTCGCTCGCAGAAGGGCCGGAGGGCGGCTTTGACGGGGAGGGCGTGTTTTCCGTCACCCTCCCGGGCCGCCTGCCGAAAAAGCCCTGGCAGCAGCTGCTGTTTGCCGCCGACTGCGGCTGGCTTGTCAGCGAGTGCGGCAGCGGCTGGCTGTGGCAGGGAAACGCCCGGGAGGGCCGCGTCAATCCCCCGCCCCGGGAGCCGGAGGACAGCCGGGGCAGCGAGTGTCTGTGGGCCGAGACGCCCGGAAGGCGCGTGTCCCTGTTCGCAGCGGAGGACGGCATCCCCTGCCGCGTCAGCTACGGGGCGGCCTTCGCGCGCTGGGAAAAGGAGATCGACGGGCGCAGCGTGAGTCTGACGGGCTTTCTGGACCCGGAGAGCGGGGCGAGGGTGCTGCTGCTCTCCGGCGCGGCGGGACTGACGATCCTGTGGCGCATGGAGCTGGAGCTGGGCGCGCCGGGCGGCGCGGCGGTGCGCGCAAGGGTGGACGAGGACGTGTTATGCGCGGAGAATCCGGACAGCTTTCTGCCGGAGATGCGCTTCTCCGCCGCCGTCAGCGCAAAGGCGCGCTGGCGCTGCGACTATGCCAACAGCGGTTTTCTGGCGGCCTTCACGGCCTCGGAGCACGAGGTGCTGGTCTGCCGCTGCGGCAGGCCGGAGACTGTCCGGGCGCTGTGCGGTCAAAAGGCTGCTCTGGGGGCCTATGCCGCGGCCGTGCGCGCGGCCTCTGAGCGCTATGGGCGCTTTAGGCTGCGCAGCAGCGACGCGGCGCTGGACCGCTATATGAATCACTGGTGTCTGCACCAGATCTACGCCCGGCTGGAGGCGCGCACCAGCCTGTATCAGAGCGGCGGCGCCTACGGCTTCCGTGATCAGCTGCAGGACGCGGTGAACCTGCTGCTGGTGGACGAGAGCGCGGCGAGAGAGCGCATTCTGGACTGTTGCCGCCACCAGTATACCGAGGGCGACGTGATGCACTGGTGGCACCCCCACCCGGCGGGGGACCGGGGCGTGCGCACCCGCGTCAGCGACGACCTGCTGTGGCTGTGCTGGGCCCTGGGCGAGTATGTGAGCGCCACGGGCGACCGGGCGATCCTGCGGGCGTCTGCGCCCTGGCTGCGCTCCGAGCCCCTGCGACAGGGCGAGCGTGACCGCTATGAGACCGCGGAGGAGACAGAAGAGGAGAGCTGCGTGCTGGATCACGCCCTGGCGGCGCTGCACTGCGTCGTCGGGCGGGGCTTCGGACCCCACGGTCTGCCGCTGATGCTCGACGGGGACTGGAACGACGCCCTGTCCGACTGCGGCGGCGAGAGCGTTTGGCTGGCCTTCTTCCTCTGTGCCTGCGCCAGGGCCATGGACGCGCTGCTGTCCGGCGAGGAGCACAAGCGCGAGAGCGAGAGCTGCCGGGCGCTGGCCGCGCGGATGCTGGAGGAGGCGGAGAAGAGCTTCAACGGCAGATGGTACGAGCGCGCCTACAGCGCTCACGGCGACTTCTCCCGGGGAGGAGAGCGCATCGACGCGCTGGTCCAGAGCTGGGCCGTGTTCTGCGGCGCCGCCCACGCCCGGGAGGCGCTGGAGTACGCCCTGCTGCGTCTGGTGGACGCGAAGGACCGGACCGTGGCCCTGCTGAGCCCGCCCTTCGGCGCCGATGAGGAGCGCTTTGGTGCCATCACCGCCTACGGCGAGGGCGTGCGGGAAAACGGCGGGCAGTACACCCACGCCGCCGTGTGGCTGGCGCGGGCCTGCTTCCTGGCCGGCCGGCCCGAGGCGGGGCGCGAGATCCTGGATATGCTGCTGCCCTCGGGGCGAGGGGCGCGCTACGGGGCGGAGCCCTATGTGCTCTGCGCCGACGTGTGCCGCGCGCCGGGACATGAGGGCGAAGCGCTGTGGAGCTGGTACACCGGCTCGGCGGGCTGGTATTTCCGCACGGTGACGGAGAATCTGCTGGGGCTGCGGAAGGAAAAGGGCGCGGTATACTGCCGCCCCGGCAGCTGCGCGCTGTTTTCGGTGACGGAGCTGACGGTCAACGGCGAGCGGCCGGAGGAAAAGGGAAAGAAAGGACTACCCAATCTGCCGGAGGGATGATATAATAAAATATTAGGTAAGCGATGATTAATGGCGCAAGATGCCGATGGGCCATTGATCAGCGTTTACTTAGAAAAAAGACCGCATCGGGGACAAGCGCTCCGGGCGCGGCGAAAACGGAGGGCGGAAGATGGAATACGCAAGATCCGAGATCCAGAACGGCGTGTGGCTGACCCACATTCGCTCCGACAAGTTCAAAACCGCATGCCTGAGCATCACGCTGCTGACCCAGCTGCGGCGCGAGACCGCGGCGATGAACGCGCTTCTGCCGCTGGTGCTGCGGCGCGGAACGGCGCGCTACGGCGACATGGAGGCCATCTCCCGCCGCCTGGACGAGCTGTACGGCGCGGCCATCGAGCCGGTGGTGCGCAGGATCGGCGAGATCCAGTGTCTGGGCTTTTACGCCAGCGTCCCGGAGGAGGACTTCCTGCCCGCCGGGGCCGACACGCTGCGCGGAACCTGCGAGCTGATGGGCCAGATGCTGCTGGCTCCCAACACCCGCGGCGGACTGCTGCTGCCGGACTATGTGGACAGCGAGCGCGGCAAGCTCATCGAGATGATCCGCGCCCGGCTCAACGATAAGCTGGGCTATTCCGTCAGCCGCTGCATCGAGGAGATGTGCTGCTGCGAGGATTTTGCCGTCTCCCGCTTCGGTGACGAGGAGAGCGCGGAGGCGATCCGCTATCAGAAGCTGACGAAGCAGTACCGCAGCCTTGTCCAGTCCAGCCCCATCGAGATCTTCTACTGCGGGCGGGCGGAGCAAAAGCGCGTGGAGAGCCTTTTGCGCGACGCGCTGTCCACCCTGCCGCGGGGCGAGATCGATTATGAGATCGGCACGGACGTGCGTCTCAACGCGCTGGAGGCCGCGCCGCGAGAATATACCGAACAGATGAACGTGACCCAGGCAAAGCTGGTGATCGGCTGGCGTCTGGGCGAGGCGATGGAGGATCCGAATCCCGCCGCGCTGCGGGTGTTCGGCTCGCTTCTGGGCGGATCGACGGCGTCGAAGCTGTTTGTCAACGTGCGGGAAAAGCTGAGACTGTGCTATTTTGCCAGCGCGGTGACGGATCTGCACAAGGGACTGCTGCTCGCCTACGCGGGAACGGAGTTCGACAAGGTCGAGCAGGCCCGGGACGAGATCTTCGCCCAGCTGGCGGCGATCGCGGAGGGCGAGATCACCGATGAGGAGCTGAAGGCCGCCAGGGCCGACGTGAAGAGCGCGCTGCGAAGCGCCATGGACGTCCAGGGCGCGCTGGAGGGCTTTTATCTCTCCGCCGCGCTGGACGGCGCCGACTATTCGCCCGAGGAGCTGGGCGAGCTGGTGGACGACGTGACGAAGGAAGAGCTGGTCGCGATCGCACGGGGCTGCGAGTGCGACATGATCTATACGCTCACCGGCGACGGGAGCGAGGACGACGGGGACGACGGAGATATCGCGGAGATAAGCGAGGAAGAGCTGCGCGCCTTTGAGGAGGATGAAGATGGAGATCCTGACGAAGAGATTTGACAACGTCGGCGAAACGCTGCAGACGGCGGTGCTGGACAACGGTCTGCGCGTCTGCGTCGTGCCGAAAAAGGGCTTTTCCACCTTCTTCGCCTGCTTCGGCACCTATTACGGCTCGGTCATGCGCAGCTTTGATCTTGCCGGTGTGCGGCACGACACCCCCGCGGGCGTGGCCCACTATCTGGAGCACAAGATGTTCGACATGCCCGACGGCGACAACGCCCTGCAGAGCATGACCGCCACCGGCGCAGACCCCAACGCCTTTACCAGCTATGACGAGACGGTGTATTACTTCCACTGCACCGAGCGTTTTGAGGAAAATCTGCGCACGCTGCTGCGCTTTGTCACCACCCCCTATTTCACGGCCGAGACCGTGGAAAAGGAGCAGGGCATCATCGCCCAGGAGATCCGCATGTACGACGACGAGCCGGACAACGCGGTGTACGTCGATCTGATGAAGCTGCTCTACAAATCCCACCCGGTGCGCGACGACATCGCCGGCACGGTGGAGAGCATCGCTGAGATCGACGCCGAGACGCTATACGCCTGCCACCGGGCCTTTTACACGCCGGGCAACATGTGCCTGTGCGTCGCCGGCGACGTGGACGCCGCGCGCGTGTGCGCTATCGCGGAGGAAATACTGGGCAAAGAGAAGGGCGAGGTGCCGCGGCCGGTGGTGTATGAAGAGGACGATGCGCCCGAAAAGCTGTACACCGAGCGGGTGATGAGCGTCTCCGCCCCGCAGTTCGCCATCGGCGCGGCCTTCCGTCCGACGGAGGGCGACGTGCTGCGCGAGCGGATCGTGGCAAGACTTGCCATGCGCCTGCTGTGCGGGACCTCCTCGCCGTTCTATACCCGCCTTTACGGCGAGGGCGTGCTGAACCGCAACTTCTCCTACGGCACGGATTTCCCCGCCAACACGGCCCAGCTGACCGTCAGCGGAGAGAGCAGCGACCCCCGGCGCGTCTGTGACGAGCTGCTGGCCGAGGTCGATCGCATCAGCGCCGAGGGCTTTGACGCCGGCGCCTTCGAGCGGGCCAAGCGGGCCTCCCTGGGCTCGCGCCTGCGGGGCTTTGAGGATTTTGACAGCGTGTGCCTTTCCGGCTTCGAGGCCGAAGGGCTGGGCTACTGCATCTTCGACGCGCCGGCGGTGCTCGCCTCCGTCACGGCGGAGGAGTGCCGCGCCTTTCTGGCGCGGGTGCTGACGAGAGAGCGCACGGTGCTCAGCGTGGTCCGTCCGCCCCGCACGCAGGGCGAGACGGAATGAGGAGGGACCATGGAAACAGCCTTTGAAACCATCCAGCGTACATCCACCATCAGCTTTCCGGGGCTCTTCGGCTCCTTCAGCATCAACCCGCCGGCCTCCTTCAGCCTCTTCGGGCGCAGCATCTATTTTTACGGCGTCATCATCGCCCTGGGCTTCCTGCTGGGCATCACCTACTGCGCGAAGCGCTCGGCGCGCTTCGGCATCCGGGAGGACGACCTGTACGATCTGGTGCTGTGGCTCATCCCCCTGTCCATCCTGGGGGCGCGGCTGTATTTCGTGCTCTTCAAGCTGGATTATTACATCGCCAACCCCGGCGAGATCCTGGCCATCTGGAACGGCGGACTGGCTATCTACGGCGGCGTCATCGCCGGCGTGATCGTCATGGTTCTCGTCTGCCGACACAAAAAGATCCCCTGGCAGGCCATGCTGGATCTGATCGTCTACGGCCTGCTGATCGGCCAGATCCTGGGCCGCTGGGGCAACTTCATGAACCGCGAGGCCTTCGGCGCGCAGACCGATATCTTCTGCCGCATGCAGCTGACCGCGCCCGACGGCAGCTTCATCTGCGTCCACCCCACCTTCCTGTACGAGAGCCTGTGGAACCTGGCGGGCTTCGTCGGACTGGTGATCTGGGAGAAAAAAGGCGGCCGCCGCTACGACGGCCAGGCGGCGCTGGGCTACTTCTTCTGGTACGGTCTGGGCCGGACCTGGATCGAGGGGCTGCGGACCGACAGCCTGTACATCGGCCAGACCAATATCCGTGTGTCCCAGCTGCTGAGCGCCGTGCTGTGCCTGCTGTCGCTGACGCTGCTGATCGTGAACGCACGCAGAAAGCACCCGCCGGAGGAGCTGTACGTCAACCGCGTCGCCGCGGCCGCAGTTCAGATCGCGGAGGGCGAAAACGAAGAAAAGAAGGAGGATACACAACATGAGTGATACCATGGATTCCATCCTCGGTACCCTGGGGGGCCTCGCCAAAAAGGCCAGAGAGGTCGGCGCACAGGCCATCGAGGCCGTCGACCGCGACGGTACCGTGCGCGGCACCTATCAGAAGGGCGCCGAACGCACAAAAGCCTATGCGAAGATCGCAAAGCTGACGCTCGCGCTCAACAGCGAGAACGAGGAGCTGAGAAAAATCTATACCGAGATCGGCAAGCTCTATTTCGAGCAGACCAGGGGCAGCGCCGGGGGGCCCTTCGCGCCGCTCTTCGCTCAGGCCGAGGCCAAGGCCAGAAAGCTGGGCGAGCTCGAGACCGAGATCGCCGCGCTGCGCGAGAGTACCGCCGAGAACGGCGGGAAGGATATCGAGGTGGAGATCGGCGCCTTCGACGATATCGTCTCCGCCGACGAGAATCAGGCCAGAGGAGAATAAAAAACAGCTGTGAAAGCCGGCGGGCTTTCACAGCTGTTTTTTCAGGACGGGGAGATCATTTTTTCAGGGAGGCCGAGAGGCGGAAGCTGACCACGATGGTCACCAGACTCAGCACCACGGCGGTGGTGATGAGCACCACCTCAAAGCGCAGCGGCAGCAGATCGCGCGTGAAATAGACCGCCGCCAGCGCCGCCACGTCCACAAATGTGCGCACAAGACTCATGGCGGTCAGCATGTTGGCGCCGCCGCGCATCATCTTTCTGGTCACGAGCATGTTCGCAAGTCCCACAAGACCGCCCCAGATCAGCCCGGCCAGCACGGAAAAGACCACGATAGACATACAAACCCTCCCGGAGAGACTGCTTTTGATGCGTCCACTATACCACAGCGCGCGGCGCTTGACGAGCCGTTTTTTCAAAAAATCGGAATAAGACGGGGACGGATGCAGATACTAACTGCGGCGGGCGCCGGGGAAAAGCACGCCGCGCCCGAACTTTTCGACGAGGTGATGGACATGAGCCCCAAAGAGCTGCTTTATATCGAGGACGCGCTGGGACACACGCAGTTTCTGATGACCCAGTGCCGCACGGCGGCCAGCCAGCTGACCGACCCCGCGCTGCGCAGTGAGGCACAGCGGCTGGTGGCCGAAAATCAGCGGCTGTTCAGCGACTTTTTCAATCTGGTCTGAGGAGGAGAGACATGAACGACAAGGAGATCATGGAGGGCATCCTCCTGACGACCAAGGGCGCGATCGACCTGTATATGCACGGCGCGGTGGAGTCCGCCACGCCCAACGTCCACGGCGCCTTCAGCGGCGCGCTGGAGAGCGCCCTGTGCATGCAGAGCGAGGTCTATCGGGATATGGCCGAGAGAGGCTGGTATCCCAGCGAGCAGGCGCCGCAGCAGAAGCTGGACGCCGTGAAGCAGAAATACGCCGGCATCGCGTAAGGAAAAAAGAAGGAACGCCAGAGGGCGTTCCTTCTTTTTGTTCAGCGGCGGAAGACGCCCGCTTCGGTGACCAGGACGGAAAAGGAGCGGTCGTGACTCTCAGTGGGAACGGCGCAAAGCCGCTGGGCCTCGAAGGCCACGAGGATCGCCGCGGCGTGAGCGCAGCGGGCCAGATAGCGGTCGTAATAGCCCATGCCGTGTCCCAGACGGCGGAGCGAGCTGTCAAAGCCCACGCAGGGCACCAGCACCGCGTCCAGTTCCTCCGGCGAAACGCGACGGGAGCGGGCGGGGTCGGGCTCGGGAACGCCGAAGCGCCCCGGAAGAAGCGCGCCATCGGGAACGAGGGCCTCCATGCTGCCGTCGGCGGCGGTCAGCGGAAAGGCCAGGGTCACGCCCCGCGCGCGCAGGGCGGCATAGAGCGCGTCCAGATCACACTCGCTGCCCGCGGCGGCGTAGCCCAGCACCACGCGCGCCGTGGCCAGCTCGCAAAGCTCCGAGAGCGCGCGGCAGATCGCGGCGCTGTGCGTTTGCCGCTCGGGTGACGACAGCGCGGCGCGTCGGGACAGCGCCAGCGCCCGGCAGGCTTTTTTCTCTTCCGTGACGGCCACAGCCTTTTCCCCCTCTTTCCGTTTTCTCTAAGGATAGCACAGCCCGGCGCGCGCTGGCAAGAGCGGGGACGAAAAACGCGCGGCGCACTTGACGAAAAGCACGGGAAAAGGTATGCTAAAGGATAGCGAATAAAAACCCCTTTATGATAGACGAAAGGATGAAAAAACCATGATTCTTGACTGCAAGAAGTACCTGGGCCCCTGCGAATGCGGCCGCGACCACGAGCTGCGCACCAAGCTGGTGGTGTGCGAATACGGCGCGCTGAAGAACTTTGACAAGTACATGGCAGACTGCGGATTGACGGGCTTCCGCACCGTCATTTACGACACGAATACCTATAACCTGCCCACGATGACCCACGTGGCCGCCGACCAGGAGATCGTGCTGGAGGCCGCGGGCCTGCACAGCGAAAAGGGTCTGATCGAGGAATGCATGAAGCGCTTTGTCCGCAAGCCCGACTACGTGGTCGTGGTGGGCGGCGGCACGCTGATGGATTTCGGCCGCTACAGCGCCTGGAAGCTGGGCATCCCCTTTGTGGCCATCCCCACCATCGTCTCCTCCGACGGCTTCACGGCCGATATCTGCTCGATCATCATCGACGGCCAGAAGAAGTCCATCCCCATGCAGGCGGCCGACGCGGTCATCTGCGACATCGACATCGTCTCCGGCGCGCCGCGCTTCCTGACCATCGCCGGCGTACAGGACATCATGGCCAAATACGTCTCCATCGCAGACTGGAAGATCGCCCATGTGGTGGCCGGCGAGTATTTCTGCCAGAAGGTCTGTGACATGGCCCAGGAGGCGCTGGACATCATGGTGCGCTGCGCCCATGACCTGGCCGACGGCAAGGAGCCGGATTATGAGGCCATGGCCTATACGCAGATGCTGTCGGGTCTGACGATGCAGATCCTGTCCAACTCCCGCGCCGCCTCCGGCGCCGAGCATCTGGTGGCCCACCTGGTCGAAATGAAGCCCCGGGGATTCGAAAAGGCCCACGGCCTGCACGGCGAGTGCGTGGGCGTCGGCACGATCCTGTGCGCCGAGGCCTATCACAAGCTGGCCGAGCGCGAGACGATCGAGGTCAAGCCCTTTGAGCCCATCGACGAGCAGTGGGTGCGCGACGTGTTCGGCCCCCTTACCGACGGCATCCTGAAGGAGAACGAGAACGACGTGCTCAAGACCTTCGACCCCGAGAGCATCAAGGAGCACTGGGGCGAGATCCGCCAGATCATTGCCGCCATCCCCAGCGCCGAGGAGCTGATCGCGCTGTACACGAAGATCGGCGCCAAGCACTCGCTGGAGGAGCTGGAGATCGACCCCGCCGTCAAGGACGAGTTCCTGGACATCTCCTCCGCCATCCGCAACCGGCTGACGCTGGCCCGCATGACGCGGCTGATCGTCAAGTAAGAGGAAAGAACACCGGGGGAAAAGATTCTTCGTCACGGCGTTCCTCAGAATGACAGGGGTGCTGCGTTCCCCAGAATGACAAGGGTGCTGCACTTCTCGGAATGACAGTACTGTTTGAACGCACGGGGTTTCCACAGTTTAAAACGCCTGAGCGGCATTGCCGCTCAGGCGTTTTTGTTCATTCGGTTTTGCCCAGCCAGGCGTGGACCTTGTCCGGGTCGACCCCCAGGCCGGTGGAGATAAAGGCGGTCAGCTCGTTGTAGTTCAGCGACTTGATACGTTCGTAGTTTTTGATACCGGGCTTGACGTCGTTGGCGCGCCCCTCCATGTAGCCGCATTCGTAGCACATGTTGACCGGGTATTTGCGGTGGGTGTCCAGCGTCATCTCGCTTCCGCAGCGGGGACATTTCATGTCTGCGACCTCCCTTCAAATGTGGGCTTGGCTCCATGTTAGCGCATGTGCGCGCACAATGCAAGAACTTTCTCAAAACGGCCAGGTTTTCAGCCAGCGGTAGAGCAGCGAGGCCTTCGAGGTGTCCAGATACTGTCCCCAGAGGGCCGGATAGAAGAAGATGAACACGAGCACGCTCAGCGCCGTCAGACCGAGGACGGCCCGGCGGCCGACGCGCACATTGTCGCGCAGCAGGCAGAACACATAGCCCAGCACCAGCGTCAGAAACAGCGCGCAGGGGAAGTAGTGGTAGGCAAAGGTGATGCGCGAGATGAACACCCAGGGCAGCAGCTGGGCCAGATACCCCAGCAGCAGGAACAGGGCGCGCCGGTCGCGCCGGGCGAGGGCGCACCAGCCCAGCACAAACAGCCCCAGCAGCCCCGCCCAGCACAGCACCGGGTTGGTGAATGCCCCGAAGCTGGCGCGCGTCGAGCCCTCGTAGTCCAGATAGTACAGGATGGGCCGGATGTCCAGCATCCACTGGTACCAGCGGGAGGAATAGGGGTGGGAGGCGTTCACGCCGCTGTGATAGCGGAACATATAGCTCTGGTTGTCCAGAACGCATTGCAGATACTCGCCCCGGAACAGCAGACCCGTGCCGGGCGTAAGGCCCTTGCCGACGCCGTAGGGATAGTAGGACACATAGTAGATCGCGGCGGGCAACGCCACGAAGAACACCAGACAGAAGAGGATGTTCTTTCCCAGCGCGCCGAAGGCCCGTCTGCCCTCGCGCCGCAGGCGCAGCGCCCAGTGCAGCGCCCAGATCACCCCCAGGCCGGCCCCGGCGTAGAGGCAGGTCCACTTGCAGGCGGCGCCCAGGCCGAAGAACAGCCCCGACAGGGCCAGATCCCGCTTCCTCCCCTCACCGGAGGAGGGGGCGAGCGGGTCGGAGCCCTCCGGGAAGAGCCAGCGGTACATGAAAGCGTACATCAGCAGCGTGAAGAACACACCGTAGGTGTCGATGGTGGCGATGCGGGTCTGGACAAAATGCATGAAATCCGCGCCCAGCAGCAGCGTGCAGCAGATCGGCACCAGCCCCCGGCCGAAGAGCCGCCGGGCAAAGAGATACAGCAGCGGCAGCATCAGCACGCCGAAGAGCGTGCCCATGAAGCGCCAGCCGAAGGGGTTGACGCCGAAGATCGCCATGCCCAGGGCGATGAGCAGCTTGCCCAGCGGGGGATGGGAGATCTCGTAGGGGTAGATGCCCCGCATATGCTCCAGCGCCGTGCGGGCGTGGTAGATCTCGTCAAAATAGCAGGAGTTGAGGAACGTGGGCTTATCCGGCGTCAGACTCTGCTCGTCTGTGAGCACACCCGTTGTGCGCCAGGCGAGGAGAGCGCCGGTCTCGTCATACACGGTCAGCGAGCCCAGCTCCGGCTCGCCCCAGGCGGTGAGGCGCACATAGCGCGCCCGGCCGCTCAGCTCCAGGTCGTGCCACTTCAGCAGGGCAACGTAGTTCTGCTCCAGCTCCAGGGCGTCGGTGAAGCTGACGCCGTCCTCCGACAGGCCGAGAGTATAGCCGCCGGTGCCGATGACGCTGTAGGCCATGGCGCGGGAGAGGGAATGCGGCCCGTCCAGCTCCAGCGTCACGCTCTCGCCGGAGGTGAAGACATGGGAGGTCTTCGGCGCCTGGCGGTCTCCCAGATGGGAGAAGGCTGCCAGGGCGTAGAGCAGCGTGATGAAGCACAGGGCGAGGATCTCGCCGGTGCGCTCCTCGCGGCCGGACTTTTTGCGCAGCCGGGGCGAGAGGGCGCAGCTCTGCAGCGGCGGCAGCAGGCAGAAAAAGCCCGTGATCAACAGCGCGGTCAGAACAGGGAAAATGGCAGTCAGTTTCATGTGATTCTTTCCGTACAGAGATGAGGATAGGGACGCTCCTGCCCGGAGGACGGGAGCGGGGGAGACTTTAAAACGGATGCAGAAAGAAAGCGACAGACAGGCCGAGAAAAATCAGAAACCATGTAAGGCATCGGATGGCCGTGCCTCCGCAGCGGCTTGTGCAGATCTCAAAGGGATCGCGGGGGTTGATAAAAATGGGGTATTGGGGATGCAGATTGTCGATCTGGAGAAACTCATTTTGAAAATGAATATTTGCGTACGCAGTCGTTATGCAATAATGTCCATTCCATTCAAAGCCGAATACAGGGTAGCAATAGGGGAGCCGGAGAGAATGCTTGAGAAGAAGGAAGTCCGCACAGACGCGCTGCGTACAGCGCAGCGGAACGACGACACCGTAATAAACGGCAAAGAAAAGCATGAGGAGGGCGCAGCTGCCGCAAAGAGCGCAAAAAACGATGCCGCGCGTTGCGGGAACGAGATAGAGAACGGCGGCAACCAGGCTTATCAATACAAGAAAAACGCCGACAAGCTTGTGGATCGATCTGTCCTCCTCGCGGTCAAAAAAAGAAGTGACCTCCCGGATTGTCGCCGTCTTGCCCTTCCAGTCTTTTTGAATGGGGCGGTGGCCTTTCAGCTGCGCTACGCCCAGATTAAAAGAAATAAAGGAAAAAGAGAGTATGGCAAGAAGAGAATAGAGTTCGACCTTTGTCATCGGATGATCTCGTGCAGCTCTTTGACGCTGGGCAGGATATAGTCGGGCTGCCGCTCGGCCGCCGCGGCCATCTCCGCGCTCGTCTCGCCGGAGAGCACCAGCACGCTGACCGCTCCGGCGTTCTGCGCCACGGCGATATCCGTGTAGAGCCGGTCGCCCACGCAGCAGATCTTCTCGTTGGGCACGCCGGTCATGGCGGAGATCACGTCCACCATGTTGCGGTTGGGCTTGCCGATATAGGTCGGCTCTTTTCCGCTGGAGGCGGTCAGCAGCGCGCAGATGCTGCCGCAGTCGGGCAGCACCTCGTCCGCGGGCATGGGGCAGACCCAGTCGGGGTTGGCCGCGATGAAGGCCGCGCCGCGGCGCAGGAAGTGACAGGCGCGCTCCAGCTTTTCATAGACAAGCTCGGTGTCAAAGCCCTGGACCACCACGTCCACCAGATCGGCCTCGGTATGGCCCAGCTCGTCGTTGACCAGGTTGATGCCGTAGCTCTTAAGCTCGCGGTGAAAGGCCTTCGTGCCGGCGAGGTAAACGCTGGCACCGGGGTGGCGCTGGTTCAGATACATGCCGGTGGCCATGCCGGAGGTGAAGACGTTCTCGCGCTTGCAGGGGAAGCCCAGGCGGCGCAGACGGGTGATGTAGTCCTCACCGGCCCGGGAGGAGTTGTTGGTCAGATAGATGTAGCGCTTTCCCATCCGAGGAAAGTCGAACATCAGCTCCCGCGCGCCCTCGTACACCTCGTCGCCCAGATACAGGGTACCGTCCATGTCGAAGAGAAACAGTTCACAGTTTTTCAGCTTATCCATTTAAACCTCCATACTATATCGCGGCGAAGCCCAGCGCAGCGGGTTCGACGCGAAAAGGAAGAATACTGTCGCCGGTCAATCCCGCGCTGCAAGCAGAGCGGGATGACCAGTCGGCGTTATTCTGACGCGGTACCGTCCATGTCGAAGAGGAACCGCTCGCAGTTTTTCCGTTTTGTGTAATCCATGTGTTCGGTTCCTTTATTCTGATTGATGTGATTGAGAATGTCCTCGCATACGCCGCGGAAGTTCTTATGGATTTCCGCATTCGAATAGCGCAAAACGGTAAAGCCAAGGTCTCGCAGATCGGCGTCGCGGTCGCGGTCGGCGTTGATCGCATTGGGCTCAAAATGCTGAGAGCCGTCAAGCTCAATGATGAGGCGAGCCTTATAACAGCAAAAATCCACGATATATGGCCCAATGACCTTCTGACGATGGACGGTGACGGGAAGTGACTTGAGAAAGTCATACCAAAGGCGACGTTCTTCTTTCGTCATGTTTCGCCGGAGAAGTTGGGCGTTTTTTGTAAGAGATGGATTGCTGTTATACATAGGCGTTTGCAAAAATGCGGTTTTCTCCCTCATCCGTCAGCGCGCGATGCGCGCTGCCACCTTCCCCCAAGGGGAAGGCATGGGGCGGGTGCAGGTCGGGGCAGCTTTGCTTTTTTCGCCCCGGAG
>JAEEGL013372228.1_pt1 | contig 14178 bp, 12 predicted proteins | sample 9134231 | NCBI WGS metagenome assembly JAEEGL01 (sample SAMN16246548, study PRJNA631951) | gut metagenome | biome: gut microbiome; feature: rumen; material: fiber-attached | host: Bos | place: Iran: Karaj | collected 2018-10 | reverse complement strand
GGGATCTTTAATCCATTGTGGCAAGTTGCAGAAGAAAACAAACGAAGGAACACGCGACTCCTTGAGCATTGTGATGTATTTGATTTTCACATACTTGCCCTTGATTGCAGGAGGCGGCACTGCTGCGATGGCCTCTTGCAGAACATTGTTGACCTGCGAGGTTGAAATCACAGTCTTACGTTTGTTATAGACACTTATAGCCTCTTCCAGCACACGCAGGATGCGCTGCTTCGTAAGTGCCGAACCGAAAATGATGGGGAAATCGGTGAATGGAGCAAAACGTTCGCGGATGGTGTTCTCCATATAGGTGATAGCCTTCTGCGATTTCTGCTCTGCGATGTCCCATTTGTTCACGAGGACCACCAGTCCCTTGCGGTTCTTCTCGATGATAGAGAAAATGTTGACATCCTGCGATTCGATGCCGCGTGTTGCATCAATAATGAGGATGCACACATCGCTGTTCTCGATAGCGCGAATGCTGCGAAGCACCGAGTAATACTCAATGTCCTCATTCACCTTATTCTTCTTGCGGATACCGGCAGTGTCCACCAGATAGAAATCAAAGCCGAACTTGTTGTAGTGCGAGTAGATACTGTCACGTGTGGTACCTGCGATGTCGGTAACGATGTTACGTTCCTCATCCATCAGCGAGTTTACCAGTGAAGATTTTCCTGCATTTGGTCGTCCCACTATGGCAAAGCGTGGCAGTTCCTCTTCGGGTTGATCGTTGCTCTTCTTGGGCATGAGACGGTAAACTTCGTCGAGCAGGTCGCCTGTGCCAGTGCCGTTTATTGCCGAGATGGCAAACGGTTGTCCCAGTCCAAGAGCATAGAACTCGCTCTCGCCGTAGTAGCCCTGGTTGTTGTCGTCTTTATTGACAACCACTACCACAGGTTTCTTGCCACGTCGCAGAATTTCAGCCACATGGTCATCGAGGTCGGTGATGCCTGTTTTAATATCAACCATGAAGAGAATCACGTCGGCTTCCTCAATGGCGACATATACTTGCTTGTTAATCTCACTTTCGAAAACATCATCGCTACCTTCAACCCATCCACCGGTGTCTACTACCGACATTTCCATGCCGTTCCACTCCATGAGGCCGTATTGACGGTCGCGTGTGGTGCCGCTGGTGTCGTTGACAATGGCGGCGCGTGTTTTTGTCAAGCGGTTGAAGAGAGTGGATTTGCCCACGTTAGGTCGTCCCACTATTGCTACTAATCGTCCCATAACAGTTGTAAGTTGTCAGTTTATAGTTATTTATAGCTATTCTTAGCCACTTCTATTCGATGTAACCGAATTGGCGTAGCTTGTTCTCCTGGTTGCGCCAGTCTTTCTCAACCTTTACATATAACTCCAGGAAAACTTTCTTTTCAAAGAATTTTTCAATATCCTTGCGGGCCTCGATGCCCACATGCTTGAGCTTGCGGCCCTGATGGCCGATGATTATACCTTTTTGGCTGTCGCGCTCAACATAGATGACAGCCATGATGTGAATTGAGTGGTCATCCTCGTCAAACTTCTCAACAATGACCTGTGTGGCATAAGGTACCTCTTTGTCGTAGGTGAGAAGAATCTTTTCACGTACAATCTCGGTTACGAAAAAGCGAGAATTGCGGTCGGTGAGTGCATCCTTGCCGAAATAAGGAGGACTTTCAGGCAGTAACTCCACAATGCGCCGCATGATGTTGTCAACGTTGAAGTTGTGTAGTGCACTGGTTGGGAACACTTCGGCTTGAGGAAGGAGTGTTTTCCACTTCTCTACAAGAGCTTCCAGTTCTTGTTGCCCACCAGTGAGTAAGTCAATCTTATTGATAACCAGCAGGACAGGAATCTTCTCCTTAGCCACCTTGTTGAGGAAGTCCTGATTCTTGGTTGGAGTCTCTACCACGTCGGTGACATAGAGCAGTACATCGGCATCGATTAATGCTCCCTTAGAATAGTCGAGCATCGACTCCTGCAGTTTGAATTTGGGAGTGAGCACGCCTGGGGTGTCACTGAACACAATCTGATAGTCATCGCCATTGACGATGCCCATGATGCGATGCCGCGTAGTCTGTGACTTGCTGGTGATAATCGACAGCCGCTCACCCACCAACAGGTTGCTGAGTGTCGACTTTCCCACGTTGGGATTTCCTACTATGTTTACAAAACCTGCCCTATGCATGATAGTTAATAGTTCAAAGTTGAGAGAAAACCCTCCCTTACATTATAATTGTATTATGCAAAAATGCGCTGCCACTTGGCATATAGATGCCATAAGTGGTCAGACGCATTTATGATTTACAAAGCTTTAGATAGCCCAGGTGATGTATTCTGCACCCCAAGTGAAGCCGGCACCAAAGGCTGTCAAGACAATCTTGTCGCCTTTCTTGAAACGGTGCTTGTTCTCGTCGAGACACAAGGGGATAGAAGCCGCACTTGTGTTACCACGATGCTGGATGTTAACGAGAATTTTGTTCTCGTCAATGCCCAGACGGCTGCCTACAGCCTCGATGATGCGGAGATTGGCCTGATGAGGCACAAACCAATTGATGTTATCATTGGTGAGGTTGTTGCGTTTCATCACGTCGCGGGTGGAAGTGAGCATGTCGACTACAGCGTGGCGATATACTGCACGACCTTCCTGATAGACGTAATGTTCGCGGGCTTCAACGGTCTCTATTGAGGCTGGCTTTGCCGAGCCGCCAGCTTTGTATACCAGATGTTGCAGGCCGCTGCCGTCGATGTGGTAGATGCCGTCGATGATTCCTTCGTCGGAGTTCTCGGTAGGCTCAATGAGCACTGCAGCTCCCGCATCGCCAAAGAGAGGGCATGTCGCACGGTCCTGATAGTCAGTCATGCTCGACATCTTCTCGGCGCATACAACGATAACCTTCTTGTAAAGTCCTGATTTGATGTATGCATTGGCAATATAGGTCCCTACGATAAATCCGGCACAAGCAGCCTGAATGTCATATCCATAACATTTTTTCTCAAGGCCGCAGTTGTGCATTATTACCGATGCCGTAGAAGGGAAGCGGTAGTCGGGATTAGAGGTGACACAAATAAGCACGTCAACATCGTCGGGATTGGTACCTGTCTCAGCAAGCAGTTTTTTCACTGCCTGAATGCCCAGGTAAGACGACCCTGCGTTCTCTTTCAGGATGCGGCGCTCTTTGATACCCACGCGAGTTGTAATCCACTCGTCGCTTGTGTCAACCATTTGTGCCAGCTCCTCGTTGTCGAGAACGTAGTCAGGGATATAAGATGCTATGCCTGAAATCTTTGCGTTAAGCATAATGCGTGATAAATTTCTTGTTGTTTGTGTTGAAGAAGAAATCTGACACCCAAAAACCAATCCTAAATATACTTGTCTGTAAGATTTTGGCAATGAAGCTTACTGCCAAGAGTGGTATATTTAGGATTGAGGTGTCATTTTCTCTTAAGGTTGTTGATAATGAGACGTCTTAAAAAATGCTGTTAAACTGCAGCCTCATCGTCAAATACCTTCTTGCCACGATAATAACCGCATTCGGGGCAAACAGTGTGATAAACATGCCATGCGCCGCAGTTGCTGCAACGGGCAATAGTTGGAGCTACAGCCACGTCGTGAGTTCTTCTCTTGGCTGTGCGAGTCTTTGATTGTCTACGTTTAGGATGTGCCATTTTTAAATTTATTTTTTATTGTTTTTCTTATTCAGTAACTGCTCCAGGGCCGCCCACCGTGGGTCGATAGCTTTTCCTGAAGGGTTGATGTCGCTATCTTGCGAAGGCTCAATGAAATCCTCGTCATTCTCATAGTCACGTGCCGCATGCTCTTCAAGCCGGCCAAGCATGTCCTCATTGCAGTCACCTGGGGAGTGAACATGCATCATGGGGATAGTGAGCAGGACGGTATCGCGAACTATTGGAGCGAGATCCAGAGTCCTCCACGACGACGGTATCACGAGGACGTTGTCGAGGCTGTCGTCCAGTGCATCGCCAACTTTAACGGTCAGTTGGTAATTGGTGTCGACAACGTGCTCCATATCATCAAGACAGCGGTCGCATGGAATAGTAATAACGCCGTTGCACACGAAGTCAAGGTCATAGATGCCCTCCTGCATGTGATCCACCTTTAAGGCGACATCAACACTTCCGGAGCGCACTTCGGAATCCTCGATTTCGTTGAAAAACTTGCCGTCAAGGTGGTAGTTAAACTGATGACTGCCAAACGGTAAGCTTGCGATGGATAACTTCATCTCAGCCAATTTTTCCAACTAATTCTCGTTAAAATCGGCGCAAAGATAAGAACATTCTTGCTAATAATCAACGTTTTTACCACCTTTTTTAATTTTTTTAATTCTAATTGAGTGGTGTGAGAGGGATTCAATTAGTCTTGGTGGCGTACTGAATTCCTGACGAGGCGGTTGATTTTGTGCATTTCAAAAGTGAGCAGTACTACACCCATAAGTGCGGAAATGAGGTCACTGGCGGGAAAAGAGTACCACACCCCATCGAGTTTGAATATTGATGGCAGTATAAACAGGAATGGCAGCAGGCAAATCACTTGTCTTGACAGGCTCATGAAGATAGACTTGGCAGCTTCGCCAAGCGACTGGAAGAAGTTGGTGGTAACAATTTGGAAGCCAGCAACCCAGAATGCTATGTTCATCAGTCTGAAAGCATGAGAACATGTGTCGATAAGTGCTTCGTCACTAGTGAAGATGCGTGCCACAAGGTGTGGACATGCTTCGCTCACCAGTGTGCCTAGTGCACACACTGCGGTTCCCACTGCAACGGTGAGCCAGTAGGCTCGTTTGAGCCTGTCGAACCGCTGTGCTCCATAGTTGAATCCCACAATGGGCTGCATTCCCATGCACACACCAAGGACAAACATGATGGCGAGTTGGGAGAATGTCATTACAATTCCCATTGCAGCAACGCTTGAGTCGCCACCATGATGATAAACGGTGTGATTCAGAACTGCATTAATTACGCATCCAGCTGTGTTGACGATGCATGGTGCGGCACCAACGGCAATGATGGGCTTTAGTATTTCCCACTTCACTTTGTAGATGCCACTCTTGTAGTGGATTTCACTATTCTTTTTGAAGAAATGCACCTGCACGTAAACCATGGATATGAACATCGATATGTCGGTGGCGATGGCTGCACCCTTGATTCCCCATTTTAGACCGAAGATGAAGATGGGTGCCAAAATCACGTTTATGCCGGCTCCGATGAAGTTTGCCCACATGGCTTTCTTGGGATAGCCTGTGGCTCGCATGATATTGCAGAAAGAGAAGGTGAGGTTGTTGAACAGCAATCCGGGAAGGATATAGAGCATGAAGTCGCGTGCATAGGGCAATGATGTGGGACTGGCCCCAAAGAGTATAAGCACGTCATCGATAAAGATGGCAAAGAGCAGCAGATAGAAGGTGCCAAGCAGTAGTGTCATTACCAGGCTGTTGCCTAGAATTTCCTCGGCTGTGTGGCGTTTTCCCTGTCCCAGGACAATCGACGTGTGAGCGCCTGCTCCGCCTCCAATGAGCACACCAAAGGCTGCCGAGACATTCATCACGGGGAATGTGATTGCCAGTCCTGCAATGGCGTCGGGGCCTACGCCCTGTCCAATGAACATGCGGTCGATGATGTTGTAGACCGACATCACCACCATGCCAATGACCGAAGGCAAGCTGTACTTGAACAACAGCTTGCCTATCGGGGCTTTGTCTAATTCGTTAAGGCGATTACTGTTTGCCATCTATTCTTTTAACCCACAGTTGTTTGCCATGGTTGACAAACGATGCTTCTTACTTTATGAGGTCGAGCCAGGAAGGGTCTTTTGTTTTCTTAGCTTTTGCCTTGAATTCTTTCTGAACAGCATCGGGGGCATCCTTCTGCAGGTATTGAAGAAGCCACAGTGCGCGTGCATTGTCTTTGTCTCGTTCGAGGGCCTCAATCACGTCTTTGGCCGCCTTGCTGTAGTCCCAGTCGTTATAGTATTCCACTGCTCTCATTGCATAGGGGTCGGCGAGGTCAGGTTCAAGCTTTATTGCCATGCTGTAGGCCTTGATGGCATCTTTGCGCTTTCCTTGCTTGCCGGCGATGGTTCCCAGTCCCAGATATCCTTCGACGTAATTTTTGTTGAGCTGAACCATGTATCCATAGTCAACCATTGCCTCATCGAGTCGGTTGAGTCGCTTGTAGAGGTTGCCACGTCGCACATAGCAGTCAAAGTCCTTGTCGTTGTATCGCAAAGCCATGTTCAGATCTTCGATGGCGCTGAGCGTGTCGTTGAGCTGCAGATTGATGGTAGAGCGTGTGTAATAGAGGTAGTTGAGAAAATCGGCATTGCTCTCATCGATGCGGCATTGGCGCGCCTTGTCCATGGCTGCCAGAGCCTCTTCGGGCTGGTCGAGGTCGCTTTTTAGAGCAGCCAGGTAAACCCATCCGTTGGCATCGGTTGGGAACGCTGCGGTGTACTTGTTCAGTAGATTCGACGCTGTTGCATAGTCCTCGTTGTTGAGTGCCTCAACTCCTTTAGTGAGGTCGCTCACGGTAGCAGTCTGTTTTGCTTTAGCCTTTCGTGCTACTTTCTTTACCGTCTTGGCCTCGGCGGGCATTGCTGCTAGCAGAGCTACGAGCATGAGAAATAAAAAAGTTCTTTTCATGATTTCTATGTATTTAATGTGTTATGGATGTCAATAGTAAGAGGTGTGACTGTGGCTTTTATCCTATCATCATTGAGATGAGCTGCGAACTGATGAGCATGTAGATGAGCATGCCCACGATGTCGTTGGTCACCGTGACGAAGGGTCCGGTGGCTATGGCAGGGTCAATCTTGAGTTTCTCGAGCATGATGGGGACGAACGTGCCGAACACCGAAGCAAAGAGCACTACTGCAAACAGCGAGATTGTCACTGCCAGCGAGGTTATGTTTGCCTTGCCTGGGTCGTCGTCGGCAGGCCAGATGAGGTTGTAGAGGAAAACGAGTCCTGCAATGAGCACGGCATTGAGCAGTGCGACAAAGAACTCCTTGAGCAGGTGCCTGCCTGCATTCTTGAGCTCAAGGCTGCCGTTGGCAAGGCCTTGAACGACGATGGCGCTGGACTGTGTTCCCACATTACCGCCAGTGCCACCAATGAGCGGGATAAACAGTGCCATGCCGGGCAATACTGCCTGCCACGAGCTGTCGTCGCCATCAAGAATCAGGGCATTGGCAATACCGCCACCAATGCCGATGAGGAGCCACGGGAATCGAGCCTTGAACTGAGTCCACACGCTGTCGCTGGTTTCCACGTCGGCAGTAAGACCGGTTGCCAGCTGGTAGTCACGCTCGCTTTGCTCACGCACCTCGTCCATGATGTCGTCGACTGTGATGCGTCCCACAAGTCGGCCTATAGAGTCGACGACGGGCATAGCCACAAGGTCATATTTCTCGAAGTCGAGAGCGACGTCCTCGATAGGAGTGTCGGTCTTTACCGAGATGGGATTTGGTTCCATCACATATTTTATCTTGTTGGCCGAGGGGTTGGTGATGGTTTTCTTCAACGGGAACACGCCCTTGAGTCGGTTGTCATCGTCAACAACGTAGATGTTGTAGATTTCGTCCATGTCCTCGGCCTGCTCGCGCATCACCCTGATGCAGTCGGGCATTGATAGGTTCTCGTTGACGACAATCATCTCGGTGGACATGAGTCCGCCGGCGGTGTCTTCGTCATATTGCATGAGGTCGACGATGTCGCCAGCCTGCTCCACGTCGTCGATGTGGCTGATTACATCTTCCTGGTCATCCTTATCAAGTTCTTGGATGAGGTCAACGGCATCGCTGGCATCCATCTCTTCCAAAGTCTTGGCAATGGTCTCGTTAGGCATTTTCTCGAGCAGATCGGCTCGTTCATCCTCGTCGAGTTCTACAAGCACGTCGGCAGCAGTTTCATTGTCAAGTAGTTGCAGCAGGAATAGCGAGTCATCGGTATCGTCAAGCTCACTTACCAGCTCGGCAATATCAGCAGGGTGCAAGTCTTTAATCTCGGCAAGCACCTGTTCAGTATTTTTCGCATCAATAAGGTCTTTTAGCCTGTCTGTCAAATCGATGTCAAACTCTTTCATATTGCTATTGTTCCCTCTGTTTTTGAAGATTCTTGATGATGTTGGTTAACTCTACAAATTCACTTACGCTCAGCTGTTCGGGCCGTTGCTTGAACAGCTGGGCCCATTGCTGGTCGAGTAGTGGCATGGCATCGGGTGGAATCATACCGCGAAGCGAGTTGCGTAAGGTTTTGCGACGCTGGCCGAATGATGTTTTCACCACGCTCTTGAAAAGCCGCTCGTCACAGCCGAGATCGGTTACCTGGTTGCGAACGAGCTTGATTACCCCGCTTTTCACCTTGGGCGGCGGGTCAAAGACGTTCTCGTCGACAGTGAAGAGATACTCGATGTCATACCAAGCCTGGAGCAGGACCGAGAGGATGCCATAGGTCTTGTTTCCGGGTGGTGCGGCAATGCGCTGTGCCACCTCTCGCTGGAACATGCCTGTGCAGCACACCACCTGATCTTTGTAGTCGAGCACGTGGAAAAGTATTTGCGACGAAATGTTATAGGGGTAGTTTCCTGTCACCACCATCTCGCCTGTTCCACATGCCTCGACGAGGTCAAGTTTCAGGAAGTCCTTCTCAATAATACGCCCGTCGAGGGCTGGGAAATTGGCTTTCAGATATTCCACGCTTTCGCCATCAAGTTCCACAACTTTCAGGTCGTGTCCCTGTTGCAGCAAGTATTGCGTGAGGACACCCATTCCGGGTCCCACCTCAAGCACTGGAAGATGCTTATAATCGGCTATGGTGGCTGCAATGCGTTGCGCCACATCCAGGTCGATGAGGAAGTGCTGTCCGAGCGATTTCTTTGGTCTTACGTGCTGCATGATGGCAAATTGTGGTTTTTATTTGATTTGCAAAGTTAAGAAAAACAATGCAAACTGGCGCAATAAGCCGCTAAAAAAATGAATGTCGCTGCTGCAAGAATGTTAAGGCCCGACAGACCGACCTACCGGCCCCGGTCTCGACTGCCCCCTGCGGCTTCACATGCCGCCCAGGATGATACTGTAAACCGACGTGACGTCGGCGGCATTGACCGAATTGTCGCCGTTGACGTCGCCCACAACAGTTGTTTCTTTCTTGTCAGGATACAGGCCCACATACATTGCCTGCCATTCATCGTAGGTGTAGAGCCCGGGGTTGAGCAATGCAATGTCGAAATATCCATTCTCTTGTCCGTGCCATCCCCAGTTTACATGCACGAGTCCGTCTTGGTCATAACCGTCGATAATAAAATTATGTCCGCCAAAGAAGCTTTAAAACACAAGGCGTGATCAGGGGGATTATTATGAAGGAAAAGGGAAAAAAGGAGGTTGTTATTGGTAAGAGTGAAAAAAAAACTTATCTTTGCAGTGTGAAAAAAGAAGAATAATAATTGAAAATCACGAATAAGATTGAAAAAGATAATATCCTTAATATTGAGATATGGCATCCCTATTGCCATTAGCGTGGGACTGGCTTGGTTCTTGTCGAAGAACGTCGATTGGCAGGCCATCAAGCAGAGTCTGAGTAACGACGTCAACTACTGGTGGTTTGTCCCTGTTATTATAGTGAGCATCATGAGCCACATCTTCCGAGCTTTGCGATGGAAACTGCAACTTAATGCCATAGGCATCAAGCCATCACTGAGCGCACTGGTGAATAGCATTTTTGGCACCTATTTTGTCAATCTGCTCTTCCCTCGATTGGGCGAAGTGTGGCGCTCGGGCTACATTGCACAGCGCGAAAAAGCATCGTTCACCCAGGTGCTTGGTTCGATGGTAGGTGACCGGCTGAGCGACACCGTCACAGTGGGGCTGCTCACCCTGTTCACCTTTTTCTTGGCGCAGGACGCATTCTACAAGTTCTTTGACCAGCGTGGCGACGGCAGCGGGTCAATGTTCTCCTCGTGGGTGTTCTGGGTGCTCGTGGCCTGCGGAGTGATGGGAATACTTGCACTGGTGTGGATCTTCCGTAGCAAAAGCGAAAATAAGGTTGTTACAAAGTTTCGCCTGATGCTTCACAACCTGTGGGACGGCTTTGCCGCTATTGGCAAGATGGACGGCAAGTGGATGTTCCTGTTGTACACGGTGCTGATATGGGGATGCTATTTCCTGCAGCTCTACATCGCATCATTTGCCTTCTCCTGTACAAAGGACTTGGGCATTGTAGCCATTCTGGTTCTCTTTGTACTGAGCAGCATTGGCATGGCGGTGCCGAGCAACGGCGGCCTTGGTCCGTGGCAGTTTGCCATCATTTTTGGCTTGACTCTCTACGGAGTTGGTTCCTTCCCGCCGTCCACCCCCTACGACCCACAGGCATCAGCATTTGCGTGGGTAGTGTGGGGCGTGCAGACATGCCTGCTCATTGTGCTTGGCATCTATGCCTTCATCAGCATGGCGATTGACCGCCGTCGCATAGCTCAAGGGAAGACAAAAATTCTCACTCAGAGCAAAGGCGACAGCATGAGCTTATAGATAATGCAAAATTCAGAATGCAGAATTCAGAATGCAGAATTCAGAATCACAATGAAATCCTAGTTACTTATAGTTATTCTTAGTAACTCCTATACAAACGAAAAACCATAAACGAAAAACGAAAATATGAAACTGATCAACGACAATTTTGACGACTACTTTGAGAGCGGCGCACCAAAAAACGACAAGGCGCCACATCAGGAAACCGAGGAAGAACGCGAGGAGCGCGAGCTCATTGAGTCGACCATCGAGCGGCGTAGCAACAAGAAGCGCATTTTTCTGGCACTGGGCACGCTGTTGGTGCTGGTGCTGCTTTTCTTCTTTGTGCGTGACCGCTATTTCCACGCCTATCAGGAGAGCGACGTGAAAGGTCGCATTGCCGACGTGACGCTGCGTGGCAGCATTTTCAAGACTTATGAGTGCAAGATGCTGAGCTATGATGTGGTGTCGGTGGGCAACGTGGTGAAGAGTGAGTTCAACTTCACAGTCACCGACGACTCGCTCGCGCACGCCCTGGGTCAGCTAAAGCAGACGCCCATAGCCGTTCAGGTGCACTACAAGGAGTATAAGAGCACGGTGCCATGGCGAGGTGAGACTAAGTATATCGTTACCAAGATCGACACAGTGACTATCGACTCCTATATTAATAATGTGAAAGACATCCCTTTGCCTCAGGCTCCACAGGAGGAGGCGAGTAAAACAGATTAATTACTAACCACGTAATATCATTAATCAATGAGAAATAAAAGGATATTATTGCTTTTAGTTGGAATTGCTGCGATGGTCAGTGTGAAAGCAGCGGTTGTGACTGAAAACCAGGCCCGCGACATTGCCGGTCAGTTCTTTAACGTTGAGATGCCGTCACGGCCAGCCACAATGAAGGTTAAGGGCAAGAATGCCACCGCACCGGCATTCTATGTGTTCAACAACCCTGAGAGGATGGGTTGGGTGATTGTCGCCGGTGATGACCGTGCCGTTCCCATTCTGGCATATGGTGACGAGGACTACTTCGAGGAAGACGATGTGCCTGAGTGCATTCAGGACTGGCTCAACGTCTATGCCGAGCAAATCGCGACGATTGACAAAATGAAAGGAGAACCTCAAGTTGCCAGTGAAACGAGCGTGATTGCATCGAGCAAGACAAAAATCGCGCCATTGTTGGGCAACACGAAATGGGCGCAAGGCCTTCCCTATAACCAAGGGTGCCCCAGTTACTCTGCCGATGCCGGCACGGGCTACTGCCCTACGGGGTGTGTTGCCACTGCCATGGCACAGATCATGTATTACTATAAATCGGCCTATGGCAGTGATGCTATTCCTGCCTACACGTCGGAGAGAGAACAAATGACGTTTGAGCGCCCGGCGCTTCCTGCCACCAAATTCAACTGGTCGATAATGAACCCCTGGTATAACGATGAGGAAAGTTCAACGGCCAGTGCCAAGGAAGTGCAGAAGCTGATGAAGTACTGCGGTCAGGCCGTAGAGATGCAGTATGGCAAGAACTCGTCGAACGCCACCAGCCAACGTAATGCTTTCACCTACTACTTTGGATATGATAAATACAGCCAGCAGGTCAGCCGCACTGATGTGAGCGCTACGGTGTGGGAAAACTCGTTCTACACCGAGCTTGCCTCGGGACGTCCGGTCTATATCAGCGCACGCAAACTGAGTGGCGGCCATGCCTTCATCTGCGACGGATATGACGGCAACGGCCTTTACCACATCAACTGGGGCTGGCGCGGCAAGAATAACGGCTTTTTTGCCCTCAACGCCATGACCGACGGCAACAGTGGCGGCACCGGAGCTGCAAGCGGCGAGGAAGGCTATACCATTCAACTTCAGGCAATCTTTGGCCTCGAGCCAAGCCGGTCACAGGCTGCCATTGACTATAACATGGTTGCAATTTATAGCGATCCCTCAAAGAACATTGCTGCAATTACCGTTCCCACAACCAGCTACAGCAGAAGCAACTCTTCGGCAGCGTTTGAGAATGTGCAACTCGTTGTCAATTATTGGAACAGAAGCAGCCAAACCTACACTTATGATTTAGGTTGGGCGCTCTTCGACGCCAACGGCAATGTTAAGAGCACCCACACCGTGCTCAGCAACAAGCAAATGCTGGGCGGCTACTACTATTATCCCACAGGCAGCATATCACTAGGCAATGGCATCTCATCGGGAACCTATTACTTGAAACCAATATCCCGTCTCAGCGGTTCATCGACGTGGCTTATGGCGCGAGGCTCCAGCGTCAACTATGTGAAGGCCACTATCACCTCGGGCACACTGAAACTTGAAGTTTTTGACGAACTGAAAGTTCAGAACCTGAAGATCAACTCGGTTACGACAGGCTCGGTGAAGAAGGTGGGCAGCCCACTGGAGCTGAAGTTGGGAGTTTCTAACCAAGGTCTCACCGACTATAACTACATCTACATGTGGGTAAACAATACCCTTGTGAGTGCAACCACTACCGATGTGGCAATTGGAGCCAGCGGCACAGTGACCATGTATTTCACACCATCGCAGCCCGGAAGCAACAGTTTCAAGTTTACTGCCGACGCTGAAGGCACAAAAGTGCTTTACACAACCAGTGTGACCGTGAGCGCTGCCACGGCAGCATCATTCACAGCAAGCAACAGTGGAACAGTATCGCGCAACACCATCACAGTGAAGAGCGTGCTTAAGAATACCGGTACTGATACCTACAATGACTACATTTTTGCAAAAATGTGGAAACACCGGCCTAACTCAGGTTCCTACGGCTATGCCGACAACAGCATTTCCAAACCTCTGTATCTTAACAGTGGCGGAACAACAACCATGAACTTTGAGTTTACAGGATTGGAACATGGCACAGCCTATCATTTCACCATCTACTATTACAGTAATGGAGAACTGGTGAAGGCCGGTTCTAATGTGTCAACCATGACCGTGAGTCCATATGACGTCAACGAGGATGGTGCGGTCAATGCTGCCGATGTTACAGCCATCTATGGTGCTATTCTCAACAATGATTACACCCATAAGGGCTATAGCGACGTGAACGGCGACGGCTCGGTGAATGCCGCCGACATAACCGCTGTCTACAAAATAATCTTGGGACAATAGACTGAAGATACATAGCTGAAATGAATTGATAGAGATTTCATTTGTTTCGGTTCCTTCTTGGATTGTTAAAACCACAAGTGTTAAATCATTTGTGGTTTTAACATTTTGTTGATGCGTTTGTTGTTGCCTATGCTGTTGGTGAAGAATTCCCATGAAAAGAAGTAGGTGTCAAGTGTGTTTCAGTTTATTGTTTTTAATAGGTAACTGCTAAGATTCTGAATAACAGAGGTGTGTTGCAATTGGAATGATAAGAATGAAAAGTAGGTTCAAATAACCGAAAAACCTGTTGTTTTGAAATGTGAAGAATCTATTGAAATCGGTAGGAGGGAGCGCAATTTGTAGCACATTGGCGATAAATTGCAACTAAAATGTTAAACATCCTATTAATTTTGTCATATTTGTTATTAATGTGTAATTTTGCAACGTTTATTCCATGCGCCAAAGCGCCTCTTGACACGGAGTAGGCAATGGTTTTAGGGTGACCTGAACATGCGTTACCATCGGGTATGAGACGTTTGTGTACATTGTGAAGACAGGTATATGATATTTTG
>JAEEGL013152972.1_pt1 | contig 14178 bp, 9 predicted proteins | sample 9134231 | NCBI WGS metagenome assembly JAEEGL01 (sample SAMN16246548, study PRJNA631951) | gut metagenome | biome: gut microbiome; feature: rumen; material: fiber-attached | host: Bos | place: Iran: Karaj | collected 2018-10 | reverse complement strand
GCTTGGCGTAAATGCGGTAAGAACATCCCACTATCCTCAGTCACAGGCATTCATCTCCGAGTGTGACCGTATCGGACTTCTTGTATTTACCGAGATTCCCGGATGGCAGCACATCGGCGGAGAGGACTGGAAGAAGCAGGCTGTTGAGAATACCAAAGAAATGGTACTTCAGTACAGAAATCATCCTTCGATAATCCTCTGGGGCGTAAGAATAAACGAGTCGGGAGATGATCATGATTTCTATGCAGAGACAAACTCCTGCGCAAGAAGCCTCGATCCTTCCAGACAGACCGGAGGCGTAAGGTGCTTCAAGAAGAGCGAACTTCTCGAAGACGTATATACATTCAATGATTTCTCACATACCGGCGGAAAGACCGACGGATGTAATCCCAAGAAGGCGGTTACTTCCGATGTGAACAAGCCCTATCTTGTAACCGAGTACGGCGGACATATCTATCCCACCAAGGCTTACGATGATGAGGAGCACAGAAAAGAGCATTCGCTCAGACATGCAAAGGTTCTTGACGGAGTAGCTTCCGAGGGAGATATCGCTGGATCGTTTGCATGGTGCATGTTCGATTACAACACACACAAGGATTTCGGAAGCGGAGACCGTATCTGCTATCACGGTGTAACCGATATGTTCAGAAATCCCAAACTTGCGGCATATGTTTATGCAGCGCTCGGATCGCACGAACCGGTTCTTGAACTTTCATCATCCATGGACATCGGAGAACATCCCGAGAGCAGGATCGGGGAAGCGTGGATATACACCAATGCGGACAGCGTAAAGATGTATAAGAACGACATCCTCATCAAGGAATATTTCCCTTCGGATTCACCTTATAAATATCTCTCACACGGTCCCATCCTGGTTGATGACTATGTGGGAGATGCGATCAGGAAGGGCGAGGATTTCACACCCGCACAGGCCGAGGATGTAAAGTTCCTTCTGAATCAGTACGCACTTTACGGAATGGACGATCTTTCACCCAAGGCAAAAGCAATCGCTGCAAAGTGCCTTACCGTCTACAGAATGACCATGGAGCAGGCAAATCAGCTCTACGGAAAATATGTCGGTAACTGGGGCGGAGATGCAGTGACATACAGATTCGATGCTCTTAAGAACGGCGAAGTTGTAAAGAGCATTACCAAAGAAGTGGTCAGACAGATCAGCATCAAAGCGGAGTGTTATAAGACCGAACTTGTCGAAAATGAAACTTACGACGTTGCGGCGGTAAGGATCATTGCCGAAGACCAGAACGGAAATCACATTCCTTATTTCAATGAGCCGGTACTTCTAAGGGCTGACGGTCCCGTGAAGATAATCGGACCTTCCGCAGTTTCGCTCAAAGGCGGAATGGGAGGGACTTATATCAAGACCGTCGGAGAAGAAGGGGAAGCAGTGCTTCATATAGTCAGTATGCAGGCCGGGGAGATCAAACTTACATTTAATATCAAGGTGAACAGAGCACCGCAGCTTTGATCAAAGGAGGCTTTATGGATAACAGGGGACTTTCAGGACGCGAGAAGATCGCATATGGTATTGGAGCAGTCGGAAAAGACATGGTTTACATGCTTTCCGCAAGTTATGTTCTGTATTATTTTCAGGACCTGCTGGGAGTAAACTCCGTTGCGATGGGACTTATACTCCTGATCGCAAGAGTATTTGATGCATTCAACGATCCCATCATGGGCGTCGTGGTTGCAAAGACACATACAAGATGGGGAAGGTTCCGCCCCTGGCTTATGATAGGAACGATCACCAACGCGGTAGTACTTGCGGCAATGTTTGCATGCCCTCCCAATCTTGATGCACAGGGCCTTGTCGCATACGCTGCGATCACCTACATCCTCTGGGGCGTTACCTATACCATGATGGATATTCCTTACTGGTCAATGATACCTGCGTTTACCAAGGGCGGTAAGGAAAGAGAAGGACTCACCACTCTTGCAAGAAGCTGTGCAGGCGTAGGAAGTGCACTTGTCACTATCTTTACCGTAAAGTTCGTTAAGCTCCTCGGTGATACATTTGCAGGAAGCGGTGCAAGCGATACCGTAAGAGAAATTCTCGGTTTTAAGTATTTTGCAGCGATCATCGCTATTCTCTTTGTAGTATTTATAATCATTACCTGTGTTGCCGTTAAGGAACAGAGCCTTGTTGATATGAAGACCGCATCCGTCGGCGACATGTTCAAGGCGCTCGTAACCAACGATCAGGCAATGACCGTAGTTATCGCCATCGTTCTCATCAACTCATCGATCTACCTTACTTCAAACCTCGTCATCTATTTCTTTAAATATGATTTCGGCGGAATAAAGTGGGGTGACAGCTATACTCTGTTCAATATGTTCGGAGGCGGAGTACAGATCATCTCAATGATGGCATTCTATCCTTTGCTCAGAAAATTCCTGAGTAATGTAAAGATCTTCTATGTATGTATAATCAGTGCGATCACCGGATACGCAACTCTCTTTGTTATCGCATTTACGAAAATGAGTTCCGTTTATATACTCTTCATTCCCGGATTCTTCATTTTCGCAGCAAACGGAGTTCTTCAGGTTATCACAACCGTATTCCTCGCAAACACCGTCGACTACGGCGAACTTAAGAACAAGAGACGTGACGAGAGTGTCATTTTCTCAATGCAGACGTTTGTTGTTAAGCTTGCAAGCGGTATCGCAGCTTTTGCGGCATCCCTCTGTCTGCAGATCAACAACCTTCAGAAGGATGTTGAATCCACGGAGGAAGCGGTTGACTATTCGCTTGCCGTAGCCGCTTCTTCAAAGCTGGGCCTTAGAATGACCATGGCGATAATCCCCGTGATCGGTCTTGTTATCGCACTTGTTGTCTTCTACAAAAAGTATATTCTTAACGATGCAAAGATTGCTGAGATCACCAAAGAACTTGAATCCAAGAAAGTTTCGGATCCCTGGGATGCAAAGTATTAATATGCATAAGGCGAGGAGGAATGTATGAAGGACAGATCTAAGGTGATATTTGGGAATAAGATAAGTTCCCGTGATTATAAGAAAGCACTTAAGTCTAAAAAGAAATTCATCAAAAAGTTCGGAGACGATTCCGATAAGGATTATCCCGTAAGGATCGAGAAGAACAAATATATCGGAGACAGTCTCGGAGTAAACAATGTACTCGTGGGAGACCTGTCCAAGAATGCTCACTACGATCCCGAGAGAAATGCGGAGGCCCTTGACTGGGATCTGCAAAAGGGAATCATAGTCGGAAACATCCGTATGGGTTTCGGACACTACCGTATATCCATGGCTATCGCATCTGCCGCAAAGGCAATGGGATATGTGCCTTACTGGATGGATCTTAACTCATACGGGGAGACCACCTGTACCAAAGTTATCGGTGCACAAAACGACCTGTATTCACTGGGATCGAGAATGTCGAAGAATCCCATATTCAATAAGCTTGTCTGGGAACCTGTTAACTATGAAGGATTCAGGGCTATCTCTTACAATGCATCCGATCAGAAGAATGCCGAGCTCATGGCACCTGTTTACAAAAACGTTCCCAAGGATATCCCTGTTGTCGGAACCCATGTATGGCCCGCGCAGGCAGCACTCCATGCAGGAATGAAATATGTCGTAAATGCGATTCCCGATAACTGGCCCATGGCACTTCATTTTGCGGAAGGCGCGATCCATACGGTTCAGTGCCATAACGCATATATGGGATACAGCATCTTAAACGGAATGAATAAGAACGAAGTTTGTGAAGCTATGCCCGAGGGCTCACTTGAGTACACCGGTCATTACATCGATCATGAACTCGTCGCGGGTATCGAAGCTGATTGTGAAGCCAGGATGAAGAGAAGGGCAAACGGAAAGCCCATGCGTTTCCTTCTTACCATCGGCGGAGCGGGAGCTCAGAAAGAGATCTTTGCCGCCATCATCGATTATCTGCTTCCTCAGATAAGATCCGGTAATGCGGCACTTTTCGTAAACGTCGGAGATTATAAGAATGTCTGGGATGAACTCAAAAAGGAAATCCCCGGAATGGAATCTCTTTGCACGGAGCACATGAACAACTGGGAAGATACCGAGAAGTTTGCGGAGAAGATCCTTGATCCCGATAAGGACATTGCAGGAATTCACGGATTCTGGCATAAGAATATATTCGAAGCGGTTTATTGCACCAATCTTCTCATGAGGGGGAGTGACGTTCTTGTCACAAAACCTTCCGAGCTTGCTTTTTATCCCATTCCCAAACTCTTTATCAGAAGAGTAGGAAAACATGAGATGTGGGGAGCAATCCACTCTGCGGAGATCGGAGACGGAACTCTCGAGTGCAGGGATATTCCCCATACCCTTCAGATGATAGACAGATTCCTTGCATCCTCACTTCTGGATGATATGAGCAAACAGATCATCGCCAACAAGAAATCCGGAATATATGACGGAGCTTATAAAGTTGTTGAGATTGCAATGGGAATGAAGAAGAAATAGTATCCTTCAAAGGAGAAGCTTATGATACGTCACATATATGACCATGCCTGGGTTTTAGATACTCCCGAAACCACTTATGCGTTTGCTCTGCTTCCTACGGGGCAGCTCGAGCATTTGTATTACGGTCGCAGGATCAAAGTGGGTGAAGGAGAGGGCGCACTTGATGCTCTTATCGAAAAGCATGCCTTTGCGCCCGGCAATACATGTGTATATGACAACGATCACTGCGGATATTCCCTCGAGGATGTCAGACTTGAGATGAGTTCTTACGGAAAGAGCGATCTCAGGGATCCTTTTGTGGATATCACTTATGATGACGGATCATCAACCTGTGATTTCCAATTTGATTCATTTGTCATTGATGATAAGGAGCCTGCTTCCGATACACTTCCCGTTTCATATGATGAGAGCGGAAAGTGCGAACATCTCTGCGTTACTCTTGTAGAGAAGAGTAAGGGTGTAAAGCTTCATCTTCACTATTATGTATACGAAGACAGTGACTGCATCTGCAGAATGTCGGTACTTGAGAATACTTCGGATTCCGAGATCGTACTTAAGAAGCTGATGAGTACACAGATCGACTTTGACCGCTCCGGTTATATGATCACAACGTTCGGCGGAGCATGGGCAAGGGAGATGCAGAAGACTTCTCTGCCTCTTGTAAGAGGTAAGTATGTTAATTCTTCCAGAAGCGGCGAATCATCTCACAGGGCAAATCCTTTTGTAATGATCCATCCCTCATTAACATCGGAAGATGCAGGTGAGGTATACGGTTTTAACCTGATCTACAGCGGCAACCATTACGAAGCTGCGGAGGTTTCTCCTTTCGGAAAAACAAGATTTCTTTCGGGTATCAATCCCGACGGCTTTGAATTCAGACTTGCGGCGGGAGAAAAGTTTGAATCCCCCGAAGCTGTAATGTCATATTCCGCCAAAGGCTTCAACGGTCTCAGCCACAACATGCACCGCTTCGTTCGCGAGCATGTTGTAAGAGGTGAGTGGAAAAAGAAAGAACGCCCCGTTCTCTTAAACAGCTGGGAAGCCGCATATTTTGATATTGATGAGAAGAAACTCGTTAAGCTCGCAAAAGCGGGACGCGAGGTCGGAATAGAACTTCTCGTAATGGACGACGGATGGTTCGGAGAAAGAAACGACGATCATACAAGTCTCGGAGACTGGGATGTTAATCCCAAGAAACTCCCCGGTGGACTTAAGTCACTTGCGGATAAGATCACCGCACTGGGAATGGGATTCGGTATCTGGGTAGAGCCCGAGATGATCTCGGAGAAATCCAAGCTTTACGAGGCGCATCCCGAATGGGCAATTCAGATTCCCGGAAGGGATCACTCCGAAGGGAGATGGCAGAGGATATTGGATCTTACCAATCCTGCAGTGTGTGATTATATCGTTGATAAACTCAGCGAAGTATTTTCATCCGCGGATATCTCATACGTAAAGTGGGATATGAACAGAACATTTACAGATGTTTATTCGCAGCACATTCCCGCAGAGAAGCAGGGAGAGGTATTCCACAGATATATATGCGGACTGTATTCGGTAATGAAGAGGCTTACGGAGAAGTTCCCCCGTATTCTTTTTGAAGGATGTGCATCCGGCGGAAACAGATTCGATCTGGGAATACTGAGTTACTTCCCTCAGATCTGGGCAAGTGATGATACCGATCCCGTAGTCAGGTCAGCGGTTCAGACAGGATACAGCTACGGATATCCGATGTCCACACTTTCCGCACATGTATCCGCAAGTCCCAACCACCAGACGCTTCGCGAGACATCGCTTGAGACAAGATTCAACGTTGCCGCATTCGGTGTATTCGGATACGAGCTCAATCTCTGCGATATGAAAAAAGAAGACCTCGCTGCGATCAAGGCTCAGATCGAGCTCTACAAAAAGTGGAGACCGGTTCTTCAATTCGGAGAGTTTTACCGCGGAAGAAATGCAGGTTCACTTCCCGTCAACGGCGTATCACCCGATCCAAATGCGGAGGGTAATCTTACCGAGTGGACGGTTGTAGGCGATGGCGGAGAGAAGGCTGTCGGATTCCTGATGCAAAAATTGGTTGTTCCCAATTCACAGTTCCATACATACTTTGCAAAGGGACTTAACGAGGACGATACATATCATTTCTACAACAGGTCGCTTAAGATTGATGTCAGGGAATTCGGAGATCTGGTAAATACCGTATCCCCGATCCATTTAAAACAGGACGGACTTCTGATCGACATAGTCGCAAACTTCGTGAAGATGGATACGGAAAACGAAGACCTGAAAGCATCGGGCTCGGCACTCATGTATTCGGGAGTTCATCTCAAAGCCGCATTCGGAGGCACGGGATTTAATTCCGAAGTCAGACACTTCCCCGATTTCGCATCCAGAATCTACTTTATGGAAAAAGAATAAGACAAAGTCCCCTCGGGCTCAGAGGTCCGAGGGGATTTCTTTTGCCCGGAAGGGGACTTTTCAAAAATTTGAAAATGATTTTCATTTCTTGTTGACAGAACAGACACTCGCGATTAAAATTGGGAATGGTTTTCAGTTTTGCATCACTAACCAAGGAGGAAGTAACAGTGTGTGACAATAAAATAAAAAAGTTCACAGCGCTTTTTTCCCTCCCTGTTTGCGCACTGTTACTGACTCTTACTCTTTTCTCCGCATATTATGTTGCGGCGGAAAGCGAGCATGAGTGTCACGAAGAGGATTGCCCCGTCTGTGCTGCCATGGAAGTGTGTGAAGCTGTTTTAAATCATATGGGAAGCGCATTGCCGGTCATGGCTGTCGCTTCGATCGCGTATATAACTTATGCTTTGGCAGAAAAGCCCGGTATGGTTCTTATCCCCGAGCGCTCGCTTGTAGAAGAAAAGATCCGGATGAATGATTGAGGATCACCGGGTCAGTCAATATATGTTTTATGTCCATGGAGGAATTTTGAATTATGAAAAAAATGCTTACAAAGATCGCTGCGGTTCTTATGTCCGCACTTATGATTACAGGATGCGCAGGACAGGGAGCAGGCACTGCAGGATCTTCTTCAGATAAGATCAGTATCGTTACCACTATTTTCCCCGAGTATGACTGGGTCGTTCAGATCCTCGGAGATAAGGCTGAGAATGCGGAAGTTACCATGCTTCTTGATAACGGCGTTGATCTTCACAGCTATCAGCCCACCGCTGCGGATATTCTTAAGATCGCAGATTGCGACATGTTCATTTACGTAGGCGGAGAATCCGACGAATGGGTTGAGGATGCTCTTGCAGAGGCTGTTAATAAGGATATGGTAGTCATCAATCTTCTCGAAGTGCTCGGAGACAGTGTCAAAGAGGAAGAGGTGGTTGAAGGCATGCAGGAAGAAGATGAGCATGAGCATCATCACGATGAGGATGAAGATCATGATGAGGATGAGGACCATGATCACGATCACGACCATGAGGAAGAGGAAGTGGAGTACGACGAGCATGTATGGCTTTCACTCAGAAATGCTTCCGTTCTTTGTGATGCCATCGCAGACGGTCTTTCAACCGTAGATCCCGATAATGCATCTGCATATCAGGCAAACAACGAAGCTTACAAGGCACAGCTTTCCGCACTTGATGCTCAGTACAAAGAGGTTGTGGAAGGTGCCGCTTTCGATACACTTTTATTCGGAGACAGATTCCCTTTCAGATATCTGACCGATGATTACAACCTGAACTATTACGCTGCTTTCGTAGGATGTTCCGCAGAGAGCGAAGCCAGCTTTGAGACCATTGTTTTCCTCGCAGGAAAGACCGATGAACTCGGACTTAATTCCATTATGACCATCGAGAACAATGATCAGAAGATCGCTCAGACCATTCGTGACAATACCGCGGATAAGGATCAGGAGATCTATGCCCTTGATTCTATGCAATCCACAACATCCGCAGATGTTAATAACGGAACAACTTACATGTCGGTTATGAGCGCTAACCTTGAGGTTCTTAAGAAGGCTCTTAACTGAAGGTTTTAACATATAATCAATACACATAATACGTGCTCAGGCACGTAACGGAGATAAAAATGAAATTGAATAAGAAGATTTTGGCGGCTGCGATGGCGCTTTGTTTAAGTGCGCTTTCAGCCTGCGGAAATGCTGCTGCAAATGCAGGTGAAAGCGTAAGCGATGTTGTTACACTTGAATCGGGAGCAGCTCCCGCACAGACCTCTTCAGAGGTTAAGGATACCGTAATTGTAGCCGTTAATTCAGAATCAAGCTCGGGCTGGAATCCCATCGCAGGATACGGCCAGAGATTCGATCCCATTCTTCAGAGCACTCTCACCAAAGCTTACGGCGGTGAGATCACCAATGACCTTGCAAGTGATTATTACGTAAGCGAAGACGGACTTGACTGGACCTTTGTCATCCGCGACGATGCTTATTACAGCAACGGAGAAAAGGTTCTCGCAAGCGATGTCGAGTTTACTTATGAGGCTGTCCGCGACGGAGGAACCAGCCTCGATCTCAGCAATATAAAAGACGCGGAGACTATTGATGACACTACTGTCGTATTTCATCTCTCCGAGCCTGACTATACATTTCTCTACACGACCTATAAGGTTGGTATCGTTCCCGAAAAATATTACGATGATAACTACGGCGAAAATCCCATCGGATCCGGACCTTTTAAGATGACCGAGTGGGAGAAGGGCCAGCAGGCTATATGGGAGTACAATGAGTACTACTATGGAAAAGAGCCCGAGATCAAGAAGATCATCCTTCTTTTCATGGATGATGATGCATCGTTCATGGCAGCCCAGCGCGGAGATGTGGATATCATCTACACCAATCAGAATCTTGCCGTTCAGACCATCGAAGGATACCGTATGGAGGCAATCGAGTCCATCGATAACTACGGTATTATTTTCCCCACAACATATGATGAAGGAAAGACTTCCGAAGACGGACGTCCCATCGGAAATGATGTAACCGGTGACGTCGTTATTCGCCGCGCCCTTGCAGTGGGCATAGACCGCGAAGCTCTTATCAGGGATGTGTTCAACGGATACGGTATCGCATCGTATTCCATGTGTGACACCATGCCCTGGTTCAATGAAGAGACCGCACTTAACGATTCCAACTCCGGACTTGATGTTGCGATAGAGATGCTCGAAGAGGGCGGATGGATCGATGAGGACGGAGACGGTATCCGTGAGAAGAACGGAGTAAAGGCGGAGTTTACCCTTCTGTATACTTCCAACAATGCAAACCGTCAGTCCATGGCAATGGCACTTGCGGAGCAGGCAAAGGCACTCGGTATTTCGATCCTTCCCGAAGGCGCCGCAAATTCCGATATCACCCCCAGACTTTTCTCGACTCCTTACATGTTCGGAAGAGGGGACTATACTCCCAATGAGTTTTATCTTATGAACTCAACGGGTACCAGAGGTGCGGGCTGGAGTAATTCAAGTTTCTATTCAAATCCTTCGGTTGACGAATACATGTCCCTTGCAATGGCTTCGGACAATCTTGAGGATGTCTACAAATACTACAAGCTTGCTCAGTGGGACGGTGAGTCCGGAGCAAGTCTTATAGGTGATGTTCCCGCTGCATGGTATGTCCGTGCGGATCACTGCTACTTTGTCCGTGACGGACTTAATATCGGTGAGCAGCCCGTGCAGCCTCACTGCGCAAACGGTCAGGTAGTACTCAGCAATATCTGTGACTGGAAGTGGGAATAAGATCCTATGTATAAGAAAATAATCGAGAGCGTTTTAAAAGCGATCCTTCTTCTTATCACAGTAAGTATCGTTACATTCGCAATGGTCGAGGTTTCACCGATAGATGCCGTAGAAAGCTATGTCGGTGAAGCCGGCGTAACGAATGATCAGAAAGAAAGGATCGAAGAATACTGGGGGCTTAACGAACCTCCCGTTACCAGATATTTTAAATGGATAACCAATTTCCTCCACGGAGATATGGGAACATCCATGATCTACAGAAAACCTGTCACTCAGGTTATCGGAGAGAGGTTTAAACTGTCATTTACGCTTATGATCGCCTCCTGGATCTTAAGCGGGGTGATAGGACTTCTCCTCGGAATAGTCATGGCTGTTTACAGGGGATCGGTTATTGATAAGATCATCAGAACATATTGTCTTGCACTTGAATCCTCACCCGCATTCTGGGTGGGGATGCTTCTGCTTCTTCTTTTTTCAGTAAAGTTAAGACTTCTTCCCATGGGACTTGCATCACCTGTCGGCGTTCCGGTTGATGAAGCGACTCTTGCACAAAGAATTCACCACATGATACTTCCCGCACTTACTCTCGGACTTACCGGTGTTTCGAAGATCACTCTTCAGACCGCGGAGAAAATGAGACAGGCACTCGACAGTGACTATGCCCTTTTTGCCACATCGAGGGGAGAGGGAAAGTGGCTCTTTGTCATGAGACACGGACTCAGAAATATCATGCTTCCCTTTATCACACTTCAGTTCGGATCCATAAGCGAACTCTTCGGCGGTTCTGTTTTGGCGGAGACGGTGTTTACTTATCCCGGTCTGGGAAATGCTACGGTTCAGTCCGCGCTAAAAGGTGACATACCGCTGTTTCTGGGTATTGCATTGTTTTCTTCACTGTTTGTTTTCGGTGGAAACCTCCTTGCAAATATTTTGTATGCGGTTGCGGATCCGCGTATCAGAGAGGGGGCTGTCAAATGAAAGGAAACAGAAGAACGAAGACTTTGATCATTATATCCGTGACCGTCTTTTTGATCGCACTTATCACGATCGCGGGAAGCGTAATGGATCCCGAAAGCTATGCACCGAAATTTGCGGATAAAAATCTGGGACCTTCGCTTGCGCATCTGTTCGGAACGGACTGGATGGGGCGCGATATGTTCTGCAGGACGATCAAGGGATTATCCGTGAGTATCTATATCGGACTTCTTGCATCGATCTTCTCATCGGTCATCGGGTTGCTTCTGGGAACATTTGCCGGAATGATCGGCGGAAAAGCGATGGCACTATTTAACTGGATGGTGGATCTGTTCATGGGAATTCCCCATCTGATCCTTTTGATACTTATATCGATACTTCTGGGAAAAGGAGCAAAGGGTGTTGCGATAGGAGTTATCCTGACACACTGGTGCTCGCTGGGGCGTATTGTTCAGGCGGAGATCTTATCACTCAAGGAATCACACTTTGTTCATGCATCATACAGATTCGGCCACAGTGTTTCGTGGATCGCGATGCATCACATCATACCGAATGTTTTCCCGCAGTTTGTTGTAGGACTTGTGCTGATGTTTCCCCATGCGATCATGCACGAAGCATCCATCACTTTCCTCGGATTCGGACTTCCCGCGGAGCAGCCTGCGGTCGGTATTATTTTGTCGGAATCGATGCAGTATCTGACTACGGGAATGTGGTGGCTTGCGGTATTTCCGGGAGCGTGCCTTCTGTTTATCGTGGTGCTCTTTGAAGCACTGGGCAATAACTTAAGGCTTCTTCTTGATCCCGTGAACGGACAGATGTGAGGGATTGGAAATGGAAATGAATGAAAAGAAAAAAACGGTCCTTGAAGTAAAGGATCTCTCCGTAAGCTTCAAGATGTACAGACGCGGGCTTAAGCAGGTCAGGCTTGATGTTATCAAGAAGATGAACATCTCGCTTCATGAAGGCGAGATGCTGGCGGTGGTCGGAGCAAGCGGAAGCGGAAAAAGTATCCTGGCACATGCGGCTCTGGGACTTCTTCCGAAAAATGCGGAGATTGGCGGAGAAATCCTGCTAAACGGGGAAGTGCTGGATAAAAAACTCCGCAGGGAAAAGCTCGGAAAAGACCTGATCATGATCCCGCAGTCACTTACCTATCTCGATCCTTTGATGAAGGTCGGAAAACAGGTAAGGGGAGTACGCGGAAGCAGGGAAAAGCAGGAAGAGGTTTTTGAAAGGTACGGTCTTAAACCCGAGGTAGCGAACCGTTATCCCTTTGAACTCTCGGGCGGAATGGCAAGAAGGATCCTGATCTCTACTGCGGTAACTTCGGATGCTAAGGTTATCCTTGCGGATGAACCTACTCCGGGACTTAGCGAAGATCTTGCACGTGAGACCATGGACAATTTCAAAGCCCTTACCAAAGAGGGCAGGGCGATACTTATGATTACGCATGACATCGACCTTGCTGCAAAGTATGCGGATACGATTGCTGTATTTTATGAAGGTGAGATCGTGGATGTTCTTGGCAGTGAGGATTTTGCAAAGGGCGGAGAACATATAAAGCATCCTTATACGAAAGCTTTGTGGGAGGCACTTCCCCAGAACGGATTTGCCGAGGCGTATGTTAAGAAAGCGGAAGATGAGGACAACGCTGAATGCGAGACACTTATCGAATGTAAGGATGTTTCATTCGGATATGTAAAGGGTAAGAATATTTTAAGCGGTCTGAACTTTAAGATAGGCCGCGGGGAAGTTGTGGGCCTGGTGGGCCCCTCGGGACTCGGTAAGAGTACCCTTGCCAAGATAATCTCCGGATATGAAAAGCCGGATGAAGGAGAAGTTACCTGGAAGGGCGGAAAACTTCCTCTAAAGGGATATTGCCCCATTCAGATGATCTATCAGCATCCCGAAAAGGCACTGGACCCCGGAATGAAGATCTCGGAATCCCTTGCCGAAGGCTATATGCCGGATGACGATCTTCTCGAAAGACTTTATATCAAAAAAGAACTCTGGTTTGACAGATGGCCTAATGAGTTATCGGGCGGCGAGCTTCAGAGATTCTGCGTGGCAAGAGTGCTGGGACCGAAAACTGAACTGATAATAGCGGACGAGATGAGCACCATGCTTGATGCCATAACTCAGGCTCAGATCTGGAAGGTTCTGATGGAAGAGGTTAAGAGTCGAAACCTCGGGCTTCTTGTCATAACCCATAACATGCATCTTGCAAAAAGACTTTGCGACAGAATCGTAGACTTGTCCGAATTGTGCTAAAATAGGTGCATGTTTAAATGCAAATTCAAGAATAAACTAACAACCAAATTAGTATCACTGATTACCGCATCCGCGATGGCACTATCAATGTCCGGATGCGCGCTTCAGATGAGCAAGGTAAACGATCCTCATACACTTGTTTCATCAGAGGATAACTACAGAACCGTTTACGAGGTTTTCGTATATTCATTCTGTGACAGTAACGGAGACGGAGTAGGAGACCTCCGGGGAGTTATCTCGAAGCTTGACTACATAGAGGATATGGGCTTTGATGCCATCTGGCTCAGTCCCGTATGTCCTTCTCCCACATATCATAAGTATGATGTTACGGACTATACGGATATAGATCCCGAGTACGGAACACTTGCGGATTACGAAGCTTTGATAGAAGCGTGCCATGCCAGAAATATTCACGTCTATAATGACATGGTCATGAATCATTCATCATCAGAGCACCCCTGGTTTGTGGAAGCCTGTGATTATCTGCAGGCCCTGGCGCCCGGGGAAGAGCCTGATGCAAGCGAGTGCAAATATCTGAATTACTACAATTTCACGGATAAAGAATCCGGCGGATACAGCAGGGTTCCGGGAACCGATTGGTTCTATGAAGCAAGATTCTGGAGCGGAATGCCTGACTTTAATCTGGAGTCCGAAGCTGTAAGACAGGAGTTCATGGACATTGCAGCGTTTTGGCTCAGCGAGGGCTGCGACGGATTCAGAATGGATGCCGTAACAAGTTATTTC
>JAEEGL010262133.1_pt1 | contig 14178 bp, 10 predicted proteins | sample 9134231 | NCBI WGS metagenome assembly JAEEGL01 (sample SAMN16246548, study PRJNA631951) | gut metagenome | biome: gut microbiome; feature: rumen; material: fiber-attached | host: Bos | place: Iran: Karaj | collected 2018-10 | reverse complement strand
TTCAATAGTCAGAACAATGCTTAACCACAAGGAAAGTGCGTTATGTGTTGCAATGGTCGATGCTAATTTTGAAGTGGATTACGAGGGATTCATACATGACTATGAAATAGAATCCGGACTTGAGGATGGCTATGAGATGACCATGGATTCCACTTATGCGACCATGACTGACGGAAGCGGATATCTGGATATGAGTTCACAGGAAAAGCTTTTCGTTACTATAGCTGGTGGCCAGACAGACTTGGTGATAGCTCCGGCCCCTGCCTTTGAGCGTATGGCGCAGTCCGCATATGTCAAAGACTTAAGAGAAGTTTTAAGCGAAGAAGAACTGGATAAATATGCCGACAGAATCCTTATAGCCGATGTGCCGAATGATCCCGATGATCCGAATTCAGGAACGACCAAGGTATATGCCGGAATAGATATATCGGACGCTGCGAAAGTAAAAGACGGAAAATGGTATATATTTGTTGAGGATCCGGTATATTGCGGGATATGCGCCACCAGTGCCAATGAACAGAGAGCAGTTGATTTTATAAACTATCTGTGGTGAGGAAATATAGTTTAATATAGTACTATCTGCCCCTTGAATTTTGGGGGTAACTGTAATAGAATTAGCCTAATATCTGTAAGTTTCGGAGGTTTTATGAACGATCACATCGAATTGCTGGTTCCGGTTAGAGCCAACATGATTCTTAATATATGCAGGATTCTTTTATGGACGGTCACGGGTCTTTTTGTACTGGCCGGTCTTTTCTTCGGACTGATCCCCATGATATTGGCTGTAGGAGTCGGAGTCGGCGCATATTTTGTCGGTCTCAGGGTCGATATAGAATATGAATATGCCCTTACCGAGAAGGAGATCGATATTGATGTGATATATGCCAAACAGAGAAGAAAGCATGTTACCACGATAGATCTTACCAAGATGGAGGATCTGTGCAGGATCGGTTCGGACCGCATGAAGGCCTATGAAGCAAGACAGCTTAAGGCAGAAGATTATTCTTCAAAAGAAGAGGGCAATAAGGGCAATATGTATGCCTTGATATATGACGGAACACGCAAGATCATCATAGAACCGGATGAGCGTCTTTTTAAGGCCATATACAATATTGCGCCGCATAAAGTTCATAGAGATTAGTTTAGTAGGAGGACTAGGATGGGTCAGATTATTAAGGAAGGCATTACTTTTGATGATGTATTATTGGTACCGGCATATGCCAATGTGGTACCCAATTCCATTGATGTCACTACCATGTTGACCAAGACTATCAAGCTCAATATCCCGCTTATGAGTGCCGGCATGGATACGGTTACCGAACACAGGATGGCAATCGCCATGGCCAGACAGGGCGGAATAGGTATAATACACAAGAACATGTCTATAGAGGAGCAGGCTGACGAGGTGGACAAGGTTAAGCGTTCCGAGAACGGAGTCATAACCGATCCTTTTTCGTTGAGTCCTGAACATACATTAAGGGATGCGGATGAACTCATGGGTAAGTTCCGCATATCAGGCGTGCCGATCACCGAAGGGAAAAAGTTGGTCGGTATCATCACCAACAGAGATCTCAAGTTCGAGACGGATTTCAGTAAAAAGATCAAAGAATCCATGACCAGTGAGAATCTTATCACTGCCAAGGAGGGAATAACACTTGATGAGGCCAAGAACATACTCGCCAAGGCCAGAAAAGAGAAGCTTCCGATCGTGGATGATGACTACAATCTTAAGGGTCTTATCACGATAAAAGATATAGAGAAGACCATCAAGTACCCGCTTTCAGCCAAGGACGAGCAGGGACGGCTCTTATGCGGAGCTGCGATAGGCATTACTGCCAATGTGCTTGACAGAGTGGATGCCCTTATCAAATCCAAAGTTGACGTAGTCGTTTTGGACTCTGCACACGGTCATTCGGAGAATGTTATTAAGTGCCTTAAGATGATCAAGGACAAATATCCCGATCTTCAGGTTATTGCCGGTAATGTGGCTACGGGAGAAGGTACCAGAGCTTTGATCGAGGCAGGTGCTGATGCTGTCAAGGTAGGTATGGGACCGGGATCTATATGTACCACCAGAGTGGTTGCCGGTATCGGTGTACCTCAGATCACCGCTGTCATGGATGCATATTCCGTAGCAAAGGAGTACGGTGTTCCGATCATAGCAGACGGAGGTATCAAGTATTCCGGCGATATCACCAAGGCAATAGCTGCAGGCGCCAATGTATGCATGATGGGAAGCATGTTCGCAGGCTGCGAGGAAAGCCCCGGAGAATTCGAACTCTATCAGGGCCGTAAGTATAAGGTATATCGTGGCATGGGTTCGATCGCAGGCATGGAGAACGGCAGTAAAGACAGATACTTCCAGACCAATGCCAAGAAGCTTGTTCCGGAAGGCGTTGAAGGAAGAGTAGCATATAAGGGCCTTGTTGAGGATACGGTTTTCCAGCTGCTCGGAGGACTGCGAAGCGGTATGGGATACTGCGGAGTTAAGAGCATAGATGAGCTTAAGGAGAACGGCAGGTTTGTCAAGATCACGGCTGCCTCCCTTAAAGAGTCCCATCCTCATGATATACAGATCACCAAGGAAGCGCCCAATTACAGTGTTGATGCTTAACAGTATTTACGTGGAATGACATATTATGACAAAAGAAGCTTTGACATATTTAACTGAACATGAGAAGGTTGCTGCGTTTTTTGGAAAATTCAGCAAGGCTATGCGTATATATATATGCAGTTATGATGACTCCGGGAGAATGATCAATGATTTCACGGGATCAGATCACGACAGGGAGATATTGCATAAGTATATCAACGACGCTATGCTTCAGGAACTGTATGCAAGGCTTACCATTGACAGTATAGAGGATCAGATACTTGAAGACACTGCTGATAAGCATCTTAAAATAGGTGCTGCCTCACTGTCTTTTGAGGGACACTGCAAAGAGATATGGTTCTTTGCCGGAGTTATCGATGATGATGGAATTGAGGCGCTTTCAGAAGACCTTAAGGGTATGTCCATGCATCTGTCCTTTAAGGAATTGATGTATGTGATAGATGCCATCAGAGAGATCGGCGATTACAGGGTCGGTGTGGAACTGACACTTGCCCAGTCTGAAGAGACAAGCAGAAGATCGCTTTTTTCCGCGCATGAGATGGCGGAGAGCCTTAAGAGGGTTGAGGCATTTACGGAGATACTTAAGTATCTGGACAGTGACTTAAGCATTGAGTCCATCATGAATGAGTTCTTACGCATTACATCCGAGTATCTGGATGTGGTGCAGTCTGATATATTCAAGATCAGGGATCGTGAAGGTGTGCAGACTATGGATATAGTCGCTTCGTACCTTTCCGGTGATCTTCCCTCCATATATGAGGGATTCTCTGATATACCCAAGTTTGATTATCTGACAGGAAGAAAGTCCATTATTTTGTCAACAGGAGCCAAGATGCTCGATTCTGTTAAAGAGAATATGCAGAATCCGGATCTTAAGGCACTTGTGGCCATGCCTGTAACTACCGGCCAGATAACCAATATGTATGTGGTATACATTGAGAACAGGCGTGACAGAAGCTGGCAGATCAATGAACTGCAGTTTTTAAGTGATGCGGTAAGAGTGCTGCAGAATATACTGGATAAGCGTGTTCAGAAGAATTCGCTTGTAAGTTCCTATGCTTCATTGGAACAGGTCTTAGAGCATGTGGGTTGCGGGATAATAGTCAATGATGTCAATAAGCAGGAGACTCTCTTTACCAATAAGACCATGCTGTCTGTATTCCCTGAAGGACAGATAAGCGATGAACTGTCCGATATCATATGGGAGAAGAACGACGATACACGAAATGTGTTGGAATACTATGATTATGACAGGGATTCATGGTATGAGATACACCACAGCAATATAAGCTGGGTAGACGGAAGGCCTGTGGCTCTTTTCGCTATATATGATGTGACTGATAAGAAGAATTATCAGCGTAAGATCGAGCAGCAGGCATACACGGATTTCCTTACGGGATTACTCAACAGACTCTGCTGTGAGAGAGATCTGGCCAGGATAATAGATGAGAGCAGGAAGCACAACAGTATGGGTGCGCTTCTTTATATGGATCTTGATGATTTTAAGCATATCAATGACGGACTCGGACATCAGTACGGAGATGTTCTTCTTAAGGATATATCGAATGCTATCAAGAGCGTACACGGTATAGAGGAGACATGTTACAGAATGGGTGGTGATGAATTTGTCATCATCATACCTCCGAGGAGTTTTTCGTTCTTTGATGAGATAATAGATAATATCAAGGGTATATTTGCTAGGCCTTTCTACCTTAAGGACGGTGAATACTACTGTACCATGAGTATGGGAATCGTTACATTTCCCGATGAGGGTGAGAATGTTGAAGAGCTGGTCAAGAAGGCAGATGTTGCCATGTACAGTGCCAAGAAGACCGGTAAGAACAGAGTGGCCAAATATAACAGTAATTCTTCATCAGAATCGGGCAAGCGCCTTGATATAGAGAAGAATATGCGTGCGGCAACGGCCGATAATATCGATGAATTTGAGATATATTACCAGCCGATAGTCGATATTACCAAGGATGGAGGAACATGCACGGGAGCCGAGGCTCTGATAAGATGGAATTCCAGAGAATTGGGCTTTATCTCGCCGGCTGATTTTATACCGCTTGCGGAGTATCTTGGACTTATCAATCCGATCGGCGATCATGTATTGTGGGAAGCATGTAAGGAGTGTAAGTACTGGAACGATAACGGTCATCCCGAGTATAAAGTCAATGTCAATCTGTCGGTTGTACAGCTTATGCAGGAAGACATTGTGCAGAACGTGATGAACGTGATCAATAAGACGGGTATCAAACCGTCGAATCTTACGCTTGAAGTTACGGAGAGCCTTGCTATCAATGATATGAAGCGTATGAAAGTGATCATGGCTGATATAAGGGCATTGGGAGTAAGGATCGCGCTTGATGATTTCGGAACCGGATATTCATCACTTAATCACATAAGGGAGATCCCTTTTGACGTGATAAAAGTCGACCAGTCATTTGTCAGGGAACTGGAAGGGGATGAGTATCACAGATCGTTTATCAGAATGATAGGCGAACTTGCTCATGCACTTAAGGCTGACATCTGTGTTGAAGGTATAGAGCGCATGGAGCAGTTTGAGATCTTAAAGGATATGAATATCAGGATGATCCAGGGTTATCTTTTTGACAAGCCCATGACAAAGGAAGAATTTGAGACCAAGTATATATATGTTCAATAATTGACTGTATAGTTGGTTTCGTATAGAATAGACGGGTAGGAACAGGTAATAATATGAGTACTGAGAGTAGGAATTTTATAGAGCAGATGATCGACAAGGATCTTAAGGAGGGTGTGTACGATAAGGTAGTTACACGTTTTCCTCCCGAACCCAATGGTTATCTGCATATAGGGCATGCCAAGAGCATACTGCTTAATTATGGATTGGCCAAGCAATATGGCGGTAAGTTCCATATGAGATTCGATGATACCAATCCCACCAAGGAGAAGACGGAATTTGTTGAATCCATCAAGGCTGATATAGCGTGGCTTGGTGCCGATTGGGGAGATGATCTGTATTTTGCTTCGGATTATTTCGACAAGATGTATGAGAATGCTGTAGCGCTCATTAAGAAGGGCAAGGCTTATGTATCGGATCTTACGGCTGATGAGATTAAGGAGTACAGAGGGACACTTACAGAACCCGGCAGGGATGATCCTTACAGAGACCGAAGCATAGAAGAGAATCTTAAGCTGTTTGAAGATATGAAGAACGGCGTATATGAGGACGGAAGCAAGGTACTGCGTGCCAAGATAGATATGGCATCTCCCAATATCAATATGAGAGATCCCATCATATACAGGGTAGCTCACCTGACCCATCATAATACCGGGGATAAGTGGTGCATCTATCCGATGTATGATTTTGCCCATCCGATAGAGGATGCAATAGAGGGTATCACGAATTCAATCTGTACATTGGAGTTTGAGGACCATCGTCCTTTATATGACTGGGTGCTCATAGAGACGGGGTATAAGGATGATCCCAACAAGGCGCCCAAGCAGACTGAATTTGCCAAGATGTATCTAAGTAATGTGGTCACAGGCAAGAGATACATTAAGAAGCTTGTGGATGACGGTATCGTAGATGGTTGGGATGATCCCAGACTTGTGACGATAGCGGCACTCAGAAGAAGGGGATATACGCCGGAATCGATCAAGCTTTTCATAGAGTTAAGCGGTGTGTCCAAGGCTAATTCATCTTCCGACATAGCCATGCTTGAATACTGTATCAGAGAGGATCTTAAGGTCAAGGTCCCGAGAATGATGGCTGTTTTGGATCCCGTGAAGCTTGTGATAGACAATTATCCCGAGTCAGAAGAAGAGACGCTTGAGGTCCCGAATAACCTTGAAAATGAGTCGTTAGGTGTTCGTAAGGTAACTTTCGGCAGGGAATTGTATATAGAACGTGAAGATTTCATGGAAGAACCGGTCAAGAAGTATTTCCGTATGTTCCCGGGCAATGAAGTAAGGCTTATGAATGCGTATTTCGTGACATGTACGGGATGCGAGAAGGATGCGGATGGCAATGTGACGGTAGTTCATTGTACATATGATCCATTGAGCAGAGGCGGCAACAGCCCCGACGGCAGAAAGGTAAAAGGCACCATACATTGGGTTAATGCTGCGGATGCCATACGTACAGAGTGCAGGCTCTATGAGAATCTCATAGATGAAGAGAAGGGTGTATACAACGAAGACGGCTCGCTTAATCTTAACCCGAATTCGATAGAGATAAGGAAGAACTGTTACCTGGAAAAAGCACTAAAAGATGCACAGGGATATGACAGATTCCAGTTTGTAAGGAATGGATTCTTCTGCGTGGATTCCAAGGATTCGACACCGGGTGCTCCGGTATTTAACAGGATAGTATCACTTAAGAGTTCGTTTGTTTTACCGAAGAAGGAAGGATAGTATATGGATACGAATTTGTTTTCCGGATTGGAAGATCTTGGCCTTGGAGAGCTTACATCTACCAGCCTTTTTGAAGATCCGAAGGCTAAGGCTGCTGAGGCTGTACAGGAGATGACTCCTGAGATGAAAGAAGAGGACATGCTGCTTGATAAGACGCATGAATGTCCCATCTGTTCCAATACCTTTAAAAATCGCGCTTTACGTACCGGAAAGGCTAAGCTTCTAAGTACGGATATAGATTTAAGATCTCGGTTTGAGGGTATTGAGCCTCTTAAATATGATGTGGTATCCTGCCCCAAGTGTGGGTTTACCGCAGTGACCAGATTCTTTAAGCCTGTTACACCGGTACAGCGTAAGACTATATTGGATAAGATATCAGCGCATTACAAGCCGCAGCTTGAGCCTGAAGGAATATATACGTATGATGAAGCTTTGGGAAGATACAAGCTTGCATTGGCCAATGCTGTGGTCAAGAATGCCAAAGCGAGTGAAAAGGCGTATATATGCTTAAGAGCAGGCTGGTTGTGCAGAAGCTGGCATGAAGATCTTGAAGCGGGTGCTGAAGGAGCCGAGAAGGAGATAGAGCAGGCCAAGGCGCTTGAGAATGAATTCCTTAAGAATGCATATGACGGATTCTGTGCCGCAAGACAGAGCGAGTCATTCCCCATGTGCGGTATGGATGAGAATACGGTTGACTACATCATCGGAAGTCTTGCATTTAAGCTTGGCCATTATGATGTCAGCGCCAAGATGATCGCCAGTCTGTTGGCATCGCCCAGTGCGAGTCCGAGGATGAAGGATAAGGCTAGGGATCTTAAGGAAGAAGTAGTTCGTAATATGAAGAAGGATAAATAGCACTTGTATGACCGGACGGACTAAGTATACCGGACATAAGAGTGTATCAGAATAAAACGGACCCGACGTAAGTCGGGTCCGTTTTATTCTGATAAGTTGCTTCTTTTGTCACTGATCCTAATTCTCCGGTAAAGTGAGCTTTGTGTAGTGTCTCTTGACAGGCTCATGTCTGACGCCGAATCTTGTATCGGGATCAGTACCGGATGTATCATCTGTAGCCAATAAAAAGCGGGTAATGCAATAAGCGGCACCGGCTACTACAGATATAATAGTGATAAAGAACAGAAGCCTGCTTATAAATCTGCTCATGGCATACTCCGTTTCTTCACATGTACCCAAACGGGTGTGATATCTGATATATAATACTTGCCCCTTATGAGAAAGAACTATTTTCATTTTACTCCTTTTTCAGGTGGAATACAATATATTGTGTGATAAATCGTAAATTAATTGTACTTTACGGAAAATATAGTGGTTTGTCCTTGACTATTACCGGTGAATAATATATTGTTAGGAACAGAGTGAACGTACAAATATAGGAGGGAGTTTTGAGTATGAAGGAAAAAAACGCAGAACAGCCGGTTGTCTATGATGCCAAGTCTCTCGGAACGTCCAGAGTGATAGTTTTGGGACTTCAGCATATGTTTGCGATGTTCGGTGCAACTGTTTTGGTACCTGCCATTACGGGACTTGACGTTGCAACTACACTTCTGTTCGCAGGTTTGGGGACACTGCTGTTTCATTTCTTGTCCAAGGGTATCGTACCCGCTTTTTTGGGTTCGTCATTTGCTTTTCTTGCAGGATATGCAGCCATAGCACCTAACGGTGAGGCAGAGCTTTTGCCATATGCCTGCTTCGGTGTAGCCTGCTCCGCAGTATTGTATATTGTACTGGGAGCACTCTTTAAGGCATTCGGGGCTTCCAAGGTAATGAAGTATTTCCCGCCGATAGTTACAGGCCCCATCATAATCGCGATCGGACTTAATCTTTCGACATCTGCAATATCCAACTGTGCATCAAGCTGGTGGGTAGCTATCCTGGCAATAGTTGTAGTAATAGTATGCAATATCTGGGGTAAGGGCATGATCAAGATCATCCCCATTATCCTCGGCGTTATCGTATCTTATGCGGCTGCAGCGATTACGGGACAGGTTGATTTTACTCCCGTAAAAGAAGCGGCATGGGTTGGACTTCCGATAGCATGGGACAGAACAGTCTTCTCTCTTATAGGTAAGGCCGATACATCGTTATTGATCACTGCTGCTTTTACCATCACACCAATAGCACTTGCTACAATGGTTGAGCATATCGGAGATATTTCGGCAATATCATCTACCGTAGGTCGTAATTACATCAAGTCTCCCGGATTGCACAGGACATTGCTCGGCGACGGACTTGCTACCATGCTCGCATCGCTTTTCGGAGCTCCCGCCAATACCACATACGGAGAGAATACGGGTGTGCTCACACTTACCAAGGTATATGATCCCTTCGTTATCAGACTTGCAGCGGTATTTGCCATAGTATTCTCATTCTGCCCGAAGTTATCGGCAGTCATCAGCTGTATGCCGGCGGCTACCATGGGTGGTGTTTCACTTGTGCTTTACGGCATGATTTCTGCAGTCGGTGTCCGCAATATAGTAGAGAATAAGGTGGACTTCTCCAAGGGCAGGAATACCATAATCGGAGCGCTTATACTTGTGCTTTCGATCGGTATCAATTACTCTGCGGCAGGCGCTGTATCATTCCCTGTCGGAGATATTACCATAAGCCTTTCCGGTCTTGCAGTCGGTTCTTTGGTAGGTATAATACTCAATGCTATTCTTCCGGGTAAAGATTATGACTACAATGAGGACAATGCCGATCCTACAGGCGTAAGTTTTGAAGTATAGTTCATTATATAAAAGATTAAGCCTCCGATTTTCGGAGGCTTAATTTTTTGCATTTTTATAAATGTGTCTTCTCATGACACTTAAATGATCTCGTTATGAAACTGTCGAGAGAGTCTTTAGAAGTGATATATATGACGATATCTCGACATTTAGGGCATCCGGATCCGGCCGGCCGCTCTTAAGCTGTTCTGATGTAAGACCGTTGACTGTATGTTTTAACAGTACTTCCAACTGCATTAAAGAGATGCCTGACCTGAGATCAGGAGTCTTTAACTTGTTCTTGTAGTTCTCTACAGCGCTTTCATAGCGGGCCAGTTCATCTTTGGAAAGAGCTTTTATATCGGGATCGGTCTCGGCCTTGCTTCTGTCGATGAATTTGTACATATAAGGATAATTGCGAAGAACATTTAATTTGGCGCTCTCGAGTTTGTCAAAGAACGCGAAATAATCGGTCTCTTCGCCGACTAAGCGGTCATACTCGTATAAAAGATATCTGACACTGTAATCAATAAGGAATGAATACAATCCCTGCTTGTTAATAAAATAGTGGAAAAGAAGTCCCTTGCTTATGCCGGCTTCCCTGACTATGTCATCGGTGCTGGCATGCTTGTAACCATTATCGGCGAAAAGATGCAGTGATGCATTGATCATCTTATCCTGCTTCTCGCTCTTAAGATCAAAGAACTTTTCGTTCATATACCCTCCGCGACGTAATATACGTCTTATCTCCCCGTATTCTGTCCATATTGACCAAAATGGACAATTACAAATATACCATATTTTACGCGCTTTTCTCAACCGCTACATCTAGTATGATCAAGTGTAAGCAACACAAGTACAGTTTTCTGATTTTTGTTATGGTACTTTATTCATATTGAATGAAAATGTGATATAATAAACAGTAGTTTTGCTAATGAGAGGAACATTATGGAGAACAGAGCGGATAAGATCGGCAGGATACAGGAGAGCTTGACCGGCATTCTTCCCAAAGTCGGGATAATAATGGTCTTTGCACTATGTTTCTACGTATTCTGGTTTGCCCAGAACGAGCAGACCAAATTCATGCGGGACGCAGAGACGGTAGAGAATCGTTCCATGCAGATCGAAGGTCTTGGAGACCTGTATATGCCGTATTCATTGGCAGCCAAGGCTGATACCAAATATATCATCAAGGACGTGATACCGAATGAGGTTCCTGAGCGATATGCGATGATGTTCTATTCTATGTATTCTTCATGCAGGGTCTTCGTTGACGGAGTTGAGATAGGATCGTACGGCACGAGGCTTCCGCTTAATATGGGCAAGCTCATCGGCAATATAAGAGTCATTATACCGATAGATCCCAGATATGCGGGGAAGACTGTCACTCTTGAGATGATACCGTATTACAATATGAATATGGATATTGATTCCATCAAATACGGATATGTGGATGATCTTAAGCTTGGCATCATATATGCCAATATGCTTCGCATAGTTGTTTGCGCAGTGATGTTTACGCTTCTTTTGATATCATGTAGTGTTATCGTTTTCGAAGCGGAGAGAGGGACTTCAATAGATCTGCAATTGTTTGTGTTCTTTTCGTTCTTCGTGTTGACGGTCATGCTGTGGATCATATGCAGCTCTGATATACCGCAGTTTTTCACTAATTGTAATGAGGGAGTGAGCCTTATTTCATTCCTGTGTCTGTCACTTATTGGTGTGGCGTTTGTGGGATTCAGCAAAAGTGTGCTCACAATGGGAACGAAGGTGCTGGATTGGCTGTATCTTTTCGGATGGCTCCTTCCGATACTCAATGTTGTAAGCTTCTTCGCGGAGATATGTGATCCCATGGTCCTTTTGCCGCTTACGCATATATATGTTGTAGCAAGCGCTGTTCTTACACTGATATTCTCAGTCAGAGGATCAAAAGAGAGCGTTACGGCACGTATGATGATGGTCAATACCGTTGTGCTCATCGTAACGACGTTTGTTGCGCTTGGATGCTTTTACGTTGCTCCGTCCAAGGGATATGATGCTTCAGTGTTTGGCATAGGACTGGGGATCTATTTCTTTGGATTGTTTGGCATTATCGTACACAGAATGGTGCGAGTCTTGGAAGAGGACAGATATATATCCGCATATAAGGAGATGGCATTTAAGGACATTCTTACGGGGCTTGGGAACAGGCAGAGCTTTGAGAGGTTCTTTGATGATATAGACAATCAGAATGTTGAGAATAAGACCATTACGTTATTTATGTTCGATCTTAACTATCTTAAGGTGGTCAATGATAAATACGGTCACCAGGCCGGCGATGCTATGCTTATGGGAATAGGCAAGTGCCTGCGTAAGACATACGAGAATATCGGTAAGGCATACAGGCTTGGCGGTGATGAATTTGCGGCTGTTGTAGTAGGATATGCCAATGAGATATTGAATATAGTTGACAGGCTTCAGAACAGCATAGAAGAGTATAATAAGACGAGTGAACATCACATTTCCACGGCTATAGGATATGCCACAGGTAAGTACAATAAGGGCGATGTTGATTTCTATATAAGGCTGTTCAGGGAAGCGGATGATATGATGTATGCCAATAAGCTTCGATGCCATGAAGAATCGGGCATAGAGATGAGAGACAAGAGGACCGAGTAGCAATACCGGTCTTTTTGCTATGGAGGATCAGCGTGAAAGAGCAATTGTACAATATACCGATCAACGATGCCATAGACGCAAAGAGCGAGTGTCCGTTCTGCTATATAGAGCGTGCCATAGAACATGATATGATGGATTTTGTGCTTGGTTCGGGATCGACATATATGGAGAGTGATGTGCGCGATCAGACCGATAATGCCGGTTTTTGCAGGATGCATTTTAAGAAGATGTACGAATATGGCAATACGTTAGGCAATGCATGGATCATGAAGACGCATTTAAAAAAAGTGATATCTGAGGCTGATAAGGCCTTCGATTCATATAAGCCCGGTACAGGCGGCGGATTTGCAGCCATGTTGAAAAAGTCTGATGCGAGACAGACCAATTCTATCACGAAATGGGTCAATTTAAGACAGGAGAGCTGCTATATCTGTAATGCATTTAAGGAACACTACGACAGGTATTTAAAGACGTTTTTTGAGATGTATGAAAAGGATGCGGACTTTAAAAAGCGCTTGCATGAAGGCAAAGGTTTCTGCCTGCCTCATTTTGCGGATCTGCTTGAATATTCTGAAACGCATTTGTCGCCGGATAAGCAGAAGGAATTCGCTTCGGAATATATCCCTGTAATGAAAGCTGCTCTTGAAAAGCTCTACGGTGATGTATCGTGGCTTATCGAGAAATTTGACTATCGTAATAAGGATGCAGATTGGGGTGACAGCAGAGAGGCTTTGCAGAACAGCATGCAGAGATTAAAAGGGGGATTTCCTGCTGATCCAGCGTATACAGCAAAAAAATAGTTCTTTAGAGGGTGATGTGAAATGGGGATAAAGCTTATAGCCGGCAGAAGCGGTTCGGGTAAGAGTACATATATATATGAACAGGTGATTAAGGCTGCAACGGAGAATCCGAAGCAGTCTTACTTTGTAGTTGTTCCGGATCAGTTTACCATGCAGACACAGATGGACATGGTCAGATTAAGTCCCAATAAGGGAATCATGAATATCGAGGTCTTGAGTTTTTCACGTCTTGCTCACAGGGTTTTTGAGGAGACCGGAGGCCACAGAAGGCCGGTATTGGATGATACAGGCAAGAATCTCATCTTAAGAAGATGTGCAACTGATATTAAGGATGATATACCATACCTGGCCGGCAAGCTCAATAAGACCGGATATATACATGAAATAAAATCAGCTATTTCAGAATTCATGCAATATGGAATAGATAACGACCGTCTGCATGAATTGATCGCTTACGCTGATTCCGGTAACAGGAATACCCTGAAAAAAAAGCTGAATGATCTGTCCGTGATATATGAACACTTTAAAGAGTATATCAGGGATAATTATATAACGACAGAAGAGTCAATAAGCGCTCTTGCAAAAGATATATATAAATGTCAGCTGATCAAAGACAGTACTGTCATATTTGATGGTTTTACCGGCTTTACACCCGTACAAAATTCGGTACTTCATGCTCTTGCAGATGTGTGCCAAAATGTAATATTTACGCTGACTGTAGATCCCGACACCCTTGCGACCGAATCGGTCAATGACAATGATGTTTTTTCCTTCAGCAGAAAGACATATGACAACATATTGCGTATGGCAAGGGAGCATATGGAGACTGTGGATATAATATCGATGCATCCGGGCATCAGATATTCCGGAAGCAGGGAACTGTCTTTCCTCGAAGGACATTTTCTCAGACATGATAAGGCTGTGTACGGCAACGAATGTTACGATATAAGACTGAATTCTTATAAAGACCTGCGTGATG
>JAEEGL016956183.1_pt1 | contig 14179 bp, 8 predicted proteins | sample 9134231 | NCBI WGS metagenome assembly JAEEGL01 (sample SAMN16246548, study PRJNA631951) | gut metagenome | biome: gut microbiome; feature: rumen; material: fiber-attached | host: Bos | place: Iran: Karaj | collected 2018-10 | reverse complement strand
TAAAAAAAGTATTGATGATAACGGTCATATGGCCGTTAAGAGTTAATGTACGGGGTCAAACCCCAATCACCCACTATTATATAAAAAATGACCTGTGGTAGTCAATAATAAAGAGGCTCATTTTTGGAATTATTTATCTGTAATTATGCCTAATTTATTATGTCTACCGATCGCCGCATACCGCTCCGGCATCCGGTCCCGTAAACCGCCCGGGCCGCCCTTCCGCCTCAATGGCGATACCTGCTGCTTTTAATGAAAGGATATTACTGCGGGGGTGCTTTGTATGTAACAAATGTTACGTAGCATACTTATACAGTATCTTATAGCACTCGTTGATCTTTTTGCACATCTCTTCGGAACCTCCGGGATTGTCCGGATGATACTTTTTGATCAGGATATTGCGTTTTTCCTTTATCTCCTCCTCAGAAAAGGGAAGTTCCACGTTAAAGATGGATTTTGCCTCATTAAGCGCCGCACTGTCAACATGCGGTTCCTTGTCCGTCTTAACATGAGGCCCGCCGCGCTTTTCGCGCTCACGCTCCGCCTCCTGCTCCATACGCCGGCGCTTTCTCTGTGTATGCTCACGCCTCTTTTCCTGCCTGGCCTCCTGCCGCACGCGCGACCACTCCGCCTTCATGCGCTCCTCACGGGCTTTTGCTTCCTCAGCGCGTTTCTTTTCACGCTCCCTGCGCAGTTCCTCCTCACGCGCTTTAGCCTGCCTTGCCTTCTCCTCATCCTCACGCTTCTGCTGCGCGCTGCGGTGCTCATAGTCATATTTCTCTATGGCGCTCTTGCAGTCATCATAGCTTTTAGCAAACATATGCGTTGCGGCTTCAAGGAAAATAAAGAATGTGGCAAAGCCCTTCATCACCGGCTTATACAGCAGAAAAGCAACGACCGCAAGCGCACTGCCTCCCGCAATAAGTAGCACGGTGTTTTTGCGCATGAACCACAGTCCCAGGCCCACCGCAGCCAGCACAAAGAGCAGAAAAACAACGCGGCCTATATCCCTTCTGCCGCGCAGTTTCTTGAGCAGTACATGCAGCCCCTTTCCGGGAGCTGCAAGTACCATCTCTGCTTTTAACATAAAACGGCTGACCCGTGTCTTATCATCCGGCACGCACACATACCTCCGTTTATAAGCGTATGCTTTTCTACTCTGTCACATTCACTGTGACCGTTACTGCCTTGCCTTCAAAGAATACACTATAATAAGCCCAAATTCAACCTTTCCGCCCGCCGGATGGCAAAACACCATAAAGCCGGACCGGTGTTTACAAGTATAAAAATAAATGATATCATTCTACATCTGAAATATATTATCAAAAGGAGAACCGCTATGAAAAAGAAAGTATTCATCGACGGAAGTGAAGGGACGACCGGCCTGCGCATACACGAGCGCTTAGAAGGCCGCAGCGATATAGAGATACTCAAGATCGACAGCGATAAGAGAAAGGATCCGGAGGAGATAAAGAAATTCCTGAATGCATCGGATATAAGCTTTCTGTGCCTGCCGGATGCAGCTGCCGTAGAAGCCGTGGCATTATGCGACGATCCCGATACGGTGATCATCGATGCTTCCACAGCTCACAGGACTCTCAGCGGATGGGCATACGGATTTCCCGAGCTCTCCGCAGCACACAGATCGGCAATAGCAAACGGAAAGCGCATAGCCGTTCCCGGCTGCTATGCCAGCGGTTTTATAGCTTTGGCATATCCTCTCATCAGCGCAGGTATAATGCCTGCCGATTATCCTGTATCGATATTTGCCGCATCGGGATACAGCGGAGGCGGAAAGAAACTGATCGCCGCTTACGAAGAGGAGGGCCGCGATAAGAAATTCGATTCTGCCCGGATGTATGCCTGGGGCCAGACCCACAAGCATCTTAAGGAAATGAAGATAATAAGCGGTCTGGATGCAGAACCTCTCTTCCTGCCCTTTACCACCAATTACCACAGCGGCATGATAGTACAGCTTCCGTTGTATACGCGTCTGCTCAAAGATAAAAAGAGCCCCGAAGAGCTCCGTGAAGTACTGGCTGCACACTATGCAAACGAGAAATTCATACGAGTGATGCCTCTTGGTGCGGATGTCGAAGCCGGCGGCGCGCTCTTTTCCGATGCATGCGCTGGCTGGGACGGTATGGAGATCTTTGTTACCGGTAATGAGGACCGCGTGGTGATCGCCAGCCGCTTTGACAATCTGGGCAAAGGCGCATCCGGCGCTGCCATCCAGTGCATGAACATCGTACTGGGCGCGGACGAATCCACCGGTCTTAATATCTGAGAATGATCCCTATCGTAAAAAAATGCCAAACGGCTTCGCTCATCGCGAAGCCGTTATTTTAAATTTAACCGTTTTCTGACCGTTATACTCACCGCGGCCTCTTATCGTAAATGAAGCGGTCCCCTTGTTGATATTGTTGGAATAGCTTCCGGGTATCACGGTAAAGTCTTCTCCCAGCAGCAGTTCCACATCTCCGATCACAGCGCGTTCTATCTGGTCCATGGAAGTGATCCTTATCTCTCCTCCCGTATATACCTGATCCCTTACGACTATCTTTGCCTTGGACAGGCTAGTGGAAGATTTGATGATACTGTACTTCGTATACAGGGTTTCCTCGGTATAATTACCGCATCCCGTAATACATACATACACTTCATCTCCCACCTTTGGTACATCGCTGTCCTGTACGGTGATTATCTTTTTGCCGCGGCGTATGAAGTACTTAAGATCCGTATAATCCCTTCCTTCCTTAAGGGCGAAGCCGTCTATATCGGTGACCCACAGTTTCTGCTCATAATCACTGCCCTTTGGCTTATCCGCCGCATACATCCTGATATTATCGGAAAAATCCCTCTTCCTTATGGTGTATCTGGTATTTATATGGTCATCGAACTTTCCGATACCCTTTATCGTAAGCGTAGCCTTTCCGGCCTTCTTATGATCGCTGTATTTAAGCTTATAGTCCGTACCTTCCTGCAGAGTGCTTCCGTTAAACGAAAGGCTTACTCCGATATAAGTACCGCCGCGCTTATAATCCGTCTTTATCTCGTTTTCGCTCACTTCGCTGCCGTCTTCATAATAGTAGGTTGCCACAGCGCCTCTGATGGAGATACCGTCTATCCTGAAGCTCTTTCTCTTAACTCCGCTGTAACGGCCGCGTCCGGTTACCACTACGCTTGCCTTGCCCGGCATGATATTATCCTCATAGCTTATCACGTAATCATCCGGCGTGATGCCTGCGATCCCGTCGATCTTCGGCACGGGACAGATCTCTTCTCCCGTATAAGCATAGCTCTTCTCTATCCCGCTTATCTTAAGTCCTTTTAAAGAAAGGCCGCGGATGTTAAATGCTATACGCTTTTCGCCCACAAAGCTGTAGCCGGTGGCGGATCGTTCCTCATTCCTGCCCCTTACGATGATATATGCCTTGCCGGGCTTATCACCGCCTTCTATACCCAGCACTTCCACATCATTCTCGCTTAAGGTCTTTCCCTTATACTTAAGTGTAATAACATAAGCTCCGCCTTTTTTGGCTTTAAGATTATTCTGCGAAAGACTGCTCGCTTCGTATCCGTCGGGATCGTACTGCTGGCGCGGTATGGAAGAAGCCTTTACCTTATCCATCATGACCTGCTGCAGCTTCTGACCGCTCACGGTCTGCTTACCGATATAGTTTATCGATATGGTCTTTACTCCGGTGTAATTTCCGCGTCCGCAGATATCCACGCTCACGCTTACATTTCCGGCCTGATTACCCGTAAATCCGCTTTTGGAATAAGCAGGTATCGTAAAGTCCCTGTCGTACTTAAGCGCCGTACCGTCAAGCGTTACCTTTGGTATGGGTTTTTGTTCCTTTCCGTTATAGTTAAGCGTGATGTCTTGTGCTTCCGCCTGCGCTATATCAAGCGCATTTATCTTAAATTTCTGTGTGTAAGTGCCGCTGTAGTTGCCTTTTAATATGATGGTCATCACACAGACGCCGGCTGTTTTGTTATTGAAGTAGTCGACAGTATAATCCTTTTTCTCTTTGAGCATCTGATCCGAATGATATACGCGGAAATCCTGCACTATCTTCTTTCCCGTATAATCCATATCGGTGATGCCCGCAAACCATATTCCTTCGGGAATGATGCCGTCCTCGGGGATATCGCTCTCAAGCACCGTGGAAGCCGGTTCTTCCGGTTCCTTTTCCTCCTCCTGTGAAGGCTGCAGTTCTTCGGGAACCTTACGCTCTTCTATAGGCTTCTTCGGTGCTTCCGTAGGCGTGGGATCGGGCTGCTCGGGGTTCTCTCCGTCAGGCTCACCGTAGATGGGCCAGAACGTATCGCGTGCCAGGTCACCTCGCTGTTCGGATTTGGCTATGGTATCCGCAGGCACTTCAAAATTCTTGCAGAAAAGATAAGCGCTGCGCCATGCACCGTCCGCATTGTTTTCCGTATCGCGTATTGCCGCCATTGTATTGGGGTAGAAATTAGCGGTCTCATACTGAAGGTAATGAAGCTGACCGTCAAGAGTCTCCCAGTTATATCCGTTACTGTTGCAATAATTCTTAAGCCTGTCCCACCTGCCCGCATGCCACTGGCAGATACCGTAGCTGGTACCGCCGTCACCGATGGCATAAGGCCTGAAAGACGATTCCGCAAAGATGTTTGCAAGAATACCTACCGCAGCCGCAGAATGCAGCCCCATTGAGTTTCGCAAAAAGCCGTAAATGGTATGGGCATTATCACCGTCGATACCCAGCTCCCCGCCGCTTATCTCTTCTTCGGGGATCGTTCCGTCTTCGGAAAAAGTATCCGTATCCACGCCATATCTCGCGCACCATTCAGGCGAATATGCGACCAGCTCCCCGTCATCTACAGCTTCGTCTGCAGCATAAACAGCCGGAGACATATTTAAAAACAACATAACGGCGCACAAGATCCAGGCCGTTATCCTTCGGCAATCCTTCATCATAATCCTCTCTCCCTTAAATTACGGATCCTTCCTGTGTGGATCCTTATGCCTGCGCCCCGGTGTACAGCTGGTAATACTTGCCTTTTTCCGCCAGCAGTTCCTCATGGGTTCCGCGCTCTATTATGCGGCCCTGCTCAAGGACCATTATGCAGTCGCTGTTACGTACTGTTGAAAGCCTGTGTGCTATAACGAAAGTCGTACGTCCGCTCATCAGGCGGTCCATGCCTTCCTGTACCAGTTTCTCCGTACGTGTATCGATGGATGAAGTAGCCTCATCCAGGATAAGCACCGGCGGATCCGCGATCGCAGCCCTTGCTATTGATAAGAGCTGTCTCTGGCCCTGACTCAGCGCACCGCCGTCACCGGCCAGCATCGTATCATAGCCTTCGGGAAGCCTGCTGATAAAGCCGTGCGCATTGGCCAGCTTTGCTGCTGCCTCCACTTCCTCATCAGTAGCATCCAGTCTTCCGTAACGGATATTTTCGCGCACGGTGCCGGTAAACAGATGGGTCTCCTGAAGCACTATTCCCAGCGAATGACGCAGATCATCTTTCTTTATCTTATTGACATTGATGCCGTCGTAACGTATCTTTCCGTCCTGTATATCGTAGAAACGGTTGATCAGATTGGTGATTGTAGTCTTTCCCGCACCGGTGGAACCAACAAAAGCTATCTTCTGGCCCGGCTTTGCAAAGAGCTTGATATCATGCAGCACCATCTTTTCATCGGTGTATCCGAAGTCCACTCCGTCAAATACCACATCGCCCTGAAGCTTAACATAGGTGGTGGTACCGTCTGCCTTGTGGAAATGTTTCCATGCCCAGATACCTGTACGAGCGCTGCTTTCCTTAAGCTCGCCGTTTTCTTCCACTGCATTCACCAGTGTTACATATCCGTCGTCAACTTCAGGCTTTTCATCCAGGAGCTTAAAGATCCTGTCTGCGCCGGCCAGAGCCATTACTATGGAGTTGAACTGCTGGCTTACCTGGTTGATGGGCCAGTTAAAGCTCTTGTTGAATGAAAGGAAGCTTGCCAGATCACCGATATTGATAGCCATAGCTGACGAAGGATCCACGGCAAGAGCCAGAATACCGCCTACTACCGCGCAGAGCACGTAGCTTAGATTGCCCAGCTGCGCATTGATAGGTCCCAGGATATTTACATACTTGCTGGCCTTATAGGCGGAATCCGTAAGATTCTCATTAAGCTCATCAAACTTCTCGATATTCACTGCTTCGTGATTGAAGACCTTTACTACCTTCTGGCCTTCCATCATCTCCTCAACAAAACCGTTAAGCGCACCCAGCTGCTTCTGCTGCTGCACAAAGTAACGGCTGCTGCCGCCGGCTGCCTTTCCCGTAGCAAAAAGCATAAGCACTACCATGAACATGGTGACAGCTGTCAGCACGGGGCTTAAGATGATCATGCTTATGAATACGCTCACGATCGTGATCGCAGAGTTTAATATCTGTGGAAGGCTCTGGCTTATCATCTGCCTCAAAGTATCGATATCATTGGTATAGATACTCATGATATCGCCATGGGCATGTGTATCAAAATACTTGATGGGCAGGCGCTGCATCTTCGAAAACAACTGGTAGCGCATGTTATTCAGGGTTCCCTGCGTCACATAGATCATCAGCTTATTCTGCACATAGCCTGCGACCACACCGATCAGATAGATGACTGCCATGAAAAGTATGGCATACAGAAGACCGCTGTAATCCACGCTCTCTCCCTTAAGTGAAGCGTTAAGCATGGGCGTGATATGATCGTTTATCAGCGTACGCAAAAACATCGTTCCCTTAATGGAACACAGTACGCTGGTGATGATGCATACCACAACAAGTATTACATGTATCAGATAATCCTTAAACACATAAGAAAACACCCTGGCCAGTATCTTTCCGGGGTTTTCCAGCTTGGGACGGGGTCCCCTGGCCATGGGCCCGCGGCCCATCTTGACTTCTCTGGGTTTACTCTCTGCCATTACTCTCTCCTTCTATACTCAGGAACCCTTAGCGGGGCTCATCAAAGTCACCGTTTCCTGAAGTCTGTGACTCGTATACATCTCTGTAAATATCATTGCTCTTAAGCAGTTCTTCGTGGGTTCCGAAGCCGTTGATCCTGCCTTCTTCAAGAACGATTATGCGGTCCGCATCCATAACGCTCGATACACGCTGCGCGATGATCAGCTTGGTAGTGCCGGGTATCGCCTTTTTAAAAGCTTCACGTATCTTTGCATCCGTAGCGGTATCAACCGCGGATGTGGAATCATCAAGTATAAGTATCTTGGGTTTCTTAAGCAAAGCCCGCGCAATGCACAGACGCTGCTTCTGTCCGCCGGAAACATTGCTGCCGCCCTGTTCTATGCGGGTATTGTATTTCTCCGGCATCCTTTCTATGAATTCATCGGCGCAGGCCATGCGGCAGGCTTCTATGCATTCTTCTTCGGTAGCATCAGCCTTGCCCCAGCGCAGGTTCTCCAATATCGTTCCTGAAAACAGCACGTTCTTCTGCAGCACTACGCTCACCTCATCGCGTAAAAGCGACATGTCATAATCACGCACATCAACGCCGCCTACTTTTACGGATCCCTGCGTCACATCATAGAGTCTGCTGATAAGGTTGACCAGTGATGTCTTCGCGCTTCCGGTACCGCCTATGATGCCTATGGTCTCGCCGCTCTTAATGCTCAGATTAACATCCTTGAGCACAGGTGCGCCGTTACCGGTCTTGTCATACGCAAAGTCAACATCATCAAATACTATGCTGCCGTCCTTAACCACGGTAACGGGGTTCTCGGGATTCTTAACATCAGGCTCCTCGTTGAGCACTTCACAGATACGCTCGCCGCTCGCTATGGACATTGAAGACATAACAAATATCATGGAGATCATCATGAGACTCATCAGTATGTTCATGCAGTATGTAAGAAGGCTCATCAGATCACCGGTCTCCAACACGGTGCCGCCGCTCTCTACTATGATATGGGCACCGAACCAGCTGATCAGCAGTATACATGCATTTACTGTCAGGGACATTAACGGCCAGTTGATGATGACCTTGTTCTCTGCCTTTACAAAAAGCTTGTAGATATTATCGCTGGCTTTCTTCATGCGCTCCTTCTCGTATTCCTCACGCACAAAAGCCTTTACCACACGGATTGATGAAACATTCTCCTGTACGGTATTGTTCAGATCATCGTACTTCTTAAATACCTGGGTAAAATATTTCATTGCCGATCTCATGATAAAGAAAAGGCAGACAGCCAGAAAGACAACAGCGATAAGATAAACGCTGGCTATCTTCGGAGATATTATAAATGCGGCCGTCATGGCCATCACCATATTGAAGGGTGCGCGGAAACACATACGCAGTCCCATCTGATATGCGTTCTGTACATTATTAACATCTGTGGTAAGGCGGGTGATAAGACCTGCCGTTGAGAACTTGTCGATATTTGCGAACGAAAATGTCTGGATGCGGTCGAACATGCCCTTACGCAGATTCTTTGCAAAGCCCGTTGCAGCCTTTGCCGCAAAAACACCGCCCAGTATACCGCTGACCAGACCGCCTATAGCCAGAAGCACCATGAAGAGACCGGTAACATAGATATGGTTAAGATCCCCTTTATTGATACCGTCATCCACGATCGATGCCATGTAGATCGGGATCAGTATCTCAAAGAGCACCTCGAATATCATACATATCGGCGTCGCTATGGAAGCCGCTTTATACTCACGTACATAAGAAAAAAGTTTCTTGAACATAACTACGTCCTTTCAGGATACACAAAAAATACCCATCTATTTTATATCAAAAAAGGCGATTATGTCAACTTTTCAGAATTGCTTGTAGGCCAGAGTCTTATTGAGAAAACAATCGTAAACCGTTATGGCCAGACCATTATCGTTAGCGGCATAATTCGATCTGTTGATCATCACCGCGCCGTTTTCGATCTTTAACGTCGAATACTTATCAAGCTCCTCCAGATAAGTGCCCTCCACGGGATATATCACCTGATCCTTTAAGACCCAGATCCCGCCGTTTGCTATATCCTCTTCGCTGAGGCCGTATTCCGTAAGCACTTCATACTTTCCGCTCTCATATTCACCGCTTAAGTGTATCACTGCCACCGTATCATCAAGGCGCAGCATCATGGGAAGGAATTCATACATATCTTTCGAGGCAGCCATGGCGTCCCCGTCACGTCTGTGCTCGTAGTATTTTAAATCCTTATCCCATATCTCATAAGCCGCATCACCTCGGTGATCGGGCATGTCGTAATTATCATCAAGCCACTGCGCCATGAAGCGTGACAGTTTTTTTGCTCCCAATGCATTTACATGCGTCTCATCAAAGAAGTCGGTCTGTGCGTCTATCTCCAGCTCATCCGTCATGCGGTTAAAGTCAAACATCGGTATATCATGTTCTTCCGCATATACGGCGGCATGATCGATATAATTCTGCTCATCTTCATAAGACCTGAAAGGCAAGGACATAAATACGAGCTCGCAGTCATTCTCTTTGCACAGGCTCACCAGATCATCCAGCCATTTTTCCTGGTCGGATTCAAAGATCTTCGGCGATACCTCGCCCGGTCTGTAAAGCCATGTGGGCTGGCATTCCCAGTTGGGATACTCACCCCTGGCGAAATAATTGGGGGCATCCAGCTCAAAATCGTATCGCGTCAGTTCCCTGTACCTGGTATGGATGATGGGCCAGCGCGCCACGTAATCATAGATATTTGCTGATACGCTCTCATCCTTTGCGGCATATGCCTTAAGCTGAGGAAGCGTGTCTTTTGATAAAGGCAGTGAAATGTAGTTACGGTATACATTTCCCGCCATCAGATGCGTATCAAAACTCAGGGCGAACATATCCACTACAGCCACCTTAGGCGACTGGGTCTTAAACATATGCTTCATATAATAATAAGCGGAATCCCTGTCCATTCCCGAAATGGATACATTAAATGCGGATATCCCCCAGTCGCTCCACAGATAGGAAGGGTAGATCCCGGCGTATACATGGGAACTGCCCACAAAGACCACATCCACCGTATCATCCGGAGTATTCTTAAGCTCCGTGACCGATGAGATATAGTCTCCCTGCGTATCCTTCCAGCGCAGCACTTCGTATACGCCGGACAGCCACACAAAACATATCGCTATAAATGCCGTTATCCTTACTGCCTTCTTCATTTCCCGTCCTAAAAATTAAAATATATAAACTGTGCCGAATCAAAGTCCACGCCGTATTCTCCCCATACCAGCACTGCCGTGATGAGAAAGATATACACTACCCAGCGGAACCACAGATTCTGCTTCAACAAATAAACGCCTATATCGACTTTCTTTATCTCCCTGACCAGGGATACCGCTAAAAGCAGCAGCGCCCCGAAAAGAAGTATACCCATCTCCTTACGGTCCAGCCCCCACTTGAACATGCTCTCGTCAAATATAACCCAGGGGTTAAAACGGGTGAACATACGCTTTATGAAGCTGAACGAAAGCCTCATCGACCTTGCCCTGAAAAAGATAAGCGCAAACGCCACCAGTGTGGTGGTCCCTATCTTCCTGCCCAGATGAAAACTGAAAGCATCCCTGTCCACCTTAAACAGATCAAGTATCTTCTCCCTGACAGGTCTTAAGATATCGCCTACAACCTGATAGACGCCGTGCAGTCCGCCCCAGAACACGTAATTCCAGGATGCTCCGTGCCATAATCCGCTCACGACAAAAGTGATCATAAGATTGATATACTTGCGGATACGTCCCTTCCGGTTCCCTCCGAGAGGGATATACAGATAATCCTTAAACCATCCGCTTAAGGAGATATGCCATCTGCGCCAGAATTCGGCTATGCTCTCCGCAAAATGGGGGCAGTTGAAATTCTCCATAAGAGTAAATCCCATCATCCTGGCCGCTCCGATAGCGATGGCCGAATATCCCGCAAAATCGGCATATATCTGAAGCGCAAAACCAAACATTGCCGCCAGTGTTTCAAAGGTCCCCACCGCATGGACATTGGCATAGACCGTATCGATAAATATCGAAGCCCTGTCCGCTATGCACATCTTCATAAAAAAGCCCCAAAGCATCAGCCCCAGGCCGGAAACTATCCCGTCGTAGGTCCACAGGCGCTTATTGCCCGATTCCTTGACCTGCTTTAGGAGATTGCCGCTGCGCTCTATCGGGCCGGCTACCAGCTGCGGGAAGAAGCTTACAAACAGGGCATAATCCAGGAAGTTCCGCTCAGCCTTTATCCCTCCCCTGTATACATCGATAGCGTATCCCAGGCTCTGGAAAGTATAAAACGATATACCTACCGGAAGCAGCAGATCAAAGGGCTTTGATACTGCTTTGATATGCAGTACTCCCAGCAGATGATTGAAATTTGCAAGGGCAAAATCAAAATATTTGAAAAAGAAAAGAATGGCCAGGTTCATGATAAGAACCGATACCAGGAACTTCTTCTTATGCTTAGGGAACTTTTCCATCAAAAGGCCGGCCGCATACGTAGCTATGGTCGAAAAAAGGATGAGCACGACATACTCGGGTTCCCAGCACATATAAAAATAATAGCTGGCCGCAAGTAGCCAGACTTTGCGCAGTTTTCCCGGCAGGATAAAATACAAAAGCAATACCACCGGGAAGAAAACAAGAAATTGCAGTGAATTAAAATACATAAACCTTTTTTCTCCCGGCGGTATATTATACAGTAATGTTCAGATTATAACAAGGGCTAACTATTCTGTCCTTAGTCTGTCTACCACGCTCCTTCTGCGAAGCTTTTTATAAGCCAGCGCCGGTATCGCAAGTACAACGGCCAGTATCACGGGAAGACATACCATAAGCGCCGAAAGGCTGAAATGCCATGTAAACATAGGCAGCTCATTTACAAAAGTCTTTACGGCCGTTACATTTAAGACCGCCGATAAAAGCACCGTAAGTACCGAAGTGTAAGCGAAATATCTTAAACCTTCCTTTATAAGGCTTCTCTTCTGCTGCTTTGCAGTCATGCCTACAGCTTCCAGCATCGCAAGTTCACGGCTTCTGGAGATGATCGAAGCGATCATGGTATTGCCAAAGTTCATAACACCTATCATTCCAAGGATCACCGAGATCAGGACGCCCGCCGTCGCAAACAGTTCTCCAAACGATCTGTTATCCTCTGTCACACTCTGCTTTGAAGTATAACTAAGCGCCGTATTCCGGGTATGGCTGCTTATCCATTTCTCGAAAGCCTGTTCCTTATCATCCGAAACATCGATAAGCGTCCGCATCGGGCTGCATTCACCGTAAACTTTCAGGTACTCATCCTCGGGAAGTATAAGGTTGCACTCGATTGGAGCATATACCGGATACTCGATCACCATAGGTATATCGACCAGCGCATATACGGTATATTCGCGCCCTTCTATCTCAACCTTATCTCCGGCGCTTACTATATCAAGGAATCCGTCACTCGCATACTGCCATCTTTCGGCAAGGACATAATCTCCCGAGCTAAACTTTTCCCAGTCGATCTGCGACGTTCCGTCCATGGTCCGTATGTCGTTGAGTTTTTCCGCCACAAGCTCACCTATACCGTATGTGTTGCCTTCCATGCTGCGTTTATCACGCAGCTCTTTAATGTATTGGTTTACGGAATAACCCCCGTCAGCATAGAAAGCTTCTATCTGCATCTTTACTGTCTCATCCGAAAAGAAATATCTCTCGATCCCGCTCCAGGTTGCCTGCGGGAATACATGATCCCCATGATGAAGATACAGATTACCGGTTTTCTCTACGCCTTCCTGCTCAGCCAGTCCCGCAAAAAAGGCATCGTCAACCGCATTAACATTTTTATCCCTTGCTCCCGCATTATCAAGGAGCGCATCCTGGACGCAGAAATCGGCAGCTATAAAATCCTCTGCAAACGCTTCTGTGCTGAAGCTGTTGATTATCGTATGGGCGCTGTTTAGCATCACAAGTGACAGGGTAAGCGAAAGGACTACCAGAATGGTTTTTCTTTTGGGTTTGCCCTTCTTATCAAGCCTTCCCGTAAAACGCTCCGCTTCGACCGGCGATATCTTAGCCGCCATCCTGCAGGGCCTTGTGGAACTGATCGCTACTGTCATATAGGAAAACACCACGGTAAACAGGATTATCCATATGCTCATATGAACGTGCCCTTTGCCCGCGCCTACCGTGTTGATAAATCTTCCGATCATCGGAAGCAGCCAGCCGCCTATCCCGCATCCTATAGCCAGACCTGCAGGTATTGCAATTAAGCATATACGTTTTGCTCTCTGCTTTACCATACTTCTTATCTGTTTTCCGGTAGTTCCTATCGTTTTGAGAAGTCCGTATTCCTTCATATCGGATATTATGTTCAGATCAAAAATATTATAGATGATAAGATAGCCCGAAAACATGAATATCACCAAAGCAGCCGCGCATACCAGAGCTGCTGCCGGGTCCAGGTAGTTGTACTGTCCCATGGACGAATCCCTGAATTCGCTCAAAAGACTTCCCACCACCGTAAAAAGTGAAGAGAAAAGGACCGTAGTGAGTATGACCGAAAACGTCAATACCGAATACTTGCCGCCATTCACCTTCAAAGAGCCTGTCGCAAGTTTCTTTACCGCTTTTTTACTTATGTTTTTCATTGATCTGCCCTGCCTTTTATATTTTTTCTATCTGAAGACAGGGTAACATATGATTCTTTCCAGATCGTTTCTGAAATCTTTCATGTTTGAAAGATTGCACGCAATACGCTACAGGCAAATAAAAAACCCCGTAAAGACATGCTTTACGGGGCTATATATCTTAGATCAATACTGCCTGTTTATTAAACAACACCCTGAGCTATCATTGCGGTAACAACCTTCTCAAAGCCTGCGATATTAGCGCCTGCTACATAATCGCCTTCCTTGCCGTACTTCTTTGCAGCATCGTCGATAGCATGATAGATACCTACCATGATGCCCTGCAGCTTGGAATCAACTTCTTCGAAGCTCCATGACAGACGCTCGGAGTTCTGGCTCATCTCCAGTGCGGAAGTAGCAACACCGCCCGCATTGGCAGCCTTGCCGCCTACGAACCATACGCCGTTTGCCTGCAGATACTCGGTAGCTTCCAGAGTAGTAGGCATGTTAGCACCTTCACAAACAGCCTTTACGCCGTTAGCAACCAGTGCCTTTGCATCATCCAGGTTAAGCTCGTT
>JAEEGL015229186.1_pt1 | contig 14179 bp, 10 predicted proteins | sample 9134231 | NCBI WGS metagenome assembly JAEEGL01 (sample SAMN16246548, study PRJNA631951) | gut metagenome | biome: gut microbiome; feature: rumen; material: fiber-attached | host: Bos | place: Iran: Karaj | collected 2018-10 | reverse complement strand
TACTTGAGAGACATGGCTTTAACCCTGTGTCATATAAGTGTGGTCCTGACTACATAGATCCGATGTTTCACAGATCGGTTCTGGGTATTCCATCCAGAAACCTCGACCTGTTTTTGGCCCAGGGGGAGGGGGGTAGTGGTCCATTGATTAAAGGTGCTCAGGGTAGGGATTTCGGTGTGCTAGAAGGTGTTATGGGATTCTATGATGGCGCCTTTGTCACCTCTTCAGAATTCTCATCCTATGATATCTGCTGCAAAACAGGAACACCGGCAATACTGGTGATAAACGGCAGTGGAATGAGTAATTCCATTATTCCCATGGTAAAAGGCTTCTGTGAATACGGCGATGAAAAGATGATAAAAGGAGTCATCCTGAATAATACATCCGAAAAGATTGCCCGTGAAATATCAAAAAGAATTATGGAGGAGGTCGGAGTGCCTGTGATCGGATTTCTGCCTCCGATGAAGGACGTGAAGCTTGAGAGCAGACATCTTGGTCTTATTATGCCGACTGAGGTAGAGGGGCTTCTTGAGATGATCGACAAGGTGGCGGACAAGCTCGAGGAGAGCCTTGATTTTGACATGCTTGTTAGGATCGCAGAGAGTGCTGAAGCTCTGAAAACTGAAGATCAGGATGAGGGAAAACTGGAAGTATCAGGCTCAACTACAGATGATACTCCGACACAAGTCGATGGTTTGAAGCTTTCAGATCTTTCAGGCACAGACAGGATCAGAGTAGGCATCGCCCGCGACGAAGCCTTTTGCTTCTACTACGATGATAACCTGGAGCTGCTCCGGGAGATGGGAGCGGAGCTTGTACCCTTTTCACCACTTCATGATAGGGAAATGCCTGATGTATCAAGGCTGATAATCGGTGGAGGTTATCCTGAGTTATATGCAAAGGAACTGTCAGAAAACACTACCATGCTGCAGAGTATTCGTGACGCAGCAGAAAAGGGTATGCCGATTCTGGCTGAGTGTGGCGGTTTTCTCTATCTTCAGGAGGTTATGAAGGACCCTGATGGGAATGAGTTCAAAATGGCAGGAGTTTTGTCGGGCGAATCACATATGACAGGAAAGCTTTCGCATTTTGGATATGTGATACTCACTGAAAATTCAGCTAATCCATATCTCCAAAAGGGTGAGGAGATTCGTGGACATGAGTTCCACTATTATGACACGACAGATAATGGTGAGATCTGCATAGTTAATAAGGCTTCGGGGAACGGAAGCTGGTATGGATACAGATGCTTTAACAAGGTTTTCGCAGGCTTTGCGCATCTGTATTACCCATCACGTAAATCATTTATAAAGAGGTTTTTATATGCTTGATAAAAGGTCTTTATTTGAATTCAAAATAGAGAGACCGGATGAAAACATTGCCCGGAGGGTTAAGGAGAACTGGGATAAGGTTTCAAAGCCCATAGACGGACTGGGTGATTTTGAGAATCTCATCTGCAGGATTGCAGCCATAAAAAGAGATGAATGGCCGGATGTTAGTGACAGATGCGCCGTGATTTTCTGTGCTGACAACGGCATAGTGGATGAGGGTATATCCCAAAGTGATAAGAGTATAACCCTGGCGGTGGCGAAAGCTCTTGGAAATGGTATCAGCTCAGCCTGCTGTCTTGGGGAAAGTGCTAACGTGAAGATTATGCCAGTTGATATCGGAATAGATTGCGATGAGGAGATTAGCGGTGTCCGCAATTTGAAGATATCAAAGGGAACCAAAAGCTTTCTAAAAGAGCCTGCCATGTCGGAGGAAGAAGTTCTATCGGCTATAGAAGCAGGCATCAGTATTGTGAATGAACTATCAAAAGAAGGTGTCGGAATTATTTCCTCCGGTGAAATGGGTATAGGAAATACCACAACCTCAGCAGCGGTTTTATCCGCAATTCTTGATATAGACAGTGATGAGATAACAGGAAGAGGAGCAGGTCTTGATGACGAGGGTCTGACCAGGAAAAAGAGAGTAATCAGAAAAGCTTTGAATAAATACGATTTTAGCGATGTACAGGATGAGAAGGAGCGTACTTTTGAAATACTTCGAACCTTCGGAGGATTGGATATTGCCGGAATCACCGGACTTTTTATCGGAGGAGCAAAATATCATGTGCCCGTTGTGATTGACGGAGTGATAAGTTCTACAGCGGCTATTATCGCTGAAAAGCTTGTGCCGGGGACAGTGGATTACATGATTCCTTCACATCGCGGAAGAGAAAGGGGAAATGAACAGGCGCTTAAGTGTCTGGGGCTTGAAGCCTTCATTAACGGAAATATGGCTCTTGGAGAGGGAACCGGGGCAATTATGCTTTTCCCTATTCTTGATATGGCCATGGATTATTACAAGAACGGAGCGCGCTTTAGCGACTACGAGATTGATGAGTATGAAAGGTTTGTCTGAATGACATATTTGATAATAGGAACTCCTGACAGTGGTAAGTCTGAGAAGGCTGAAAGTCTGACTATGGAACTTGCAGGTGAAGGAAAAAAATACTATATCGCCACCATGATTCCCTATGGGGAAGAAGGTGCACAGCGAGTGAAAAGACATCTGGAGAGACGGAACGGAAAAGGCTTTGAAACAAAAGAAAAGCCTGTACGAGTACAGGAACTTATAGACACGGTCTCCGATATTTCAAAGGCAACCTGTCTCCTTGAGTGCATGTCGAACCTGATCGGAAATGAGATGCATGAGGAGAATAATTCCGGGATGACAGACGAAGAGCTGACAGATTATATAATTGAAGATGTAATGAGACTTGCGGGCGAAGTTATAAATCTTGTAATTGTCACCAACAGTTTCGAGGATGATGAGAGCTATGATGATGATACGAGAAGATATGTAAGACTCGTGAGTATGGTCAATGAGAGTCTGAAAAACAGTGTGGACAGAGTATATGAACTAAGCGAAGGGAAATGGCAGTTAAGTGAAAATCATTAAGAGTATTATAATTTCATTTTCTTTATATTCAAAAATACCCATGCCCATATTTGAATGGAAGCAGGATAACATGAAGCATGCCATATCCTTCCTGCCCTGGATAGGTGCTGTGATTGGAGCGCTGTCCTTCTTGGTTATGAGGTTGGGCATGATCTTTGAACTTCCGGTAATGGTGACGGTACTTATCCTCACAGCGGTTCCGCTTATAGTGACCGGAGGCTTTCATGTCGACGGTTTCATGGATGTGCAGGATGCGATTCATTCATATCAGCCCAAAGAGAAGAAACTGGAAATTATGAAGGATCCGCATATAGGAGCATTCGCTGTTATTAGTGCGGGGGTAGCGCTCTTGATATTTACAGCGTCATTGTATCAGCTTGTTTACAAGGCTTTGGGCGATCAAGATCTCTCACTTTTATATATTTATTTTGCTGAGTTCTTTATGGTAAGGGCATGCTGCGGCATTACAAGTATTCTTTTTCCAAACGCCAAAAAGGACGGGATGCTTAGTATGGAGACAGGTAAGAGCGGAAGAGGTGATGTAGTCTTCCTGTCGCTGCAGGCTGTTCTGGGTGCAGTTTTTATGTGCATGATGAATTTTGTAACCGGTATTACGTGTATAATTGTTCTTTTTATAAATTGTATCTGGTATAAAAAGAAGTGTCTGAAGGAGTTTGGAGGAGTTAGCGGAGACACAGCCGGTTTCTATGTGGTCATTGGAGAAATCGTGGTTTTAGTGACATTGGCTGTACTAAGCGTGATCAATATATAAAAGGTTAGAATTGGTGCGATGATATATCATATAGTTTCATTTATATTGGGATTTATTCTGGATCAGATAATAGGCGATCCAATGAATTTTCCTCACCCCATAAGGCTGATTGGGAATCTGATTAGTTTCTTCGACAAGACTCTATTGGGCGAGGTTGATAGTGAAAAACGTAATCCTGAGCACGAGAGAAAAACGGGAGTTTTACTATGCGTCCTCATGCTCCTGATAACTTTTGCCGTGACAGGAGCTGTGATTTTTACAGCATATTTTATCAGTTCATATCTCGGAATAATGGTGGAAGCCATACTCACCTGTTATATCCTTGCAGCCAAGAGTCTGCGGGTAGAGAGTATGAAGGTATACTATGCTCTTAGCGATGGCACAATTGAGGATGCCAGGTATGCGGTATCAATGATTGTAGGCAGGGATACTGCAAACCTCGATGAGAAGGGAATAACCAGGGCAGTTGTGGAGACTATTGCTGAGAATACTTCAGATGGTGTCATCGCCCCGCTTATATATACTTTTCTTGGTGGACCTGTTTTGGGATTTCTGTACAAGACCGTAAATACGATGGACTCCATGGTTGGCTATCACAACGACAGATACGAGAATTTCGGCTGTGCCGCTGCCAGGCTGGATGACTTTGTAAATTATATTCCTGCGAGGATTAGCGCAGTCCTAATGATTCTGGCAGCATACCTTGGTGGCAATGCCTATTCCGCAAAAAATGCATACAGGATTTTCAAGCGGGACAGATATAATCACAAGAGTCCAAATTCTGCTCAGACAGAAAGCGTATGTGCAGGTGCCCTGTCGGTGAGGATCGCGGGTGATGCAAGTTATTTTGGCAAGCTAGTGAAGAAGCCATATATTGGAGATCCGATTCGGGAGATTGAACTGGATGATATAAAGCGTGCCTGCGGACTTATGTATATCACGGAATATCTGTGTGCGTTTGTCATGCTGGGATTGTGGGCAGTGATATATTGTTGTGTGATCTGATGTGATTCCGGAGTTGTACGCGGTGTAGATGAGGTATTAAATTTTGATTCATGGTGGTGAGATTTACGACAAAAGAATAGAACTGGATTTATCGGTGAATCTGAATCCATATCCATGTCCGCAGCAGGTGAGGGATTCATTAATAGAGGCGATAGATGATGTGGATAAATACCCTGATATATACCAGACTGATTTCAGAGTTAAAGTAGCTGAAGCTTCGGGACTTATCACTGCAGACAATGTTATTGGAGGCAATGGTGCATCAGAACTCATATCCGCAATCGTCAGATACCTTAATCCGAAGAAGGTGCTTATTCCTATTCCAAGTTTCTACGGATATCGCCATGCACTTTTACCCTATAGTGATGTAGAAATAGAGGAATACAGTTTAAAGGAAGAGAACGACTTCTCTTTATCGGAGGATTTATGCAATCATATAAATGATGGGACTGACCTTGTAATTATTGCCAATCCCAATAATCCAACGGGCAGATGTATAGGGGTTGATGTTCTTGAGAAGATTGTGGAAAAATGTGCGGATACCGATACGGCGTTGATAGTGGATGAGTGCTTTTTATATTTATCAGACAGAGGTGAGAGCGCGATCAGGTATTTGCCTCAGTGTTCTGATCTATTTATCATAAACGCCTACACCAAACTCTTCTCAATTCCTGGGGTAAGAGTGGGATATGCCATAGCTCAAATGGAGAACATAAAGGAATTGAGGAGATTTCTTCCAGAGTGGAATATGTCGGTCTTCGCTCAGCGTATCGGTGTTACCTGTGCTGAGATATTGATGACAACAGATTTTCTTCAGGAATCCAGCGCATTTATTAAAACCGAGCGTCAAAAACTGATGGATAAGCTTTTGTCTTGTGGATATAAGGTATACCCTTCCGATACGAATTTCATTCTTATCTACAGTGAGGAAGACCTATACAAACGTTATCTTGAGCGCGGAATTCTGATCAGAGACTGTTCGAATTTCAGAGGACTAAGCAAAGGCTTTTACAGAATAGCAGTGAAAAGACTGCAGTAGTGCCAAACATGAAGTGGTGGGGGTAAAAGTGATAACACGGATTGTTCCGTGCTACGCACTCCCACTCCCTGTTATCATTACATTAGTTCTTCATCGTAGATCGCTCTCTCTCCGCCTACATATTTGGGCCTGTGACGTGCACAGATGATGGGAGCAGCTCCGATTTTCCTGAGGGATATTCTCATCGGTACAACGACGCTGTGCATGTGCATGCCGATCATGGTGCCACCGATGTCTATACCTGCATCAGCTTTTCCTTCAATGCTCTCCACCAGAACGGGATCATCGAATCTCTTGTAGCACACTGTACCCAGTGCACCTCCGGCGTGGTTGGGCTGAGGGATTGCATTAACCTGTTCGAAGCCATATTTCTCCATGGTCTGTCTCTCAACTACAAGAGCTCTGTTCAAGTGCTCGCAGCACTGCGCTGCAGCCAGAATCCCATTTTCCTTAAGGACGGGGATGATACCGTCGTAAACAGCATCGGCTACTTCCACATTCGTCGCTGTTCCAATCTGGTCTCCGAGTATCTCACTCGATGAACATCCGATTACGAAAATGGCGCCTTCCTTCAGTTTTGCGTCCTTTAAAATCTCAGTTACAGCCTGTCTGCTTTGTGCAGTTATCTCTGAAAAATCCATAATCTATTTCACTCCCCAAAATGATCGTATGCATTATATATCTGATGTCCCTAAAACAGTGACCTGATCACCAAAGATAATATCATTATATCAACAATTTGTCGTATTTGGAGATGAATAAAGGCAAATAATAGTTGTAATAATCACGGCCTATATGTATCTTTATATAGGATGATTTTTCATAGGCTTGGGAGGGAACAATAATGCCTTTAGAAACAGATTTTATATGCACACTTAAGGATTTGAAAAAAGCTAACAGAGCAAGAATGCTCGCTACGATTAAAAGTAACTGGCTTGTATCTCTTCTGATACTAATAGGGATTCCTGCTATAGTTAACGGGCAGTATGTCATTGCAGGAGAAAAGGGGGCAATCTTCTCATGGATTTCGGGCCAAATCTTGCTTTTCCTGGTATTGTTTATCACACTCGATATAGTTTCAAAGATGCAGTTTGATAAAAACAAGACCACAGGCAATCTGAATATCCATTTCACTTTTTATGAAGATGAATTTCAGATGCAAACCCCTCTGGTCAAGAATATGATCAGTTTCGACGCTCTCCACAGTATTGACGAAAGCAAGGATTTCTTTTTCCTTAAGCTGGCGCCCTCAAAAATGGTGACCGTACAAAAACAAAACTGTTCACCGGAGCTTATTTCTTTTCTGCAGCAAAAAGCTGTGGTTATTAACTCAAGAAGTAAGTGATTGCAGGGCCACTTAGGCAGTATGAGTATTTTGGAAAAGCCGAAGTCAATAAGCAATCATAGGAATCGTATCAGGTTTCTGTGATGTGGGGGCTTCGGTTCCATCCAGAATAGCGGGGATTCTGCGGGCCGTTTCACTTATGTGTTCTGCAAAGGGCTTATATGGCATACCACAGGTATCGAAGATTCCGATGTTGTAGTTCTCACCATCGAAGCGTCCAAGCACAAATTGATCGTAGCATTGGAAATAGTGCGCACCTACTCCGTAGGGATTGGCAGCGACACGTTCAAGGTAATAGCTGTAAGCTTTCCCGCGGTCTTCCTGAGATACCACACCTTCAAGTCCTGTAGCTGTGGGACCTGCATCCAGAGCTCCGAAATGGAATTCACCGATCATTACGGGGAGGTCTACTCCAAGCTCTGCGACATGGTCGATGGCATCAGTCGGATCGATGGCATAACAGTTAATTGAGAACACATCGAAGTTCTCCCAACCTGCAGCCAGATCAGGATCTGAAATCCACGCCCATCTCATCCCGAGGATCATGTGGTTTGGATCTACCTTGCGGCATTCTCTGCAAGGGATTTCAACATATGCTTTTATCATCAAAACAGAAAATCTTCTAAGGTCTTCTTTTGCTCTGTCTGAGAGCGAAGCAGCACCTTCTATATTGCTATAGAGAGCATCAAAACTTTCAAAGTCGCTGTTCCAAGCTGAATTAAATTCATCAGGATTATTATCATAAGTATCCCGCAGATATTCGACCAGCTTTTCTCTGGTGGCAGTTCGCTCAGTTCCTCTAAGAACCTCCTCAGCGATAATGAGGTTGTCAACAAATGCCCATGAGGGCTCGTTTCTAAGAAAATACCCTATCATGAAGGAATCTGTCTTTTTGCTTTCAAGAGACTTGGCACATTCCTTCGCGGATTCTTCATATTCAGGACTGAATACATCAGGGAAATCGCGGAATATGGTAGCCTTGGTCGAAGGAAATTCCGGCATCATATAAACATAAGGCATGAAACCCTTTGAAATCAGTGAGGGGTCACTCCAGTTAGCCAGGGTATTCATACCGATACGCTTGAGTTCAGATGTAATATATGACGCCCATTTTGTAATGTAGTCATCTCCCCATGCACGGTGGAAATTGAGCTGCAGGAAGGAGAAGAGCGTACCCGGTCTGCCATGAGTGGTATCCCTGAACATGGATACGAACTCACTATCATCACGATCCGGTAGATAATCCAGCCATTTTTCGATTCCATCAACGCGGCAGTCAGGAGTCATATTCACACAGTCCGGTCCCATGCTGAAGAAGGCATAGCCCTCAGGGTCAGCGAGGTACCATCTGTCTTTCATTTTATATTTTGTGAAATATCCGGTTCCCTCAGCCAGTTTTTTACTCTTAAAGCCGCAGTATTCAGTTAGGTCAGGATTGGTGGTATAAGAGGATAATGTGCCTTCAAGTCTGCTTTTAAGATCCTCAATAGAACGCACTTTACCGGACCAGTCTTTTGACTTGTTCTGGCCAAATTCATCCACGAGTTTAACATCCTCAAGATCAATATTTACAGGATATTCATCTGTCAGATATGCATCCACTACGGTGACATCTGTTTTTTCAAAGGAGGGAATTACTGACAGTTCAGCCCTTTCCACATCGCTCCATTTGATTCTGTGTCCATGACAGACAACCTTTAATTCACCCGGAAGAGAACCGGGATAGAGATCCTTAGCATCCGCCCAGTTTCTGTCTATGAGAACTGTTGTAAGCACCCTGGGAAGGATTCCGAAACGGATGAAAAATGCTACTTCATCAGAGCCTTTCTCAAAGAATCGATAGTGAAGGGCCACGCTATGATCGCAGTTGGCACGTAACTTTAGAACCATGTATCTTTTGTCGGTGTGGATTATATCGGGTAAAACGAGAATATCATTTTCGTATTTCATATTTACCTCCATGAATAAAGAAGCAGCTGACGGAATCATTACCTACAACGGTGTATATTTTTCTAAGCTTCTTATACTATATCCTTTTTTGCTATATAAAAGAAGTAGTCAAGAATATATAATAATCTGTATGAAGAAACCTAATTTTAAAGACGTAAAAAAGTTAATAAAAGCCATCTATGACACGGATGCTGTTTACAAGAGCATGTTTGCAGATAAGGATGCTCAGGAACAGCGTATTAAAGGTGCGTGCAATAAGGTGGCTGCTGTGAAAGCCAGGGAGAAGCTGTTTGAATTCTCAGTAGATGAACTAGGGAAAGCAAAGGCGGGTATAAGGATAGCTGCACTTCAGGAGGCAGGCTATACCAACCTGGGGAAAATAGCCACTGCTACGGACTATGAGATTCAGTCGGTTGAGGGAATCGGTGAGAAACAGACAGAGGCTATCAGAAATATAATTACTGAATTTGCAAACAGTCTGTCCTCCGGAGTCACCATCATTCTTGATAAGGATCAGCCTGAGCTTATTACGGAGCTTTACAGGTATATGAAATGTGAGGAACTGCGGAAGGATGTGAAGGATGCCGCAGCTAACCTCAATCTGTATGCAAGTAAAGTGGCTTCATCGGGCATGGCTTTGAATGGATTTCAGTGGCTTCTTTCAGGGCGTGAGAGAAAAGAACACACTGTAAATATGTCTGCGGAGATTTATGATTTCTGCAGCAGTCCCTTTTTCGGAAGGCTTCTTGATCAAATAGATGTCTATCATCGAGCAATAACCTCAAGCAGTACTGAGGCTGTGGATGCTTATAACAGGAGCAGTGCTGATTTCTATTCTTTACTGGAGAGGCTTGGCAATGTCAGCGGACACAAGCCCTTTGTATACGACAGTATCCCGCTGCAACTCGCGGAGGAAATCAATTCGTTGCAGCTGAAGCTTGATAACTTCCATGGGAATCTTCGTCTGTATCAGGAGTTTGGCGTTAAGTACATTCTTCATCAGAAAAAGGTGCTTCTGGGAGATGAGATGGGACTTGGAAAAACAATACAGGCAATCGCAGCCATGGCCCATATCTATGAGGAGGAAGGAAAAGGAGTCCATTTCCTTATCATTTGTCCTGCCAGCGTAATAGTGAACTGGTCCAGGGAACTTAAAAAGTTCAGCATAATAGATACATATATACTCCACGGAAGTACACTGGAAGATGCTTTTGAGAGGTGGCAGCAAAATGGAGGTGCTGCCGTAACCAACTATGAATCCATGGGCAAAATCGTGGACAGGATAGATAACCGGATGACTCTCAAGATGCTGGTGACAGATGAGGCGCATTACATCAAGAATCCTGATGCGAAGCGCACTATGTACATCAGGAGGCTGGATAATGAGTCAGAGCGCATACTCATGATGACTGGAACTCCTATAGAGAATCATGTGGATGAGATGTGTAATCTCATAGATTTTGTAAGACCTGATATGACTAAGCAGATCCGTGGTATGGCACACCTTAGTCATGTGCCGGAGTTTAAGGAGACGCTTGCACCGGTCTATCTGAGGAGAACCAGGCAGCAGGTTCTGAAGGAACTTCCTGAGATAGATGAGAAGCAGGAGTGGTGTGATATGTCAGCCCAGGATATGCAGGCTTACACCGACGCAGTGGTAGCGCGAAGTTTTCAGGATATGCGAAGAGTATCCTTCCTTCAGGACGATATAAATACTTCAGCAAAAGCACAGAGACTCAAGGAGCTGTGCGACGAGGCAAAAGAGGAAGGCAGGAAGGTAGTGATCTATTCCTTCTATAGAGATACAATATCCAAGGTCGCTGCTCTTTTGGGGGATAAGTGTATTGGTGTAATAAGTGGTGACACCAAAATAAATGTGAGGCAGGAACTGGTGGATGAATTCTCCAATTCCAAAGATGGAAGCATTCTGCTGTGTCAGATAATAGCAGGTGGAGTTGGACTGAATATACAGGCAGCCAGCATTGTCATCTTCTGCGAACCTCAGATCAAGCCGTCACTTACCAGTCAGGCTCTGTCAAGGGTTTACAGGATGGGTCAGGTCAGAAATGTACTTGTATATCATCTTCTTTGTCCTGATACCATTGATGAGCATATGATAAGAATCCTGGAGGAGAAACAGCTTGAGTTCGACAGCTATGCAGATGAGTCTGTTGTGGCAGGTGCCTTCGATAATATCATGGACAAGGAATGGATAAATCGGGCTATCGATGCTGAGAATCAGAAATATCTGCCAATGGTTCCTGTTGAACAGGAATCACCTTTGATATAATTAGGAAAATAATTTGGGGAGAAAAAGTATAATGAAGAAAAAAGTTTTGAAAAAGGGGGCCGCGATAATTCTGTGTGCGACCATGTTGGCCACAGCAGGCTGCGGCAAAAAGAATGAGACTGTTATTACACAGGAAAAGAAAACCATGAGTGAGGAAGACAAACAATATGTTTACAGTCTCAGTACCATGGATAATGCAGATGCCGGCGAGGCAAATATGGAATATTTCTGTCAGTCAGGGGATGAAGTCTACGTATTTATGACCAAATACGGCACGGCTGAAGAAAACTATTCTAACAGTTACTATGTTAAGAAAATAGGCCTGGATGGCACGGAGTCTGATGAAGTCAAACTAAACATCTCAACTGACAATGTATATTTTAGTGATTTTACCTGTGATGAAGATGGGAATTTCTACACCATAAAGAAAACATATGAAGACAGCTACATCGAAGAGGATGAAGAGAGTGTAGAGGGCGAAGAGGTAGAAGCGGACGCAGATACTACGGACGATGAAGCTGTTGCCGAGAATGATGCAGATGTAGCAGAAGAGTCCGGAGAAAATGAGGAATCTGAAGATGCTGAAGAAGAATCTGTAGATGCTGAGGAATCGACAGATTATGAGGAAACCTCCGGTGGGGGAGAAAGCAGTGAACTCGTGAAGTTTTCTCCAACCGGTGAGGAGCTGTGGTCTAAGCCTCTGGTTGAGGAGGATAAAGAAGGCAGTATCGAGGACATGATTTTTGCAAAGGATGTGGGAATCATGACTTCATCTCAGAAAGGCTTTGTTATCTACAATGCCGACACCGGTGAGGGGCATATGATCGATTATGGCAAAGCAGAGGGTGATAACGAGTATTACTATGAAAGATCACTTTTTGTTCTGAGAGATGGAAACCTATATCTCCAGGATAATGATGATGACTGGAATTACAGGATATCCAAATATAATAAGGCAGATGAGTCATTCACTCCTGTAGAAAAGTCGTATCCCGATGGACATTACGGCGGAACGGATTGTTATCCAGGAAAGAGCTTTGATCTGTTTTATGATAACGGAAGCAGTATCCTTGCGTATAATCTGGGTGATGATGAAGCAACCAAGATATGTGATCTCACCGCATCTGATCTGCTGATCGAGTACGTCAGATATATTTATGAGGCGGATGACGGATCATTGGTTGTCTATTCGAATATGTATGGCGATGATATGAACTTCTACAGACTGACTAAGGTGGATCCTAAGGATGTCAAGGATAAGGAGATCCTGGTTCTTGGTACAGTATTTATAAATGATGAAGTCAGAAAAGGTGTTGTTAAGTTCAATCAGTTGCATGATGATTGTCGCATCACTATTAAGGACTATTTTGGTAATGCACCTGATACGGATGATGGGCTTAAGAAAGTCAGTGAGGATTTCAACCTGGATGTCACAAGCGGAAACGCACCTGATATTCTGTTGTTAAATTCATATATCCCTTATGAGAGTTATATAGAAAAGGGACTTATTGAGCCCCTTGATTCCTATCTTGAGAATGATGCAGATATCAATGTTGATAATTATCTTCCCAATGTAATAAACGCCGGAAAGAGACATAACAAGCTCTATATGGTCATTCCGAGTTTCTCAGTGGACACTACAGTTGCTTCAGCCAAGGCGCTTGGCGGTGAAAAGCTTTCGCTGATGAATTACAGGGACATATGCAGCAGGAATAATGTTGAAGTGGCTAAAATGATGGGATACTACTCCAGGGATTATGTATCATCGTTATATTCAACCTGCGGAAGTAGTTTTGTTGATTATGAGAATGGAAAATGTGATTTTAAGAATCCCGCATTTATAAAGTTCCTCGAGTTTATAAATGAGCTGCCGACAACAGATGAAGACTATGACTGGAACAGCTATGAGACTATGTATCGCGAAAAGAAAGCACTTCTGAGATCGCAGTATATGTCATCCTTTGAGGATTTTCAGGTTGATAAGAAGGGATATTTTGGAGAGGATATAGTATTTAACGGGTATCCCACAGCAGATGGTGGAGAGTCATACATTGTTCCGCTGATTCAGTTCGGTATGAGCAGCACTTGTAGTAACAAGCGGGCAGCCTGGGATTTCCTCAGATCATTCTTGAAAGATGATTATCAGGATAAAGTATATGAGAGGCAGTGGGGATTCCCTGTAAGCAACAAGGCTTTTGACGCGTTGGTTAGCATGTCACAGGAGCCGCCCTATTATATAAATGAAAAAGGGGAAAAAGAACTCACTGAGAGCTATTATTCTATCGGTGATACGGAGATTAAAATAGAAGCACTTACAAAAGAAGAAGCAGAGTTTTTTGCGAACTTCTTAAAGTCAGTGGAAAAGGTTGAAATCGCTGATGACAAGGTGACTGAAATAATAGAAGAAGAGGCAGGAGCCTATTATGAAGGACAGAAAACTGCGGAAGAAGTTGCGGATATCATCCAGAGCAGAGTATCCATTTATCTGAGCGAAAGCAAGTGATGCAGGATGTGTAGAATTATTTTATCCACCATACATGAGATGATAAAGGAGTAAAAATGAGTGAAATAGTTACTGATTATAAATTGATGTTACAGCAGGCAGAAGGAATGCTTGAGACGGAAGCCTGGTACACCGCTGCCATGAGTAATCTGTCGGCTCTTTTGATGGATTCAATGGAGAAACTGAATTGGGCAGGATTTTATATCATGCGTGATGGTCAGCTTGTAGTCGGGCCCTTCCAGGGAAAGCCTGCATGTATCCATATCAAGGTTGGAAAAGGGGTTTGCGGCACAGCAGTTCAGGAGGATAAGCTCCAGCTGGTACCTGATGTG
>JAEEGL014422025.1_pt1 | contig 14179 bp, 19 predicted proteins | sample 9134231 | NCBI WGS metagenome assembly JAEEGL01 (sample SAMN16246548, study PRJNA631951) | gut metagenome | biome: gut microbiome; feature: rumen; material: fiber-attached | host: Bos | place: Iran: Karaj | collected 2018-10 | reverse complement strand
TTACTACCATTAAGCATATTATTGTAACCATTGGTAGCATAAGCTTTACGTGTCTGAGGAACACGATAAACATCCAAAGGTGCGCTAAGAGCAACCTGCAAAGCTAAGTAACCCTCGTCACTATTGTTTACCTCAAGTGCTTCATCCTTAAAGAAAAGTATAGCACCCTCATAGAAAAGAGTATACTCAAGGAATCTAGGGTCAATGCTGTCGGGCAGGTTCTTCCAATCAAACATACTCATAGCCAACTCTGATAATCTACTGAGATAATACTGTTCAGCGATAGCGTTGTCACTAGCTGAGTCCCAAAACTGATAATCTGTAGGTACTCCACCAATATGCTTATCCCAAACATTACTATGTTTATGATTTTTGCTCATAGTTTACTCCTTATAATGTCGTATTGATAATCTGTACACCGCCATTAACTGTGCGTGTATTCATTTTAAAGTTACCGATATTTTCATTGGTAATGTTAGCACTATTCCAAAAGAATATACCACCATCAAGTATTCTAGCAATAGCTTCTTTACTACTAGCAGGCATATCACCTGTCACTTGTGCACCCTCAGTCTGCAAGAAATTCCAATATGGTCTACCGTGGTCTAAAGGTTTAACTACTTCATTTATTGAATAACCATAAGTAGAGAAAAAGTTATCAATCCTAACCATTTCAACAGGGTCAACATGGCAATTAAAGAAGTAGAACCCTAAGAACTTTTTACCAACAGCAGTATTGCAGTTTTGGTCACCTACAACAATGTTCGGTTGATACTGAGCATCCTTAAACTGAAATTCTAGTTTATTTTTAGCTTCTTGCATAGATACAAGTCTTTCACTTATATTAGTGGCAACATTAATACCTGTTTTAAGCGTACCTAAAACTGCATTAGCTAAACCTGTGTCAGATGCATCGCTTACAGCATTTTCAGCAATTTTGTTTACACTCATCATACCGCTTATCAAATCACTAGCACTTCTACCAAAGGCAACCATGCCACGCTGATTAAGTATATCTGCATAAGCATTAAATTTAGTCTGACCACCCGATGCAACCCACGCTTGATAGGCATCTATTGCATAAGCACATTTAGGGAAGTTGTTTATGGTTAATCTAGCATCATAATTATGGCTAATACCATTATACACGTCGGGATAACAAACAATTTCACCACCACCTGCTTCACAACTTTCTGCAAAGAAATCTATACTTCCATTAGGCATAACCTCACTATCAAAATACTCCCACCTATATTCAGCATTATCACCGCCAAACGTTGTTGCATAAAGGAACGCATATGGATAAGTGTAAAGCTTCTTATTAATAGGGTTATAAGTATTACTATTAGAAGTGCCATGAACTTTTATGGTTTTTGAATTACTTCCACCACTCAAATCAATAGTGCAGTAGTCAGTAGGGAACATATAAAGGTCTGTAATATTTGCACTTCTTTCCTGTTCATCCCAACTCCCTAACATTTCAAAAATCATCTGTTTAATCAGAGCAGTGCTAGTATACTGAAAAGCGTGATACTTTGTACCACAAAAGATACCACTCTGAATCATTTGATTTTCATCGGGTTCTGCTGTCGAGCCGATTATTACTGAATAATTATCGAATCCACCACCGCCATCAGCATTAAGTAAATCCATTCTATAATGGTCTGAGCCTATTGGTTCGGGTTCAAGATGTTTTCTGAATGTATCATCAGATACGTGCATACGTTTTACAAAGCAGGGGTTAATCTTAGCTGTTCCACCAAAATACCACGTTTGCATAACATCAATCTCAAATGCAATCTTAGTAGTGTTTTCATTTACATATTCAACAGCGTTAACAAAAGCATAGTAATATCTACCATTGGGTCTATTCTGAAAACGTAAATATGTAACACCATTTATATCTTCACAGAAAGCTCTAACTTTTATGATACCATTATTAACTCTAGTGTACATTTGATTAGTAAATCTGTTAGTCACTAATGGTGTAAAATAAGCGTCACGTGCATCTTTATTTGCGAAGTATAATGTGTGCATATATCTGTTATCAAGGTTGACACCTTTCATTAGTTCAATTGTTCCACTTGGACTTACATAAGCCATGATATACCTCTCTATTAAAAATAAGGGGCATACCATACGGTACACCCCTATTAAGCTAAACTTAGGAAACTGTAAGTGTAACTGTTGAGCTAACAGAATCATCATATGTAGATGTAACTGTAATTGTAACAGTACCACTAACACCCTCGTCAACCTGCACAACGCCACCCTCGGTAATTGCAACACCATCTGTGTCAGATTCGTATACAACTGTCTGAGGAGCGAATCCGTCAGTAGTAACCTCAACTGTGAGTGCAAGGCTAGAACCTGCTTTTATTGTAGCTGTTGCAGGTGTAACCGTGATACCCGTAACTGTAGGAGTTGTAGGAACGTAAACAAGTGCGTTGCTGAAAGGTGATGTAGAGAATGTCTTCCACTGGTGGAAGAAGTAGTTCCAATACAGAAGCTCTGCGTTGTAGATTTCTGTAAACTCATTAAGGTTATCAAAAATCATGAAGAACTTCTCGTCAACTACTGCCATAGGGATTGTGTCAAGAGCTGTAATCTCTGCATCAGTAATCGGAACATAGTTCGGGTCATCAGCAAACAGTTCATCAAGACGCTCTCTGTCAAGAGAACCAAAGCTATCAATAAGCACTCTCTGACCCATAAACTCAGCCTTATCCATGTTGAACGCTGACGCAAGAACGTTAACGTCCATGATTGCATCGAATCTAGCGTTTATGAATATAACCTGCTCAGATTTCTTTGTGTGCTGAAATACGTGTGCAGGGTTGTACTTAGTTGACGGGAACTCAAGGATGTTTGAGTTCTCCTTAACTGTGGTAACAATATCCTTTGCATTAACAGCACTGATAGGAGCTGTTTCTACGGGATACATTCTACCCTTGAGGATTGTCTTAGCAAGGAGATACTTCATTGTAAGCCACTCGTCATAGTTTGCACCTGTGTAGAGTGAATTTACAATGTCACCAATAAGGTTAGTAACACCCTCTGCTGACAAGAAAGCCTGACGCAGTTTCTGCTGTTCAATGGTAACGGGGTAATACTTTCTATAGTTCATCACATGGAAAGCTGCACGTACGTCGGGTTTATACTTCTTAAACTGTGAAGTAGGAGAAGTGTGTGAACCCTCGAACTCGTAAGGCTTAGCGATGTTGGTGAAGATTTCTTCAACAGTTTCACCATAGTCAAGCATACCTTTCTTAAATCTTGTCCATGGATTCTCGTACATCTTTGTTGAAATGAGTACACGACCAATGCGGTTAATAAGCGCACTAAGGAACTCATTCTGTAATGCAGGATAGTCCATGATAATTGTACCGATTTCACGAAGCTGTGAAGTATCGGTCATAGGCGGAACGTAGTCTTTATATTCGTTGGACGCATTGTTACGGATAGCGTTAAGGATATTCATAACGTTAGTGTCCATTGTAACTCTTTGCGGTCTAGTAGGCATAACCTATCTCCTTTCTTATGATTGTGCAGGTGTGAATAAATCATCAAACCGCACTTTCTTAGCTTCTTCTTCTAAATCAATTTCATCTGTGGTTTCGTGAGCTTTATTGGCAGGGTTAGTGTCTTTGTTATTGTTATCTGTATGGGAATCTTCCGCTGAGAAGAACCTATCTGTGTAGCGTTTTCTCCAAGCCTTGTCAAGTTCATCTTTGTCCTTTTCAAGTGCTTCATATTTCTTTTTCCATTCGCTATCATCAGTAGCTCCACCAACGTCAGAAATGGTATCATTAAAATCTTCCAAGAATTTCAATGTTTCATCATCATTCTTGTCACCTATAAAATTCTTGACGCTCTGTTTGAGTTCATCAATTGTAAGTTTTGCCATTTTTGCCTATGTCCTTTCTTTATTATAATAGTACCACTTTTGAACAATTAAATCAAGCTGTAGTCCAATCGTCTGCGAACATATCTTCCTGCGTTGCGAGATATGGTGCATCTGTGGTACGGGTAATGTGGTTTGTGATTGTCTGTTTGCCATTGGCATCTGTGACTAAGTTAACATACTGATTAGTCCAAGCTGTACGCTTCATGGGTATACCATTTTTAATGCTTGCGATAGCGTTCTGATAATCCATAGTTTTCTCCTTTCTAATCGTAAAATATGAGCAATAATATAAGTGATATTAAACCAAACATTATTAAAAATAGTGTCATGCTTATATCCTCAATGATGGGTACATCCATATAGGCATACGGTGTGGGGGTTTATATGGTTCATATATAGGCTGTGGGGGTACGGGTGGATATGGTGTAGGTTCGGGTGTTTCACCCGTAGCATGTGCTGTTATGTCAACTATACTTGATGGCATAGTGAAAAATGTGTTCTCACTTGTTTCTACATCTATAACAGCTCCACCATAGTCACTAGTCCACATCTCAAAGAAGTCACCTGCACCCACATTAGCATGGATAAATACGTCTGTACCTGCTTCTGCAAAATATATACGGTTTGTATCGTTCAAATGTAGAGTAGCATATGGGTCACAATTTCCTTGAGCATGAAGTCTGATAGCGTAACCACTAGCTGTACCTGCAAATCTGTCGTAAAAATCATGAGCATATGTATATCTTGATTGATTAGGAGTACCACCCTCATATTGATTACAGTAAATCTTTACAGCTTTGTCAACACTAGTAACATTAGAAAGTGTATCTCTGACACCTGCCCATTTACCCTCTGTAAACTCCCAAGTTATGTAATCTAGCTGAGCTTGAATATCATCAATGGGGATACCTTTATCTATGGTTCGTTCCCAAAGTCGTGTACGTCTTGTTGTATCCGTCCACTGAGAAAGACCATATCCCCATCCGTAACCATTAACCCACCATGATGTATATTTAGGTGGGGATGCATTGTCATATAGGAAGTAATTCAAATCCCATTCACCGCTATTGATTTTCTGTGTAGCTTCATCATCAGATATACCCGTTTTATTATTCCAACTATTTTCACAATTGTTGGAATAAAAACCACTCTCAGCTTGCATATTTCCACAAGCTCCTGCTGACGCATATTCATTTCCACCAAAAAGGTTTAAAAAGAAGTTCCATATATCTTGGTCTGATATTCTACCCATAGCGATATTACCCGTTAGTGATAAGCCTATTAACGATAGTTTGAATAGTCTTATAATCATACCCTGCTTCGGTTAGCCTATCCTTACGCACTTTTCCGTTTCCCCATTGTCCATCTATAACTTCTCTAGCTATTTTCTCATAGTCTTTATCTGAGGGGATTTCTTTATAATCTTTTAGGAACAAAGCACGTTCTTCATTCCTACGCTTAACAAGACCGCCAAGAGTTTTACCACCTGCTTTATTATATTTGAGCATAGTATCTGCTATCTGTTTAAGTGAACGATTATAAATAAGTTTGTCAAGGTTAGCTTCGCCACAATTATACGTGAAACTAACCAAAGCATCGAACATATTTTGTGTTAGGTTTAGATTCTTTTTATTTACGATGTTTTCAAACTTTTTAATGTCTTTCTGTAAAAGTTTGATTGCATCAACATGAGTTATAACCATGCCTTGAGTTACGTCTTTTCCGTAATGACCATAGCCGATAGTCCAATATGTTTCTGTTGGTACGGGTTTATAGGCTTTAAGCCTGCACCCCTCGTACTTCATAATTATATTAAGACCTGCGTTACTAATTTTCATCTTTGTCTCCCATAGTTATACCATCATCACGATGATATTTGTGCATATTTTCACATTTAGCTTTCCAATAATAAAATCCTACTGCTGTAGTAGTTAATGTGAACATACCTGTCATAGTAATATCCAATGGTGATGATACCCCCATAAAGGCAAGTACCACCACCACGGGTATCAATATCCCTAGGGAGGATGCTAGGGTTATTAGTATCAATTTAGAGGTTTCAATCTTTTTCCGCTTTTCCCTCAAGTTTTGTGATACGTTTTTCATGACCATCGCTCCTTTGCTCTAATAAGGCTATCCGCTCTGACTTGATTGGACAATTATCAAATTTTTTCTCCAACTGTTCTAGGCGGTAATTGGTTAAGCGTGCTGTGGAAACCGCACCCATACATGAACCAAAAGCAGTACCGATAAATCCAATTATTGCTACTAATATTTCAGAAGACATAGGCTTATTCCCCCTTTAACTAATCATAACATGGGGTATTGTAATTGTCAAGAATTTGTGATACAATAGAATAACAAATATACCTATGTCAGAAAGAGGAATTATGGCAGAATATTATGATGGAACGAAACTACTGTCTATGGTTGACGTTAATGGGAATAAACCCGAGATATATATTACAACCACAAACCGTAGCGCAGGTAAAACTACATATTTTGGCAGGCTTGCAGTTAGAAGATTTCTCAAGAATAAAGAGAAGTTCATATTACTGTATAGGTTCAATTATGAGCTGACAGATTGTGCAAATAAATTCTTTAGAGATTTGCAAGGTTTGTTCTTTTCTAATTATGAAATGACAGAACAAAGACGTGCTAACGGTATATTTGTAGAATTGTTCCTTAATGAAGATAGTTGTGGCTATGCTATAGCTCTTAACTATGCAGACCAATTGAAGAAGTTTTCACATCTCCTTAGTGATGCTAGTATGATTATATTTGATGAATTTCAGAGCGAAACTAATCACTACTGTCCTAACGAGATTAGTAAGTTCTTATCAATACATACATCACTTGCAAGAGGTAATGGTGAGCAGGTTAAATATCTGCCCGTATATATGATTAGTAATGCTGTTACCCTTATCAACCCTTACTATTTAGCTATGGGGATTAGTGATAGGTTACAGTCAGAAACTAAGTATTTAAAAGGTGATGGTTATGTACTTGAGCAAGGATATTATGAAGAAGTCGCACAAGAACAGCTTAGTTCAGCATTTAATAGAGCATTTAAGGATGAAAAATATGTTGCGTATGCTTCTCAGAATATATACCTTAATGATAATGCTTGTCTTATTGAGCGTCCTTGTGGTCGTAGCAATTATTTATGCACTATTAAAGCTGATGATAAATTCTATAGTTTGAAGCGTTTTGATGATGCAGGTGTTTACTACATTGATAACAGCTATGATGAAACTTGCCCTCGAAAGATTGTCATAAATGCTAATGAGCAGGATGAGGGTTATGTGTATGTTGGTATTGGCAGTATTTATATCGCAACTGTCAAGAAAGTTTTTGAGCAGGGAAAGCTCAGATTTAAGAACCAACAGTGTAAGGCTGTGGCGTTTGAAATGATGAGGTATAATTTATATGAGTAATACTTCTTTATTATTTATCTTGTTGGTATTAACTTTTATATTGATAGTCGCATATATGCTCTAAATGGGTATTCTCAATTGCGTCTTACATTGACCGCTACGGGACAACACGGTTGTAAGATTACCGCCCGTAGGGTTGTCGGGGTTGTTATCCGCTTTGTAAGCGTTCTTGATTCTGAATACTAAACCCCTACCACATAACGGTAGGGGTTTTCTTATGGGTGTATGAAGTTAGAATCCAATTTCTCTTAGTGTAAAATTTGTTTCTTCTAGGATTACACCACCCTTGATTACACGTGGTAATAATTTCTCGGGAATGGTTAACCCTATCTTAAAATCATCTAGTGTTCGTTTTTGTTTTAGGAATTGCTGTGTGTTTGGTTTGTACTGTGATAATTCCTCTTGGGAAATTCCCTGCATAGACTTGAGGAAAAGCTGTTTACAATTTTCGGGCATCCCTGCACATTTAATATTGTAATAAGGTGTATCAAGTGGTTTCAAATCCTCATGGGTTACGTGTTCCACGTATGTCTTTTGACGTATGAACTTCGCCACGTCCCAACATGATTCAAGTTTCCACGCACAGAAATCGTTATCGTCAACACGAATACCCTTGATTTCTGAGGGGGATAAATCGCAATGTATTGAATCGGTATCGGCATATTTAAAACCTCTTTTATCTGCTCCATGATAGTTTGCTTGAGCTGCTCGTATTGTAAAGTTTCGGCTGTATGAGGTTATCGCTGACCCACCTGCTATGTATACGGGGTCTTTGTCTTCTGCCAATTGCACGTGATAGTGTAAAATATCATCGGGGGCAAGTTCACAATACTTGAAACTAGAAATGGGGGATGTTGCAAGCTTTCCATAGAGATTGTTGAGGAAAAGTTTTGCAATCTGTCGTAATGCTCCCTTGCTAGTCATTTTGATTTCTTTGTACTTCTGTATGTATTCATCGTACATACCTTTCATACAAAAGAACCAACAACCATCTAATATTTCTAGGTCAAATATATCATAGTGTTCTTGAAATAGTTCCCAATCTGTACACGTCATAGTTAGCTCAACTATCGTGTCATGTATAACACCATCGGGTGTGCGATATTTGGAATAGTATTTCCCTGTTTTTCTGTCACGAATATCTGACGTTTCTAGCATTTCTGTTGATTTGTATAGGTGGTTGTGTTTTATCTGTATGAATGGTAGCTTTCCCTCTTTGAGCTTGAACCTGCATCTAAACCGAACAAAGTAGTATCTGTTAAACTTGAATACCTTTTCGGGTATCTCACCCTTGAAAAAGCAAGGCTTTCCATAGGGGTATTTGTTACCACTCTGACTTGACATCATCGAGGGGTACAAACTGTTAACGTCTGCTGTTGTTCCATTCGTGTAGATTCGATTCTCTGCACCCTTAACTAGATAACACCATCCACCTCGATATGATTTACGGATATACTCGTCTGCATTTGTTGCACCATAGTCTTCGGGGATGGAGATTAAGTCTAGTCTTGGAAATAGGGTTTCAAATTCATATTTACCTTTGATACGTTTGTACTCTTTCAGACAACAAGTTCCGATGGTAAGGTCTTTGTGTCCTTGCTCAAACATAACCATCATAGCTTCTTTGACAACTAGTACGTCATTTGCTATATATTCACGCTCGCTAGGGGTAATCTCACAACCTGCATATCTTTCACCCTCGTATTCCATTTCTAGTTTTTGATGTAGGGTCTTGAATGATTTGCCTATTACCTTTACTGAGAATGGAAGTAGTTTAAGTGAATCCTTGAGCGTGTATTTGTGCTGACGGTAGCAAAATGTTATGGTGTACCATTGACCCATATCTGATATACAATAGACTAGTTCGTTGTTGTTAAGGTCACGTGAGTTTCCCATTTCAACGTTGTTGGGGTCTATCTGTATAAGGTTCTGTTTAAAACCTAAGTCATGGATAAGAAAGTATAACCAAAACTGTCCGTCAAATTTTAGGTTGTGATAATACAATATTGCATCTTCATCTTGTGTGTCAAGATAGTGTAAAGTTTCTGATAGTGAATGGTGTATCAAAACTGAGCCTATGTCGTTTGGTGCTTCTATGTCTACTAGTGCGCTTGCCCATGCTTCTGTTGATGTTTGACCCTCATACACTACAGTTTCTAAGTCTGCTATGTATGTCCTCATGAATTACCCCTTATAGAAAAGATTCGACAACCGCTTGAATTGTGGATGCTATGTCCTCAGAAGCATTTACCATTTCTTCGTAATAACGATAAGCAAGTATGGAGTGAATTTCTTCAAGGTGTATTGACTGTTCCAACTGAGCCATTAGTCCTTGCTTAACATCGTAGGGTAATTGCCTTGCATCACTTAACCAAAACATCGCTCTATCTATGGATGAAAAACGTTGATATACGTGTTCATCCCATGAGTATTCATCTAGGATTTGTTGATATACCTGCATGAGTTCTGCTTCAAGTTGGTCGAAGTAGTTCTCACTATCATCATAGTCGAGGATTTCACCCGTTTCTGCATCTATGGTGTAATCGTCAACTTGTATTGTCTGTGGTTGTGATGGTGGTGTCTGTTCCTGCTTTCGTTGTTCCTTGCGCTTCTGTTTCTTCTCTTTGCGTCTTTGTCGTGCTTCTCTTCGATTCTTTTTCTTGTTACTGTTGTAAGTGGTTGATGGTTTGGGGATTATTACTTTCTGTTGTTCTGAAAAGGCTTTGCGTATGCTGTCACGAATTAGCTTTGTTTCTGCTTTTGATTGTTTAGCTGTTTTCGTGATTGTTGGTATTATGGATTGTTGGTTTTTGCGCTGTGCAAATGTAAGATACTTAGCACTTGGACGGTGCTTACGCTTTCTGCGCTTTGCCATAATACAATTTCTCCCCTCTTATGTTTCACTTAAAACTAAGATAATGTTTCACGTGAAACATTGACTTGATACAATTGATAGGTCAAAAATAGCCACCACCTATCGTATAGTAAGTGGTGGCTATCATGCCTATGTCTTTGTATTTTGTTTTAACTCAGTGTAACTGTTAATAGTTTCTGTTAGATAAGTGAGCAAGTAAGAATCTCTTTGTCCTTGTAATTCTTGCTAGGCAGGAGATTCAACTGTATGCTCCAAGGTTCTGTCTCATTTTTCATCTCTTCATAGATAGCCATGAAGCTGTTCATGAACGACTGTGAACCCGTAACGTATTTATCACCGTTACCATCAACTATAAGATAGTTCTTATAGTCAACATCGTCGGACTTCTCGTTGTGAATATCAAGGATTACATATCCTTTGATATTCTCAATAACAGCCTTTGCATCATTAACCTTTGCGTCCTTAGCAAGGTAGAGCATAGAAACTGCGTTCTGAGTATCCTTAAACATGATACGCTCTCTTGCTGTGAGTTCCATTGATGTTTCTGAGATTGTTGCTGAGTAGTTTGCACTTTCTGTTGCTTTCTTTGCCATTGTTTAGTACCTCTCTTTCTTATTCTGCTGTTGCTTCTGTTTCTAAGGGTTTGCGTGTTTCGGGATCAAGTTCGATAGCATTAGTCATGAACACTTCCTGCTTCACACCGTAAAGCTTGTTAACCTGCTTAAACTCAACTACAGATACTACAGCCACATCGTCACGGTCAGCATAGAGCTTGTCTACAGCCTTACGCACTTTGGCTTTCTCATCAGCTTCAAACTTCTTGTCGATAACGACAGTAGTTGTGCTGATTGCATCTGTTGCAAGGTCAACTACCTTTATTGTTGCTTCTGTTCCTACTACTGCTCTTGTTACTAATCCTCTCATGTTTCTTTCTCCTTTTCTTTGTGTGATTGGTTTGTGTTGCTACTCGATGCTTTTGTTCCGACTGGGATAATATTTGCTGTGAGCATCGATATGGTGTAAGGGAGTCGAACCCTTATGAACGGTAGAAGTGATTCAGCACCGACCACCATGCCTTGACGTTTCAAATTCTTATGATTGGGGTTATATAAGTACCTACCGTGTTGGGGGAGTAGGTAATGGTTGGAGTGGGGTTTGCACCCACATACTTCGTACTAGAGTTTTCCTAGTGTTTTACTGATTAAACTATCCAACCATAGAGGGGTGAGGGTGGTGGTCGAGTACCACCCTCTGTGTTAATATGGATAACACGTTGTAGAAGCTATTCCTTAACTTCTTTTATATTGTATCATTTGTGTAAACTTTTGTCAAGCTTTAATTGTGCTTCTTTTACCGATACTGTATATTGTATCTCGGCTTTTACGTCACCCAACATATAGGATTGTGCTAGTTTCTTATCCTCGTAACATATCGCATCTATGAGGTTGACCATAAGACGTAGGATTTCAAGGTCGCTGTTTATATGCTGAATGTCTTTTGTTGTCAGCTTTGGTGCGGGCATTATGCATCAGCTCCTTTCCATATGTTGATTGACTTGGAACGAATTTTTTCGTGTAATTCCTGCCAATCAAGAGGTTTGGAGGTCATAATGTCATTGTAATCAGCTACTTGAATCAGACATACTTCATCGTTGGAGTTGAGTAGGGATACGATTGAACATATGTTGGTGGTAATGTCCTGCTCACGCCATACGAGTTGTTTGTCGAGGTAGGGTCTGCCATCGTCCATGAAACGATATGCGAGAATGTAGATGTTGTCGTTGGTTATACCTTTACTCATTATCCATTTCCTCCATATGCTTTACTACTTTTTCAACTATCTCTATTGCAAAATTCAGTTTATCAGTATCGCATTTAGAAGCGTACTCTTTTATCTGCTCAGTCCTTGTGAAAAATGTAGCTACCACTATTTCGGGTTGTGCGTGCATAAGCTCATTTAAAATAAAGTTGAAATCTGTCATTACTTCAAGGTTTGTACCTACAATTTTAATAGAGCCTTTGTCAAATTTAATCATTTTAACACCCCCATATCTACTAATGTTTTGATTGCTGATATACCGTAGTCGATAGCGTTTGCCTGCTCCATTGTGAGTTCATTGTCGTGTGAAATCTCGCTGAGGTGTGCAATGTTAAATTCGGGTTCTGTGACTTCCTCTTCTTCGTAAACCTCGAAACAAAGTGCTTCGGGATTACGCTTAACATAAAAAGGGTATGTCTGATTAGTGGTAAGGAAATTTGCTAAATCGTTTGGATTGTTAAACTTAGTTACGAATGTTTTAATCTTCATGTTTCTGTTTCTCCTTTTCTTTATGCTGTTGTTAAGGTGCGTACCCTGCTTTGGGCAAGGGTGAATGGGAAGATTTTAAAATCGGCGTATATAAAATCGGGGTCTGAAAGCTTCCGTTTGCTTTGACACTGTTAGCGATTTTTCTGTGTCGATTTTTGTTCCTCTCGATGTTTATATTGTAGCAAAAAGTGTTTCAAAAGTCAACACAATTTTCTGTGATAAGAATTTTTCCTGCGAATGGTTATGCATGAGCTGTCAGACTTTTCAGAATTTTCAGACAATTGCTTTCATGCTTCAACGTGTTAAAGTGTTCATGCGTGACTTGATTTTATGTTATAGATATAGTTTTTACGATTTATTGATATGAGATTTTATGTTTTATTGATATAGTCTTAAATGCTCATATTTGACCGTTTTAACGTGCTATGTGTTGATATGGTAGTATATACCATTGGAACATTTTAATCGTTATATTTGACGATTTTATGATGTTATCAATGTTCATACCTGCTAATATATGTGTACAAAAATACGGACTATAAAACGACTTTTTATCGTTCTATAGTCCGTATGTTAACACGCATATTATTAGCGATGTATTATTGATATTGTACTAAATAAGGATAAAAACAACCACTCATATACTCTAACTTATATTTGTGATCTTTATATTCAAATCTTGAAAAACAACGCTCCCAACTATTATTATCGTTAATGCAATATTTGTATTTTTTATCAAATTGCAAGTTGTATTTCCTGCCGATAGCATTTAAAATTCTTAAATCTTTAATTATTCTCATATCTTATCTCCCTTTAATTAACGATGTTTTTTATAATATTCTTTAATATAGTATTGGACTGATGGGTTATCATAAACAGTTTTTATATCTAATTTACTATATGGATATATAACCAAAAATAAACGGTATAAATGATTGATAAACATCTCAAATGATGTATAATCATCACGTTGCGACATAGTTTTTAACATTGTTACGTGTTCATACCATTCATTGTTTGCATCAAGATAGTGTGTTTCGTGTCCGTATGAAACCCAATACCCGCTATTGATTGTTTTACAATTGATTAAAGCATAACACGTTTTTTCTACTACACTAATGAAATAATTAAGAATAGAGTTATCATCAACGGTCTGTTTACCGTTTGATGGTATTAAATGACGTATTGTTATATCGTCAATAATTTTACTATTTTTGCGCTTACTATGATATAGATAAATGAAAGCTATATTATTCTCATAAACTGTTTTATTCATATTATCACTCCTTTATAATTTACAAGCATATGTATTAGCATGTGTCTTTTTAATTAACCATATTTCGCCCGTTTCCGTGTCGGTAAAGCTTGCAATTGTGCTAAAAAAGTGTGAACTAGCACCAGTGACACGTATATCATTATTGTATTGTAATGATTTGAAAGTCCTACCTACTTGAATAGCATGTAAACCGTTGTTTGTAGAATAATCATCTTTAATGTTATTCCAAGCGCAAACTTTAGCCTGTGATGGATTATTATATGCACTATAGATTGTACGAAATACGTTATAGTATTCGAAATCATAACGCATATATTGTGCATTTTTGCTAGTTTCCTTGAATACGTGTGTTATTCTCATAACTGCCCTCTTTTCTA
>JAEEGL014136829.1_pt1 | contig 14179 bp, 7 predicted proteins | sample 9134231 | NCBI WGS metagenome assembly JAEEGL01 (sample SAMN16246548, study PRJNA631951) | gut metagenome | biome: gut microbiome; feature: rumen; material: fiber-attached | host: Bos | place: Iran: Karaj | collected 2018-10 | reverse complement strand
GATCTAGCAGCTTCAGATGATTTATAAACACCATTTAATAGATAAACAGTAGTCTTATTATTATCTCTTGGATCTCTATACACAAACAAATCCTTTGGATTGCTTAAGTCAGCAATTTCATCTAAACCTAAGTTAGAATAAATATAAGGAGTTTGATTTACAGTAAATCCATCAGTTGAATAAATAACTTTACCCTTATGATCATATGTATAACCAATAGCATTAACATCAAGTGAAGTAATACCTACAAACACAAGTAGGGCTAACACAAAAGCACAAATTTTGAATAATCTTTTCTTTTGCATATTTACCTCCTACTTCATACCTGATGATGCCATTGTTTCCATAACTTGTGATTGTGAAATAATGAAAACCACAATTGGAACCAAGATCATAATCAAACTTACAGCAGCAAGTGTACCTGTACGAGCAGCACCAGCTGTAGCGATTTGGCTTAAAGCATAGCTTACCATCTTTAAGTCTTCACTATAGATATATTGTTCACCACTTGTACCCCATAAGCTTTGGAACAATAAGATTAATAATGTTACCCAAGCAGGTTTAACAAGAGGCATAACGATAGTTACATAAATTCTAAATTCACCAGCACCATCGACCTTAGCTGCTTCAATTAAACTCATTGGAATTTGTTCCATAAATTGTTTCATTAAGAATAAACCTAATGAGTAAGTAAATGCAGGTAAGATAATAGAAAGTTGTGTATTAATCATACCTAAGTAGTTGAAGATAATGTAGTGAGGAATAGCAGTAACTGAAGATGGGAACATCATTGAAAGTACTACCATACCAAATAGAATCTTACCACCAGGTACATGATACTTAGCTAGAGGGTATGCACACATAGATGCAATAATGATATGACCAAATGTACCTAAGATAGTTACTAAAATTGTGTTAAAGAAATATCTTGAGAATGGCACAAGTGATGAACCAAGTGCATTAACTAAGTCTGCAAAGTTATCTAGTGTAGGGTTTTTAACAAAGAATCTAGGTGGATATAGGAAAATTTCATCTAGAGGTTTGAAGGCGTTACATACAGTTAATACTAAAGGTAAAATACTTGTAATACCAGCAAGACACAATAATACGAATAAAGCAATATCTCCACCAAGAGATCTATTGATTCTTTTCTTTTTCTTTGATTTTCTTAAAACTTTAAAGTCACTAATTTCTGAGAAAGGACGAGAATCAATTCTTTTTGCTTTTATAGCATTTAAGTCACGTTCTTTTGCCATAATTAGTCACCTATCTTTCTGATGATTCTTTGAATCAACTTATTAAGTCCAATCGAAGCTAAGAATAATAGTGTCGCAATTGCTGAAGCATAACCCATTTCATAACGTAATGAACCATAGTCGGTTAAGTGGTTTACAATTGTATGACCAGCATAAGCAACAGATGGGAATCCACAAAGTGAAGTTGTAATTGAACCAACACCTAGTGCATTCGCAATTTGAATAACTGCTGAGAACATTAATTGTGGCTTTAATGATGGAAGTGTAATGAACCATAATTCTTGCCATCTATTCTTAATACCATCAACAGCACCAGCTTCATATAATGTTTTATCAACACCCTTTAAACCGGCAATCAAACTTAAGAAGTTAACACCTAAGCTCATCCATAATTGTACAATAATTACAATTGGTAAAATGTATTTCGCATTAGTAAGCCAAGTAATCGGTGTATTTAAGAAGCCCCATTTAATCAAGAAGGCATTCGCATAACCATAGATATCACTTGAGAAAATTAATGCCCATACAGTAATCGCATTTCCTGAAAGTGAAGGAGCATAGAATACAAGTGTCATAATGATTCTTAACTTATCAGGAAGTTCGTTAATCAACCATGCGAACACGAATGAAAGTAAATATCCAAATGGTCCGCAGATAACCGCAATTACTAATGTATTTTTAATAGCAGTAATAAATATTTCATCATCTAAGAACAATGTTAAATAGTTGTTGAAACCTACAAATTTAGGAAATTGCAACATATTAAATGATGTGAAAGATAAATATAAACTGATTAATACTGGAAGAATTGTAAATAGAGTAAATCCAACCATATAAGGAAGCATCATTAAATATAATGTTCTATTTAAATAAAGCTTTCTTCTAAGTGGTTTTTTACGACTCCAATGATCAATCTTAATACCAGTTTCAGTTTTCCATTTCTTAAATTTACGAATCTTAGCAGCAAACCAATTTTCCTTGACAGCCATCTCAGCAGAACCATCAGCATTTACTTGAACTTCAGGAACTTCATTAGAAGTTTCAACTTCTGAAGTTTGTTCTTCATTAGAAGTTTCAACTTCTGAAGTTTGTTCTTCGTCAGCTTGTTCTTCAACAACTTCTTCTTCATCTACTTGTTCTTCTTCGACTTCTTCAATTTCAGCTACTACTTCTTTGTTTTTAATTTCATCAGCCATTGAATTTGCTTACTCCTTTCCGTTTAATTCTTCGTATTCGATTGATGTACCTAAACCGAATTCGTTTCTCTTTCTATTAATTTCACTATTAATTGTTCTAATATAGTCAATTAAAGTTTGACGTGGATTAGCCTTATTATTTACAGCATGACGGAATGCATTTTCAAGGTTACGTCCTGTATAGTATCCACCTGGAACTTCAGGAACACCAATTGTGCTATCCCATTGTGCAACTAAGATATCTAATTCTTCTCTAGTCCATGCAAGACGTTGGAATGCTGCAACATTTGCAGTATTTAAACGAGCTGCAGAACCTAAGATAGATTCGATTTCTCTAGCGTATCCAACTTGAGTGTCAGCACTTACGAACCACTTCATAAATTGCCATGATGCTTTGTAATTATCAGCTTGTTCCATCATAACAACAGCAGTACCACTAGCAGCACCCATGTGGTCTACATATCTATTACCTAAATCATCAAACTTTTCAACACCAGGAAGTAATGCGAATCCCCATTTACCTCTGATTTCTGGTGCAGATACAGCTAAAGTATTATACATATCATAACCAGCAATACCAATAGGTGTTTCACCACTTCTGAAACGGTTAATGAATGATGCAGATAGTGGGAATGAATAATCTGAATAGAAGCTACACCAGAATTCAAATGCTTGAAGAGCTGCTTCACTATCGAAATTAGATTCAACATATTGTTTTTTAACACCATTCTTATCTGTATAATCGATAGTACGATAGAATGCAGATGTAGGATCATCAGTTGTTTGATATAAGTATGACGCAAAGATTTGGTTAACAACACTTGTAGCACCAGCTTGGTTAAGTGGTAGATAGAATTGGAAGTTCATGATTTGAAGCTCAGGTATTAATAATAATACTTGATCCCAAGTTTCAGGAACAGTCCAACCATATTCCTTAAACATATCTGTTCTATAGAACATTACAAGGAAGCTTTGAGTGTTAGGAAGTGCATATAAACCAGTATGTCCACCATTATCAGTATATGAATATGGAGTTAATGCACTAGCTTGGAACCAAGACTTAACTGTTTCTAATTCACCAGCAAGTTCAGGATATTCATCATCAAGTAATGTCAAATCATGAATAGCACCACGAAGTGCATAATTTACAGGAAGACCATTATCTACATTGATTGCTACATCTGGACCACGTTTTGCAAGAGTTGCAGTCAACAATACACCAGATGATACAACCTTTAATTTAATATTAATTCCATATAATGGACTTGATGTATCATGATTTTGAATAGCTTCATTTTGTGCTTCATAGATCATTGAACTGATTGCGTTAGCTTGTTCACGACCAGTTGATGCAGATGTTAATAACCATACTTCAACATCTTCCCAACCTTCGTTACCAGCAGTTAAACCAACAGATTCATAATCAAATACGAACGAACCAAAGAAACCACGAATGCTGAACCATGAACCTACAAAAATATTAGGATTAGCACGGCCAATCTTATAATCATCACTATGTACCATTAAATAATCGATTGTTAGTGCTTGTTCACTAACATTTAAAATCCAAGTACCTAATGATGAAATATTTGTACTAAAGTCTGATAAAGACTTTTGAATCTTACGATAATTCTTAATGAATTGATTTAATTGAACCATGATAGTTTCTAGTGCAGTAGTTTCACTACTCTTTTCACCAGAAATCTCTTGAATGTTTTTACTAACACTTTGTAAAATACCAATGCAACGTTCAAATTCTGCAGTTGCTCTAGTAATGAAAGCTTTACCTTCAGTCTTCGCAAAATAGTCAATGAATGGGTCAGGTGAAATACCAGTACGTTTGATAATTTCACGATATAGGCCATTTAATGTATCGATAACATCACGAACACGACTAATTTCAGATGCATAATCACCAAGTGTACATTCAAGTGTAATTTCATGTTCACCCTTTGTTAAATAGAAATAATAAGGTTTATCTTCACTAGCACCTAATGTAACGATAGAATAATTACTACCATACACAAACTTACAATTTTGTGCTTCAGCGAAAGGAACTTCCTCATCAATATATAATTTTCTTGTAGAGAACAAACCTCTACTAACATTTTGTTTACTTCTTAAAGAGATTTGATATAAACCATCTTCTTCAACATTAACCTTCCATGTAATCCAACTACCTGGGTCAGTCCATTTAGAACCACCAATAGTATTTAAGATTAATTTAACAGGAGAAGCCTTAGCTCCATCAGCTGTTGTTGTATATGCAGATGTTTTATCATTAACAGCATAAATTGTAGATGAAGAACGTGAATACGCATTTTCACCTTCAATCTTATAAAACTTAGAACCAGTGATTTTACTAGCACCAGCTGCTTCTTTTTCACTTATATATTCATCATAAGTTTTATATGATTCTTTTGATGCAAAGAATACATCAATAATACCCATATTTTCTTTAATAGCACTAAATGTTAAAGTATGATCTCCACTTGATAGATATACAACATATGGTTCTGTAACATAACCAATTGAATCTCTTACATAAGCATAACGAGAAGCTAATTTTTCAACTTGACTAGGCTTAATTTGGTTACCAGATAAGTCTGTCAAAGGAGTACCATCATCACACCATGTTCTTGTGAATGAAACGTTTCTTAAATCAGAGAATGGTAAAGCACCATCAATGTAAACAGCTCTTTCAATATTAGCACCACCGCTATCTTCCCATGGATCAGTTTCATTCCACTTATCCATAGCAACATAATGTAAAATGATGTTGTAATATCCAGCTTCAGTAATATTAACATTATAAACTACTGAACCATTTTTACCACTGTACACAAAATTATATGCTTTTCCATCATCATCAGTGAAGCTACCATCATCACGTCCAGTTAAATAATCAGCTGAATCAGCATCTTCACCTTGTGCTAAATTATAAGCCTTAGTTGCATCCTTATCATAAGTTGCTTTAATAGCTTTGTTTTTAGTACTATCAATTGTGAAAGTATAATTTGATGGATAATTATCACCATTAGCTTGAATATATTTTTCATAATCTCCACTAACTACACTCGCATTTGGAACTGTAGAGTTAGAAGAAACATGATTTTTATTAAAGCTCTTGATAGTTACAATAGCTAGTAATACTACAATTGCAGCTAATAGCGCTAGTAAAACAACACGTTTTACTTGCTTACTAGTAATTTTAATTTTACGCTTCATTTGCGCCTCCTTCTAAATCAGCAATGAAAGCATCAATAAATTCAATAGCTTTATTGTAATAATCAAATGTCTTATCAAGATAAGAGTACTTATTACGAACAAGCCAAATCTTCTTAAGATCTTTCATTGACTTACTTAAGCCTTTCTTTGCTTTTTCTAAGTATTTAATCTTTTCTTCATTCTTAAATTGATCTAAAAGAGCAATATGAACATGATATAAACTCATTACCATATCAATTGAATGATTCATTTCTTTCTTCCAAATATCATCAACTTTAGAATTAGCTACTTGCTTTTTCTTTAGTTTGAAGAAATCTTCTAAAACAAGATAATTATCATAAGATAATGTTGACCATTTCATTAATTCTTTAAAACGACCAACCTTATCTACTTCTCTATTTGCGTAATTCATATACATGAATGTCGCGAATGCAACAGTATTATTACCTCTCCAAATCTTTTCATATTGGTAATAACTTGAAGCATCCATTAAGATATCCGCAAATAAATTATCTTTATCTTTAAACACAAATTTATTTAAATAATTTCTAACTTGTTTAATAGTACCAGCCTTGCATCTATATGAAAGAAGTCCAGTAAATACAAGTGGTGGAAGGGTAGGACCTAAATGTTGTAAATGTCCAAAATCGCCCCAATCAGTAGTTAAAACTCCTAAACCACCAAGCTTATATGTATTCCAAATAGCATTACTGATATTTTCAACCCAATCATATAATCTACCAAACCAACTACACCAAGTGGTTGTACCAGGAGCAGACATAAAAGGCACATTAGCTTCTTTTAATTTCTTAAGATGTAAATCAAATGGATAATCACCTTCATATCCCCAATCAAGATAAATCATATCCTTAGGCATATTTTCTAAAGATGCTCCATGTCTAACAAGTACATCTCCCCAAATCATTGGTTGTTTATTATATTTCTTGATATAAGGATAAACTTTATTCACAAAAGAAATATATAATTCATCAACACCAATTTCATTAGCTTTAGCTTCACTTTTACCTTTACCTAATTCGAAAGGTTCATCAAAGTCCATATTGAAATATTTACTTTTAGATATTGGAAGCATATCATCATACATTTTGCTGACAAGCTTAACACTACCTTCATCTTCTGGATCTAATGTAGATGGAGCTCTATGACTTCCCCATAAATCCATACCACCAGGAAGTACAGCTAAATCCTTAAATTCATCTTTAGCTAGCCAATCAGTCATATGACCAAAGCCATTTTGATTAGGTACTAAATCTATACATCTATCATTACAATATTTTTCCAATTTTTTATATTCACTTACTGTTATATAGGCATTCTTAGTTAGATATTCACTAAAACTCTTATATTCAAAACTAAAACCTTCAACGTATAATTCAAAATGATTCATTTTTAAATCAGCCATTAAATCTACTAAGTATTCTAAAGTCTTAAACTTAGGAACCTTATTTCTACTGATATCAAACATAAATCCTCTAACCTTTAAATCAGGTTCATCTTCAATATGTGCTGTTTGAAGCTTAATTGGAAGATAAGTAATAATTTGTTTTAGAGTTTTAATAGCATAAAAGAATCCATTATATGTAGATGCATATACTTCAATTTTATCTTTTAAGATATCAATTTCATATGCTTCTTCACCTAATTCTTTCTTTAATTTGAAATCAAGATTTGCATTATCACTTTCTCCATATGATAAAAACGCTTGCAATTCATTTGTAAGCTTTGCCATTTTCTTAGGTAATGATACAGAAATTTTATCTAATTCAAGATAATCTTCTCCCATTACTTGCTTCTTCAAATTAGGAAAAATGTTATACATAATATTTGCCTTTCTTTAATTTTTTTATTTAAAGGACCTCAAATAGCCGAGGTCTTCCCTTTAATACTTATTCTACCATAAAGTCAAGTTTTTTTCAAGATTAAAATCACTACTAATTAGATATTTGTAAAAAAGTTGTATACCTTTACAAACTATTATATTTTTATTTTCAAAAGATTATTTCCTAATTAAAAAGACTACTTTAAGATATTTACTAAATCTTAAAATAGTCTTTCTTTTAAGTTTGTTATTTATAACATAACGCCTTACATATTTTCCATATTTTTTGTCCAAGTATATAGTATGCTTAATTCGCTGACAATTTTATAGTTGATTTCTCTTTCTTCTAAAAACAACTTCTCTATTGTCCTTTTTACGGGGCACAAAATATTTTGATCATTCTCTTAAACACGCATTTTTTAGCGGAGATGATACCCTTGTTTATCGTCTTATATTTTCATATTAACCAACTATAGTGTCTACTATTTAAATAGTATAATTTAGATTCATTGTCATAATAATAATATTTATATGATGTTGTTAAAGTATTATTCTCATACGCTTTGCATGTTTCCATTAATGATTTTCTAATATAAGTGAACTGTTCTTGAAACATCAAATTATTATTTGAACGATAATGTTAAATATATATGATATTACCATAATTATCATATTCACAATATAATGATAATTATTTTAATTAATCATTCTAAATCCATTAACGGTTTTTTTAGAATAATATTCAAGTGCTTTTACAATCTTTTTTCTATATTCAAGTTCAAGATAAATTTCTGCCTTATTAAACAACTCAATTGCCACTTTCGTACCATATCCGTCGTTATTTTTATACATAGTCTTAACTTCTTCCCATTTGCATTTTAATCATTATATTGTAATTGCTATAATATCAATTAACAAGCATATAAATCTCACAACAAAATCTATGACATACATCACATATGTTATAAATTGATTCATGTTTAATTTTCGAAATTTCAAGTTGTTCAATTATTATATCTTTATTTTTCAAAAACACAGAAAAGTTCGACTTCAAAGGTCTATTTTTTTTTATTTCATATGCATAATCAAAAAGTTCTTCATATAGTTCCATCATATCAAAACCATTTTCAAATTCTCCAAATTTAAATTCTTCTGGTATATTGACACATTCTAATTCATTTGCTAAAGTTTTTAATTTTTCAGAATACATAAAATACCTCCTAACAAAATGATAATAACAACTTCGATAATGGATTGATAATCACTCTTACTTTATTTTCTAAATAAATACCTCGTGCAGATAAGCTTCCAGATTCTAAAGTTTTAAATGTAGAAATAGTATTTTTAAATTTATTTGCGTTTTTTGTGTAATTAATTACATTATTTCCTAAATATTTATGACCTTCTTCAACAACGTGTTTGTTAAAGTGACGAATCATATTTTCTTTTGGTGTAATAGTTTGACCGTTCGAAACCACTTGTCCCCAGCTTTTTACAGCACTCATATATTGAATCGCTCCAACTGAACCACCAATCAATGCTCATGCAATCGCTAACGCACCAAAGCCAATTCCAGCACCTGTTAAGACTCCTTCAACTGACCAATCGGTTAACGCGCCTCCAACAATAGCTCCACCAACAACACCTACACCGGCACCTATTAAGGTTTCAACTGCTGCCCCATGAATTACAGCTCCAGCCATAGATGTAACCATAATAGTTGTTCCAACCCCCATAGTTAATGCAGTTATGGCGCCTAATACAAGCGCGGCACCAACTATAGCTAATCCTATAGCTAAACATTGTAGCCACCCAGGTGCATGTCCACTAGGATCGGCATACATAATAGGATTATTACTACAGTAACAATATAAATTAAGCCCATTTATTATATTACTATCTATATATAATATATCATCTGATGATATAAATCTTCTTATATCACTACTATAATATCTACTATTTAAATAATATAATTTAGATTCATAATCATAATAATAATCTTTATATCTATATGGATTAATATTACCTATAAATGTAATATCATTGTTTATAATAAGTTCATTATTACTATTTACTTCATATACTAATGTATTACCATATCCATCATAAATATATCTAACTACTTCAATTCCATCACTTATTATAGATACAATATTACCTATTTCATCTTTAATATAATAATATGTTTTATTATTATAATTAAAACCTATTAAACTTTCTCTAGTAATAGATTCGCACTCCCCATATAAATAATTAACACCATTATTATAAATTAGAATTACAATACTAACATGAATAAAACTGTAGTGTAGCATTTATATTCCTAATTAATTATTCTCTTTTACATTTTAAATATTTCTATATTTGTGTCAAAAAATTGATTTGATTAATGCTTTTCAAATTAAATTATTTAAAGAAAATTTATTAGCATTGAAAATTAATTATTTTTTAGTATTTCAAAAAATAATTCTGCAAATCGTTCACATTCATATATATTAAAATATAAATCCAAATTATATTCTTGTTTTCCATCTGTAGACATCAATCCATGCTTTAAAATTTCAAACACATAGTTTGTTAATTGATTAACTGATATCAGATTATTTGAATTATAATATGTAAAAATCTTTTGGGCATAACTATCATATTCATCGGCAGGAAATAAAACTAAATTATAAGGATCCCACAAACGTAGTATTTTTTTTATAATGTTTATATTCATAAATCATCCTCCAAATATCTTTCTAATTATATCTTGCATTTCTGAATCAAAATTTCCACTACCATATGTTGTTACAATCTTACCAGCAGCATTTAAAACAACAAAAGCTTTTTGTGTAACATATGCAACTTTTCCACCATTTTGTAGTATACTTGTTCCAAATTTAACAGTTAATTTTACCATTGTTTTACTAATTCCGCGTTCAGCCATTCTTTCAGCACCATGAATACCATAATCTGTAATTTTGCCCCCTTGGTTTGCTGCTACTTTACCTAATTTAGTAACTTCACCAATTGCAGGATTTGGAGAAAAAGTGAGTGCACCATAAGCTCCTCCAATGAGAGCACCAGAAATTGCTCCTATACCAAAGCCCATCATAAATCCTTTCAATAGGCTTTCGCCAAGATTAGCCCCTGTCACTTCACTATAAATGACACCACCAGCTAGACCTGCTGCAGTGCCTATTGCAGCACACGTTAAGCATCCAATAGAAGCATCAAAAGCTATTGCACCTGCAGCAGTTGCGACAAAAGCTGCTGTTCCAACGCCACATGTAGCAACTGTTAAAACTACTGCAGAAGCTACAACCAAAGCTGCTCCAACACCTAATAAAGTCCATTGCCACCATTCTGGAGTATGTCCATTTCTATCCGAATACATCACAGGATTATTCAAACAGTAACAATATAAATTTAATCCATTAATTATATTACTATCTATATATGATATATCATCTGGTGATATAAATCTTCTTATATCACTACTATAATATCTACTATTTAAATAATATAATTTAGATTCATTGTCATAATAATAATCTTTATATCTATATGGATTAATATTACCTATAAAACTACTATTATTATTTAAAACTAATTCATTATTACTATTTACTTCATATACACTTATATTACCATATCCATCATAAATATATCTAACTACTTCAATTCCATCACTTATTATAGATACAATATTACCTATTTCATCTTTAATATAATAATATGTTTTATCATTATAATTAAAGCCTAATAATGAATCATTCTCATCATATAGATAAATTATACCACGACTATCAGATATTATTTTACTATTTATTACATTAAATGTGATAATATTATGATTTATCATGTTTTCTTTTTTATATCTTACATTATTATAGTTATAATAATACTTATAAGATAATACTAATTCATTATATTGATTATATACTTTATATGTTTCAATTAAAGATTTTCTAATATAAGTGAATTGTTCTTCAAATAGTAAATTATTTATTGAATTATAATGTTTTATACTAATGATATTCCCATAATTATCATATTCAAATGTTTTATATGAATTATCATGATTATTATCAATTCTTGTAAGTAAAGAATTTACATAAGTAAATGAATTAGTGATATTAGATGTAATATTATTTGGATTTGTGCCTTCTTTTTTATTTACACTTGTAATATTACCTAACTTATCATATATATAATTATTCTCTTTATAATTAATGATATTATTACTAGAATTATATCTCAATATCTTGTCTTTTGTTAGCTCTTTTGAGTCATTAAAACTGTATCCATATTCAAATTTATTAACGAAATTATTATTGTTCTTTTTTTCTAATATATATGATGAAATCATATTGCACTTATTAAAATAGTAATATTCAAAATCAAATTTTTCTTTATTATTAATATCTACATATGTTTCAATATTAGCACTATCTACATAATCTGTTAAAGATCCATTATTTTCTAGATAAGTTATTGCATGTTGATAATAATAATCAGGATCTACATTTTCACTATTAATATTCCATAGATATGCATTTATATAATTTACATTTGAAAGAGCATTATATGATAGTACTCTATCAAAATAATTATTTTTGGTTTGAATTAATTTTGAATCAATTAAATGATTTGAATCTGTATAGTATTTGTAGCTAATTTCATTATTATTAAAACTGTATTTTGTTTCTTTGTAATTGGCATATTCTGCTGTTTCTATTTTCAATAATTCATTATTATTAAAATCAATTTCTCTAATTTTATTGACATTATTAGAATAATCGTAATAAAAATGTACTGTAGAATTTTTATAATTATCTTGAATTGATGTTGTTAATTCCTTATAGTTATAATTATAAATGACTTTATTGATATTATTATTATCACTGATTGATAGTAATTTACCATATTTATTATATGCATATTTTAATATTTCTGGATTATTAGCGTTTAAATAAATGCTTTCAGTTTCAATATTTAAATTATCATTATAATTGTAACTTACTTTAGGAATATCATTACTATTCTTTTTTAATTTATTTAAGTTATAATAATTCGTAATTCTTTCTAAATTATCGTATGTATAAAAATGATTGATGATACTATTATTGTCTTTATTGTATTTTTCTATTACTTCATCCTTATCATTATATCTAATATGATTAACATAATTTGAATTATTATATTTATCACTTACTGTAACGATTCTATTGTTATTATCATAAATATAAAAGTTCTCTAAGTATGAATTATCATTTACACTTTTATTTCCTGCTTTTACAAGTAGTCCTTCCTCATTATACATCATCCTTGTATAATTATAACCATCTTCTTCTATATCGCCCAAATTATTATATGTATGATTGATGGTTTTAATTAAAGTATTGTTATCATATATATCAGTTCTTATTATTCTTTCATAATTATCATAGGTGTAATGCTTAATTGTGTTTAACTCATCTTTTTCTATAAGTATATTATTTCTTAAATCATAATATTTATATGCCCTATTATTGGCGCTTGCTGCTATTACCATTTCATAAACTTTATTTAAGATAATGTAATTGTTGATTGTAATATTTGAAATAAAATGTCTTGTTGAATAATATTGTTGATTGTTATTTCTATTTACACTTGTAACGGTTATATTTAGATTTTCATCTATATCTAAATGCTTAAGCACTAATGTGTCATTTTCGTCTATAAAAGATGTTATAACCGCTTTACTAACTTTTTCTTTTACTTTTCCATCATTATAGCTAAATAAGAAGTAGCTTAAATTCTTTTCTTTGATAAAAAATAAATAATTATTGTAATTATTTATTATGTCGTTGTCACTTAAATAATAGCCGCCACAGCATGTAATTTTTGTATAATACACATCTCCATCTCTTCTAAACGTAAATGAACTTTGTCTATCAGGATAAAAATATATTACATTATTTATGTCGCTGTTTTTTGCACTAACATTCGTGCTATCGCCAAGATTAATATACATATTAGAAATCTTATAATGGTTTCCAGAGATAGCAGCAAAACGTACGCTAGTGCTTGTTTCTGTCATGGTTTCAGACACTATTCTGTATTTTATCTCGTCGACTGCTTGCCTTCTCACCTTAATTTTCAATTGATAATATTGTAATTCTGCACTTGGTTTTAAGAATAATCTTTTATATACTATGTCTGTGCTTTCGTCACTGTACTTTATATATATTTGAATTGTATTTACATAATGAACATAGTCTAACTTAATAAACATATTTAAATTATATAAAATATAATAGCTACTATTCTTATTAATGTTATCGCTATGATATGCAATAAATTCATTTAAAGAAGAGCTATTAATGTCATAATAATCATATGAACATGTACCTTCATGTGCATTATGACCGTTTATTATAGTGCTACTATTTCCACTGCCCAGCAACTCAACACCATTCATTATATTTATGTTTTTTATATTACTGATGTTATTGTTTAAGACTTCAAAATGGCTAGTCTCTTTACCTTCACTATCATAATAGTAGATTGTTTTAATATTATTACTTGGGTTAAGTACATCTACTTTGGTAACTATTGTATAGTCAGTATTGTTATCATAAGTGAAATCAAATCCAAATATTTGATTAATTGTGATATTAGATATG
>JAEEGL013399848.1_pt1 | contig 14179 bp, 12 predicted proteins | sample 9134231 | NCBI WGS metagenome assembly JAEEGL01 (sample SAMN16246548, study PRJNA631951) | gut metagenome | biome: gut microbiome; feature: rumen; material: fiber-attached | host: Bos | place: Iran: Karaj | collected 2018-10 | reverse complement strand
TATTTGTATTTAGGCAATTTATATCAGGAAGAGAATATTACAATATTCGGAACGGATATAAGATACGAACAACTTGAAGAACAAAACTTACCGCTTTTGGTTGCAGATGAAAATAATAAAGGTATATATAAAATATTTAATAAATTTAATATTTCCAAGATAAACAATACTGTTGTTAGAGAAAGTTATAGCAGAAGATATGATATATCGGAAAATCCTTTAATAAAACTACCTGCATATTCAGGATTGGTTGGTATAAATTTTGATAATATTAAAATTTTTGAGTTGTTTGAAATAGCAAAAAATTATGTAGAAAATTATAACGGGAAAAAAGAAGAAATAGATTTTATTGCTCATATTTTGATTCCCGTACTTAGAATGATGAATAATGAAGATATGGATGCTTATATTGAAATACTTAAGAAAGATGTAACGGATGAAAACGGCAAAACAGATGAGAAAAAAAGAAAAAATATTGACGATTTTTACAGGGGGCTTTTTAATAATTTTTCCGAGTTTTTAGGAACTGAAAATTTGGAATCCATAGTAAACTTAAAAGTAGAACATAGTTCCGTTATGACAAAAAATCAAGAAGATGTTTTTTATGATGATTTTGTATCAAATCTAAGTTCTTTGCAAAATGATGATGAGATTGATATATTTGATATTCAAGAAACAAAAATTCAAACCGAAAAAATATCTTTTATTGCGACAATAGATTTTAATAAATTTAGTACTGAGCAGTTAGAAAAAATATTGGATGTAATGCCTGTTGGCAAAGTAGTTATTACAAATATCGGTAAGGAACAAGTGGATAAAGATAAGTATGAAAAAATGACAAAAATATTGGAAGACAGAAAAATAGAACAAATAAGTAGTTCGGACGCAGGAAATACAAATTATTTTAATTTGAATTTATCCGATGATAATATTGAAGATACTTTATCGGATATATTAAGAAATAATAATGAAAGTTTAACAATATCCATAGATATAAGCGATATGTTTGAAGATGATGTTATATATAACAATTTTAATAGTTTAGCGGTATTATTTAATACTGAGGTTATAGAGCCTGTCTTAGATGACGAAAAATATATCGATGAACGGCAATTGAATAATATTGATAGCAAAGAAATATATAATCTGCTCTGCTGTGCTTAAGTTTATAAAATTTTATAGCGCCCTTAATATTTTAGTTATAATTTTGCAACTAACTCAATCGAGTACAGCTTTCGCTTAAAATACACTTCATTCGTCAGTTGCTTCATCCTAACTCAAAATCTTAAGGTCTTTAACGACTAACGACAATAATAAAAATCTGTCATTCCTGAGTGCTTTAATTAGTAATTCAAGATTGTTAAATTATTAATTGCTGTTTCCATTACTACAACCATCCAACCTTCTAGCCTTCTGTCATTATGTTGTTTATTGCTCTCAAAGGATTTTCAGATTTTAAATTATAACGAAGTATTTGCCGACTGAAGTGTACTTAAATTATAGCAAAGCGATGAGTACTCGAAGCAGACAAATACAAAGTTAGAATTTAAAAGATAAATCCGTTTTGCAAATAAATATGAAATTTAAATTAGAACAAATATTTTACATTATCTTTATAGTTTGCTAAAATTACCTATTATGAATAAACAATCAGCATATATCAGGAAAACTTTTTTAGACTTTTTTAGTGAAAAAGGTTGTAAAGTTGTACCATCGGATTCCTTAGTTCCTTCCGGGGATAAAACATTGTTGTTTACCTCTGCGGGAATGGTTCAATTTAAAAAACATTTTTTAGGCCAAAGTAAAGACACATTTACAAGAGCAACATCTTCACAGAAATGTTTTAGAACATCGGATATAGACCAAGTTGGGGTAACCAACAGACACTTAACGTTTTTTGAAATGTTAGGTAATTTTTCTTTCGGTGATTATTTTAAAGAAGAAGCAATTGCATGGGCATGGGATTTTCTTACTAACTATATGCAACTTCCTAAAGAAAATTTATATGCAACAATTTACAAAGATGATGACGAAGCAGGACAAATGTGGAAAAAATTTGTTCCCGAATCAAGAATTATAAAAATGGGTGATGAGACTAATTTTTGGACTATGGGGCCTACAGGTCCATGCGGACCTTGTTCGGAAATATTAATAGATTTAGGCGAAGATATGGGCTGTCATAAACCTACATGCGGTCCATGGTGTGATTGTAACAGATATCTTGAAATATGGAACCTTGTTTTTACACAGTTTGACAGACAAGAAGACGGTTCTTTAAAACCTTTGGGAAGAAAAAACATAGACACAGGTATGGGACTTGAAAGAATAGTTGCCGCAGCTAACGGTAAAAATAATGTTTTCGATACCGATTTGTTTTTGCCTATGATGAATGCGGCAGCGGATTTATTGAAAGTTTCATTTAACGATAATATTCCGAAATTAAGAATGATTGCAGATCATGCAAGAGCCATAACATTTTTAATTTCTGACGGTATTCATCCTTCAAACGAAGGCAGAGGATATGTTTTAAGAAGAATTTTAAGAAGAGCCGTTAGACAGGGAAAAGTTTTCGGTATGAACGAACCTTTCTTGTATAAACTTGTAGATGTTGTTCATGATGTTATGAAACCTGCATATCCGGAACTTACGGCAAGAATTGATAACATAAAATCTATGGCAAAAGTTGAAGAGGAAAAATTTCTTGAAACATTAAATACCGGAACTGATTTATTAAATAATTTGATATCTCAATATAAAGCAAAAAAAGTTTCCGTATTAAAAGGTGAAGATGTTTTCAAACTTTACGATACTTACGGATTCCCTCATGAACTTACAAAAGAAATTGCAATAGAGCAAGGTTTAACAATAGATGAAAAAGGTTTTGAACAGGAAAAGAAACTTGCTCAGGAAAAATCAAGAGGTGCATGGAGCGGTTCAGGTGAACAGGATATTACTTTTTATTCCGTTTTGCATAAAGAATGCGGAGATACGAATTTTGAAGGATATACACAAAACAGCTCTTCAGTTAAAGTAATTGCATTGATAAAAGATGGTAAAAAAGTTGATTCTTTGTCTGCAAACGATAAGGGTGAAATTATTTTATCAAATACACCTTTTTATGGAGAATCCGGCGGACAGGTTGCGGATGTAGGAACAATGTTTAACGAATCCGTAAATATAGATGTTATCGATGTTACAAAACCTATAGGAAAACTTTTTGTTCATAAAGTTACAGTAACACAAGGCGAAGTTAAAAAAGGTGATATTTTAACGGCATCAATTAATACGGAAAAAAGGAACCAAACTGCAAGGCATCATACCGCAACACATTTATTACAAAAAGTTTTGAGATCTGTTCTCGGTAATCACGTTGCTCAGGCAGGTTCTTTGGTTTGCCCCGACAATTTAAGGTTTGATTTTAATCATTTTAAAGCTCTAACGAAAGAAGAACTTAAAAAAATAGAAAAGGATGTAAATAAAGCCATAAGACAAAATTATCCTGTATCTGTTACGGAAATGTCTATAGAACAAGCAAGAAAAGAAGGTGCAATGGCTCTGTTCGGTGAAAAATATGGTGATGTTGTTAGAACCGTTACAGTAAAAGAAAACGATGATAAATATTTTTCAATGGAACTTTGCGGCGGGACACATGTTCAAAAAACGGGTGATATAGGAATGTTTAAAATAATTTCCGAAAGTTCTGTAGGTAGCGGAATAAGAAGAATAGAAGCTGTTTGCGGAAGTGCATGTGAGAAATATGTTGAAAGTTTGGAAGATAAAATAGATGAAATAGCCACACTATTAAAAACTTCAAAAGTTATGGTTGTTTCGGCAATTGAAAAAATATTACAGGATACAAAAAATTTTGAAACGGAAATATCATCTTTAAAAAGCAAGCTTATTACAAGTGAAATAGACGAATATATAAAATTAGCAAAAGTTATAAACAATGTTAATGTAATTGCTTTTGATGTTGAAGGTGTAGATGTAAAAACTTTAAGAGAAATGGTAGATAAAGTAAAAGAAAAACAGTCATCGGCAATTATAGTTATAGCATCCAAACTTCAAGATAAAATATCTTTTGTTATATCCGTAAGCCAAGAGCTTGTTAAACAAGGATATATGGCAGGTAAAATCGCAAAACAGTTTGCTGCAAAAATCGAAGGTTCCGGTGGCGGTAAACCGGATTTTGCACAAGGCGGCGGTAAAAAAACAGATAACATAAAATCTGTTATAGAAAATATAGGGGAAATATTAAAATAATGAAAAAAATGTTATCTCTATCGGCAATAGGAAAAGATAAAACCGGGATAGTTAGTTCTATATCTGAAATACTTTTTAAGTTGGGTTGCAATATTGAAGATTCTACAATGACATTATTATCAGGGCAATTCGCAGTTATATTGCTTTTGGATTGTCCAAAAAATTCGGATATTTCAAAAATAAAAAGAAGTTTAAATTCTTCAATGAAAAAATTAGGTTTGTCTTATTCTTTAACTGAAGTCGATAAACCTAAAATAAACAAAAAGAATTTCGGTGATTATATTATTGCCGTTTACGGTTCAGACAGAGTAGGAATTGTTTATAATGTAAGCAAATATTTAGCCGACAAAAAAATAAATATAACGGATGTTCAAACAAAAATGTCGGGTAAAAAAGATAAAGTTAACATAATGTTGTTGGAAGTAAACATTCCTAAAACATTAAAAATAGAAATCGTTAAACAAAATTTGAAACAGTTGGCAAAAAAACTTAATGTTGAAATTTTTGTAAATCAAGCAGACTCTCAAAAAATTTAGAAGGATGGAAGATTAGAAGTAGTTTTGTCATTCCGTGCGTGACATGGAAACTATTAAAAATCTGTGCGAAAGCACACCGAAATTGTTAATTACTAATTTATAATTACTAATTGTTGTTAGGTCGTTAAGGAAACAAAAGTGCCAATACTAAATATAGTAACAATACCAAATCCGATATTAAAACAGGTTAGTTTGCCGGTAGAAAAAATAGATAACAAAATAAAAACTCTTATAGCAAATATGAGAGAAACAATGCTTTCTTCAAGTCATTGTGTTGGTATTGCTGCCGTTCAGGTAGGAGTGTTGTTAAGAATAGTTTTGGTAGATATTTCGTTAAACCCTAAACCACATCACAATAACGGTTTTTTAATAATGATAAATCCTAAAATAACTTATATGTCCGGAAAACTTAAATCGAGAGAAGGTTGTTTAAGTGTTCCCGATTTCACAGGAAATGTGGTAAGAAAAAATAAAATAGAAGTTGAATATCTTGATATAGAAGGAAAAAAACAGTTGTTAAAAACTCACGGCTTTGAATCTATAACCATTCAACATGAAATAGATCACTTAGACGGTTTTATATTTTTGGATAAAGTTTCTTCTCTTAAAACGGATGTGTTCAAGAGAATATAATTTGTTATAATAAATATAAAAAAATAAGGAGCAACAAAATGTCAACAATAGAAAAACTTAAAGAAGATTTAAAAACTTATATGAAAGCAAAAGATATGGTAAGCCTCAATACCGTTAGGGGAATACTTAACGAAATAAATATAAGAGAAATGAAAAATATAAAAATTAACGAGGAAGAAATAATAAAAGTTCTTAGAAGTGAAGCAAAAAAAAGAAAAGAATCTATTGAAACTTTCCAAAAAGCCGGCAGAACTGACTTAACGGAAAAAGAATCTAAAGAACTTAAAATAATAGAAGGGTATCTTCCTGCAGAAATGTCCGATGAAGAATTAACGGCAAAGCTTAAAGAAGTTGTTGCTTCTTGCCAAGATAAAAGTTTTGGTAGTGTTATGAAAGCATCAATGGCAGCACTTAAAGGTGCTGCTGACGGTAAAAGAATTTCTGCAATTTTAAAACAAATTTTATAACGACAATGTATAATTTATAATGTGTAGTGTATAATTAATGTGTTTTTTGTGAAGCAAAAGAACTTATTTGTTATCAAAAATTTGCAAAGCAAATTTTTACCAACATTGTACATTTTACATTCTACATTATACATTAAATAAAATTTTGAAGAATTATTTTAGATTTAAACGAATAATAAAATATATAGTAAGGTATGAGGATACAATAGGTTATGTTACTGGCACAGGTTTTTGCAGTTATAATTTTTCTTGTAATGTTCACGCTTATAATTATTGAAAAATATGAAAGGCAGTGGATTACACTTGTTTGCGGTGCTTTAACCTTAGTTTTAGTTTTTGCAATAGGTTTTGGGTTTAGTGAAAAATCCGTTTTAGCAACGCTTGAAACATTAAACCTAAAAGATGTTTTCAGTTTAGGTTTTTGGTACACTAAAAATGCTCATTTAAGTTCAAGAGGTATAGATTGGGCAACAATATTTTTCATAGCAGGTATGATGGTAATGGTAGAAGGTATGGCAAGAGTCGGTTTTTTCAGATGGCTCTGTATGAGGCTTGCCAAAGCCGTTAAGTATAGAGTAATCCCTATTTTTATTACTTTTATGATATTATCTGCGGTACTTTCAATGTTTATAGATTCTATTACCGTTATTTTATTTTTGGCTGCGGTTACCGTTGAATTGTCTTTACTGTTGGATTTTAATCCTATATCAATGATACTTGCGGAAATTTTCTGTGCAAATTTAGGCGGTTCTTCAACAATGTGCGGAGATCCTCCGAATATTATTATAGGCTCAAAACTGGGCTATACTTTTATGGATTTTTTATGTAATACAGGATTAATTGCTCTAATAGGACTTGTCTTTACTCTTGTTTATTTTTATTTTATTTGCAAAAAAGAATATTCGGTAGCAGGAAAACATATAGATAGAAGAACTTTCCCAAGACCGGAATCTGCAATTACCGATAAAACCGGTTTTGTTATAAGCTGTATAATTTTTGCTTGTGCGGTTATACTTCTTATAACTCATGCTCAAACACATTTAAGTGTTGCGGCCATAGGAGTATTTATTGCATTTATTACACTTGTTACAAGCGGTAAACATTTTAAAGAAATAATTACAAAAGTAGATTACAAAACTTTACTTTTCTTTGTGGGACTTTTCGTTGTGGTCGGTGGTCTTGAACAAACCGGAATTCTTGAACTTATTGCACGATTAATTGAAAAGTCTGCAGGGGGAAATCCTTACATTTTAATTGCAATTATCATTTGGGTTAGTGCAATAGCTTCCGCATTTATAGATAATATTCCTTTTGCAGCAACCATGATACCTGTAATTCAATCTCTTGCCGTAACGAGCGGGTTACCTTTAGCAACTATGAGTTGGGCACTTTCAATAGGAACAGATATCGGTGGAAGTGCAACACCTATAGGAGCAAGTGCAAACGTTGTCGGTACTTCCGTTTCCGCAAAATCCGGTCATCCTATAAGCTGGGCAAGATACTGTAAAGTTTCAGGTCCGGCAACAGTTATGGTAATATTAATCAGCACAATATATATTTGGATAGTTTATTTGTAAATTATTTATAAGTTAATTCTGTTGTATTAATTATCAATTTTTATGACTTATGATAATTGAAAAAAAACTATAAATAACATAGAATATAAGCCTAACTTTATTTTGTAAGGATTTTAAATGGTAAAGGCTTTTATTTTAGCTGCTGGTGCCGGTACACGTCTTAGACCGTTAACTTATGAAGTTCCAAAGCCAATGGTACATTTAGCTAATAAACCGGTCATAGAATATACAATAGAATCTCTAAAGAAACATAATATTAATTCTATTGTAATGAACTTGCATACATTACCTCATTTAATAACAGATTATTTTGATGACGGAAAAAAATTTGGGGTGGATATTTCTTATTCTTACGAAGAAAATCTTTTAGGAACTGCCGGTGGGTTGAAAAAATGTAAAAAATTTTTTGATTCAACTTTTGTTGTTATGTCGGGAGATGGCTTATCCGATATAGATTTAACATCTGCAATAGAATTTCATAAAAGAAAAAAATCATTGGCAACAATGGTTTTAAAAAAAATAGAAACAAAGTTTAATTACGGAATAACATTAACCGATAGATTTAACAAAATTATAAAATTCGTTGAAAAACCTACATGGGGTTCTGTGTTTTCGGATACTGTTAATACGGGAATTTATATTTTTGAGCCTGAAATATTTAAGTTTATTCCGGATGGTTTTTATGATTTTGGTAATGATTTATGGCCTAAGTTATTAAAATTAAAGAAACCCATATTTGCCTATTTATCAAATGGCTATTGGACGGATATAGGAAATATAGAAGAATATAAAAATGCAGTAAAAGACATTTTAGACGGTAAAATAAATTTAAGTTTTTTAAATAAAAGATTAAATAAGAAAGGTCTAAATGCAGGAACAAATTGCGTAATAGATAAAACGGTAAAAATAATAGGTAAAGCAGTTATAGGTAATAATTGTAAAATAGGCAAGAATGTTGTTATCGATAACGGAACTGTTATCGGCAATAATGTCGTTATAAAAGACGATGTTATAATAAAAGATTCTATATTATGGGACAATGTTGTTGTAGGTAATGAAGCGAAATTATATTCAAGTATAATAAACATAAATGTTCCAAAAAAGTTATCCGTATATAACGGACTTTTATTCGATATAAAATAGCAAAATATATAGAGGATTATAATGAATAATAATACAAATCAAAAAGGCTGGTTTTTTACATCTGAATCTGTAACCGAAGGACATCCGGATAAAGTTTGCGATGTTATTTCGGATAGTATTCTTGACGCAATTTTAAAGCAAGATAAAAAAGCAAGAGTTGCCTGTGAGACTTTTGCTTCGAACGGACTTTTAATTGTAGGCGGTGAAATCACAACAACAGCAAAAATAAATAAAAGAGAAATTATAAAAAATGCAATAAAAAATATAGGTTATACGGATCCAAAATACGGATTTGATTATAAAACATGTGCAATAATGGATACCATAAATACGCAGTCTCCTGATATTGCACAAGGAGTTGATACCGGTGGAGCCGGAGATCAGGGCCTTATGATAGGTTTCGCATGCAAAGAAACGAAAGAACTTATGCCTCTTCCTATAATGTTGGCGCATAAATTAGCTTTAAGACTTACGGAAGTAAGGAAAAAAAATATACTGAAATATTTAGGCCCCGACGGAAAATCTCAAGTTACGGTTGAATACAGAAATTGGAAACCTTACAGAGTGGATGCTGTTGTTATTTCCACACAACATACTGATGAAATATTAGATAAAACCGGAAAACAAATTACAGAAAAATCAAAGAAAGAAATATTTAATAAAGTTATAAAACCCGTGGTTGGCAGTTGGATAGATAATAAAACAAAAATATTTATTAATCCCACGGGTAAATTTGTTATAGGTGGTCCGCAAGGTGATACAGGACTTACTGGAAGAAAAATAATTGTTGATACCTATGGCGGTATGGCTGCACACGGTGGCGGAGCATTTTCAGGAAAAGATTCAACAAAAGTAGACAGAAGTGCATGTTACATGGCAAGACATATTGCTAAAAATATTGTTGCAAGCGGTATTGCTGATAAATGCACAGTTCAACTTGCCTATGCGATAGGAGTTGCAGATCCCGTATCCGTTATGGTAGATACTCATCATTCCGGAAAAATAGCGGGTAATTTATTGGAGCCTATAATAAGAAAAGTGTTCCCTTTAACGCCTAAAGGAATAATAGAATATTTGGACTTAAGAAAACCTATTTTTGCAAAAACAGCAGCTTACGGGCATTTTGGTAGAGAAGAGTTTAAATGGGAAAAAACAAATAAAGCACAAGAAATAAAAAAGCTTGCACAAAAATTACTAAAATAATTGATTGTTTTAATAATTATAATAAAAGCACTTGGTAAATTTTACTGAGTGCTTTTTTAGTATAATATAAAAATGAATACATTAAATATAATTGATTTTAAAGAAGAAGATATCAAAGATGTTGTCCAAATAGAAAAGACATCTTTCTTTTCTATTTGGAATAAACAAATGTTTATGGACAGTTTTTTTAATAAAAATCATTTTTTTAAGACTGCCGTATATGATAACAAAATTATAGGGTATATAATTTATTCGATAATTTTTGACGAATCCGAAATTTTAAATATTGTTATAGATTCTTCTTATAGGGGAAAAACTTTTGGCATACAATTGTTGAATTATGCAATAGAAGACATAAAAAATAAAAAGTGTTTGAATGTTTTTTTGGAAGTTGCAAAAAAAAATATTATAGCAAAGAACTTATATTTGAAATTTGGGTTTGTTGAATATAATGTAAGAAAAAATTACTATAACAATGATGATGCGGTTTTAATGAAAAAAGTATTATCTTAAACTTATTTGGATTTTTTCAAACTTGCAACAGCCATAGAACAGATACCTTCACCTCTTCCTATAAACCCCATTTTTTCATTAGTTGTAGCTTTTATTGCAATATATTGTTTTTTTATATTGAGTGTTTTTGAAAGGATAACTTTCATTTGTTCTATGTAAGGATAAATTTTAGGTTTTTCGGCTACAACGGTAATATCCGTATTAATTATTTTAAACTTTTGTTTTTTTAATGTTTTAACTACAATTTTTAATAACTCGATGCTTGAAATGTTTTTATACTTGTTATCGGTATTAGGGAAAAAATGTCCTATATCGTTTTGCCCGGCTGCACCAAGCAATGCGTCCATTAATGCATGAATTAGTACATCAGCGTCGCTATGTCCGTCCAGTCCGTTTGTATCGGAAATTTTTACTCCGCCAAGGAATAATTTCCTGTTTTTTTTAAATCTATGAACATCATATCCGAAACCTACAAACATAAAACCTCCGTAAAACGACAATGTATAATTTATAATGTATAATTTACAATTAATGTATTTTTCGTTTTACGAAAAATCTCAAATATTAGTTGTTTTTCTTAAAACTCTCAGTCCTCAGCTCTTAGCCCTAAACTATCTTTAATTATACATTAAATTATTTTTTTCTTTGTTTCAATATAGTTTCTGCCAATTTAAAATCTATTGGATGTGTTATTTTAAAATTTTCATAACCGGCATCAACCAAATAAACTCTTTTATTAAGTTTTTCTGCAAGTTGAGAATCATCCGTAGTTGTTTTTGATATCTTTTTACAATACATTTTCTTTAAAAGTTTTGTCTTAAATATTTGCGGTGTTTGTGCTTGCCAAATATTATTTCTATCTATAGATTTTGTTATACATTTCCCATTTTTTGAAAATTTAATGGTATCTTTTGCTTTACATGCAGCTATTGCACAACCGTATTTACTGGTTTTAATTAAAACATTATTTATTATTTTAGGTGTAACAAGAGGTCTTGCTCCGTCATGAATTGCAACTATATCAATATTTTCTCTTATACAATTTATACCATTAATAACGGAATTATATCTTTCCTTCCCACCGCAAACTATTTCTATATTATATAAGCTTTTATACTTTTGTAATTTTAAAATTTTATCTTTTGGTACAACCAGAATTATTTGTTTACATTGTTTTATTTTTTTAAAGGCAAGAATGCTCCATAAAAACATAGGTTTTTTATTTAATAACAGAAATTGTTTTGGTTTGATAGAACCGAATCTTTTTCCGGAACCGCCCGCAACTATTATTGCTGCCAAGTTCATTTTTATATGTCCTCTTGAAATTTGTTTTGTTCTTGTAATTTTGCAAATAACATTTTGTTTGTGGATGAATGTAATGAAGATGTTATTTCAACATTAACTCTTTTACCTATAAAACTTTTTGCATGTTCTACAATAACCGTCGTTCCGTCTTCCAAGAAACCTATCGCTTGTTGTCTTTCTTTTCCTTCTTTTACTAAAAATATTGAAATAGAATATCCGGGTAGAACTATCGGCTTTAATCTTTCATATAAATCATTGATATCTATGACTTTTATGTTTTGCATGATACCGGATTTTGTTAAATCAAAATTTGTTGTTAATATTTTTGCATTTATATCTTTTGCCAATTTGATAATTTTAAATTCAACTGATTTTAAATTAAAATAATTTTTATATAAAACATTTACCTTTTTATTTTTCTTAATTAACTCCAAATTTCTTTCTACAATTTTATTTTTGATTCTTTCTGTCTTACCTTCAATTTCTTTTATAACGAATTTCGGTAATATATAATGTTCAAATAAATTTGAATTTATTATATCGATAATTCTTGCATCATAAACGGCATTTATATCCAATATAACCGATTTTGTCCTTTTTATTTTTTGAATAAGAAGAAATAATAATAATGATAAAACAACTGAAACAGCTAAAATTGTTAAATTATGTGATAAAAAATATAATACTATTGGGTATATAATTAACAGTAGGTTTATAATCATAACTACTCCATATTTTTTTTAACGAGTTTAAAAATATCTTTTGTTTCCGGAAATATATTAGTCCATTTATAAAAGGAAACAGCTGCTTGATATACAAGCATTCCTTCACCGGAAAAATATTTTATTTTATTTTTTAGTGCAAATTTTTTAAAAGGTGTGAGTTTGTTATATATAATATCATAAAAAATTATATTTCTGTTATAATTTTTTATTTCAAACGGTAAAATATCATCTTTTTCCATTCCGCAAGTAGAACAATTAATTAAACAATCTATATCTTTAAGAAAATCGTTATGTATTTTTGCTATATCAATAACATGTGTGTTTTTATATTTTTTTGAAATAGAATATGCTTTAGATGTTGTTCTTGATGTTAAAAATACTTTTTTTGTTTTTAATTTATTTAATGCATAGAGTATTGCTTTTGCTGCACCGCCGGCACCTATCACAAGTACATTTTTATTTTTTAAAATTATATTATTTGCTTTCAAATCTTTTATAAATCCTTCAAAATCGCTGTTATATCCGAAAAGTTTATTGTTTTTATTTACAACCGTATTTACGCTTCCTATATTTTTTGCATTTGAATCAGTAAAATCCAAATATTTCATAACATTTACTTTATGAGGAACAGTTATGTTTATCCCGATAATATTTAGTGATTTTAAGGAGTTTACTGCCGATTTTAAATTTTTCGGTAATATATCAAATGCGGTATATACACAATTTAAATTATATTCTCTTAGCCACTTGTTATGTATTATCGGAGATAAAGAATGTTCTATCGGATGTCCGAAAATAGCAAGAATTTTTGTTTGTGAATTAATATTTTTAATAGTCATAAAATATATTGAAAAAACAAATGAAAATAAAATTTTGTTTATTCTATCAAAACCGAATATGGTTAGTCAAATATTTATAACCTTAATATACATTGAATTTTCATTATAAAAAAGATAAAATATATAAGATAAATTTTAAATAAGGATAAGCAGATGATAAAAGAATTAATTGGTGCAATTTTCGGTTCTCAAAATGAGAGAGATATAAGAAAAATAAGGCCGGTTGTAGATAAAATAAATTCTTTGGAACCTTCAATTAAAGAACTTTCCGATGAACAATTAAAGAATAAAACTTTAGAATTTAAAGACAGGTTATCAAAAGGGGAAACTTTAGATTCTTTATTACCGGAAGCCTTTGCTTGTGTTAGAGAAGCCTCAAAAAGAACAATAGGTCTTAGGCATTTTGATGTTCAGTTAATAGGTGGTTATATTTTACATAAAGGTAAAATTGCCGAGATGAAAACCGGTGAGGGTAAAACACTCGTTGCTACACTTGCGGTATATCTTAATGCTCTTGAAGGAAAAGGTGTTCATGTTGTAACGGTTAACGATTATCTTGCAAAAAGAGATAAGGAATGGATGGAACCTGTTTATAATGCATTGGGATTAACCGTAGGAAATGTTTGTCATGATGTTTCAAATGAAGACAGACAAAAAGCATACCAATGTGATATTACCTATGTTACGAACAATGAATTGGGTTTTGATTATTTAAGAGATAATATGGTGGTAAGAAAAGAGCAAAGAGTCTTAAGACCTTTGAATTATGCCATCATCGATGAGGTCGATTCTATTTTGATTGATGAAGCAAGGACCCCTCTTATAATTTCCGGTGCGGGAGAAAAATCTACTGACAAATATTATGTTGCAAACAGAATAGTTCCTTTATTAAAAGGCAGACATATTACCGAATCAGAAGAAATAAAAGCAAAATATGAAGGTATAGATTTATCTAAAGGTTACGATTATCTCGTA
>JAEEGL013349428.1_pt1 | contig 14179 bp, 10 predicted proteins | sample 9134231 | NCBI WGS metagenome assembly JAEEGL01 (sample SAMN16246548, study PRJNA631951) | gut metagenome | biome: gut microbiome; feature: rumen; material: fiber-attached | host: Bos | place: Iran: Karaj | collected 2018-10 | reverse complement strand
TCGGAGCAGATATTCTTGGTGAGCATCTTAAGTCCGCCCTTTGCTGCAGCATATGCGGATACGGTCTCTCTTCCGAGCTCACTCATCATGGAGCAGGCATTTATGATCTTGCCGCCGCCTCTTTTGATCATTGAAGGAATAACAGCCTTGGAGCAGATGAAGGGACCGGTAAGGTCAACATTTATTACCGCATTCCACTGCTCAATGGTCATCTCGGTCATGGGAATTCTCTTGATAATACCTGCGTTGTTGACAAGGATATCGATGGGGCCAACCTTCTTTTCAACATCGCTTACGAACTTAAGAACCTGCTTCTCGTTGGTAACATCACACACTGCGCCGTATGCCTTGATGCCAAGTTTCTTGTACTCTGCAAGTCCTCTGTCAACCAGTTCCTGGTTGATATCGTTAAATACAACCTTTGCTCCTGCCTCTGCATAAGCCTGTGCATATGCAAGTCCGAGACCGTAAGAAGCTCCGGTGATCCATGCTACTTTTCCTGTGAGTTTAAATTTTTCCAATACTCCGGCCATGATTTTTTCCTCCTGTTTAACGGATCAAAGAAGATCCTGGTTTCTTACATCATCCATATCATCGAAGTCCTGATTCTCTCCTACCATTCCCCAGATGAAGGTGTATGCTCTGGAACCGCATCCCGAGTGGATGGACCAGCTGGGTGATATGACAGCCTGTTCGTTTCTCATGATGATATGTCTTGTTTCCTGAGGTTCTCCCATGAAGTGCATAACAAATGCATCCTCGGGAATATCGAAATAGAGATAAACTTCCATTCTTCTGTCGTGAGTGTGGCAGGGCATGGTGTTCCATACGCTTCCGGGCTGGAGACAGGTCATTCCCATTTCAAGCTGGCAGCTCTCCACCTGACCGGGAAGAATGTATTTATTGATGACACGATGGTTGGATTCCTCCATGGAACCAAGCTCTTTCTTGTTCTCGGGCTTGATGACCACTTCTCCCTCACCTGCGGTTCCTTCTCTCTTGATAAGTACTGTGGGGCAGGTTCTGTGTGCGGGAGCGGAGTTAAGATAGAACTTTGCGGGATTTGAAGGATCGTCACTTTCAAAGGAGATCTCCTCGGTTCCCATTCCGATATATGCACCGTCTCTTGAAACGATGTGAATTCTTCTTCCGTCAGCTACAACAGTTCCGTCACCGCCGATATTGATGATACCGAGCTCTCTTCTGTCGCAGAAATGCTTTGCTCTGAGCTCGTCTCCTGCAGTAAGCTTAAGTGCTCCTTTTACGGGAACGGCTGAACCTGTGATGATACGGTCAATGTGGCTGTAGACCAGTTTGATCTCATCAGGCTTAAAGAGATCTCCGATGAAAAACTCTTCTCTGAGTCTCTCTGTGGTGTAATATTTCATATCCTTGGGTGATGAAGCAGTTCTGAGTTCCAAAATATTCCCTCGCTTTCTGTAAATTGAAACAGATTATTTTCTTACATCGAATTGTATGATAGCACAATCGTTAAAATTATGAAAGCCCTTACATGATGATTTTTAAAGAAATTTTCTAATATTTTTATAAAGGTTTTCGGCCTCATTTCTGTCTATAAGCCGGACAAAAGCAGCCCTTTCGGAAGAGGCTCCCGGGCCGTGGGAGCCGCATTCCGCATAGTAAACAGTATCCCTGGCTGCGGTCTTTCCCCAGTCATGAAAGCCCTCTCTTTTTATGTGATCATCAAGGTAACAGTCTATGAGCACCGTTTTAGCATGGTCTCTCCAGGGTCTTCCCAGGTAAACGCTTTCAGTGGGACAGCCATCATTTAAGAACCTGCAGCCTTTGAAAATGTAACCGGATTCTTCACCTTCGTAGGTGGATGCGGCGGTACAGTAACCGTATATCGCATCCTCCGATATTTCCACCGGTTCTGCCTCGCAAGGGTACTGACCCGTCTTCACATCATTCCCGTTCTTTGATACTATTTCGCAGTTTTCAAACAGACATGCCGCACTTCCGAAGATAAAATCCACATCACCGCAGATACGACAGTCCTTGTAATACTGATGACACATCACTCTCTCATCGTTTTCCGTAGGACCCTTAAATCCGCCCTTTTCAATCTCCTTGAAAGGTAGAGGTCCCGTAAACAGCGTATCCTGGAAGCTGTCGAGAATGCAGTTTTCCGCCGCAAATCTTTCGCCCTCGGCAAACAGAGCTATGGCCTGTCCCGCTTTTTTCCGGGGATACGAAGTATTTACGATATTCAGATTTTTAAGTGAATTGCTTTCACCTTTGATGAAAAAAGTATATGACCTGAAGGTGCCTCTTTTCATGCCATCTTCCATCATTTCAAGAGCATAGTCACCCCACATGATCTTCACATCTTCGGGAGACTCACCCATCCCTGCTATGGACACCTGATCCCTTTTTATGAATACTTTTTCTCTGTAGACTCCGGGAAATAAGCGCAATAAAACAGCGCCTTCAGGGGCTGAAGACGCAGCATCGCTTATACTCATTCCCGGTTTAAGATCGATAACCGTCATTTTTTCTCCGTGATCACCGGCCGGAGCGTGTTCTCAGGGATTGTCTTCTATGGTCGCAACTGGACACCTCCGATTACTTCCTCCCGGAACCGGTGATCTGCTTATATTATTTATTGTTTTCCGTTACAGGTCAATTGCAGAAATAAATATTTATGATCCTATGCTGTCCACGTTCTCGGTAATGATCTCTTCACCTTCCTGACCGTGGATCTTTACGTTTTCAAGGATAAGCTTGTGTACGTTTCTTGCAAATATTCCCTTTTTGGAACACTTTTCTATACCGTTACTCATGGCCGGAACATCGCACTTTGCATTTTCCGCAAATGAGATGCTGACATTTCTCATCTCGATGGTTTCGATCTTTTCTTCCGGAAGTCCGTCAAAATGAGCCGCTGCAACATGGCAGTCCGTGGCATCGATGTTTTCGAAAACAAGTTTTCCAAGACGGGGAGTTCTTTCGTCCACAGGGTAACTTTCCCTTGACTGGACATATTCCGTTTTCCCATCGGGATCACAGAAATAAAATGCATTGACCACAAAGGGAGTCATGACATTTCTCATCTCAATGGATCTGAAGATCACATCATCTATAACAGCATCCCTGCCTCTTCCGCGCCTGGTCTTGATGCGAAGGCCTCTGTCGGTATTTCTGAAAAGACACTCCTCAACGGTAACTTTCTTAACACCGCCTGCCATCTCGCTTCCCACGGTCACTGCACCGTGTCCGTTCTCCATGAGGCACTGCCACACATGGATATTCTCGGAAGGTGTCTTAAACTTTTTACCCATGTAGATCTTGCCTGATTTAATGGCTATGCAGTCATCTCCAAGAGAAAACTTAACTCCGTAAACCTTTACTCCGTTACAGCTTTCGGGATCAAGACCGTCTGTATTGGGTGAATCAAAGGGATTCTCAACAGTTATGTTATAGAAACCAAGTTCATTTGAAAAATAAGGATGAAGAGTCCAGGAAGGGGAATTGCAAAGTTTTATTCCCTGGATGTTTATATTCTCACAGTGACTTAAAAACACCAGCCTCGGTCTGAAGGCGATATTCATGCGTTTGCAGTCGTACCACCAGTTTTCAAAGCTTGCCTGACCGTCGATGGTGCCCTGTCCGTAAATGCTAACATTCTTTACATCCATTCCGGTTATAATGCCGGAAAACATGGGAAGAGGATTTCCCTCCCAGGTTCCTAGATTAAGCTCATCATGTTCGTCGTAGCTCTGAATAATTCCCGGAAGTGCAGGATAGTGAGTTCTCTCGGTATCTGCAAGAAGTACGGCTCCCTTTGAAAGTTCAATATTTATCCCGCTTTTAAGAAACAGGGATCTTGTAAGATATTTTCCTTCGGGGATCAGAACTCTTCCGCCCTCGGGACAAAGGGATATGGCAGCCTGCAGGAATTCCGTATCATCATTTACACCGTCTCCCACAGCTCCGAATTTTTTTACATCAAGAGTAAAATTCTCTTCGCAGGTTTTAAAGCTGATCTCAGCAAGAGCTGAAGAACCTGTCACCTCTTCACATCCCAAAGCACCGGGTACAATGCGTAATACATACTCTGTATCGGGCTTCAGATCAAACACAGTGGTAATGACCGTATCCACTATCATGTGATCTTTTCCGTTTACAAAAAGATGATATGTATCCTTCGTAAAATATGTACCGCCGTCAGAAACCAGGATCGTTGCGCATCTTGCAGTTTTAAAAAGAATCTTTAAATCCATTTCAAATCACTCTTTGATCATAAGATACTGGGCATAGGCCATGAAGAAGGGACCCACTCCCTTTGAATCGTCGCTTACAACAGCTTCCGACAGATAGTATTCAACGCTTCCGTCACGGACGGGATTATTCTCGGGGCCAAGACCCGCCACCTGGCAGATTCCGGTAAGTTCGACTCTTCCGTTTACCTCTATAAGCTTATGCTCAAGAAGGCCTTCCATGATCTTAATTCCGACGTGCTCATATTTTTCACTTAAAAGAACACCCTTGCGGCAGCCCTTAAGGATCGCATAAGCAACCATTGCACTGCCGGAGGTCTCAAGATAATTGCCCTCCACATCGGGGCGATCTATGACCTGATGGAAAAGACCGGTCTCGGGATCCATGTACCTAAGGATACCCGTTACATGTTCCCTGAAGATGTCTCTGAGATATGCATACTGCTCGAAGATCTCTTCGCTCATAAGATCCATGACATCGATCAGAGCCATTAAGTACCAGCCCATGGAACGAAGCCAGAAATTGGCGGAGCAGCCTGTTTCCTTATTTGCCCAGAATGCGGTCTTACTGATATCACAGGCATGATAATTCAGACCTTTTTCTTTATTACCAAGATACTTTTCAACATTCTTAAACTGGTCGATTATATCGTTATATTTTTCCTTGCCGTCGTACCTGGTCTCATATTCCATGTAGAAAGGCTGTCCCATGTAGAGACCGTCAAGCCAGATCTGGTCGGGATAGATCTTCTTGTGAAAGAAGTTGCCGGTGCTGCATCTGGGATGGGTACGGAGCTGATCCATGAGATGCTCGATTGCTTTTCTGTACTTCTCTTCTCCGGTCTTATCGTACATAAAATACAGGATCCTTCCGGGAAGGATGTTATCTATATTGTATTTATCAATGCTGTATTTAAGGATCTCACCCTCTTCGGTAATGAAACCCTTAAGATAATTTTCGATGAATGTATAATACTTCTCATCACCGGTAGCTTCATAAAGCCCCTTTGCTCCGAGAAGAACACATCCGTCTTCGTAATTCCAGTTCTCCTTGTAATTCTTATATTCGGACAGGAATCTGTCGATATAAGACTGCACTTTCTGATCAGGTTTCATTTTGTGTAAGCCCTTTCATAAAACTTTAAAAAAATAAAACTTCTTGCTGTAATTATATGTGAAACAAATATGTAAGGTCAACCAAAAACAAAATAAAAAATTCAGGCCGGAACTAAATTACTTATCCGGCCTGCATGTTCTCTATTCTTCTTTGGGTTTTGCGATGATCAGTTCCGGAGGCAGATGCTTTCTGACTGCTTCTTCAAGTTCATAAGGATCCACGGGCTTTGAAAGATATCCGTTGAATCCTGCCTCCAGATACATCTCCATGCTTCCCGCAACAGCATTTGCGGTAAGTGCTATCTGAGGAACCTCCGCATTGGGATTGCCTCTGTCCGAACGTATCATCTGAAGGGTTTCAATACCATCCGGAGCAGGCATCATATGATCCATGAAGATAACATCATACTTCTGCCTCTTAGTCATCTCAAAAGCTTCTCTTCCGCCCGGAGCCTTGTCTATCTTGACTCCCGTGCCCTTGAGGAGTGATACGAATACCGCTCTGTTCATATCGTTATCATCAACGATAAGCACATGTGCATCCGGTGCGGTAAAGGAAGGTTCGTACTTCTTTCTCTTTTTGGGTTCAACATCGGGTTTTAATTTTACGGAACCGATAAGAGAAGGATCTCCGATCTTCTGGGGAATGGTGACGGTAAAGACGGAACCTTCTCCGTATCTGCTGGATACCCTTATGTTACCGCCCATGCCTTCGCAGAGTCTTCTGGTTATTGCAAGTCCGAGACCCGTTCCCTCGATGTGACGATTCTTCTGAAGATCGGCTCTTGTGAAGATTTCAAAGATATGGTCTATGTCTTCGCTCTTTATTCCTATACCGGTGTCACTTACGGAGATCTTAAGGCTGAAGATATCCCTGTTATAATCTCCCGTTACAGATATTCTTACATAACCTTCATTTGTATACTTAACCGCATTTGTAATGAGATTGATAAGTATCTGCTCAATCTTGCTCTCATCACCGATAAGCTTTGAAGGAATACCGGGATCCACATCCAGTGAAATCTTAAGTCTCTTCTCTGCAGCTCTCTTCTCAAGAAGATTTCCGCAGAGAGTTACGAGCTCCGTTACGGAATATTCTTTTTCCTCGAATTCAAAATTGCCTGACTCGATCTTGGAGAAATCCAGAACATCATTTATGAGATTAAGCAGAAGGTGTCCTGCCTTCTCAACATCCCTTGAATAGCCCAGTACCACAAGATCCTTGGTCTCTCTGGAGATCATCTCGTTCATACCGAGAATGGTATTGATGGGAGTTCTGATCTCATGAGACATGGATGACAGGAAGCTGCTCTTTGCATTGGATGCATCCAGCGCACGTTTTTCCGCAATGGCAAGCTTCTGGTTCTTCTCCTCGATGGAAGAAATATAGTCACTCTCTTTTGTTATGTCATAAAACTCTATGAGATAACCTATTATCTTGGGCTCGGAACTTAAGAAACCGTTCCTGCTGAGATATTTGACCTCACTCTTAAGAACTCTTCCGGACTGTCTGATGGTCCTTCTTAAAACCGATCTGGTGCCGGAATCATCCTTATCGATCAGTTTATCGAATTCATCCAGAAGTCCCATTATATCCTTCATATCATCGGTGAGTCTTCTGTCGATCTCCTGCTTTTCAAGACCTTCAAAATACTGGATCGCCATGTTATTGCTTGCCAGATATTTTTTCTTACGGTCAAAAACAATATAAGCATATTCTTCCATCTTCTCCAGAGCCCTGGTGACATTGTAGGTCATGTCATACATATTGACCCTGTTGTAGATGGTAAGGATTATAAGTTCGCTGATAAGGTACGTTATGCAGTTCCATTCGAAATGGATCTTAAATACTCTGGAAAGAATATAAACTAAGACATTGGAGATCAGGAAAAGAGAATAAAGGATGGTGGTCTTATATGATACAAGACGCCTTCTGATAAAAGCCACGGCACATACCACCACACCCATCAGGATATATCCGAAGAGCATGATAATGTACCACTTATGCAAAGGGCCGTACTCCTTAACAAGGATGGTGTATCCGCCTGCATCGGCGATATCAATGCTCTTGTAGTAAACGGGAGAATGTCCGATGGTAAAGGTAAGACCTAGAACTGCAGATGAAATCACAAATAAAAGAAGTCTGAAAAATCTCGGAAGTTTGAACCTGGTGATATCCACACCGATCATCAGCACGAACAAAGGCATGTAACAGCATCCGAGATATATTACATAGTTGCTGAAGATCGCGGTTTCCACGGTTTTGGACACAGCAACACCAAGATAACCGCCATTTGCAACAACAATGCCGGCCAGAAGAAGAACCGTGTAAATATTGGGCCTGAGGCCTAACTCTACCAACAGCAGAATATTTACGATAGAGAAAATAAACGCCATCAGGTAAACAAAGACGACTATATTCAAGACTTACTCTTCCCTCATGAAATCGACATATTCGGTTTCATTCATGGGCTTTGCATAATAAAAACCCTGAATAAAATCGCACCCCTGTGCTTCGAACCAGTCTGATATCTCTTTGCTTTCAACACCTTCTACGACGATATGGGCTCCCATGCTCTTGATGAGTTTGATAGCCTCTTCAAGAATACGTCTCTTTCCGGGATCCGCTGCTTCGTCGGTAAGCGACTTGTCAAGTTTGATAACCTTGTAAGGGAATGACATGACCCTGTGAAGATTCGAATAACCCGAACCGTAATCATCAAGGGAAAATCTGATACCCTCCTCAGACATGGAATTCATGGTCTCAAGAACCTTCTCATATGCACCGTCGGATGCTGTCTCGGTTATCTCAAAATTGATCCATTCGGGATCGATATTATATTCCGTCATATAGCGCTTGATCTTGGCTGCCATATCGGACTGCATGCACTGTATGATGGAAAGGTTGACCTCTATATAATCAACTCCCAGTTCCGAAGGATGATGCTCCGAAAGGAAACGGCATACATCGCGGACTACGAAGTCTCCGATATTTACTATCCTTCCGGTTCTCTCGGCGGCAGGAATGAATATGGAAGGTGAAATATACCCGTACTCTTCTGTCTTAAGTCTGATGAGAGCCTCGGCACATTTATATTTCTTATCCTTCAGGGAATAGATGGGTTGATAATACATCTTGAATCTGTTATGTTTCAGCGCATCCTCGATGATGTTGTCGATGGAATTGAGGATAACAAATTCCCTGTCAAAGGATATCTCGGAATAAGCCACAGGCTTCCAGGGCTCAATGAGATTCTGGATGCGGTCGGCAAAGGTAAGAAGCTCGTCCTTATTTCCGATGTCATCGGGAACATTTACGGAGCAGATACACATATCAAGCTGGAAATCAAAACCTGAACTTGAATAACCTTCGGAATATCTCTTTCTGAGTTTCTCAATCTGTTTCTTGATCAGTTCCTTGTCAAAACGACCCTGGACAATATTTGCATAAAGTCCGCCGCGAAGATAATAAGCATCTGAGGATGAAAGAAGTCCTCTGTATCTTTCTTTTACAAGGGTATCACCTACGGAATGAAGAATTCGTCTGTATAATCTTATATCCGTAAGATTTCTGACTTCCGCATCATTAGCGATCTTGATGAAGATGATAATCGCATTTCTCTTGCTGAGGATGATATTTTCAACATCGTTCTCAAAAGGAATGTAGGATGAAAGTCCGGTCTCGATATCGATGGACTCATCGGGTCTGAATACGAAGAATGCAAGGATGAGCATTGAAAGAGATGCTCCGAACATTGCAGTCATGAGTTCCGGATACATGTCCTGGATCATGATGGCAGCAACGTTTACAGGATATACCAGAAGCATTGCAATGAATTTTTCGGTGCTGAGTCTCTTTCTGATAACAAAGAGCTGGATAAGGCTGAATATCAGGAAATAGAAACCGAAATAGTCATAAACCTGCATCAGGTCGCCACGAACATAGGCTACACTGTTACCAGCCGCCTCATAATGGAAGATCCTTCCGGTGAAGAAATTGGAGTATACGAATGCAAGATAACCCAAAAGGGGAACAAAATAAAAGAAGCCGAATCTGAAATCCGATTTTATCCTGCTCCAGCTGCCGCTCATAATGCCGTAGATACGGATCAGCATGGGCATCTGCACAGCCCTTAAGAAGCAGAATATATAACCCATGATAAACTCAAACAATACCGCATTCTGAAGATTGGTATTATTCGAAAAAGGGAAGGCTCTGAGAATATCAAAGATACAGCTTAAGATCATTACTATCGCAAGCTGGATAAAGGTTCTGTTCAGCCTGCCACGATACATTCTTCGAAGAAGCATCGATACGATAATGGCGAGAAGCATACAAATAGAACAGATATCAAAATAATTAATTCTGTTTAGTATCTGCATATCAGGAAGGATAACCCCCTTTCTCCCCATTTGCCATAATTATATCAGTTTTTAGGGCTTTTGCCCACAAAAAAAACGAAAAACTGCAGGGTTTTGGCCCTGCAGTTTAGTTAAATTTGGTTAAATTTTAATTATCCAAGCTGATCCCAGTTGTTCTTGATAGCAAGGTAAAGGATAAGGGTACTTACAACTGCACTGAAGATACCCTGAACAGCATTACCGTTAGCAATGTTAAGGATGCAGTTGAATACAGCGGTTCCACAGGTGATGTAGAAACCGATCTTCTTTTTCTTGAAAAGAAGCATTGAAAGACCAGTGATGATAGCAACCTCAGCAACAATGCAAAGAAGAATAAGAACAAGTCCGAGTCCGCCGAGAGCAAGTGATCCTACAACACTGATAAGATAGATCACAAGAACAATGATGTTAACGATAAAGCAGAACCAGAGCCAAAACTTGCCAAATCCGTGCCACTCGAAATTTCCGTTTCCCTGAGCAGGCTGCTGCTCAAAGCTGTTCTGATCGTTCTGATTAAAATCCATGTTTTCCTCCTCCAACAAAAAAATAAAAAGTTACGTTAGTATTTTATCGCATTAAAGCATAAAAATCAAGATATTGCGGTGTGGTTACCCTGAGGCAACTATATATATGCTAAAACAAAATATCTTTCAGACAAATGAGTTGCTTATTATTTGCATAGTCAAAACTGTGATGGGCACCGCCGGCACACCACTTCTCATACTCACAGTTTTCGCAGTCCTTACATCTTTCCGACAGATGCTTTCTGAAGGTTTCAAACCTGTTGTTCCAGATATCCGTAAAGGACTCTGTCATGACGTTTCCGAATATGGTCTCGGGATTAGGCATGATATCAAGACATCCCGTAACGGAACCGTCAGCCCTGATGCTTGCGGTAAACACTCCGGCATTGCAGAGGAACATTCTCTTTCTTACGTTTCCTTCAAGATCTGTTCCCAGAAAATGGGAGCAGCCGTATTCAACCGGAAACCCTGCTCTTCTTTTTTCAATGATAAAGGAGAAAAGTCTTCTCTGGTCCTCGGGAGTAAGGAGCATGTCGGGATGATCAAGAGCCCTTCCTATGGGTTCTATTCCGATAACTCTCCAGGAGTCCACATCGATCTCGTTTACTATTTCAAAAAGCCTGTCCAGTTCGCCGATATTTTTATGGTTTACGACCGTAGTGATCTGGATGGCATGGAATCCGCCTTCATCGATAAGATTCTGTATGCCTTCCATGGCTTTCCTGTATCCGCCCTTAAGGCCTCTCTGGGCATCGTGGGTCTCTTCAAGTCCGTCTATGCTGACGGAAATGGTAGCCATACCGCACTCTCTTAATCTGTGGGCATTTTCCTTTGAAATAAAAGTAGCATTGGAGGTCATGCCCCAGCTGAAGCCTTTATCGTGTATCATTCCGACGATATCGAAGAAATCCTTCCTGAGCATGGGTTCTCCGCCGGTTATACAGATAAGGATCCTGCTTTTATCGAAATTCGCATCGACCTCGTCCAGGATCTGAGCATATTTTTCAAGGGAAAGTCCCGAAGGAATTCCGGGCTCACATCTCGAACCGCAGTGAAAGCATTTCTCATTGCAGCTTAATGTCAGTTCAAAAAAAAGATGCCTGAGGTCAGGCTCAGCATAAAGCCTTTCCCTGACCTCAGACCTCTTATCAAGAATTTCTTTTTTTACATCCACTGCTTCGGGCACTTCAGCGGAAAAGTTTTTGAATTCTTCAAGAGTCATCAATTGTTTACCTTAATTATTCTCGGGAGGACCATATACGGGAGCGATGGGCTGTGAAAGATCATCAGTCTCTTCCACATCCGAATCGCCATCTTTATCGTCAAAAAATTCGGGAGGTCCGTATACATCTTCAAGAGGTGCCTCAATATCCTCGTCCTTGTACTCAAAATACTCGGGAGGTCCATAAACAGTCTCTACGGGTTCATCGACATTGTCATCAAAACTCTCGGGAGGTCCGTAAACCTCAGGCTGGGGCTCATCGACATCATCCTCAAAAAACTCGGGAGGTCCGTATACGGCAGGCTGAGGTTCATCGTCATCATAGGATGAAGGAGGACCGTATACATCAGGCGAAGGCCCACATCCTGCAAGTCCCACCATGGCACCCGCGAGTCCGACTGTTGCGGCAAATGTAAGTTTAGCTGTGGATTTTTTCATATCGTCACCTTAACTCGGTTCTTCGAGTCCCTTTTTCCTGTAATCGGGATGATCCAGAACCTCTTCAAATTCCTTTTTCTGGAGAGGCTTGTTGAAAAAGTATCCCTGTCCGTGGAAGCATCCGTATTTCCTGAGAAGCTTGATATGCTCCGGAATCTCAACGCCCTCAGCAATGGTACTCATTCCCAGCTCTTCCGCCATGGAAATGATATGCTTCATCATTACCATATCACGGTCACTGATATCGGCCTTGTTCAGGAAGCTCTTATCGATCTTGATCTCCGTAAAAGGAATATCCTTGATCATGCTCATGGACGAATAGCCTACGCCGAAGTCATCCACCGATACTTCAAATCCTGCTTTCCTGAATCCGTTAACAACCTCTGACAGTCTCTTGAGATCTGCTTCGGTGGTAGTCTCCGTGATCTCTATGACTATAAGGGAATGAGGAATGTTGTACTTGTCAACGATCTCAATTATATCGCTTACAAAGTCAGGATTACTGAGGTGTTTTCTGGAGAAGTTGGATGATACCCTCACAGGGCTTTTTCCTTCTTTCATCCAGCCCGCAATATCCTGACATACACATTCCAGGATGTAATAGTCCAGGGTACAGATCCTGCGGCTTCTCTCGAGAACGGGAATGAACTCATCGGGCATGATCTTCTCACCGCTCCTGTTCCATCTGCAGAGAGCCTCAGCTCCGATGAGCTTGTAATTATCCAGATTGATCTTGGGCTGATAATAGGCCTCAAACTCATGGTTTCTGATAGCCTGCTTAAAACAGGATTCGATGAGCCTGGTTTTCTTCATAAGATCGATCATGGACTGATCGTAGTACTGAACGGGACTGTTCTTGTCAGTCTTGGCCATATTCATGGAAGACTGTGCATAATCGAGACACTCGGATATATCGGTTTCTTTTCCGGTACAGTTGTAGACACCGCAGTATGCACCGAGTTTTACTCTGTCTACAGCACCGCCACCCACGTCAAAGTGGGTACCCTGGAGGATCTCAAGAGCATCCTGCACCTTGCTGTCCCTTATCAGTATGCAGAAATTATCTCCGCCCATTCTGCAAAGACATTCAGGCTGTTCCAGCATATCGGAAACAAGGCCGGTAAACTGAAGCATGACCTTGTCCGCCTTATCTCTTCCGAGCAGAGCATTGAGACCGGATATGTTCACAAGGTTGATGAATATAACGGAATAATCCGCCATCTTTTCAAGCTTATGGACCATTCCGATCATCTTGTTAAAATAAAATGCGTTGTAATATCCATGCTCCATCTCATGGAAAACGGCATAGTCCATATATTCCTTCATTCGGATACGGCTTTTTACAGTGGACAGTATCTGAATGAAGCCCTTAACAAGGCCTCTTTCCTCTTCATTCCACACATAACCGCTGATGGGATATACAACGAGTTTGACCACAGCACCTGTAGATATGAGCAGACGATTGACGACGCATTCATCTTCATTGACGGCATCGCAATTGTAATAGACAGTTTCTAAAGAAGGCTCTTCCTTGAGCTCAAAATTCATATCCTGATACTCGGTAAATACGATCCTTCCGACCTTCAGGATCTCTATGATCTCACGCGAATATTCGCTGTCACGGTCGCTGTTATAAACGACTATGCCGGCTTCTTTGCAAAAATAATCATATAATTTTGCTTTTATGATATCCGTTTCCATAGATTCTTCCGTATGTATTGATTTTATCATCAATACGTACATGGGTCAAAAGAATAAATCTTAATAGTTTCTTATTTTCAGATCGTTTTTTGTTTGTATCAGTCCTGATGGCATCAAAAAAGTCTGTCTTTCGGCAGACTTTTTTGCAATGAGTTTTTATTCACCTTCAGGGAAGTTCGATCTCCAGAGCGGTAACCTTTCTGCCAAGGAGTTCTTCACTTCTTGCATCGGGCTGCTGTCCGCCGACAAATACTGTTGCCTTGCCCTTGGGAGTTACAAACTTACCATCTGTATCGAAGAGACCGAAGGCTTCGGAAGGGAGGTGGACCGAAACCTTCTTAGTCTCTCCTGCTTTAAGTTCAGCTTTCTTAAATGCCTTGAGCTGATACTTAGGTGCATTCTCTACTCCGTCTACCTTGACGTAAATCTGAACGGTCTCTCTTCCGTCAACCTTTCCGGTATTGGTGAGATCAAATTCTATGTCGATTCCGTTATCGTCAAGAACGGTCTTATCTGCCTTTACATTTGCATACTCG
>JAEEGL011933504.1_pt1 | contig 14179 bp, 14 predicted proteins | sample 9134231 | NCBI WGS metagenome assembly JAEEGL01 (sample SAMN16246548, study PRJNA631951) | gut metagenome | biome: gut microbiome; feature: rumen; material: fiber-attached | host: Bos | place: Iran: Karaj | collected 2018-10 | reverse complement strand
TATGAGTGTTTCTAAAGAGAAACAAATTTATACTTGTTTTTCTTGTGGAGCAACAGGGAATGTTTTTAATTTTTTAATGGATTATAAAAGTATTAGTTTTTCAGAAGCATTAAAGATGCTTGCAGATAGAGCAGGTATACATATAAATATTGATGTAAAGGAAAAAACTAGTCCACATTCTAAATTATATGAAATATATGATATAGCATTTAAATTTTATCAAAATAATATTAATACTTCTGAGGGATTAAATGCTCGTAAATATCTCGAAAGTCGTAATATAGATGAAAAAATAATTAAAGAATTTGGTATTGGATTATCACTATCTAAACGAAATTTATTATCTAATTTATTACTAAAAAAAGGATTTGACAATAAAACAATCATTGATAGTGGGTTAGCTTCTAATAATGCTGAAGGAATATATGATATGTATTATAAACGTATTATGTTTCCATTATATGATACATTTGGTAAAGTTGTAGGATTTAGTGGTCGTATTTATGAAGGAACAGATATTTCTAAATATATAAATTCTAAAGAAACCGAAATATTTAAAAAAGGAGAATTACTTTATAATTTTCATCGTGCCCGTGAGGAAGCCAGAATTACTAAAACTATCATTATTATGGAAGGTTTTATGGATGTCATCAGAGCTTATACTATAGGTGTTAAAAATGTAGTCGCTACTATGGGTACAGCTATAACTAAAGAACAAGCACTTCTTATTAAGAGACTTGCTCCTAATGTAATTTTACTTTTTGATGGTGATAAAGCTGGTCTTAAAGCAACAATATCTTGTATTAAAGAACTATCACAAATTGGAGTAGTACCTAGTATTGTAAGACTTGAAGATAATTTAGATCCAGATGAATATATTCAAAAGAATGGTAAGGATGCTTTTTTAGCTAAAATAAATAATCCTATGAATATAATGGATTTTAAACTTATGCAGTATAAAGACAATATTAATCTTGAAAGTAGTGTTGAAAAAGCAGATTATGTAAAAAAAGTATTAAATGATTTATCCAAAATAGATGATGATATACTTAGAGAAGTAACAATTCAAAAAGTAAGTGTTGATAGTAATTTAAGTATTGAATTTTTAAAGGAACAACTTGAAAGTATGAAGAAAGTTACTAAAGAAACTATTCAAATTCCTGAAAAAGAAGATAAAAAAATAAATAAATATGATATGGCTCAAAGAGCATTAATTTACTATATGCTTAAAGGAAAAGATGTTATAAATGTTTATAATAATCGTAAACCATTTATTCCAAATGAAAAATATCGTCATTTAGTGCAAGAAATTGTTTCATATTTTAAAATTAATGGTATAATAAATAGCGCAGACCTGATTACTGAACTTATGAAAAGTAATAAAGAGCTAGTTAATATTATTGGTAGTATTGAATCAGATGGATTTAAAGATGAGTATAGTTTAGATGATATCGATGCTTATATTAAAGTAATAGTTGAATTTAATATAAAAAACGAACTAAAAAGAATAAAAGAAGAAATGAATAAAGAATCTGATCCAATGAGAAAAGCACAAATTGCTCAAAGAATGGTCGAACTGAAGTTGAGAGGGGAAGAAAAATGATTAATGAAATTAAAACCTTTGAAGAAAGAAAACAAGACTTATTAAAGATAGGTAAGGAAAAAGGGGTAATTACCTATGAAGTACTTGCTAACAATTTAAAAGGTCTTGAATTAGATGCTGATGCCCTTGATGAATTATATAATTTGTTTAATGAAAATAATATTTTAATTGTATCTGATGAGGAAGAACCTACTGATGATGGCGATCAAAAAATATTATTAGATGATAATGTGCTTACAAAAGATTTAACAATTAATGATCCAGTAAGAATGTATTTAAAAGAAATAGGTCAAATTAAATTATTAACACTTGAAGAAGAATCTGCACTTGCTGATCGCATATTAGAAGGTGATGAAGAAGCTAAAAGAATACTAGCTGAAGCTAATCTTCGTTTAGTTGTAAGTATTGCTAAAAGATATGTTGGTCGTGGTATGTTATTTCTTGATTTAATTCAAGAAGGGAATATCGGACTTATGAAAGCAGTAGAAAAATTTGATGTTTCTAAAGGATATAAATTTTCTACATATGCTACATGGTGGATTAGACAAGCAATTACTCGTGCAATAGCTGATCAAGCTCGTACAATAAGAGTACCAGTTCATATGGTTGAAACAATTAATAAACTTGCACGTGTTCAAAGACAATTAACTCTTGAACTTAACCGTGAACCATCTGAAGAAGAACTTGCTAAAAAAATTGGTATGTCAGTTGAAAAAATTCGTGAAGTATATAAAATTGCTCAAGAACCAGTTAGTTTAGAAACTCCAATAGGTGAAGAAGATGATTCCCATTTAGGAGATTTCATTAAAGATGAACGTAATATGAGTCCAGAAGAATATGCAACTAATGAAATGTTAAAACAAGAAATTAGTAATGTTTTATTAACACTTACTGAAAGAGAAGAAAAAGTAATTCGTTTACGTTTTGGGCTTGAAGATGGCAAATCTCGAACACTTGAAGAAGTGGGACAAAAATTTGGAGTAACTCGTGAACGTATTCGTCAAATTGAAGCAAAAGCTTTAAGAAAACTTCGTCATCCATCACGTTCTCGTAAATTAAAAGATTATATGGGTGATTAAGTGATATTACCTAAAAGATTAAACAAAATAGCTGAATTAATAGAAGATGATGTCGTGGTCATAGATGTTGGATGTGACCACGCTCTTTTGGATATTTATCTAACACTTAATCGTAATAATGTTTTTTGTTATGCATGTGATATAAAAGAATCAGCTTTAGAAATAGCTAAAAAAAATATTAATAAATATAAGCTTGATAATAAAATTGAAGTTAGATGTTGTGATGGTATTAGTGATTTAGAAATAAATAATAATACAATTATTGTTATATCTGGTATGGGAAAAAGTACTATTATGCATATTTTAGATGATGATAGAATTTATAATGCTAGAAGAATTATTATTCAGTCAAATAATGAAATTGAAGATTTAAGAAATGATATGATTAATAAAGGATTTTGCATTGATAATGAAGTAGTATCATTTGATCGTAATAAGTACTACGTTATTATTAGCTTTAAAAAAGGTAATAAAAAATATAGTAATGATGAGTTATATCTTGGACCAATTTTAATTAAAAATAATAAAGAAAATAGTGATTATTTTAAATTTTTATTAGAAAAAGAAAAAAATATATTAGGTACTATTCCTAGTAAATATGTATATATAAGAAAAAATATAGAAAAAAATATAGAAAAAATAATACAATTACTTAAATGAAAAAAGTTGGTGCATTATTTTTTTTATTTTCTTTAAATTCGTTTTTGTTAGTATTTTTTTTATCAGATTTTTTAAATTCATTCATGACACTAAACATTGTTTTAGCATTCTTTATAATTGGAGATACCTGCTTAATAGTAGGAATTAATTGATTAACAAAATTTAATGTTTTTTGTGTACCAGATAATATACTTTTGAAATTAATACCACTAATTAATCTACTAAATAAATTTGGAGTGTTTTGATTTATTCCGTAAGGAATGTATGTAAAATAAGGATTATAATAATTCATAAAAATATTCCTTTCTAAAATATTATATGAATGACGAAAAAATGTTTTACAATTAATTAATTTGTGTTATAATAATAAATAGAATAGGAAAGAGTAAAGGGGAGCTCGTTGTGACAAAGGAAAAGAATACAAGTATTTCTAAAAACATAATAGTTGCATTTTTTCAAAGTGTCCTATACGGTGTACTTTTTTTAGCGTACATTGTTTTTTTAGTTGTTACTTTTCCATTTAGAATTGTCAAAAAAGCCTTTACTAAAAGTAAAACTAAAAAAGTTAATATAAATTATAGTGAAAGTATAAGTAGTCAAGTTAAAGTTCATAGAACTAAAGCTGAAAAAAAAGAATTTGCTCAATTATTAAAGGAAAAAAAGAAAGATCTAAAACGACAAAAAGATAATATTAAAAAAGCTTGGGCACAAAGGAAAAAAGAAAAAGCAAGACTTGCAAAAAAGAGAAAAGAAGAAAGAAAAGATTTATTAAGAGCTAAAAAAGAAGATATGAAACGTCAAAAAGAAAATCGTGAAAAAATTATTGAGGCTCGCAAAAAAGCTAAAGAAAAATCTGCTAATTTGGAAAAAGAACAAGAAAAAATAGATAAAAAAGAAGCGGAAGAAAGAAAAAAACACAAATTAGAAGCTTTTGCTAATGATAAATATGATATTGAAGCAAAAAAGAAAGAAGCTCAAAAAAATCCATTTTTAATGATTATTTCAGCCCCTAGAAATCTCATTGAATGGTTTAAAAATAAATATAAAAATAGTTTGCTATATAAAAATGCTCAAGCTAAAAAAGATAAGCAACATCAAATTATGACTATTAATTTTGATGGCGCTGATGCTATAAAAAGTGAGCAAAAACAAATTTTTGAATATGTTGCCAAATCACCAGAGGGGAAGATTGTTAAAGATCATTTCCCTGCATATTCTGTTGTTGAAGTACATTCATTTTTGTTAAGTGAAGGGTATGAAGTGTATTCAATAAAAACTTCAAAAATGATTAATATTTTGTATAAATCTGCTAACACAACTAAATTTAAAACTAAAGATTTAATATTCTTTTTAACACAACTATCTACTTATGTAAAAGCAGGTATTCCACTTGTAGAAGCATTAAAAATTTTGTCACGACAATTTAAACAAAAAAAATATAGTCGTATTTTTAGATCACTTATTTATAATTTAACAATTGGTGATAATTTTAGTACAGCTATGGAAAAACAAAATGGTTCTTTTCCGAATTTGCTTGTAAATATGATTAAAGCATCAGAAATGACGGGTGAACTTCCTGAGGCTCTTGATGATATGGCTGATTATTATACACAAGCTGAAAAGACTAGAAAACAAATGATTACAGCATTAACATATCCAACAATAGTATTTGTGTTTGCTATTGGAGTTATAACTTTCATTTTACTTTATGTTGTTCCTAAATTTGTAGATATTTATAATTCTCTTGATCCAGAAAGTATACCAGGATTTACTTTATTTATTATGAATTTGAGTTATTTCTTACAAAATAATTTTATCTTTGTTTTACTAGTAGCGATTGCTATAGTAGTATTCTTAGTATTATTGTATAAGAAATCAAAAGGTGGACGTCTTGCAATGCAATGGATTATTATGCATATACCGGTTATCAAGGATGTAATTATTTATAATGAAGTAACAATGTTTACTAAAACATTTAGTTCATTGCTTGCTCATAATGTATTTATTACTGATACACTTGAAATACTTGGAAAAATAACATCTAATGAAATTTATAAATTGCTTGTAAAACAAACTGCTGCTAATCTTGAACGTGGTGAAAAGATTTCTGCTGCATTTAAAGATCAATGGTGTTTCCCAATACCAGCATATGAAATGATTGTAACAGGTGAGAGAACAGGCCAATTATCAGAAATGATGTCAAAAGTTTCAACTTATTATCAAGAGTTGCATGCTAATACAGTTGGTCGTATTAAAGCATTTATTGAACCAATTTTAATTGTCGGTTTAACAGTTGTTGTAGGTTTTATCGTACTTGCTATTGTCATTCCGATGTTTAACTTGTATAATCAAGTTATATAGGAGTGATAACATGGATCTATATTACATCATTGTATTATTTATTTTTGGAATTGTGTTTGGGTCGTTTTATAATGTGGTTGGCTATCGTCTTCCAAAAGGAGAGTCACTTATAAAGCCTCCCTCACATTGCCCAAATTGTAATCATAGATTAAAAGCATACGAATTAATACCTATTTTTTCTTTCTTATTTTTAGGAAGAAAATGTTCAAAATGTAAACAAAAAATTTCTTGGTTTTATGCTACTTTTGAATTTTTAACAGGTGTTTTATTTGCACTATCATATATTGTTTTTGGTTTTTCTACACAGTTTGTTATTTCAATAATTCTTTCTTCAGTATTAATTATTGTAATTATTAGCGATTATCAAACTATGATTATTCCAGATGAAGTTTTACTATTTGGAGTAGTAACTATTTTAATTGCGCAATTTATTGGATTTGAAATTAAAGATGTACTATTTAATATATTAAGTGGAATTATATGTTTTGTTGGTATGTGGTTATTAAAATTATTTGGCGATGTAGTGTTTAAAAAAGAATCTATGGGTGGGGGAGATATTAAATTAATGTTTTTAGTTGGAATTACTATAGGATGGCAAGCCGGATTATTATCTGTTGTATTTGCTGCATTCTTAGCTCTTCCAATTGCTTTGATAATTTTGAAACAAAAAAAAGATCATGAATTACCATTCGGACCTTTCTTAAGTGTAGCAGCATTAATTTTATTTTTTACATCTATTGATTTTAGTTTTATTTTAAATTTATTTTCTTAAAGGAATTAGAAGTGTCAATATAGTTATGATCAAATTCATAAATATAATAGACATTTTTTTGTGGGAAAATAATTCTATTAGGTTTTAAATTATTTATCATTTTGATAATATTATTATCTTTATCAGTCATAATGATATCAATATTTTTTCTCATAAAAAATGTGTGAATACTATTACATTTTGGAAAGCAATATATAAGATTTTCTTTTTCTTTTTTTAAAGTCATACCATTTAATCTATCTTTAAATGAAGTACAAAATTTAATATTGTTTTTATTTAATTCTAAAATTTCATTCATAGTATCACCAATTTAACTATATCACAATAAAAAAAGTTTGACAAATAGTAAAAAAAACGTTAAACTATTTATAGAAACGATAGATGGAGGTTTTACGTATGAAAAACTTAAATAATAAAGGTCAAGCACTAGTTGAATATCTACTAATTATTGCAGTTATTAGTGTTATTGTTGTTAGTGTTGTTAAATTACTTGGTGGTTATTTACAAGATTCAATGACAAAATCTTCATGTAATCTAGTAGGTAAAGTGTATGTTGAAGGAGAGCATCCTGGAGAAGGAACTTGCGTAGATAATTAAAAAATAATTATAAAAAATATAAAAATAAAGAAGGATATTGTTGTTTTGATATCCTTTTTTTGTTATAATATATATTAGGATATAGGATAGTGATGATATGAAAGAAAATAAGGGTCAAGCGCTAGTAGAATTTTTAATTATTATACCAGTTATAGCATTTATTATTTTATGTTTAATTGATGTTGGAAATATCATTGCAAACAAAAATAAACTTGAAGATGAAATGAGTGAAGTAATAGATCTTTATTCTGCAAATCGATTATCTGAAATAAGTAATTATGCATTACTTAATAATTTTAAAGTAACCTATGATAAAGAAGGTGACTATATAATTGTAAAAATAAGCAAAGATGTTTCAATTATGACACCAGGTTTAAATAATATTCTTGGAAAACAAATGACTATTGAAACGAAAAGGGAAATATATAATGGACAATAAAGGACAAACACTTGTATTATTTGTTATATTGTTGCCACTGTTATTTGTATTACTGGCACTTGTGATTGATATAGGACTTTTGGTAAATGAAAAATCAAAAGTTGATAATGCTGTTAAAGATAGTATTAAAAGTGCTTTAAAAAGTGAACCATCAAGTAATCAAATAGTGGAAGAAAGGGTTGCTTATTTAATTAATTCTAATATTGAAGATATTAAGATTAAAAAAATTGAATATAAAGATTCAGTATTATATGTAAGTGTTTCTAAAAATTATAAAACTTTATTTGCTAGAATACTTAGTCAAAAAAATTATAGCATTGATATGAGTTTTAAAGCTTATATTGAAAACGATGAGGTCATAATTAAAAAGGAGTGATAATATGTCAATGAAAACTGCTAAAGTGTTTACTGTTACATCTGTAAAAGGTGGAGTAGGTAAAACAACATTTGCTACCAATTTAGCTTATACATTTGCAAATTTAAATTATCGTACATTAATTATTGATCTTGATGTATATAGTGGTGATGTAGCATTATCTCTTAATGTAGATGCTAGTAAAAATATATTTTCTATAGTTGATGATATGAATAATAACCGTTTTACATTTATTGATGATTATGTTACGGGTTATGCTAAAAACATTGATGTATTAGCTGCTCCAATAGATCCTAGACTTGGTTCTAAAATAAATGTTAATTATATTAGTGTTTTACTTAGTAAAGCAAAATTTAAATATCAAGTTGTTATTATTGATACTAAAAATATGCTTAATGATTTAAATTTATTAACATATGACTATAGTGATGACATTATATATTTAATTAATAATAGTCCAGCGGATTTAAAAAATTTAAAATCAATGTTATCAATTCATAAAGATATGGAACAAGATAATTATAAAGTAGTACTTTATAATGCTACTAATAACAAAAAATTATTATTTAGTAAATATGATATTCAAAGTATTATTAAAGATGATATAAATTATGTAATTGATAGTTCTTTCTTTACTAAAAATATTGATGATTATGTATTTGATGGAAAAATATTACTTCAAGATACAAAATTTAATAAAAGACATAAAAAAGCAGTGCAAGTATTTGAAAAGATTGCTAATGATCTACTTCTAGAAAATAAGGGTGAAGAAGATGGCTAAAAGAAAATTTGTTGAAGAATTTGATGTTGAAATTAATAATAGTTTTAAAGATCTAGAAGATGATTATAGTGCTTTTACTAATAAAGTATTACTAGATGAACTTCGTAATAAAATTATTCAAAATTTAATTGATCATAATATTAATCAAACAGGTTCAATGAATGATTTTGTTAAAACAGAAATAGATAATTCTTTAAAAGGATATGATTTATCTAATGTTGAAAGAAATTATATTTATAATTTAATTGATAATGAAATAAATGGTTATGGACCTATCAGTGAACTTTTAAATGATAAAAATATAACTGAAATTATGGTTAATGGGCCTAGTGAAATATATGTTGAAATAGATGGTAAAGTAATAAAAGAAAATGGTATTTCTTTTATTAATAAAGAACATATAATTCGTACAATACAGCGTTTAATACAACCAATTGGAAGAACTATTGATACTTCTAATCCAATGGTTGATGCTAGACTTGAAGATGGATCAAGACTTAATGCTGTTATTCCACCATTATCACTTAATGGTCCAGTTTTAACTATCCGTAAGTTTAAGAAAGAATTAGCTAATATTGATGACTTTTTAAGAAGTGGAGCTTTAACACCATATATGGCTAGATTCTTAGAAGCTTGTGTAAAAGCTAAAATGAATATGATTATTTGTGGTGGTACTGGTAGTGGTAAAACAACACTTTTAAATGTCTTATCATCATTTATTGATTCAGATGAACGTATTATTACAATTGAAGATGCTGCTGAATTAAAATTGAAACAAGAACATGTTATTTCTCTTGAAACAAGACTTACTAATTATGAAGGTCAAGGAGAAGTAACTATTCGTGATTTAGTTATAAATTCACTTCGTATGCGACCTGATCGTATTATTGTAGGTGAAGTTCGTGGTAAAGAAGCTTTTGATATGCTTCAAGCTATGAATACAGGACATAATGGTAGTTTAACAACATTACATGCTAATGGACCTGCAGATGCTTTAAATAGACTTGAAACAATGATTTTAATGGCAGGTATGGAAATACCAATTATGGCTATTCGTGAATATATTGAAAAAGCAATTAATATTGTTATTCATATTGAAAGACTTAGTGATGGTAGACGTAAAATCACAAGTATTTCTGAAATAACAGGATTTAAAGATGATGTTATTACTTTAAATGAAATATTTGCTTATCGTCAAAAAGGAGTTTTAGAAGATGGATTTGTTGATGGTGAATTTGTTTTAAACAAAGGAGTACCAAAAATATATAAAACTCTTGTATCACGTGGAATAGAAGATTTAGAAGATATATTTAAATAGGAGGTGAAAATATGGTAGACAACTATACTGAAGAAGTTCTTGAAAATAATATTGTTAGTGTTGATGAACCTATCATCACTAATGAAATTAATTATGAACAAACAATAGATGGCATGGAAATTAATGATATTGATGTTAATTCAGAACTTTTAGCCGAAGATGTTGCTTCTATTAATACTACTGAAGTACTAGATAGTAATATATTTAGTATTAATCAAATAATTACAAATCAAGATGTAGTTGTCACTATTATGCCTCCGGAAAATACTATTAGATATGAATATCGTTTATATAAGGATGAAGAATTATTAAGTGAAATATTTATGGATGGTAATAATTTTTCAGTTCTTGAATTTAAAGAAACTGGTAATTATCACATTGAAGCTAAAATAATAAATACGGAGTTATTAGAAAATAATATTCAATCGGGTATTTATCAAATAGATAAAGTGGCTCCGACTATAAATGTTAAAAATAAACAATTTAAAATTATTCAAGGTAAAACCGAAAATATAAATAGTAATGCTACTGCAATAGATAATTTTGATGGTGATATTTCATCAAAAATAACTTCTAATATTAATGAAGTTAATCTTAATAAGGTAGGAACACATACAATCACATATAGTGTTACTGATAATGCTGGTAATAAAGCAGAAACTCAAGCAGTAGTAATTGTTAAAGAAGATTTATCACAAATATTAATGGTAATAGATATATCATTTGTACTTATAGGCTTTTTAATATTAGGACTTCTATTACGTTATATGAATAGTATAAAAAAAGAAAAAAGAATTTCTAAATATACTATTGAACCACTTAAAGATAAATCATTATCTGTTGTTGATAGATTCTTTAAATTTTATTTTAATTTGGTTTCAAAACTTACACCTTATTTTAAAAAATCATATTTCTTATCTAAGTATAGTAAAAGATTTGAAAAATATATTGGTACAGTAGATTTTAATCATAAAGAAGCAATATCTTTTGTAGTAACTAAAACATTTATAGGTATGATATTCTTATTAATTGCTTTAGTATCTAAAACGTTGCACTCAGATATATTACATATATATGAAATGATAATACCTTTTGGTATAGGGTTCTTTATAATTGATGTATTATATTTTACAAAATATAAAATTTATCGTTCTAAAGTAGAAAATGATTTACTTCAAGCAATTATAGTTATGAATAATGCTTTTAAGTCGGGTAGAAGTATTATTCAAGCTATTGATTTAGTGGCTAATGAACTTGAAGGACCGATTGCTGAAGAATTTAAAAAAATGTCACTTGAAATTTCTTTTGGACTTGCAATTGAAGATGTATTTCAAAGATTCTCAGAAAGAATTAAACTTTCAGAAGTTACTTATTTAACAGCATCACTTTCTATTTTAAATAAAACAGGTGGTAATATTATTAAGGTATTTTCATCTATTGAAAAAACTTTATTTAGTCAAAAGAAACTTAAACTTGAATTAAAATCATTAACGGGAAGTTCTAAGATAATAGTTTATATTTTATTTGTTGTACCAATATTATTTGTTACATTTATAAGTATTATTGATCCAACATATTTCTTACCACTTTTAACAACACCACTTGGACTTATAATTACTTTTGTTGTTATAACTGTGTATATAATATATATATTTGTTGTACGAAAAGTTATGAAAGTAAGGATGTGATAAAATGAAAATGCCAAAAATAAAATTATTTCGTAAACTGTTTGGTAGTAGTGATGTAAAAACAATTACTGAAAAAATAAAAATGCTTGGTGATAGTGCTAAATTTGATACCAATACATTTATATTTATGCGTTTATTCACTACAGTTTTATTCTTTTTCATTTTAATATTTATCTTTAATTTAGGATATATATTATCACCATTCTTAGCAATTGTTTATTATTATGCTTTCTATTATGTATTAATAGAATCACCACTTAAAAAAAGAATTATTAAGTTAGATGGTGAAGCACTTCATTTCTTTGAAATTCTAACATTAACTCTTGAATCTGGTAAGAATCTTGAAAATGCATTACAAGTAACATGCTTTAATATTGATTCAGAATTATCAAGAGAATTTAAAAAAACACTTTTAGAAATTAAATTTGGAAAATCTTTAGTAGAATGTTTAGATGACATGAAAAAAAGAATTCCATCAGAAACAATTAATAATATTATTCTAAATATTACACAAACAAATATATTTGGAAATAGTATACTTGAAACAATGTATAATCAAATTGAATTTTTACGCGATAAACAAATTCTAGAAATAAAAGGAAGAATTAATAAAATACCTAATAAAATAAGTATAATTTCAGTTATTTTTATGCTTCCAATCATATTACTTTTAATTTTAGGTCCAGTTCTTATCAATTTTTTAGGATAATGCGTTATAATGTATTAGGGGAGATGTTTTTATGATATATCATTTTATAGGAATAAAGGGTACTGGTATGGGTGCACTTACACAATTTATGCATGATTTAGGTTATCATGTACAAGGTAGTGATAAACCAGATCACTTCTTTACTGAAGATCCACTTCGTGAAAAAGGAATAACCATTTTAAACTTTGATGCAGATAATATTAAAGAAGGAATGACAATTGTTCAAGGTAATGCTTTTACTGATGATAATGTTGAAGTAAAAAAAGCTAAAGAATTACATTTAACAATTTATACTTATCAAGAAATGCTTGGCTCATTTACTGAAAAATTTAAATCAATTACTGTTGCAGGTTGTCATGGCAAAACTACAACTTCATCAATGCTTGCACATGTGCTTGATCACACAATTGGAACTAATTATTTAATTGGTGATGGAACTGGTCATAGTGATAAGAAAAATGATCATTTCATTCTAGAAGCTTGTGAATGGAAAAGACATTTTCTTGCATATACACCAACATATGCAATCATAACTAATATTGAACTTGATCATATTGATTATTATAAGAATATTGATGATATGGTTCTAGCTTATGAAGAATATGCTAATAAAGCATTAAAAATGGTTATTGCTTGTGGTGATGATCCATATACAGATAAAATTAATTATACTAAGCCAGTATTATTTTATGGACTTGAAGATAAAAACGATGTTGTAGCTAAAAATGTTGTTTTTCATAATGATGGTACTGATTTTGATGTATATATTCATGATGAATTATTTGGACACTTTAATTTACCTTTATTTGGTAAACATATGCTTATGAATAGTTTGGCTGTTATTACTGTTTGTTATCTTGAAAAAATTAATAAAGATGATATTACTAAATATATTCATACATTTAAAGGTGCAAAAAGAAGATTTAAAGAAAAAGTTCTTGGAGATATTATAGAAATAGATGATTATGCACATCATCCAACAGAAGTTGCTGTTACTATAAAAGGTGCAAGACAAAAATATCCAGATAAAGAATTAGTAGCAATTCTAATGATTCATACATATTCACGTGCTCGTGAATTTGAACAAGAATTTATTGATGCATTAAATCTTGCCGATAAAGCTTATATAACTGATGTATATATGGATCGTAAAGAAGATTGTGATCCATATGATGTTCATGACATGATTAAAAAATGTAAAAATGCTGAACATATCAGTTTAGAAACAACTGAAAAACTTCTTAAACATAAAAATGCTGTAATGTTATTTATGAGTAGTAAAGAAATTTATGTTATGGAAGAAAAATATGAAAAATTATTACATGAACAAAAAAATTAGAATTTTCTAATTTTTTTGTTAATAATAATGTTGGTGATAATATGAAAACAATCCTTTATACAGGTGCAAGAAGTGGTATTAGTTCATTTGTAATAAATAGATTATTATCTAAAGATTATTTAATATATATAACAGTTCATACAAAATCTGAAGAAAAATATATAAAAGAAAAATATAAAAATACTCGTAATATAAAATGTTGCAAGATTGATATAACAGATGATAATGATTTAAAAAAAATAAAACTGTTAGATGTTGATATATTAGTCGCCAATGCAGCGGTAGGAGAAGGTGGTTCACTTTTAGAAATAGATATTGATAGAATAAGAAATAATTTTGAAGTAAACGTATTTAGCACTATTAAACTTATTCAAATAGTTTTGAAAACTATGATTGAAAAGGGTAGTGGTAAAATAGTAGTAATTTCTTCACTTGCAAGTACTATACCAATACCCTT
>JAEEGL010759076.1_pt1 | contig 14179 bp, 13 predicted proteins | sample 9134231 | NCBI WGS metagenome assembly JAEEGL01 (sample SAMN16246548, study PRJNA631951) | gut metagenome | biome: gut microbiome; feature: rumen; material: fiber-attached | host: Bos | place: Iran: Karaj | collected 2018-10 | reverse complement strand
TTCCGGACTGCTGCCACAGCGCTGCGGGCATCGTGACCGGGAACAGGACCTCCTGTCCGTCGATCGCGTCCATCTCCTCGCGCAGGATCTGTTCGATCTTGTTCTGGATCCTTTTCGCCGGCGTGAAAAGGGAATAGATCCCGTTTCCGACCGCCTTCATATATCCGCCGCGTGTCATGAGATTCTGGCTTTCGATCTCAAACGCGCGTTCCTTAAAACGCTCACCGAGCAGCTGACTGACTTTCATTGACTAAACCTCCAGCAATTCTGTCCACTATTGTATCCTCAAACGGCGCCGCGTGCAACCCTTTCCCGCAAGTTTGCCCGCTTTTTTCCAATGGGCTGAGTGTGAAAATCAGTCAAAAATCTTGACTATTACACATGCGTTTGATACGATTCCAAGATAACGGTATATATAATTCGGAAATCAAATCCGATATAGCGTACCGGTTCCATGAGGGAGGCCAGATGATCATACCTGTCCGTTTACATAAGCACAGTTATCCGGTCCGGATCGAGCGGGGCGCGCTTCAGAAAGCGGGCGAATGCTTCTGCCTTGACCGGAAGGTTCTGATCCTGACGGATGAAGGCGTTCCGCCGGAATACGCGGAAGCCGTCGCAAAGCAGTGCGGGGAACCCCACATCCTGACCGTTCCGCAGGGAGAGGGAAGCAAGAGCTTTCCGGTGCTGGAAACGGTCCTTGAAAAGATGCTAGACTCCGGATTCAACCGCGGTGACTGCGTTGTTTCGGTCGGCGGCGGCGTCATCACGGATCTCGGAGGATTCGCGGCGTCCGTCTATATGCGGGGGATCGACTGCTACGGAGTCCCGACGACTGTGCTTGCGGACGTGGACGCCTCAGTCGGCGGGAAGACCGCTGTCAACTTCCGGGGCGTCAAGAATATCGTCGGCGCGTTCTATCAGCCGAAGGCGGTCCTGATCGATCCGGAAACGCTGAAAACACTGCCAAAGAGGCAGGTCAGAAACGGTCTTGCCGAAGCGCTCAAGATGGCGGTGACCCTGGATGGGGAACTGTTCGGGCAGTTTGAAAAAGGAAGCCCGGATCCAGATCTTGAGGAGATCATCATCCGTTCGGTCCTGCTCAAAAGGAATATCGTCGAACAGGATGAGAAGGAGTCGGACCTCAGACGCGTTCTGAACTTCGGGCATACGATCGGCCACGGCATCGAGAGCGCCGCGAAGGGAGAGCTGCTGCACGGCGAAAGCGTAGCGCTCGGCATGATCCCGATGTGCTCCGAGCCTCTCCGGAGCAGGCTGAAAGCCATCCTGGACAGAATGGGATTTCAGACGGAGATCGACCTTGACCCGGAGGAAGTCTATGCGGCTGTGATCCATGACAAGAAGTCGCGTTCCGACGGGATCGGCGTCGTCCGGTGCGATTCGCCCGGAAGCTTTACGATCGGAACCGTCGCGTATGAAGAACTGAAACCTCTGATCGGCACTGTAGTGCGGAGGAGAACGATATGAAAAACACTTTCGGAAACGCGGTCAGCGTAACGCTGTTCGGCGAAAGCCACGGGAAGGAGATCGGAGCGGTCCTTGACGGACTCTGCCCGGGGATCCCCGTAGACGAGGAGGAGCTCCGCTTCCGGTTGGATCTCCGCCGTCCGTTCGGGCGCATCTCCACGCCGAGACGGGAGGCCGACGACTTTTCGATCGTCAGCGGGGTCTATGAGGGAAAGACGACGGGAACGCCGCTCTGCATCCTGATCCCGAACCGTTCCGCAAGAAGCGCGGACTATGATATGCTCCGCTCTGTCGCAAGGCCCGGGCACGCGGACTATGCGGCTTTCTGCAAATACCACGGATACTCCGATCCGAGAGGCGGAGGCCATTTTTCCGGAAGACTGACGGCGCCTCTGGTTGCCGCAGGCGCGATCGCCGAAAAGATGCTGAGCAGCCGGGGAATTAAGATCGGAACGCATATCACCCGCTGCGCAGAAATCGATGACCGTGATTTCGACGATCTTGCTGCGGATATTGCCGCCCTGAACACGAAGCAGTTCGCCGTTCTGGACGAGGAGTCGGGCGAAAAAATGCGCGAACGGATCGAAAAGGCCGCGGAGGAAGGCGACAGCGTCGGCGGAGTTCTTGAGACTGCCGTGACCGGAATGCCGGCGGGCGTTGGGGAACCCTGGTTTGACAGCATGGAGAGCGTACTGTCCCACGCGCTGTTTTCGATCCCCGGCGTCAAGGGCGTGGAATTCGGGGACGGATTTGTGATGGCGGACATGCGCGGAAGCGAAGCAAACGATCCGTTCAGAGTCCGTGACGGAAAGATCTGCACGGCCACGAACCATAACGGCGGGATCAACGGCGGGATCACGAACGGGATGCCCGTCATTTTCCGCGTCGCGGTGAAACCGACTCCATCGATCTTTCTGAAACAGGATACCGTCGATTTCCGGAAAGGGAAAGAGACGGAACTGAGCCTGTCCGGAAGGCATGACCCGGCGATCGTGCACCGTGCCCGCGCCGTCGTGGACGCGCTGACCGCGCTGACGCTTGCGGACATGTTGACCGTCCGGTACGGAACGGACTGGTGGACGCAGTGATATGCGGTACGGTCTGATCGGATGCCCGCTCGGGCACAGTTTTTCCAAAGAGATCCACGAAAGCCTGAAACGCTATCCGTACGAACTGAAAGAGCTTCAGCCGGACGAACTTGAGACGTTTTTGCACCATGGCGGCTTCCTGGGGCTCAACGTCACGATCCCGTACAAACAGAGCGTGATTCCGTATCTGGAAGGGATCTCAACCCGGGCGAAAGCGATCGGCGCCGTCAATACGATCATAAACCGGGACGGACATCTGTATGGCGACAACACCGATTTTGATGGGATGCGGCTCGCGCTGACGAAAGCGGGCATACAGCTTCGCGGAAAGAAAGTGCTGATCCTGGGAACGGGCGGCACGAGCAGAACGGCTCAGGCGGTCGCACGCGCGCTCGGTGCGAAGGAAGTTTACAGGGTCAGCCGGAGCGGAAGGGACGGCGCCGTGACCTATGAACAGGCATACGAGCGCCATCCGGACGCCGGCGTAGTCATCAATACGACCCCGTGCGGGATGTATCCGAACGAGGACGCGTGTCCCGCCGAGCTTGACCGTTTTTCCAATCTCACCGGCGTATTCGACGCGGTCTACCGTCCGCTGCGCACCATGCTGACGGAATCCGCCCGGAGCAGGGGGATCCCGTCGGATACCGGACTCTATATGCTCGTCGCACAGGCTGTCCGGGCTGCGGAACTGTTTACTAAAGAAGCGTTTCCGGTTTCCGTGATCGATAAGATCTATGCGGAAACACTGAAGAAGAAAAGGAATCTGGTCCTGATTGGCATGCCCGGCGTCGGGAAGACCCGGGTGGGGACACGCCTTGCGGAGCTGCTCCAGAAGCCGTTTTTCGATTCGGACCGGGTGATCACGGAACGGATCGGGATGCCGATCGCGGACTTTTTTGCAGCGAACGGGGAAGACGCTTTCCGGAAGATCGAATCGGAAGTACTGAAAGAACTGTCGCGGGAGAGCGGCATTGTGCTTTCCACAGGCGGCGGCGCGGTATTGAGAGAGGAAAACGTCCGCGCGCTGAGGGCGAACGGACAGCTGCTGTTTCTTGACCGTCCGGTTGACGAACTGAAGACCTCGTCGGACAGACCGCTTTCAAGCGACCGGGAAAAGGTCCGGAAGCTGTTCGAGGTCCGCTATCCGATCTATCTCGCGGCGTGCGACCGGCATATCAGGTCCGGCCGGAACGCGAACGAGACGGCATACATGATCCTGGAGGAAGTGAAATGAAGATCCTGGTAATCAACGGACCGAACATCAATATGCTCGGGATCCGCGAGCCGGCGGTTTACGGCTAGCAGAATTACGATACCCTCTGCGCCGCGGTCCGGGAACACGCGGAAAAGCGCGGCATTGAGGTCGAACTGTACCAGTCGAACCACGAAGGGGATCTGGTCGACAGGATCCAGGCTGCGTACGGGGAAGCGGACGGAATCGTCATCAACCCGGGCGCGTATACGCATACGAGCATCGCGCTCCTCGACGCCGTCAAGGCGGTCTCCATCCCGACCGTGGAAGTACATATTTCGGATGTTTCCAAAAGAGAGGACTTCCGGAGAATCAGCTATATCCGTCTGGCCTGCGTGAAAACGATCTCGGGGCACGGGATCGGCGGATATCTGGAGGCCATGGATTATCTGGCCGGCGGAGGAGAGAAATGACTGTTACGATCCTGCCGGGAAAAGCGGAGGGAACGGTATCCGCCCCGAAAAGCAAATCCGCGGCGCACCGGCTGCTGCTCTGCGCGGGACTCGCAGACGGAATGAGTACGATCCGGGAACTGCCCCGGAACAGGGATATCGAAGCGACCGTGTCGTCGCTGTCCGCCCTCGGAGCGGAGATCTCCCTGTCGGAGGATACCGCGTTCGTTACGGGATGCGATCCGCGCAGCCGGAAAACGCTTGCCGTGCTGCCGTGCGGCGAAAGCGGAAGCACGCTGAGGTTTCTGATCCCGCTGTGCCTGCTTTCCTGGGCGCCTGCGAAGCTGACCGGGACGGAAAAACTGCTGTCCAGACCACTTTCGGAATACGAATCGGTCTTTACGGAACAGGGGATCCGCTTCTTCCGGGAGAAGACGTCTCTTTCTGTGGAGGGAAAGCTTGCCGGCGGAACCTACACGATCCGGGGAGACGTATCCAGCCAGTTCGTGACAGGACTGCTGTTCGCCCTTCCGCTTCTCAAAGAGAACAGCCGGATCCGCCTGATCCCGCCGGTCGAAAGCCGCCCCTATATCGATCTGACCCTGTCGGCATTGCATGCGGCGGGCATATCGGCGGAATGGACGGAGGACACTCTTCTTACCGTCCCGGGGAACCAGCATTACAGGACCCTGGATGCCGCCGTGGAGGGAGACTGGTCGAACGCCGCCTTCCTGGACGCGCTGAACCTTCTGGGAGGCCGCGTGACGGTGACCGGACTGAACGGCAGGTCCCTCCAGGGGGACAGGATCTATCCGGAATACTTCCGGCAGATGGAAAGCGGGACCCCGGAGCTGGACCTTAGCGATTGTCCGGATCTCGGACCGGTCCTGTTCGCGCTCGCGGCCGTCAGAAACGGAGCGGTATTCCGGGGAGTCGCAAGGCTTCGCGGCAAGGAGAGCGACCGGATCGCAGCCATGCAGGAGGAACTTTCCAAATTCCGGATCCGGACGGAAGCGGACCGGGATACATTCAGAGTTTTTCCGGGGTTTATGAGCCCCGAGGCGCCGCTGTGCGGGCATAACGATCACCGGGTCGTCATGGCGCTTGCCGTTCTGTGTACGGCGGCGGGGGGAACGATCCGGGGCGCAGAAGCGGTATCTAAGAGCTTTCCGGACTTTTTCGATAAGCTGACAGAACTTGGAGTGGAAATTCATGCAGTGGATCAGTAACAGCCATATCGTTATCGTAGGTCTCGGCCTGATGGGCGGCAGCTATGCCAAGGCTCTGACCAGGCTCGGTTATCATGTATCGGCGATCGATCTCGATCCGGATTCCGTCGCGTACGCGCTCGGACAGGGACTCATCGAGAAAGGCGCGGTTCTGCCGAATCCCGAGATCCTCGGGGAAGCGGACGCGGTCATCTTCGCCCTGTACCCGACGGCGTTCCGGGAATGGATCGATATGAACCAGAATCTGCTGAAGTCCGGCGCGCTTCTGACCGACGTGACGGGCGTCAAGTCCTGCATCGTTCGGGATATCCAGGCGATGCTGCGCCCGGATCTGGAATTCATCGCCGCGCATCCGATGGCAGGCCGGGAGGTGTCCGGCGTTAGGAACGCGGACGACAGGATCTTTCTGAACGCGAATTATATCGTGACGCCGACGGAAAAGAACACCCCGGAAGCGGTCGAATGGTGCAAGGCACTCGGACGGCTGCTCGGATGCAGGAAGATCTCGGTCCTGTCTCCGGAGGAGCACGACAGGATGATCGGGTTCGTATCCCAGCTGACGCACTGCATCGCGGTCGCGCTGATGACCTGCAGCGACAACACCCATCTCGTGGACTATACAGGAGACTCGTTCCGGGATCTCACGCGGATCGCGAAGATCAACGAGGGCATGTGGAGCGAGCTGTTCCTTCTCAATAAGGACGAGCTGATCGGGCAGATGGATCTGTTCATGAAGGAGCTGACTGATATCCGGACGATGCTTTCCGAACACGACAGGGACGGTCTGATGGAAAAAATGCGGCTGTCGACCAGGCGCCGCGGCTATTTCGACGTTTAAGGAGCATAAAGGTTTTATGAACATGGAATTTGAGCGCAAGCTCGCGATTCCGATGGAAGTCAAGGAAAAGTTCCCCGTGACCGCGGAAATGGAGAAGACCGTGGAGAAACAGAGGGAAGAGGTCATGTCGGTCTTCCGCGGGACAGACGACAGGATGCTGCTCATTATCGGGCCTTGTTCCGCCGACCGGGAGGACGCGGTTCTGGATTATCTCGGACGGATGCGGAAGCTCGCGGACCGTGTAAAGGATAAGGTCGTCGTCGTGCCGCGGATCTATACCAACAAGCCGAGAACGACCGGAGAGGGATACAAGGGGATCCTGCATCAGCCGGATCCGACCGGAAGACCGGACCTGTACAAGGGGATCATCATGACGCGTTCCCTGCATATGCACGCGGTGCGCGACTACGGCTTTTCCTGCGCGGACGAGATGCTGTATCCGGAAAACCACAAGTATCTGGACGATCTTCTGTCCTATGTCGCGGTCGGCGCACGTTCGGTCGAAGACCAGCAGCACAGGCTGACTGCGAGCGGCATCGAAGTCCCGGTCGGGATGAAGAACCCGACGAGCGGAGATCTGAACATCATGATGAACGCGATCCAGACGGCGCAGCACAGGCATTCCTTTATCTACCGCGGCTGGGCGGCGCATTCCGACGGCAACCCTTACGCGCATGCCGTTCTGAGGGGATACACGGATGAGATGGGGCATTCGATGCCCAACTATCATTATGAGAATCTGCGGCGGGTGAAGAATCTGTACGAAGAACGTTTCCTGACGTATCCTGCGCTGATCGTCGACACGAACCACGCAAACTCCGGCAAGGATCCCTTCGAGCAGCCGCGCATCGTGCGGGAAGTGCTTGCCTCCCGCAAGTACTCGGAAGATCTCCGGAGACTCGTCAAGGGGTTCATGGTGGAGAGCTATCTGGTCGACGGAAAACAGGAGGTCGGAGGGACCTGCTACGGACAGTCGATCACCGATCCGTGCCTCGGATGGGAGAAAACGGAGCGGCTCGTGCTGGACCTTGCGGATTCCCTGTAAGAGATTTCTGCGTAAAATAATATATTAAAGGTTGACTTTTTCAGAGGGCTGTGCTATTTTTGACTAAACCGATGAAGAAGCGTAAGTACATCAGATTCCGTTTCTGCACAGAGAGCCGCGGGCGGTGGGATCGCGGACAGGACGCCTGATCGAATGGGCTTCGGAGGGCGACCGGAAACCTTCGGGGAGTATGGAAGCCGGAGCGGCGCTCCGTCAAGAAACGCCGGTATGTGACAGCATACACTGAGTTGGGCGCGTCTGCGTCAAGCGGGGTGGCACCGCAGGATTTTCCGATCCTGTCCCGGCATATGGGACAGGGTCTTTTTGTTTCCCCGGAGAACGGACAGTTCCCGGAAGTTTGACAGACCCGGAAACGGAGGATTGATTATGATTCTGCTGACGAAACGATGGTGAAGCAAGGCATTTGACTGTATCTTTGCATCCACTCACGCAGACTTCATCATGAAAACAGAAAGGAAATACGATCATGGAACAACAGATCCCGTATAAAATCTATCTAGAAGAAAACGAAATGCCGAAGGCATGGTATAACGTCCGCGCCGATATGAAGAACAAACCGGCGCCCCTTCTGAACCCGGGTACGGGCAAGCCGATGACCGCGGAAGAACTCGAAGGCGTATTCTGCAGCGAACTCGTTCAGCAGGAACTGAACAATGACGACCGGCTGATTCCGATTCCGGATGAGATCCGTTCCTTCTACAAGATGTACCGGCCTTCTCCCCTGGTCAGAGCGTACTGCCTCGAAGAAAAGCTGCAGACGCCCGCGAAGATTTACTACAAATTCGAAGGCAACAACACCAGCGGCTCCCATAAACTGAATTCCGCGATCGCGCAGGCGTATTACGCCAAGAAGCAGGGGCTGAAGGGCGTCACCACGGAGACCGGCGCCGGCCAGTGGGGCACGGCGCTTTCCATGGCATGCTCCTATTTCGATCTGGACTGCAAGGTCTTCATGGTCAAGGTTTCCTATGAGCAGAAGCCGTTCCGGCGTGAGGTCATGCGTACCTACGGCGCTTCCGTCACGCCTTCCCCCTCGGATACCACGCAGATCGGACGCAAGATCCTAGCGGAATTCCCGGGAACGACCGGATCGCTCGGCTGCGCGATCAGCGAAGCGGTGGAAGCGGCTGTTTCCAGCGAAGGATACCGCTATGTGCTTGGTTCCGTTCTCAATCAGGTGCTGCTCCATCAGTCCGTGATCGGTCTTGAGACGAAAGCGGCGCTCGACAAGTACGGGATCACGCCGGACATCATCATCGGCTGCGCAGGCGGCGGATCGAATCTCGGCGGACTGATCTCCCCGTTCATGGGCGAGAAGCTGCGCGGCGAGAAGGATTATCGGATCATCGCGGTCGAGCCGGCGTCCTGCCCGAGCTTCACCCGCGGCACGTTCGCGTACGATTTCTGCGACACCGGAAAGGTTTGCCCGCTCGCGAAGATGTATACCCTCGGAAGCGGCTTCATTCCCGCGCCGAACCACGCCGGCGGACTCCGGTATCACGGCATGAGCTCGATCCTGTCCCAGCTGTACGATGACGGGTACATGGAAGCGACGACCGCGGTGCAGACGGACGTTTTCAAAGCGGCGGAGCAGTTCGCGCGCGTGGAAGGCATCCTGCCCGCCCCCGAGAGCGCGCACGCAATCAAGGTCGCGATCGACGAGGCGATGAAATGCAAGGAGACCGGCGAGAGCAAAACGATCGTATTCGGGCTGACCGGAACCGGTTATTTCGATCTGGTGGCATATGAGAAATTCCATAACGGAGAGATGACCGACTATATCCCGACGGATGAGGAGCTTCAGAAGAGTCTGTCCTCCCTCCCGAAACTGAACTGAATCTGAAATGCATAGGGAAATCAAAAAAGGCTCTGCCCCTGAAGAAGGGACAGAGCCTTTTTGACGGATGGATCAGGATTCCTTACAGAGCGGATGCCACGCCCGCAATGACAGCGATTACTACCATGATCAGGAGAAAGAACGTAAAGAAAACGACCAGGAAGAGACCGGTAAAGAAGGAACTGATGCCGAAGACCTGCGCAACGAAGGAAGTTGCGGGTCGGCGGACGCCTGCCTGGATCGCGTCCTGACGGATCGCTCTTACCCGGTTCCAGGTTCCCTTTCCCAGAATCATCATGACGACGCCGGCAACAAGAAAGAGAAAGAAGTATCCGATGAATTCGATCATCATGAGGATGATCGCTGTTCGGTCGGAGTCGAACATGTGCGCTCCGATTCCGAGCGCAACGGTCAGGATCACAAAAAGAAAGATATTCAGGAAGATAATGCCGTATGGGATTACCCAGGAAAGAATACCGCGGGTCAGAGCCTTTTTGGAGCGCACGGAAAGATCATCCTGTATGACGGGAATAGAAGACTGTTCCATAGATTGTGTTCCTTTCAGAAGATTTGGAAAAAGGAACGAGGCATTTTCGGCCTCGTTCGATTCATCATTATTTGGTGCCGAAAATACGGTCGCCCGCGTCGCCGAGGCCGGGAACGATATAAGCGTTTTCGTTCAGCTTTTCATCGACAGCAGCGCAGTAGAGCTTGATGTTCGGATGCGCGCTCATGACGCGGTCGATGCCGGGCTTCGCCGCGATCAGGCAGACCAGACGGATGTCTTTGCAGCCGTAGCGGTTCTCCAGAATGTCAATGGTCGCGGACAGGCTGCCGCCGGTCGCGAACATCGGTTCCAGAACGATGACGGTGCTTTCGGCAACATCGGCGGGGAGCTTGCAGTAGTATTCCACCGGCTCGTGCGTTTCCTTGTGACGGTACAGACCGATATGGCCGACACGCGCGTTGGGAAGCAGGGATGTGACACCCTCTACCATGCCGAGACCGGCGCGGAGGATCGGAACGAGGGAGATCTTCTTATCGGAAAGGACTTTGGTCTTGGTTTTCGCGACAGGGGTCTCGATCTCGACTTCGGTCAGTTCAAGGTCTTTCGTAACCTCGTAGACCATCAGCATCGCGAGTTCCTTGACCAGCGTGCGGAAATCCTTGGTTCCGGTGTTTTTGTCGCGCAGCAGCGAGATCTTGTGCTGAATCAGCGGGTGATCGAATACAAAAACATTGTTGTAGTCCATTATCAAATACTCCTTTAAGCATTTTTTCCAGTATACCATACTCGGAATTGACACGCAACGATTTTGCGGAAAAACCTGCATTTCACCGGCGGGGAATACATTGCTTTTTCTAAACACCCAAAAATTTTTTTATATACTAAAAAACTTTGTTATTTTAGTTGCTTTTTACATTTGGATGAACTACAATACAAATATAGGAACTTTCCTAAAATACGAATCATAAAGGAGTTTTGGCATGAAATACGGTCGCGTTTACAATTTCTCGGCAGGCCCCGCCATGATGCCGGAAGAAGTACTGGAAGAGGTTGCCGCGGAGGTCCTGAACTATCGCGGAAGTGGAATGAGCGTGATGGAAATGTCCCATCGCTCCAAGGTATATCAGCAGATCATTGACGAAGCGGAAGCGGACCTGCGCGAGCTGATGAAGATCCCGGATAACTACAAGGTTCTGTTTATCCAGGGCGGCGCAACGCTTCAGTTCTCGGCAATCCCGCTGAATCTGTGCAAGAACGGCGTATTCGATTATATCGTGACCGGATCATGGTCCAAGAAAGCGGCGTCAGAAGCGAAGAAGTACGGAAAAGTCAATGTGATCGCGTCCAGCGAAGACCGCAATTTCAGTTATATTCCGGATTGCTCCGATCTTCCGATCGATGAGGACGCGGATTATGTCTACATCTGCGAGAACGAGACGATCCACGGCACGACCTATCCCGTCCTTCCGAATACGAAGGGCAAGATCCTGGTCTCCGATCAGTCGAGCATGTTCCTTTCCAAACCTGTCAACGTGTCCGACTACGGCCTGATCTACGGCGGCGTTCAGAAGAACATCGGTCCCGCGGGACTCGCGATCGTGATCATCCGCGAGGATCTGATCCGCGCGGATATCGATCCGAAGACGCCGATCTATGTGCGGTACGACACGCATGCGAACGCCGGCTCCATGTACAATACACCGAACTGCTGGGCAATCTATGTCTGCGGCAAGGTCTTTAAGTACCTGCTCCGCAACGGCGGTCTTGAGGCAATGGCGAAGCGCAACCAGGAAAAGGCGAAAGTCATGTATGACTTCCTCGATCAGAGCAAGATGTTCCACGGAACCGTCGAGAAGAAGGACCGCTCTCTGATGAACGTTCCGTTCGTCACCGGAGACAAGGACAAGGACGCCGCGGTCGTCGCAGCGACGAAAGCAGCCGGATTCGACAACCTGAAAGGCCACAAGAGCGTCGGCGGTCTGCGAGCGTCGATCTACAACGCGATGCCGAAGGAAGGCGTCGAGGCGCTGGTGGACTTCCTGAAGAAATATGAAGCGGAAAACGCATAAGGAGGATTGGAAATGATTCGGATTCTGGCATCTGACGGTATGGATGACGGCGCGGTCAAAGCGCTGGAAGCAAAAGGATGCGTTGTGGATCAGCAGTTCTATGATCCGGAAGCGCTGAAGGAAGCGGTGAAAAACTATGACGTTCTCGTCGTGCGTTCCGCGACGAAGGTACGTGTTCCGCATATCGACGCGGCAAAGGAAGCCGGCAGACTGAAGATGGTTATCCGCGGCGGCGTCGGCGTGGACAACATCGACGTCAAGTACGCGGAAGAGAACGGGATCATCGTCCGCAACACCCCGAGGGCGAGCTCCCAGTCGGTCGCCGAACTGGCGCTCGGACATATGTTCGCCTGCGCCCGGTTCCTTTCGATCGCAGGTCATACCATGCGCGAGGATAAGTGGGAGAAGAAAGCGTACGGCAAGGGCATCGAACTGCAGGGCAGAACGCTCGGCATCATCGGCTTCGGCAGGATCGGCCAGCATCTCGGCGTCATGGCAAAGGCCATCGGCATGAATGTCATCGCGTATGATATCTATCACATTGACGGCATCGAGGAGCAGCTTGGGATCAAATACGTTGAGATGGACGAGCTTCTGGCACAGTCCGATTTCATCAGCGTCCATGCTCCCGCGGTGGACGGCGGCGCGATCATCAACGCGGAGACGATCGCCAAGATGAAGGACGGCGTCTGCATCATCAACACCTCCCGCGGAAAGAACCTGGATGAGAACGCGCTTCTCGAAGGTCTGAATTCCGGCAAGGTGCGCGCGGCAGGCCTCGACGTGTTCGAGACGGAGCCGAGCCAGAACCATGCTCTCTATTCGCATCCGATGGTCTCCTGCACACCGCATATCGGCGCGGCGACGAAGGAAGCGCAGAAGCGGATCGGCGGAGAGATCGTCGATCTGATCTCGAAACAGTTCAACCTGTAAAATGATCCCCGCTGTCTGGCGGGGAATCAGAATCAAAAAACAGGACCGGGTTTTCCCGGTCCTTTCTGGTTTTATTTGGCGTCGGCGCGCTTTCGGAAAAGAGCCTCCAGACGGAACAGGCCGTAGCTGAAGAGGATGATCACAGCGAGATAGATCAGGATCTCGGGAAAAATGCCGAGACGCAGGGCAATCCCGTGAAAAACCGGCTGCGTGGACGGATAATAGGGCGTGATGTTGAACATGTTTGCTTCCAGGGAGAAATCGTTCACGATATGATGGCTTACGACGTTGATTCCTTCCGCAACGGCGGCCATGATCAGAAACAGCAGCACGGAGGGAAAGAACCGGATATCCTTCCGGTTTTTCAGGATCAGGATGGCCGCCATACTCTCAAACAGCATCAGGCCGTGGTACAGGAAACTGTGGATGAAAAGCCAGATATAGGGACGCATCATATCGCCCGGAAACAGCAGCGCGCCGAGAGCAGCTATGATTTGAAACGTGCTCAGGAATACGAGAACGGTATCCTGGGCTTTTCCCTTCAGAAAAGGCACCAGGAAGGAACAGTACATGGACATGCTGCACAGCTGCCAGGGGAAAAACCAGGTCGAAAGAACGCCGGGGTAGACGTACCGCTGCACGAACCACTGCTTCCACGCTTCCGCGAGCAGCATGAAAAGACCTGCTCCAAACAGAATGCGGACCAGCGTCTGTTCATTCTGCCGGCGAAGGGGAAAGTACAGCAAAAACAGGACCGCCGCGATCACTCCCAGGATCACCAGATGGACCGCTCCGTACGGCAGAGGGGGTTCGGAAAAAACAGCATCCATACAAAAAAGCTCCAATCAAATCAGTTCTGCCCGGACCGTGACTGGACAGAAAAGGATCTGCGTGAAGCAGATCCCTGTCCGTTAAGCCGGTTACCGGTCCGCCTTCTGCCCGGCGCTGGATAAATGCGCGGGGTATGGGACCTCAGTAGTTCTCTTTCCACACTTCGAAGTATGCCTGCGGATGGTTGCAGACCGGGCAGACTTCGGGCGCTTTTTCGCCAATCACGAGATGTCCGCAGTTGCGGCATTCCCAGACCTTGATCTCACTCTTTTCAAAGACCTTCTTTGCCTCGACGTTGCTCAGAAGCGCGCGGTAGCGCTCCTCATGTGCTTTTTCGATCGCTGCGACGCCGCGGAACTTAGCCGCGAGTTCTGCAAAACCTTCCTCTTCGGCGGTCTTCGCGAAGCCTTCGTACATGTCGGTCCACTCAAAGTTTTCACCGTCTGCGGCAGCGGCAAGATTCTCGGCGGTGCTGCCGATCCCGTCCAGCTCCTTGAACCAGAGCTTCGCGTGTTCCTTCTCGTTGTCCGCCGTCTTCAAAAACAGCTCGGCGATCTGCTCATAACCTTCCTTCTTCGCTTTGGAGGCGAAATAGGTGTATTTGTTGCGCGCCTGCGACTCGCCCGCGAAAGCGGCGAGCAGGTT
>JAEEGL016866824.1_pt1 | contig 14180 bp, 9 predicted proteins | sample 9134231 | NCBI WGS metagenome assembly JAEEGL01 (sample SAMN16246548, study PRJNA631951) | gut metagenome | biome: gut microbiome; feature: rumen; material: fiber-attached | host: Bos | place: Iran: Karaj | collected 2018-10 | reverse complement strand
TGCGATGATATCCATTCTTGTACGCTGAGCGGCCATACCGCTGGCAGATACGTTAAATGTAGACATTGTAGACATCCGTTATACCTCCTTAACTGTTAAGGACCATCTTGATCCTGTTGAATTCCTGATTTATGGAGTTCAAAAATGTGTAGTATTTAAGCTGATTGTCGGCAAGATAAGCGTTTTCCACATCGATATCAACGTTATTGCCGTCGTAACGGTAGCTTAATTCCTTGTAGTCGGTGTAGATGGGTGCCACAAGGTTCTTGTCCTGTATCTGTCTGATTTTCTGGTCAAGGTTCTTTGTGTGGCTCTGCTCTTTTAAAGCATCCTTAAGAGCCGACTCGAAATCAAGATCGCGTCTTTTGTAGTCCGGTGTATCCACATTTGCGATGTTGTTGGCGATCAGTTCGTTTCTTGCCCAGCTGGCCTGAGCGGCTTTGTTCAAAACATTGATATAATTATATGCATCGGAGCCTATCATACCTCTCCTCCTTTTAAGCAAACTACGGGTTTCACCTTTATATATCGGCTGTATAAGCCCTTTTCTTTATGTTTCACGTACTTACACACAGTTTATTATAGCGAATTGCAAATAAAACACAAGATGTATTCATAAAATTTTAATTAAAATACCAAATGTAGTATTATGATCTGTGAAACATTTACAAAACAGTGAGGATATACGCGCCGTGAAACACCCCGTGAAACAAAGAAGGGACTTACTTTCGTAAGTCCCTTTAATTCACAAATCCTTTGAATATGCGGTTTTAGGTTAAGATCATTCTTTTCTGGCGATACCGAGCTCATCGAATACATAGTCGTTAAGGACTTTGATGTAGGTTCCCTTCATGCCGGAACTTCTTGATTCGATGACACCGGCACTCTCAAACTTGCGAAGGGCATTGACGATAACTGATCTTGTAATGCCGACACGATCTGCGATCTTGCTGGCAACAAGAGTACCCTCGTTCATATCAAGTTCGGAGAAAATGTGCTTTATGGCATCAAGCTCGGAATATGAAAGTGTGCCGATGGCAGATTTAACTACCTGGATCTTTCTGTATTCTTCAACCTGTTCTTCGTTCTCGGAACGCATCGTCTCAAGACCGACTACGGTGGTGCCGTACTCGGAAAGGATGATGTCGTCGATGGAATAGGTGGCATCCTTCTTGTAGATAAACGTTGTGCCGAGTCTCTCATCGGAGATGACAACGGGAACGATGATAGCTTTGAAGTTATCGATGCCTTTGCTCTCAAATCCGAGGGTGGCAAGGTCAACATTCTCTTTAGTTGAAAGGATGCTGAGCAGTCTTTCGTTAAGATCGTGATCGATGAGCTTTCCTACGGCAAGATCGGAGAACTCCTTGATAACCTCGATATCCGGGCGGTTCTTAACGCCGAGGACCTTGCCCTTCTTGGAGATGATGAGGATATTGGAATCAAGAATGCTGCTGAGCACCTGACATATATCATTGAATATTACTTTATTGGAGCTGTTGTTGTGTAAAAGTTTTTCGATCTTACGAGTCTTATCAAGCAGCTGTACGCCCATATTATGATCATCCTTTCTTTTTGTTCAGACAAACAGGACATCTTTGTCAGTGAATCATATTACGCTATTCGCGCAAAAGCACTTCGTGCTTCTTTTGCCGAATCTCACTAAGATATTCGCCTAAAAGCACTTCGTGCTACTTTCGGGGTACAGGAAACAACACAAATGAGCAAGCTCATGTGTTGTTTCCTGTACCCCGAAAAGGTGCTAAAGCACCTTTTACGCGAACATCTTACTATAATTCTTCCAAGAATTCAAGCGATTTCAGATTTTTTCACAAATTTTTAAAAATTAAAAAAGATTGACAATTATTTTTCAAATCATCAATCTTTTTATATGCATTATTTACTCATTTCCCTTATTTTTCTCATCTGTTTCGGTTTTCGGCAACTGCCATGCCATGTACTGGCAATCGGGATAACCGGAACAGCCGTAGTATTTTCTGCCCTTCTTTGTCTTGCAGATCACAAGTTCCTTGCCGCAATCGGGGCACATAACTCCGGTCTTTTCGAAATAAGGCTTTGTATTCCTGCACTCCGGGAACCCGGGACATGCAAGGAATTTGCCGTGAGGACCGAATTTAATGACCATCATGCGTCCGCAAAGCTCGCACTTTACGTCGCTGACCTCATCTTCTATCTTCATCTTTGAAAGGGTCGTCTCTGCATTCTTAACGGCCTTCTCAAGATCGGGATAGAAATTCTTGATAACGGACTTCCATTCCACATTTCCTTCCGCAACGGAATCCAGAAGTGTCTCCATGGTAGCGGTAAAAGAAAGATCGACGATCTCGGGGAACGCGGTTTCCATAAGCTTGTTAACGGCTTCACCCAGTTCCGTCACATAAAGGCACTTTGCCTCTTTTGTAACATAGTGTCTTGCAAGTATAACGGAGATCGTAGGTGCATAGGTTGAAGGTCTTCCGATGCCGAGTTCCTCCATAGCCTTAACGAGAGAAGCCTCGGTAAAGTGTGCGGGAGGCTGGGTAAAATGCTTGTCGGGAGTGAAATCTTCAGCCTTTAAAACGGACTTCTTGGTAAGCTTTGTAAGACTTACCTGCTTCTCATCTTCGGTATCGCCCTCTTCCTTTTCGGAATAAACGCTAAGGAAACCGGCTTTCGAAAGAGATGAAGAGCTTGCGGTAAATCTGTATTTACCCATATCTATCTTAACGCTTGTCACATCATACTCCGCTTCCTGCATACGGCTGGCAACAAAGCGCTTCCAGACGAGCTGGTAAAGCCTGAAAAGGTCTCTGGGAAGGGAATCCTTCACTTCCTGAGGAGTTATATCAACATATGTGGGACGGATGGCTTCGTGAGCGTCCTGGATCTTCTTGCCTTCTTTTTCTTTTGATCCGTTCCGAACATAAGCGGATGCACCGTAATTTGCGGTTATAAAATCCTTTACGGAACTCTCTGCCTCATCGGAAATTCTTGTGGAATCGGTTCTGAGGTAAGTGATAAGTCCGATGGTTCCGTGGCCTTTAACATCAACGCCTTCATAAAGCTGCTGAGCAGCCTTCATAGTCTTTGCAGTCGAGAAGTGAAGCTGCTTTGACGCTTCCTGCTGTAATGTACTTGTTGTAAAAGGAAGGGGTGCTTTCCTTACTCTCTTCGAATCTTTTTTCTCGGAAACAACGGGCTTTTCTTTTTTAAGTTCTTTAAGTATCGCGTTTACTTCGCTTTCGCTGTTAAGCTCTTTCTTTTCATCTTTAAGGCCGTAAAACATGGCTTTGAAAGGCTTTTTAACATCGGCGCCGGAAAGAGTCACAGCTATATCCCAGTATTCTTTCTGTTCAAAAGAATTGATCTGTTCCTCTCTGTCGCAGATAAGTCTGAGGGTAGCAGACTGAACACGTCCTGCGGACAGACCTCTTTTGATCTTTTCCCAGAGGACCGGGGATATCTCATAACCCACAACACGGTCAAGAACACGTCTTGCCTGCTGTGCGTCCACAAGCTTCATATCGATGTCCCTTGCATTTTTAAGGGAATTCTTGACCGCATTTTTAGTGATCTCGTTGAAACTTATCCTTGAGAACTGCTTGGGATCAAGTTTTAATGTGTTGGCGAGATGCCATGAGATAGCTTCTCCCTCACGGTCAGGGTCCGTTGCGAGATATACTTTGTCTGCGCGCTTAACTTCACGTCTGAGTTTTGCGAGTAAGTCACCCTTACCCCTGATGGTTATGTATTTCGGCTCAAAATCTCCGTTTACATCAACACCCATCTGGCTCTTCGGAAGGTCTCTCACGTGCCCCATTGAAGCAACGACTTCAAAGTTGGAACCGAGATATTTCTTTATTGTTTTTGCCTTTGCAGGCGACTCAACTATAACTAAATGCTTTGGCATGACATGTCCTCCGGCTCAGTTTTATACTCCGCGTAATAAAACAACGGATAAGATATAACATCAAATCCGATTTGTCAATTATAAAAAAATGAACATATTACATCGTAGGGTTCCGTTACCAGTCCCGCCATACCTTTTTTTATAAGGCTGTTGCATCCCCTGGACATGATATCTTCAGGTCTTCCCGGAATACAAAAAACATCTTTTCCGTATTCCAAAGAGAGTCTCGCCGTTATAAGAGATCCCGATCGTTCTCCTGCTTCTATGACTGCAAGTTTATCGGAAAAAGCCGATATTATCCTGTTTCTTTTCGGGAAATTTTTAGAAAAAGGTTTTGTTCCCGGAGGATATTCCGAGATTATACTTCCCTTTTCTTTAAGGTTCCGGTACAGTTCGCTGTTTTCAGGAGGATATATCACATCCGGTCCACACCCAAGCACTGCGTATACTCTTCCGTATTTCAGCGCTTCCTTCATGGCTTCGGAATCTATTCCGAGAGCCATACCGGATATTATTCCGATACCTGCCTTCGAGAGTGCTTCACCGAACTGCCTTGCATGACGCCTTCCGTCCTCACTTGCATTCCTGCTCCCGACAATACCTGCGGTAAACCTGTTTTCATCGGGAAGATTGCCGTAATGATAAAGCAATACCGGGGGATCGAACATATTCTTAAGCCTTTCGGGATATCCGACATCACCGTATGCCGTAAGCCTCAGATCTTTATCGATGATCAACTTTGACCAGCTTTTTTCGGCTTCCTTCTTATGAAATGTTGACCTTATCCCGTTTAATAGGACATGCCCTTCTCTTTCGCAAGAAGCTGAAACTCCCCCATCTCTTAATATTTCAAATACCGCTTTATCCGAATCACTCTCAAAAAGACTTCGGGGCATATCGTGTTGCAAAAGCTTGATCTTCAGATAGTCCCGTGTTTCAGGAAGTGTATTTATCCAATGAACATAAAATCTGTCATCACTCATCCTTTACGCTCCGTCTGATCCCGAAAACACAAAGATCAACTGCCTCATCTATCATGTTTTTATTGAGATCCGAACCGTAGATCCCGGAAAGCGTATCTGCAACAGAAAGAATATTATTCAGAAGTCTCTCGGAATAAGGAACACTTGAAAAAGAGCCCATGACAACGTCTTTAAGGTCATCCGGAAGATCATTTATATCCGATGGCTTTCGGACCGGCAGAACTCTTTCAAAAGACGCCCCATCAAATTTCTTAAAATATCCTTCGTCTTCATTTTTTCCTATGAAAGGCGTGCTGTCCGCTTCGGAAAAAATGACGCTTTTCTCAAATACCGTCTTGCTAATCTTTTGAACAGTGTTTTTTATTTTTGACTGAGTGCATGTGCAACTCTTTCCGGGGTAAGATCCACAGGGACATGTGAATGAAGATATGATGACCGCTCCGGAAGGCGCGTATTTATAGACTTTTTCTACATCTTCCTTGTATTTCGTATCCTGAACATCGAAAATAAAAACATATCCGTTTCCGATGACGATATTGTCATTTTCCGGAGTAAGTAAACTCTTAAGTTCATACATTTCGAGCTTTTCGGAAGTATTGAGCTGCGGTGCATAGGCCTCAAAAGAACCGAGAATGTTTTCCGCAGTCTCTTTGTTAGCTGCAAGAAGCATATTATGATGTCCCTTAAATGCCGTAAACATCGCCTTTTTGACCGTTGGAGAAAGAAACCTGTTTTTAAAGGGATCGATGCCGCCAAAAGACGCTTTGGGGAACAGGTCTTCTATCTCTTTTTCATCTCTCTTCCTAACACATACCGGATTACCCGAAAGAGCCGCCAGGGCTTCTTCTATGGTTTTCACGGGATATACCGTTATCCCCTCGGCAAATGAAGCTTCCTTCCCGTTTTCATAAGGGACGATCACTTTCGTAAAACCCATATCCTTGGAAAACCTTGCAAAGGAATAACAGCCTTTAACAGGTCGTACACTACCGTCAAGCGAAAGTTCCCCAAAGATCATGAAGGATGAAAGGTCAGCATCTTCCGCATATCCGTAAGCTTTTAAAACCGCAACCGCAACTGCAAGATCATACTGGGTACCGTCTTTTCTGACATCTCCCGGGGAAAGATTAACAATGATCCGTTTCGGAGGCATCAAAAATCCGGCGTTTTCGATCGCCACTCTCACTCTTTCTTTTGATTCTTTAGTTTCCTGGGAAGATGCGCCGCAAAGCAGAAAGCCGGGAAGTCCGTTTCTGATATCGACTTCCGCCGACACTAAGATCATGCCGCTGTTTGTAACGGCGGCAGTAAAAGAATTACAATACATATCCGCTCCTGTTCTTTTCTCCCGGACAGATTCAGATACGACTCATAAGATAACAGCGAACAGTAAAAAAGTCAAGAAAAATGAGGTCCCGAAACGGAACCTCATATGATCACTGTTTTTCAAGTATGCGTTTAAGTTCGTCCATGAATGTGTTCACGTCCTTAAACTCTCTGTAAACGGAAGCAAAGCGGACATAAGCTACCATATCAACGTCACGGAGCTTTTCCATGACCATTTCGCCGATGATGGAGCTGGGTATCTCCTTTTCCTCCATGTTGTAGAGCGCGTTTTCCACGTCATCCACAAGCTGGTTAATGGTCTCCAACGGAACAGGCCTTTTATGGCAGGATGCGAGCACTCCCTTCATGATCTTCTCACGGTCGTAGGCGACTCTGGTAAGGTCTTTTTTTACAACAAGAAGAGGTATGGTCTCAACCTTTTCATATGTTGTAAAACGCTTTCCGCAATCATCACACTCTCGACGGCGTCTGATGCTCAGGCCGTCCTCGGCAGGTCTTGAATCAATGACTCTGGTACTCTCACTGTTGCAAAAAGGACATTTCATCGTCTGTCTCCCGTTTTGTTTATAATGTTATTGGCAATCCCCTATATCTTGTATAAATATATTAAACCTACCACAAGATGTCAAGCATTCTCATAACATTTTTTAACATAATCCCTGGACAAAAATACGTTGTCGGGATTGCTGTCTTCAAGGAGCACATTGATAAAAGGTTTTTCTTTTTTAAGGATCGAAAAAAGATGCGGGAAATCAAACTGTCCGGTGCCAAGAGTCACCGGCGCGGAATAAAGCCTGCCGTCTTCCACCTTGTAATCCTTAATATGGATCACATCGATATCTTTGCCGAAAAGAGCAAAAGCCTCATCAACAATGGAATTTGCGTTCTTTTCGTTCCCGGTATCAAGAAGGTTTATGGGATCGAGGATCACTCGAAGGTTTGGAGAATCTACGCGGTCAAGCACCTTTTTGGTCCTCTCCGGATTGTACATGATGTGCCTTACCACCGGCTCAATGCCTACGCATACGCCCATCTTCTCGGCATATTCAACCACCGGCTTAAGTCCCTCTATAAATGTTTCGAGAGCGCTTTCGGTGCGATTTTCGGGGCATGGCTTGTACTCAGTGTTAACGGCCCCGGTCTCCGTACCTACCATACCGCATCCCAGAAGAGATGCAAATCTGATGTGGGTCTTGTATACTTCCTGAGTTTCCTTTAATGCGGTCTTATCGGGAGTCGCAAGATTGTGGTAGCAACCGAGGACCGAAACATTAACCTTGTTCTCCGCGAAGATACGTCTGAGATATAATGCCATGCCGCTGGTCATGGCCGACGGACTGGTATTAAAATCTGCTATTGCTTTGGGTAGCGCAAGCTGAGTGCAGCAGAATCCCCAATCGGCGATATTTTTGACCCATGACTCCACGTCTGCTTTCGGTACGTCATGGCCTCTGATTCCAAGTTGTAACATAGAACCTCCGAAATATTGAAATATAAGGATCGATTTAGAATAATCCCGTAATATGTCCGTTCTTAACATCGATGCCTTCGGCTGCGGGCTTCTTGGGAAGTCCGGGCATGGTCATCATCGTACCGGTGATGGCAACGAGGAATCCTGCACCGGCGCTCATATAGGCTTCTCTGATGTTTACGGTAAAGCCTTCGGGACGACCGAGCTTCTTCGGATCGTCGGAAAGTGAATACTGATTCTTCGCAAGACATACAGGGCACTTTCCGTAGCCCATCTCTTCGCACTTTTTAATGGCTTTGAGTGCAAGAGGATCGTATGTAACGTTTGCGGCGCCGTATATCTCCTTGCATACCTTTTCGATCTTTTCGCAAAGAGAAAGGTCATCGGGATAAAGTGTCTCGAAACGGCTGTATTTGTTCTCTAATGTGAGAAGGATGTGCTCCGCAAGATCCTTTGCGCCTTCTCCGCCCTTTTCCCATGCTTCGGAAAGAGCAAAGTCGCATCCTCTGTCACGGCAGAATTTCTCAACGAACGAAAGCTCTTTGTCGGTATCGGATGTGAAGCGGTTAAGGGTCACAATGATGGGAACCTTGTATTTCTGAAGGTTCTCGATATGCTTTTCAAGGTTTACGATGCCTTTTTCAAGAGCCGTAAGATCTTCCTTTGCAAGCTCGGTCTTATCCACTCCGCCGTTGTACTTAAGAGCACGTACGGTAGCAACAAGAACTACCGCATCGGGCTTAAGGCCGGCTGCACGGCATTTGATATCAAAGAACTTCTCTGCGCCGAGATCCGCACCGAATCCTGCCTCGGTTATTACATAATCCGCAAGCTTAAGAGCCGTCTTTGTAGCTCTGATGGAGTTGCATCCATGGGCAATGTTTGCGAAAGGACCGCCGTGTACTATAGCGGGAGTATGCTCTATTGTCTGGATGAGGTTGGGCTGCATCGCATCTTTAAGAAGGGCCGCCATGGAGCCTACGGCGTTTAAGTCCGCTGCGGTAACCGGGTTTCCGTCGTATGTATATGCAACTATTACTTTACCGAGTCTTTCCTTAAGATCTTCCATGTCGGAAGCAAGGCAAAGAATGGCCATGATCTCGGATGCAACGGTGATGACAAAGTGATCCTCTCTTACAACGCCATCGGACTTTTTGCCGAGACCTACGGTGATGTTTCTGAGAGCTCTGTCGTTAATGTCAAGACAACGCTTAAACACGATCTGCTTGGGATCGATCTGTAATGCATTACCCTGGAAAATATGATTGTCAAGGATAGCGGCCAGCAAGTTGTTTGCTGATGTTATGGCATGGAAATCGCCGGTAAAATGAAGGTTCAGATCTTCCATGGGAACGACCTGGGCATATCCGCCACCTGCTGCTCCGCCCTTTATTCCGAAACAAGGACCGAGTGAAGGCTCACGAAGTGCTATAACGGCTTTTTTATTGAGCTTACCCATAGCTTCACCGATACCGATGGTGGTTGTGGTCTTCCCCTCGCCTGCGGGGGTGGGATTTACGGCTGTAACAAGAACAAGCTTTCCGTTAGGCCTGTCTTTGACCTTCTCTATAAGCTCTTCGGAGAGTTTTGCTTTATATTTTCCGTAAAGCTCAAGCTCATCCGGAGTGATGCCGAGAGATGCGGCAACCTCGGTAATGGGCAGCATTTTTGCTTCCTGTGCGATTTCGATGTCTGACTTCATGTCGTTTCCCCTTTCATCTACTGCTGAAATTTACTGTTATAATCCTCCATGGTCATAAGTACCTGCCTCGGCTTAGTGCCGTCTTCTTCGGATACTACCCCTGCTTCCGCAAGAGCATCCATTATCCTGGCTGCCCGGTTGAAGCCGATGCGGAACTTTCTCTGTAAATGACCGATAGACGCTTTGCCGCTTTCGATAACACATTTTGCGGCTTCATCAAAAAGATCGTCGGAATCATCATTGGAGTCTGCAGCACCTAAAGCCTTTGCACCGCCTGCGGATTCCTGAGCGCTCTTAGCGATCTTTTCGCTGACTGCATCACTGTACTCGACATCCTCGTTTTCATTTTTAAGGAAGTCAACAACTTTTGTGATCTCGGAATCGGACACGTAGGAGCCCTGAATTCTGAGGGGTTTCGGGAGTCCCGAAGGGAAGTAGAGCATATCACCTTTACCGAGAAGCTTTTCCGCTCCCACGGTATCGAGGATCGTTTTGGAATCAACACCGGATGTAACGGCGAATGCTATCCTGGAAGGGATATTGGCCTTAATGACACCGGTGATGACGTTTACGGAAGGACGCTGAGTCGCGATGATAAGATGTATTCCGCAGGCTCTTGCCTTCGCAGCAAGTCTGTTTATGGAGTCTTCGACTTCGTTTGAAGCGACCATCATGAGATCTGCAAGCTCGTCAACGATGATGACCATCTGAGGCATCTCGAAATGATCGGGCTCAGTATTGCCCTTGGCAGCTTCTTCTCTGATCCTTGCATTATAACTCTTAAGGTCACGCACGGAAAGCTGGGCAAACTTCTTATAACGCTCATCCATCTCCACGCACGCCCAGTTGAGGGCTGCGGCAGCCTTCTTGGCATCCGTGACAACGGGGATAAGAAGATGAGGAATGCCGTTATATACCGAAAGTTCAACTATCTTGGGGTCGATCATGATGAATTTTACATCATCGGGTTTAAGATGATATAAGATGCTCATGATGATGGTATTTATGCAGACAGATTTACCTGAACCTGTAGAACCTGCAATGAGCATATGGGGCATCTTTGCGATATCTCCCACGATGCTGTGTCCGTCAATGCTCTTGCCCACAACAAAAGGTATCTGACCTTTTGTATTTTCAAATTCGTCGGACTCGATCATCTCGCGAAGAGTAACAACCGTATTCTCGGAGTTTGGTACCTCAATACCGATTACTGCTTTTCCCGGGATCGGTGCCTCGATACGAATGTCGGATGCGGCAAGATTAAGCTTTATGTCGTCCGCAAGGTTTGTGATCCTTGAAACTCTCACACCTTCCTCGGGCTGAAGCTCATATCTTGTGACCGACGGGCCTCTTGCTATATCTGTGACGGTGGCATTTACACCGAAGCTCTTGAGTGTTGCGGTAAGCTTTTCGGCGGTATCCACAAGTTCATGCTCATTGTTCTTGCTTTTTTTCGCCTGAGGCTTGTTAAGCAGCTCAATGGGAGGGAAAACGTACTGTTTAATGGGGTCAGGCTGTTCAACCGTGAGTGTTTCCGTAGGAACGTTCTTACCGGCTTCCGCGCTTCTCGCACTCTTTGTCCGCTGTATGGTCCTTTCTCTGTTTACCGCTTCTTCGGTGCCCTTCGCGATATCTTCTTTAGTATTTACACCGTCATCGCCGGCGTCAAATTCTTCTTCGGTAAGGTCCTGATTCTTAAGGCTTACGCCGGCTTTACTGCCCTTTCCGATGAGTCCGCCGTAAGGCTCATTATCAAATATGGTCCTGGGGCTTGCGGATTCCATGTAACCGCGGTCACGGAGCGCAGTATCGGAAAAGCTCATCTCTTTTGTCTCGGAATGCTTTTCCTCTTCGTAGATGGTGCGTATATCCTTCGCCATGCGCTCGGAAGGAGTATATTTGCCGTTTAATATGAGTTCTTCGGTTTTCCTGTCGGAAACACCGTTTATGTTAAGATCTTTGTCGATGCCTATATCGTTACCGATCTCAAATAATTCTTTATCAAGAGCCTTCGGAGCGGTAAGGTCTTCGGTCTTGTTATCTGTTACAGGCGTTTCAGAAGTGTCTGCCCGTTCGTTTACGTCACGGATCTTTACTTTAGGTTCTTTATCTTCTGTCTTTAAACCTACCGGCTTTGTTGGTGTCACGCCTCCGAAGAAATTGCGGGGTACCGGGGTTATCTCTTCTTCGTCGTCATCTTCTTTGTTTTCGTAATTAAACAAAAAGCTCTTTGATCTTGACCTGCCGTCATGCCTGTTCTCGTTTTCAAGCGCTTCCTCGTAGATCTCTTCCAGTTCTTTACGCTTCTGAACGTTCTCGGCATGCTTGTCCGAAACATACTCCCTGATGAGCTTCAAGAATGCTTTTCCGGTTATGATCATGAGGCAGATAAGTTCAAGTGCCGCAAGCACTACCCAGGTTCCCACAAGTCCGAACAGGGGAACAAGAAGCCTGCAGAGAAGTCCGCCTATGATACCGCCTCCGGTCTTATACTCGAAAGCATATTTATAATAATCGACGATCCTTGTACCCGGGGTGGTCTCCCCCACGGCAAGCTGGATCATGGCGGCCACAAGGGCAAAAATGGCTATGGAGGAGATAAGCTTCGGAAGATAGTTTTTTGTGACGGAATGCTTGTTTGCGAGATAAAAAGCAACAACTACGGTAAGAAGCACAGGGAACAGATACGCAAGAAATCCGAACACACCAAAAAGAAAGCCGTTTACGGCTTCTCCGACTTTTCCGCCGAGTTTGAAGTTGCTGAGTATGAGAAGTATTGAGATAAGCGCGGTGATGATGAGCGTGACCTCATCCTTAAGCTCGTTCTTTATTCCCTGCTGTCTTAATATCTCCTGCTTTTCTTCCTCTGTGTACTTAACTTTGTTCTTAGTGTCTTCGGTCTTCTTCTTTGCGGCAGTCTTCTTTCCGTTCCCGCTTCCGCGTGTGGTCTTGCTTTCCGGATTTTTTCCGGGAGTCTTTTTAGTGGTTGGATTTTTAGGATTTCCTGTATTATTTTTTTTAGGACCCGTTGTATTTCCGGGTTTCTTTTTATCAGCCATCGGTAAATATATCCTATCTGTAACAAAATGATCTTTCACGTTCAAAGCACGCGTTAATATTATACCTAAAACAAAATAAAAATCAAATGAATAAGACAAAATAATCAGAGGTCCGAACTCGGTCCGGGCCTCTTTTTAGATCACAGTCACTTGCATGCTTCAATTATCTCTTTGCATTTACTGCAGATCAGCCCTGCAAATCGTTCCATGCTCTCTTTGTCGTACATGGCAGCATTGTAATTAAGCATGACGCCGAAAGTGTCGTCACTCTCAAGGACCTCAACGTCTAAAGAGTTGATACAGGTGTAATCATCTTTTTCCATAAGCGTTGCCGACGTCACTATATCATCTGCCCCATACTGATACAGATCTCCCTGATAGATAAGGCAGAGCAGATCTCTGTTCCGGTAATTACCTGTTTCCACAAAGTAAGATGCATGTCCATGGGCAATACCTTCTTCTATCTGGCTCCTGGTTTCCTTTATGAGGCATTGGATATCCGGCTGCTTTTCTATATGAAATGCTACCGGAAGATCTTTGAAGAATACACCTACCGAAGAATTTGTACCGGCATCTGTGCGGCCATTCCAGGTCCATGTAAAGAGAACATCCTCAGTTTCATTGTACTCTGCGATCGCCAGAGCAGATGCCAGGATATACAATCCATTCTTTCCAAGTTTGTGTAAGGTGCAGACATTTTCTGCATCCTTCCTTTCAAAGTCAAACAATCGTGAGAGATATGCACTCCTGCTTTCGTCAGTTTCATGGTCCGGCCTTGGCAGAGTAGCAAAGTTATCCCTGTCGTATCTGTTCCGAAAGTACTCCATATCTTTTTGCCAGGCGGCGGAGCTTTTTCTGTCCGCTTCACCGCGCATCAGCTTATGCCAGCAGTCTTTTTTTATCTCTTCTCCGGCCGGGACACGTCCCATATCTTCAAATAAATGAGTTAGTGACCATCCGTCACAGATAAGATGTGAAACATCAAAAAGAACAGTCTTTGTCGTTTCACCCTCCAAAACCCTGCATCGCATCATCGGACTGCCGTCAAGCTTGAAAGGTCTTACAAAATTTCTGCAAGTATCTTCAAGCTCTGTATCGGTCATCTTCTCAACTTTGATCTCATCATAAGAGGACGGATCATAGTGCTGGCAAAAGCCGCCATCGCCCGAGGGCTTTATAGTGCTGTGAAGTGCCGGATGGGAACGGATGACCTGATCGATAACATTGGTAAGTCCGTTAAGATCCACGCTGTCCCTTACATAAAATCTTACAGGAAGATTGAGCATGGTGGTTTCCGGATACTTAAGGTCGTATTTAAGAAGATATTCCTGCCCGGTATTGAGGGCAAACTCTTTTGTCATTGTATCTTCAGTATCAGGATCATTTTCCGATCTTACCCAATCAGCATAAATACTGCAGATATTTCTTACACACCTTCCCTCATAGATCATGGATATCGAAAGTCCCGGCAGGATATCATTAGCCACGATCTCCATCGCATGGATGGAATCTCCGCCCAGGTCAAAAAAGTCCTCATCGACGCCAACGGCTCTTTCGATCTTAAGCACCTTCTTAAGCAGATCACACAAAAGCTTTTCATGCCGGTCTTCCGGTTCTGTATCCGTATGGACCAAAGATGTGGGTTCCGGCTCCGGAAGAGACCGCTTATCCACCTTACCATTGGCCTTTAGGGGAATCTCGTCTATAT
>JAEEGL014032443.1_pt1 | contig 14180 bp, 7 predicted proteins | sample 9134231 | NCBI WGS metagenome assembly JAEEGL01 (sample SAMN16246548, study PRJNA631951) | gut metagenome | biome: gut microbiome; feature: rumen; material: fiber-attached | host: Bos | place: Iran: Karaj | collected 2018-10 | reverse complement strand
TATTCGCTGGCTGCCCACCAACGGCAACGGTGAAGACCTCAGCTATTCTGTCACCACATCGGCTTTCAGCAGCAGCGACCGGTTCTCGCTGTTGGGCGACACCAACTCCATCACCGCCACCGACATCGCTGGCTATCCCCACGACCTACCGCCGAGCACGATACACAGCGACCACAGTTCGCACAACCGTTTCGGCCTAACCATCATGACCACAAACAATGTGTCCGAGTCCTCGACCCAGGCCAACGGATGGGGCGGCTCGCTAGACACCATCAACCTCTACGAATTGCGCTACCCCGAAGCCGACGGCAAGACACCGGTGAAGTACATGGGCGGAGAATGGACCACAACGACGACACCTCCTACCACCGACTCGCTGGGCTTCTTCTCGCTGGTGGACGTTGACAATCCCAAGGGTAGGAAACTCGGCACCCTCGACGGACGTGGCTCGGCCGGTCTCGACGTCAAACTCCACTTCGACGGCACTCGCATGTATGACCAGGTGGACGGCAAGGGTTATGTGGGCCGCTATGAACTGCACATGAAGTCGTACTACGAATACGACGGATCAGACTCGGTGCGCGACGACTTCGTGCTGACCATTTATGTCAAGACTCGCGACAACGGCGACACCATCTATGTGGCCTCGGCAGACCATGTGACACGCCAGATTGCCCCCAACAAGAGTGTCACGCTCTATCCCTATACCGACCTTGCCCATCATCCCGGCATATCAGATAGCACTGCTTTGGTCGGCAAGGTACCCAGCCTCTATGTACAGAGTTTGGTGAAGGCCCTTGACAACGACATCTATCAGGAGGGCGACGTGATTGCCATCATCGACACAGTGAATGTGGTCGGTGTGGTTCAGATTACGGGCAACAAGACACAGCACATTGTGGGTCCCATGGGACCGCCGATCGAGGTGATGCGTTATGACGGACACCACCACGATCTGCCCGACGAGCAGGGTGTCTATCGCGGCCCGATGATTAGGGTGTATGACGACGGCCTCTTCACGGCTCAGAACATCTACTTCAACGGCGGTGTCGGCACACGCATCAAGAAAGTACAGCGTGCCACGCCAGGCGACGATGCATCCAATGCAGTGCTCACCGGCGACAATAAATTGCAGTTTGTCACCTCGTCGTACAACTACACCATCAACAGTGACAATTATACTTATGTTACCGACAAGTATCCAGATACCAACAGGGCCTTCGGCCCCATACTGGAGGTTACTGACGGCGGCGAGGCACACCTGCTCGACGGAACGGTGGTGCAGCACAATTGGAACGTCTATGGCAGCCGTACGGGAGACCTGCTCAGCAGTGGTAGCGGACTGACGAAGCATCCAGAGCTGATGGGTGTAATCAGTATCACCGACGGCGGACATCTGAAGGTGAAGGGCAATGTCGAAGTCAAGAACAACTTCGTCCACACCATTACAGGATTCGACACCCTCAACCCGATTCCCAGTTCGTGGACTTGGGCAGATAGTGTTTCGGTGAGACAAGCCCCTGGCAACGGCAATGTGTATATCGCAGGCGGTACTCTCGAACTGGCCGAAGCCAGACACGAGACAGCAGTCAAGGTTGTGGACAACTACCTGATGAACACTCATGTTCATGACAACCCCATTCCCGACGATATAATCTGGTTTGAGACGGAGAACATGATGCTTGGCTCAACCGCCATCCCCGAACGTTACGTGCTCAAGCCTGAAAAGATTGCAAACTGGCATAAAGCCAACGTATATCTCACACGTACTCCAATAAGTGGCGCCGTAAACCCATATCAGAATATGATGTATGACGACACCACCGATGTTGTCATCGTCAGCGGTTCGTTGGGCGACGAGACCCAGTTGGGTGTGCGCAAGTGGTTCCCCGGCTACGACATTCGCGACACTATCCGTATTGCGCGTGCCACCGGTGGCAACACCAAGGTGCTGGAGATTGCAGTCGGCAACGGAGCCTTTGTGGCCGACGACGACTTCCGCGTGTTCTACAACAGCGCTGTGAACAACGCCCAGGCCTACTTCTTCCGTTGCGCCAGCTTCAGACATCAGGACGGCAGCGGATATGTCGACCCGGTGTATGAATACGCCGATGCCAACACTGAGGCCCATAGCATGTTACTGGCTGCAAACAACGTGCTTAAATTCGGTGCCAGCAAGGAGCTCTGCCCCACCGGCGGCGATGCCATAATCTATAGCGTGCAGGGTGGCTTCATGCCCTATACCTATACCTGGACAGATCCCTCTGGTAAAGAGGTCTATTCGGAGAAGATTACTCCCTACAAGAACACACAGGTGCAGTACGACCTTGCAGGCGGTGAGAACGCCACATCGGTTACTGGCGACGACCGTTTCGCCAAGTATGCGGCTTCGATGACCGACACCTTGATGGTGCCATATGAGGAGATGACCATTGATGACAACAGCAAGTGGAAACATATCCTTGTCAGCGCCATCGACGCCACCGGCGAATGCGAGGTGCACAAGTATATCGACCTGCGTGTCAAGATGACCGATGATGTTGTGTCTGGTCAGCAGGTGACCTATATGGACGACAACACCAAGACCGACAACACCACCTACGCAACGCCCGACACCGCGTTGGCCGATGTGGTGACCCCCGTGGTTTCAGGCCATGCCAACTGGAAGACGGAGGTTGCCAACGGATGGACCGACACCGCCAGCGATGTGAAGGCTATTGCCAGCCGCAACTTCAGTGGCGTGAAGGTCACACCGCGTATCTGGGTCGACCGTACGGTGGGTACAATCCTGGCGGCTGTTCCGGGCGACGACTATATATATCAATATGTGGACGAGAGCGAGACCCACGAACTGGAGAACCTGCGTTTCTGCCCGGGCGACGTCATCTATCTGAAGGCTGTCGAGGAGGTTTCTTCGTCAAGCAAGTTCATCATGTGGGATTTCGACCCGTATTACCGCCCCTTGGTGCCATACGTGGTTCCGAGAGAGAACAGCACGGTGACGGCATATTATGGTCCCGACGTATACTGGTATCAACACATCAACAGCACAACGCTGGCCGGTGCAGTGTATGACAACAGCTTCTCCTATACCGAACGCCCGGCGGTGGCCGGATACACCAGCACCGACGGAACGGGCAACAAGGCCGGCTTTGTGAACACCTACAACGGCGACATACACATCTACGACGAGAACGGACTGGCATGGCTGATAAGCCGTGTGAACGGCCTCAACGGCCAGCAAAGCCGTACCTTCCGCTTCAACCGCGTGCTTATCCACAAGAAGGCCGATGGCACAGCCTACGACATGAGAGCCCACCTGTGGACACCTGTCGGCGCCGAGCAGCACCCCTTCATGGGCCGAATGTTCGGCGTGGGCACCGACGAGACAGCCGACCTGCCGTGGAGCGGCATCGACAGCACGATGAACGAAGGCGTGATGACATACGACACCCACTGGTATGAACCGGTGGTTATAAAGAACATCATCGTCAACGAACCACAGATGTACAGCACCGGCCTCTTCGGCCACATGGACAGCGCAGGAGTGTACAACATAGCCCTGCACGGCGAGCTGATACGCGGTTCGCAGTATGTCGGCGGCATAGCCGGCACCAGCGCACACAGCTATGTGCGCCGCTCGCAGGTTAAGTCCGACATCGAGGACAGCGACCTGGATACCGGCTTCGCCAAGAACGAGGTGCCCACCACCATCCTCACGACGCACTACGTCAGCGGCGGTATGCTCGGCAAGTCGACCCTCGACACAGTGCGTGCCTCCGAGGTGGCCGCCAAGTTTGTGGGCGACGCCGTGTACAGCGGCGGCGGTATCGGCTACGGCACCGGCTCGATTATCCGCGATGTGAAGGGATGGAACTTCAACCGACTGCAAGGCCTCTACCTCGGCGGCATGGCCGGCTACCTGGACGGCGTGGCCCCTGTTACCCCCACGGGAATAGGCAGACTCTTCGGCAGAAAGAGCCCCGGCGTACCCTCGCGCGTGGAGAACAACTACTTCCATATTGCCAGCGACGGCGGCAGCCAGCGTCTGGGCGGTATAGTGGGATATGCCGAGAACACCATCATCGAGAACAACTACGTATACGGCGAGCTGAACGCCTCGAACGTGGGCGGCGTGGCAGCAGTGGCCGGCGACGGCACCTCGGCTGACCACAACTACTATGCCTCTGACGCCGCCGAACAGGCAACCTACCGCACTCAGGGCAGTGCCGTGATGGGTCATACTGCCTCGTTCGAGGGCCAGGGCAACGATGTGGAGATTAACAACCCCGCCTACGGAACAACCAACCTGACTCGCGCACTGAACAAGTGGGTGCGCGAGCATAACGCCGAGGGCGGACACTTCCGCAACTGGCGCAGTGCCCAGGCCGGTGAGAATAACGGCTACCCGGTGTTCGGACTGCCCGGTGTGATACACGTCACAGGCCGCGACACGGTGGAAGGCTGCGGCGAGGTGTTCTACAACGGCATCACCTACTTCCAGAGCACCACGCTCTCCTTCGACGTGGAGAACTACGACGAGTCGGTTGACAGCTCGGTGACGGTGCAGATTATCGTCCACAACGAGGCTCGCACCACGCTGCGCGACTCGGCCGACGTGAACGACGGATACCAGGGCTACGGCTTCACCGTAACACCCACCGAGGCAGCCCTGCTACTGGCCACGATACAGGCCGAAGGCTCGGCACGCCTGGTGCTGACCGACACCCTGCAGACACAGTACGGCTGCGACAGTATCGTCACACTGCTGCTCATCTTCACCGGCACCACACAGGACATCGAGGAGATTGAGCTGATACCGGTCGACCTCAAGGTATACCCCAACCCGACACAGGACGAGGTGACTGTGGAGACGATAGGCATGAGCCGTGTGGAACTGTACGACAACGAAGGCCGCCGCCTGGAGGACTACACTGTCGACGGCGACATATTCCGCATCAGCCTGGCCCGCTATCCGAGCGGTATATACTACCTGCGAGTGCATACGCCGAGGGGTGTGACCATACAAAAGATTGTGAAGAGGTAACCAATGCCCCCCGTCCCCCCTTGCGGGAGACAGAAAGATAGTGAAGAGGTAACCAATGCCCCACGTCCCCCCTTGAGGGGGGCAGGGGGGTGTAAAAAAGGAGAGAAAAGAAAATGAAAAGACACTACATAAAACCAACCATAGAAATCTTCCGCTACAGCCCGGAAGAAGGTTTCGCCGTCTCGATAGGCCTGCACAAGGACTTCGCACTGATCGAGGGCGACAATCGTGACATCCTGCGTTCCGCCGACGAGGTGACCGAGTACACCGACAACTCGGGCCAATACACCATCGGCGAATGGGAATAAAGACAATAAAAGAAAGATGAAAAATACAAGATTATATACATTACTGTTGGCGGCGATTGTGATGCTGTTCAGCGCCTGCCGACCCGAACCAGACCCGCCAGTACCCACCTCGCGCTTCGAGTTCAACTCGACCATCGAGCAACTCGACGGCGACAACGACTCGAAGGTGTACCTCGACAACGAACGCTGGATATACTGGGAGCTGGGCGACAATATCTCCATCGGCTCGGACTTGACCACCACCGACGACACGGTGTACCGCGCAACCCTTATCGATGCAACATTCGACCCAGAGTACTTCAACGGTATCTTCATGTCGTATCTGCCCGATGACTCGAAGTATTTCCTCGGCCTGCACCCCCACAACCCGAAAAACCGCATTGTCGGCAGAGGTGACAAGAACTTCACCGCCACCATCTATCTGCCCGACACACAACGCCGCCGCACTATAGACGAAAGGGAGGATTACACCTTCGACAGGCAGGTTTACCCCATGGTGGCCTGGTATGGCGGAGTACCGGTAGAGGACGACCCCTCCACGGCCTTCAACCTCGACTTTCATGCCCTGGGCGGCATCGTGCGCCTGAACCTGTTCAACAACAGCGGTGTGGACAAAACCCTCAGGTCGATAGAGATTACTTCGCGCGACGGCAGACAGCTAAAGGGCCTATTCAATATTAAAGATTACAACATTGAAGACCCCTACCTTGAATCGCTAAGCAACAACGAGGCTGACCGCACTGTGGTACTCTACTGCGGCAATGACGGTAAACCGTTTCCGGCAAACCAACAATATACTTTCTATCTAGTATTGCCCGCATACGGCGGACGCAGTGTCACCACTATCCACAACCTCACCATGAAGGTGAACGCCACCGATGGCTCGTCGGTTACCAAGAACTTTCATGCACCGGTACGCCGCACAGGCCTCACCAATATGCAGGCCCTGGGCATCGACGACTGGCAGGCAGGTACCGCCAGTATCGGACTGAGTGGTTGTGGCGAAGAGGCTCGCCCCTTCAAGGTATACGACACTACCGACCTGAAGTACCTCCGCGATTGCTACAACAGCGACGATCCTGTGCGTAGAATCAACGGCCAGCCTATCACCTCTGACACATGGATTGCCATCATGCGTTCAGACATCGTGATTAACGACACTAACTGGAAGGCTGGAATCAATAATTTCGTAGGTCACTTGATAGACCTCTCCCATCAGTCGCATCCGGGCATAACCAGCCGTAGCACAAAGCCACTCTTCCAGAAGATTTCTGACGGCGGTGTTGTCGAGGGCATCACGTTGAAGTGCGGGTCGATGATGACCGAAAACACACCTGCCGGTATCACCCCCTTCTGTGGCAACAATGCCGGCACCATACGCAACTGCGCCATCACCTCCGAACCCAACTCTACGCGGCGCATCACCTCGGTCAACACCAAGATGGCCGGTATATGCAGAGAAAACAGCGGGACGATAGAGGGTTGCCGCAACGATGCAAGGATGGAGGTACAGCAGGGTTACGACTTGGCTGGAATATGTCTTGACAACAGAGGAACCATCAAGGAGTGTTTCGTCAGCTCGGAGATGAAAGCTTATGTCACCGACGGCGCGCATGTGGCCGGGATATGCCTGGACAACAACAGTATGGGTACCGTAGAGGACTGCTATTTCGCCACCCGCGTAACCAGCACCGGCACGAACGACGCCTATTGGGCGGGTATCGTGTACACCAACAGGGGTACAGTGAAACACTGCTACTTCAGTTCCACCAGCCATATCTATACCACTAAGGATGTGGGTGGTATTGTGGCCGAGAATATTGGCACTAACAGCAAGGTGGACTACTGCTGGGTTGCCGGACAGCTGAGGGGTGTCAATGTCGGTGGCATAGTGAAAAGTATGGCTTCGGGAAAGGTCATCAACTGCTTCAACAGTCCGAGCGCCATCATCACCATGAGCGGGACCACTGGCTACGGTGGAGGCCTTGTGGGCCAGATGAACGGTGGCAGCATACAGAACAGCTATACCGCCGATGTTGTCGTCACGCGGCTTAGCGAGAGTGTCACAATCGGTGGCATTGTGGGCGACGCCGTTGCCGGAACGGTGGACAATTGCTACAACTATGAGAGCAACCGCCTACTGTATGGCAACTTAGGCACCACAGCGACTGTAAACCATTGCTATATCGTCGACGGTACGCAGTACAGCGTGACATCCGTCAGTGTGGCGTTGGCCACAGCGGCCACTGGCACGGAAGGGTGCCTCCTAGACAACCTCAACGATGCCACTAGCGGCGCCCCCTCCATCAACGGAGCCAAAAGGTGGCGGCAGACCCCCGCCGGCACCCCTCCCACCCTGGAAGAATACAGCATCAGCAAATAAAAAGTCACAATCTTGAGGTAGACCCCGACATCAACACTCTACAAAACGTCTCCGCCCAAACACCCCCCTGCCCCCCTCAAGGGGGGACGGACGGAGCAACATACTAAACCTCAAGCGGGGGACGGAGACAGCAACAGAACCGTCCCCCCTTGAGGGGGGTGGCCGAAGGCCGGAGGGTGTCGACCCCCGACATCAACACTCTACAAAACGTCTCCGCCCAAACACCCCCTGCCCCCCCTCAAGGGGGGACGGTTAGACAGGAGAGACTCAAAGGGGGACGGAGAGAGCAACAGACAACATCATAATAAGAGACAGGACAACCCCACCCTAGAACGCCTCCTTCTGCTGCGAGTCCATGATTATTGTTACAGGGCCGTCGTTGACAAGGGCGACCTGCATATCGGCGCCGAATGTGCCGGTCTGCACCTCACGGCCAAAGAGCTCGCCCAGCCGCCTGACAAACCGCTCATACATCGGCACAGCCACCTCGGGACGCGAAGCACGTATATAGCTGGGACGATTGCCTTTGCGCGTCGAGGCCATGAGAGTGAACTGGCTGACAACCAACAGACCGCTGTCGGGTACGGCGGTGACTGGCAGGTTCATCACACCATCGGCATCATCGAACAAACGCATCTGCACCACCTTACGGCAGAGGTACTCAATATCCTCATCGCTGTCGGCATCCTCTATGCCTAGCAGTATCAAAAGACCACAGCCTATCTGGCTTTTCAGCTGACCGGCAATAGTGACCGAGGCCGACTTAACACGTTGTATTACAATGCGCATAAGATTAAGTGTTAGAAGGTAAATATACAGACGGGGGGATTGTCGCCGAGGAGAGCGAAGTAGCGACCGGGGGGAAGCGAGGGTAGCTCGTAATGGTCTGGGTGCATTACTGTTTGTGTGTGGACGACCCGGCCATATACATCGTAGATTGTAAGTGCGACCTCGGCGTTGCCGCCCCCGTTACCGAAGAAGGCGATATAGTCGCTGGTCATCGTCCCCGGCTTGACATTGAGGAAGTCGGCAATGGCAGTCACCGAAGCACGCCACTTGTTCAACGAGTTAGGGTAATTGAAGCGAGCAATCTGATACGGCACCTCCTCCTCAACCTGCGCCACGATATCCTCCAGCAGGGCGGTGCTGCGGCGCGGACTGAACTCGCTGTTACTCATCTCGTGCAGTCGCTCCCTGGAACGTTGCAGGAAGTCGGGATTGGCCAACAGTCGGCGGAAGAGCAGCGTCGCTTCGGGCGATGAAGGGTAAACCTGCGTAGAGTCGTCGCAGACTAGGTTGTTCAATATGTAGTTGTTGGCGTGATACTTAGCCAGCGTACCGTCGCCGTCGTAGAATATCCAGCGGAATGGCTCGCCTGGGGCCGACCAGATGCGCACATTGTTTGCGGGCCAGTCGGCATTACAGATAAGTATCTGCAGCATCATATAGTCGAGCAGTGCGTCAACGTCAACCAGCGAGGCAAAGCGAGCGTAGTCGTCGGGGTCAGAGAGGTCGGCATCCTGCAACCAGCGGGTAAGGGCATCCCAGCCGTCGCCGCTGCCATGCTCCACGAAATCGCCACGTCCGGAGAGCAGGTCGACCCATTCGTGGTCGATGCCGTAATGCTCCTCAATGTAGTACTCATCGGCCTTCTCCTCAAGGAAATAGATGCCCCAGTACTCGCCGTTGAGGAACAGTACCACAGGACGTGTCTCAAGGTGCTCGCAGGCCAGCGGTGCGGCCAGCTTCTGGCAGAGCCAGTCCTCGATGCCGGCACCGCTCCACGAGGTACGCCAAGGGCGCAGGACAAGACGCTTATAACTGGTCTCCGAGTCGCCAAGGCCAAAGAAATCGTGCTGAAAAGTGCCGCCACCATACCGCCTGCGGGCATAGAGGGAGAAGCCTTTCTGCGAACGTGCTCGCTGGCTGGAGCCGTGCATTCGCAGGCCACAATCCTGGGTAAAAGGTATGCCACTCGCAGGGTCGTAGAAGGCGACGGTGGCACGACGCTCCCACTCGCGGCCACGCTGGAAATAGTTGCCCGTGCTGTTGGGCAATGTGGGATTGAAATGGCGGCCACGCAGGGCAATACCGGTGTCGACGTTGAAGAGACCGGCGGTGTCGGCACAGAGAGACATCACCGGCAGCTGGACAGTGCGTCCCAAGAGACTACTGACGATATATGACTGGGTATTGACGGGCGACATACGTTTGCCAGCGCGGTTGAACAGTGCCGCCCGCACCACGATGATGCGCTCCACATCGGACGGACAGAACCAGTTGTCGTCGGGCGCGTTCTGGATGCGGAAAAGATTCAACGTGGAATAGAGCTGTGGGGAAAGGAGGAGCGGCTCGCCATAGATGGCAGATGCGGCCGTCGGGGTGCTCCCGTCGACGGTGTAATGTATTGTATATCCGCTATCGGGAGAAACGCCATGCTGCATCAACCGCAGCGTGAAAGCATCGCGGTAGAGCCAGCCGTTCATCGAGAACTCGACCGTCTGGGCCTGAAGGGAAATGAAAAATAAAAAATGAAGAATGAAGAATGAAGAATGAAGAATACGGCTGCCGCAGTATGTTCGCGCAAGCCTATTCTTCATTCTTAATTCTTCACTCTTCATTCTCACTCGATGATTGAGAGTTTTGCAAACTTCAACACAAGCACCTTCTGCCCCACCCCTTCGAAGAAGACGAGAGCCTTGCGCGAGTCACCACTACCCTCGACGCCCATCACCTTGCCGTCACCAAACTTGTCGTGGTGAACCCTCATGCCGGGCATGATGCGTGAGATGTCGGCGGGGCTGTTGGGGGCTGTCGGACGGCTAGGGGGCCGAGAGGGGGTAGTTGCTCTAGTTGGACTAGATGTGCTAGAAGCACTAGTTTTACTAGCTCTATTTGCAAAGGCGGCGTTGCCGAAGAAGGCACGCGGCATAGTGGGGCTGGGGCGGCGCGAGGCCGGTACCTCTATATAGACTGGGTCGATATCCTCAACGAAGCGGCTCAACTCGCCGCCGCTACGCTGGCCGTTGTTGAAACGCGTCTGGGCATAGCTCAAGGTCACCTGCTTCTCAGCACGTGTTACGGCCACATAAAACAGGCGACGCTCCTCTTCAAGCTCGGCACGCGACGAGGCAAGGAACGAGGGGAAAATCTGCTCCTCCATGCCGATGACAAAGACGTATGGGAACTCCAAACCCTTGGCGGCGTGGATGGTCATAAGCGACACCTTGTCGGCATCCTTGTCCTTGTCTTTGTCCTCGCTGGTATAGAGCAGCACCTGCTGTAGGAACTCGTCGAGGGTGCGGAGCCTTGGGGACTTCGCCTCGGTCTCATTGTCTTTAAGACTCGATGTCTCGATGTCTTCTTCATTCTCGCAGAACTCCTGCACACCGTTCAACAGCTCGTCGATGTTGTCGATACGTTCGGCACTCTCGGGGTCATCCTCCTCGCGCAGAGCCTTGATAATACCGCTGCCATAGGTTATCTGCTTGGCAAGGGTGAAGGCATCGACCGTCGGAACCTGCGACTGGAAGCGCTTTATCATAAAGACGAACTCGGTAATCTTCTGCACCGTGCCACTATTGAGAGCCAGCCCGAAGTCGCCGATATTCTCCAGCACCGTCCAGACGCTCACATCGTTGTCTGCCGCCGCCACACGCACCTTGTCCATGGTGGTCTGTCCGATGCCGCGGGCGGGGTAATTGATGACACGGACAAGGCTCTCGTCGTCGTGCGGGTTGACAGCCAGACGCATATACGACAGCACATCCTTCACCTCCTTGCGGCTGTAGAACGACAGACCTTGGTACATACGGTAGGGTATCGACATTTTGCGCAGGGCATCCTCGATTGAACGCGAGAGGGAATTCTGTCGGTATAGGACCGCAAAGTCGCGATAATCAGCATCCTCGCCGAGGCGGTAGTGCTGTATTGCATCGGCCACACGCTCTCCTTCGTCGCGCTCGTCCTCGGCACGTATCAGCTTGATGCGCCGACCCTCGGCATTGTCGCTCCACAGCTCTTTCTGTATCTGCTCCTTGTTCTTGGCAATGATGCTGTTGGCCGCGCCGACAATATTCTTGGTAGAGCGATAATTCTGCTCCAGCTTGAAGAGCTGCATATTGGGGTAGTCGCGGCGGAAATTAAAGATATTCTGTATGTTGGCACCACGGAAGGCATAGATGCTCTGGGCATCGTCGCCAACGACACAAATATTCTGGTGACGTGCCGCCAGCTTCTTGACTATCAGGTACTGCGCATAGTTGGTGTCCTGATACTCGTCGACCATAATATACTGGAAACGTTGCTGGTACTTCAGCAAAACATCGGGGAAATCGCGCAACAGCACATTCATGTTGAAGAGAAGGTCGTCGAAATCCATGGCGTTGGAGTTGCGCAGCCGCTGGTCGTACATCGTGTATATCTGCCCGATGGAAGGACGCTTGCTGTCGATGTCGACCTGATATATTTCGGGGTTCTCCATATAGTCCTTTGGACTGAGGAGGTTGCTCTTGGCCATAGAGATGCGGCTCAAGACATAAGATGGCTTATAGGTCTTGGGGTCGAGGTTCAGTTGCTTGACAATCTGCTTAATGGCGTTCTTAGAGTCGTCGGTGTCATATATTGTGAAGCTACGGGTGTAGCCCAACTTGTCGGCTTCGGCTCGCAGCACACGGGCAAAAACAGAGTGGAAGGTTCCCATCCAGAGGTTTCGCCCTTCCTGCCCCACAAGTTTTATGATGCGCTCCTTCATCTCGTTGGCGGCCTTGTTGGTAAAGGTCAGTGCCAAAATACGGAAAGCATCGACGCCGTTTTCCAGCAGGTGTGCGATGCGGTAGGTCAGCGTGCGCGTCTTGCCGCTGCCGGCACCGGCAATAATCATCACCGGCCCTTCGGTGCATGATGCCGCCTCGCGCTGCGGTTCATTCAGTTGTTCAAGCAGTTCGCTCATTGTATCAGTGTTATTCGAAACTGCAAATTTACGAAAAAAAACACATATAGAGCATAGAGGGGAGAAACATGGTCAAACTTTTTTTGTCCATGTTGGGAAAAGTTCGTAATTTTGCAAAACGAAACAAACAGAGATTTATGCCAAAGATATACGAATATTTCGGTTTCTCATTCTTCTTCTTTTCGAGGGAACATGAGCCTATTCATGTACATGTGAGCAATGCCAACGGCGAAAGTGTTTTTGACCTCATAATACAGAACGGAGAGCTTGTGGATGTTCGTGTACGTCATAAAAAGGGAATAAAACCGCTGCCGGCAAAAGATGAGAAAGTGGCAATAACCTTCATTGGGAAATATTACAAGAATATCGTGGAGAAGTGGATGAAAGTCTTTGTCATGAAACAAAAAGTAAGAACCACCCATATACGCCAAAAGATATGAAATACATTGAGATTATTGACGCCAAGGATGTGGGCAACCTCTGTGTACTGCTCACCTTCAATGACGGAGTACAGCAGACCATCGACATTGGGGACTTCATCCGAAAGCACCCCCACCCACAGTATGACCGGTATTTAGACCCCAAGAAGTTTGCCAAATTCAGGATTGAAAACCGAAACATAGTGTGGGGTAAGAACTGGGACTTAATCTTCCCACTCGATGAACTCCACGAAGGTCGCATCAGATAATTGACTGATTTGGATTAAAGCCATATAAAAAAAGGGCATCCTTTTTGGAGGATGCCCTTTTTTTTATGGAGAGATGATACTCTCTTATTCTGCATTCGCGCTCATGGCTGAGGCACTGCCCACGACAAGGTCTTGATACTCGGCAAGACCTGTGCCGGCGGGGATGAGGTGTCCGACAATGACGTTCTCCTTCATGCCCTCGAGCGTGTCGCGCTTGGCATTGATGGCAGCCTCGGTGAGCACCTTGGTGGTCTCCTGGAACGAAGCAGCGGAGATGAACGACTTGGTCTGCAAAGAGCCACGGGTGATACCCTGCAGCACCTGACGGCAGGTAGCGGGACGTGCATCGCGTGCAGTGACGAGTTTCTTGTCCTGACGGCGCAGAGCGGAGTTCTCGTCGCGCAGCTCGCGGGCGGTGACAATCTGACCCACAGAGAGGTTCTGGCTGTCGCCGGCATCCTCAACGACCTTGCGGCCAAAGATTTCGTCGTTGGTGTCGATGAAGTCGAGCTTGTTGACCAAGTCGCCTTCGAGGTAGCGGGTGTCGCCCGGATCCTCGATTTCGACCTTGCGCATCATTTGGCGCACAATGACCTCGAAGTGCTTGTCGTTAATCTTCACACCCTGCAGACGGTAGACCTCCTGCACCTCATTGACGATGTACTCCTGAACCTTCATCGGACCCTTAATGGCGAGGATATCGGCAGGCGTGATGGCACCGTCGGAAAGCGGGGTACCAGCCTTGACATAGTCGCTGTCCTGTGCCAGAATCTGCTTGGAGGTGGTGATTAGGTAGGAACGCT
>JAEEGL017285374.1_pt1 | contig 14181 bp, 15 predicted proteins | sample 9134231 | NCBI WGS metagenome assembly JAEEGL01 (sample SAMN16246548, study PRJNA631951) | gut metagenome | biome: gut microbiome; feature: rumen; material: fiber-attached | host: Bos | place: Iran: Karaj | collected 2018-10 | reverse complement strand
TATATAGTACTTCTGCCAATTCACTGCCATCCGGCAAAGTTATCTCATCCGCCTTATCAACTCCATCATCGGTACAATCTGAACCTAACTCTTCAAATGACATCCCCTTTATTTTGGAGGGAGCATATCCTTGCCCTATCCATAATTCACTGGCTGTTTCGTTTGCTATATCATTTTTTCTGTCACTTGACGCCCCTGATTCAACAGGCACAAATACTAATCCACAAAGCTCACAAGCCAAACTCAAAAGCAAAAACTCACAATTTTGTCTACATTCAACCATCACTCTTTTACCAGATTTTTTTCCTAGTATACGTTCTAATTTGGTTGAATACTTATTTATAGCATTAAATGCCTGCCCATATGTATACTCTGTTCCATAACTATCTGCTACCATCGTTGATTCAGGTTCGGTCATTGCTTTTTTGTAAACAGCTTCCACCATTGAATTCATCTGTTTTTCCTTACTTCAAACGCGTCTACAATATTTGTAATTACTGGGACAAACAGCATAGCATCCTCTCTATCACGGTTGCTCCATACCCCAACCTCACAAACTAATACATTTTGCAGCATTTTGAATACGTCTGTTCATTCCCCTTAATACTTTTCCATAACCTATCTCATAGAACTCATCAACTCCTGCATTTGTCATATTTAAAATGCTATCATACCATCTGACTTGTCCCGTTATCTGAGCTATCAAATTTCTTTTTATCTCTTCTATATTTTCCGCAATAGTTCCAGTAACATTTGAAACCACCTTGCATTTAGGACTATGAAAAGTTATCTCCTCAATCAGTGGCTTCATGATTTTTGATACATCTTCCATCTGTGGACTATGAAACGCCCCACTGACAGCAAGCCGTTTTACCATTACTCCTTCAGATTCCTCTGCCATCTTTTCTATCTGCTCTATTCCTTCATGTGTACCAGATATAACGAGCTGAGTTGGCGTGTTCAGATTAGCTATTACTACTTTACCTTCCGTTTCAGCAAGCATTGGCATAAGTTCATTTTCAGTCATACCTATAACAGCTGCCATTGTACCCTTCCCATTTTGAGCACTCATAGCAAGTCCTCTCTGCCTTACAAGTTTCAATCCCTCCTTAAAAGAATATACTCCGGCAGAATATAGGGCACTGTATTCTCCAAGACTATGGCCTGCCACATAATCAGGACTCAGCCCCTGAGTTTTTGCTTTCTCAAGATACATGGCACTACAGGTGTAAATAAGAGGCTGCGAATATTGAGTATCACTAACACTGCCAGGATCCCCATCAAACATCATTTCCTTGATATCAAAATCCAGTACCTCGTTTGCAGTATCCAATATGTCATGCGCTGCGGGAATATTATCATATAACTCCCTCCCCATACCTACTTCCTGTGATCCCTGCCCCGGGAACAAAAAACCTATAGCCATAATTTGGTTCCTTTCTACGAATTCATTTCACTCTGGCGTCACATCTTTTTCAATATGCCATGAGCTTTTTCATTCGCGAATATACTCTTCCCGATATCTACCATTAAACTCATAGCCAAGTCTCTCATTATATCCTATTGAGGCCACGTTATTTACATCTATCCATGCTCCTCCCTGATGTCCTCGCTCAAGTTGGCCTTTAGATTTTTCATACGACAGGATTGTTGCTAAATAGCCACAAAATCTATGCATTTTATCAACTGCCATCCACCCGTATTCATATTTACCCATTATATAAGAGTAAACTCCTCCACAAATTACCCCTTCATCATCAAAGACACATTTGACCATTCCATTTCTTAAATCTTCCTCTGCTTCTGCATCAGATCTATATTCTATCGTCCAATGCGGAATTTCTTCAATATTGTGTACAAAATCTATTACTTTTCTATATTCTTCCATCTTCGGAACTCTAAGCGTATATCCTTTTTTGTCTATATACTTACTGATTTTTTCTATATAGGGGCTTGTTGCACTAATAATCAAATTTGGGTCATAATTATATCCTTTTAATGTATCTTTATGAACAAAACCACTCACCCTTAACATTTTATCCAAATCACTACTTTCACCATCAACATTTTTATGTACATAATATGCAAGCAGCGGTTCCCCAATGTCCTCGCATGTCATCTCTTTATTCTTTTCCCACAAAAAGAAATATTTGTAGAACTCATCTTGTTTAAGAAATAATTGAATTCCATATGGTGATTCTTCATAAAACAATCGCCCATTCTTTATATGATTCAAGACAAAGTCATAATAAAATTGTATGTTTGTAACGATATCTGTATCCCCTTTTTTTCTATCGCCTAAAAGTTTTTTGTATATCTCTTCCGAATCAATTCTTTTCATAATGTATCTCCCACACCCAAGCAAAATCACCAAGCATTTCGGCAAAATAATTTATTTCATACCCACTAATTTTTCTTTATATTCTGAATCAGTTCCCAAATCTTATCTGCCGATTCAAAACTTTCAATATCTATCTCAGAAACATCAATCTCAATGTCAAACTCATTTTCTATAGCAAACACTATAGCTACCAAATCCAATGAGTCTATTATTTTTTCTGTTATTAACCGGGTCCCTTGCCTGAAGTCAATTGTAGGGCAACATTTATCTAATAGTTCGTATAATTGCTCCATGTTTTCTCCTCTTGTCTAAACTTGAATAAATAATATTCTATTCTTTATCAAAAAACTCCACATCTGAATAATGGGGAACTCGTGCCTCTTCAGGCGGTAATGCCATATAGTCCCCATATTGTCTTTTTAAAACCTCATCATAGTTATTGGGCCCCCAAAACTCAGCATCTTCGAATTTATATTTTCGCAATGGAAAAATATTGTCTATTTCATGATATGTCCAATTAGTATAAACAGTCGCATAAACATCTCTATTGATAGATTCTTCATCAACTGAATCCAAGTTATTGCGATAAAAATCGCTGACAATTGTCTTTAATCTAGCCTTTCTAGCCTCAATTTCTGCTTCATCCATCAATCCCAATTCTTTGCGCCTGGAAATATACTTCAAAATTTCTTCTTCTACCCTTACAATGACATTCTTCAGTTTTACTCTCTCTATCCTATATAAATCTACTGAAATACCTTGATGTGCATAAACTCCATCCTGCCAATAATGATCACAACTTGTTCTTGAATATATATCTTTAACATGAGCCCATGAATGAAAATATCTAGGTTCTGAAGTCTCGTCCTCTACAAACAGATCTTTCGGTAGTTCTTCACGTAAATACTTTATGGCCTCATCATAGTATTCGTTAAAAACATTAAAATCAAAATCATCATCCCAAGGAATAAAACCACCATGCCTGGCAGCCCCCAGTAATGTTCCGTACGAAATTTCGTACGGAATATTATGTTTATCCAAAATATTTGCAATTATCAACGCCATATCCAATAATTTTGACTGCACTCTCTTTATATCAATAGCCATAAGAATCCCCTCACTAATGAAATTCCCTGTAATGTCTTCCATTATCTATCTTAAAAAAAGCCAAAAAGCGCCTTCGAGGTGCTTTTTGGCTCTTCTTGCATATATCCCATATTCTCAAAACGATTCGCGCATATTTTTTCTTTTTTCAATAGTCAAGGACCCTTATATGATGAATTATTAGTTAAATTTGCAATTCAAACCAATACGCATCCGTCAACAGCTATGATTTGTCCAGATAGGTAAGATGCCATATTAGAAGCCAAAAATACACATACCTCTCCAATTTCTCGCGGTTCTCCAAGCCTGCCGAATGGGATATTATCTATATGATGCTGGAGATGCTTTTCTCCCACTGATCTCATCATATCTGTATCAATCATTCCCGGAGCTATAGCATTTACTCTGATATTATGAGGTGCTAATTCCTTAGCAGCAGTTTTCGTCATTGATATAATAGCGCCTTTAGTAGATGAATAAACCAACTGTCCGGGATTACCTGTAATGCCCACTATAGACGAAAGATTAATAATGCTACCTGAACGCTTTGGCATCATCAACTTAGCTGCCCACTGAAGTGTTTTCATATTTCCAAAAACATTAACCGAGTATATCTCATCAATTAACGATTGAGAAATAGTTCCAATCAATGCATCTGTCATAACACCTGCATTATTAACAAGGCTATCCAGTCTACCATTTTCTTTTTTTATTCGTAAAAATGCCTCTTTTGTTGCCTGTTCGTCAGAAATATCATAATAAAGCGGAATAATGGTGCATCCATATTTGTCTCGTAATTCATCAGCTGTATTTTCGATACTACCTTCTACAATGTCATTGGCATATATCACTGAAGCACCTGCCTCAGCAAAAGCAACAAGAGTTGCTTGCCCTAACCCTTTTCCGGCACCGGTTATAAAAGCTATTTGCTGATCAAGCAGCTTATTGGGTAACATATTTAAACGTTTCCTCCACTCTTTTTTATAAGCCGTATAATAGCGTCAACAGAGTTGAAATTCTCTGGCAAAATATCCAATGCATCAATCAAAATGTCATACTTCGTTTCCAAATCTGAGACTAAATTAACCACATCAAATGAATCAAGATATCCATCCTCAATGAAATCATCACTACTCCTAAAATCAAATTCCGGCCTTAAAGTCTCCAGCATTTCATAGATTACGTCCATAACTAATCCTCCTTCTTATTTACAATACTGCTAAGAGCTAATCTATCGATTTTTCCATTTGTATTTCTCGGCAATTCTTCCATTTGTCTCCAATCAGTAGGAACCATATATCGAGGAATACATTTTGTTAGCTCTAGCCGTATATCCTTTGCTTCCATATTTTCCTTTTCAAAGAACAAAACGATTTCTTTTTTATTATAGTTGTAAACAGCGCAACAATTTTTTGCTGCCTTCAGTTTATTAACAACAATGTGTTCTATTTCTCCCAACTCTATGCGATAGCCCATATGCTTTACCAGACTATCTCTTCGTCCCTTAAAGTGTATCAATCCGTCTTTGGAGGAAAGAACACCTACATCTCCAGTTCTATATATCAGCTCGGGATAGGAATCATTTAATGGATTCTGAACAAAAGCAGCTGATGTCTTCTCAGGATTGTTATAGTATCCCATAGCCAAAGACGTACCACGAACGCAAATTTCGCCCTCCTGATCACATCCGCATAATCTGTCTTCTTCGTCAAGCAATAATATGTCTGTATTATTACAAGGATATCCAATTGGTATGGGACTTAAATCCTCTATCTCATTTTCAACGATATAATATATACAATCCAAAGTTATTTCTATTGGACCATAAAGATTTGCAAATACCGCATCTTTTAGGTGTCGTTTCCAATAATTAAATTGTTGCGTTGGAAATACTTCTCCTGCAAACCATACCATTTTAAGCGATGGAAGTTCTATTTTAGACAGCAAATCCATATTAGCTATATTTACCATAATTGTCGGAACCCAAAATAGGAAAGTGACTTCCATCTTCTGAAGTTCCATAACTAATTTTGCCGGAAAAGCAGCCAAAGAATTATCCAAGAGGATTATTGTTGATCCTTTCGCCATCATTAGCGTTAATTCGAATTCAAATATATCGAACACAATCGGTGACAACGATCCGATTCTCTCATTATTAGAAAATGAAAATGTCTCTGTTGCCCAGTCATAAAAATCGAAAAAACTACGATGATTTAACACTACGCTCTTAGGAACACCTGTTGACCCGGAAGTATTAATTATACAAAAAGCGTCCGTATCAATCTGCATCGGAGTTTGAACATCTATAACATTTTCGGAATCTGCTGTTGCAGGATTCAACTCATCGATATTTAATATCGCTATATTTTCAGGAATATCTATTAAACCTATCCCTTTGGAATCTGTAATAATACAAGCAGGCGACAAGTTCTTTACAATACTGTTTAATCTTTCTTTTGGAGTCTTATAATCCAAATTTGAAAAAATAAGGTTGCAATAAACAATTGCCAAATCTGAAACAACCACGTTTATAGACTTTGGCAAAAGCACAAGAACGGGTCTTTTCGTTTCATGCGTCTGCGCTTGAATTTTAGATGCAACAAATCTGGCACGCTTATTCAATTGCATGAATGTAATGCTGTCTTCACCATGAATAACTGCTATTTCATCAGGTTTTTGATCTACGGTACTCTGAAAAACATCTATCCAGTTCTTTCTCATAGCCATATCTCCAATCCGTTAAGAAGAATCACAAATTTAACATCATGTTTCTGTATAATTTTTTCTCATAAATCCGAAAGAATGTTATAGCAAAAATCAAGCTTATCATTCTCCATAACGACCGATGCCCACGTCAACCCGGCTCCAAATCCTGAAAAACAATAAAGTTTCTTTTCCGATAACATTACATCCGAAATATAATTTGTCATGACCGCAGGTATTGTTCCGGAATCCGAATTTCCCAATGTTGAAGTCAGTTCCATTGGAACCTTCTCATATCGTATTCCTAACGAATCAGCAAGCTTCTCCAGCATAAATCTGTTTGGCTGATGCAAAACAAAATAGTCAATGTCATCCAATGTTCTTCCACTTCTCGTTACAAGATCTGTTAAAGCCGGAGGAACTTCTCTCTGAACAAAATTGAACACAGCTGAACCATCCATTGTAACTCCCAAATATGGACTGCCATTTGTCTTTTTTGCCAGTTTTTCCGGCGTCATAGGGCTTCTGAACTCTCCATCCTCTATGACTAAAGCTTTTCCATTTGCTCCATCGTTAAATACACTGCAAAAAATCTCTCTATCATCATCTGAGTTTTCTATGACAGTTATATTTGCTATATCACCGCCAAACGATGGGTGCTCAAATTTAGGTTCAGGGACAGGGGCTTGTCGATTAAATACCTCCCCAGTGCATAGAATTACTTTCTTATCTCCTAAGTGTTCCAAATACATAAATGCATGTATAAGACCCACAACAAAACCTGCACACGCCTGAGGTGAATCAATGCACAGAACAGAATTATCCAGTCCCAGCTCTCCTTGAATGATACAGCTGAGCTGCGGCTCCACATAATCTTCAGATAGTGTACATACCACTATCGCACCGATTTCAGATTTTTTTATCTTCCCATCATTAATTAATTCTTTTAAACCATATAGCAAAAGATCAGATAATGTGGTTGTAGCTTTCGCTCTTCTCCTTGATCCATATCCTATGATTCTCTTTAAACGCTGCGTTTTTGCATCATTAGGATTGGCAACTTCATCCTCCATATAAAACAATTGTTCCGGAATAACCGACGCTACACCACTTATTTTTTTTGATTTAAAATTTAAGTACATTTTTTACCTCGCTGATTTTTTGTTTTTACTATATCCGTGTTGGTATAAATCCTACAAAATAAACGAGTAACTGATTTGGGTCCTTTATTTAGCCCGGATGATGAACGGCGCCCATGCGCTTGAACATTATATATATCACTCCATCCATAAAACACCCTGATACCCTGATCAAAATAATCTGTAAAGATTCTTCTTTCTAAGTTATACAGAATATTCGCTCCTGAACGGTTAGCAGACATTCTGGAATATAATTTTTTCCCTTCCAACCTCCATACATAATATGCCACAATAGGATTATTCTCTTCCGGATTGTCTTCCCTATATATCAAGCATTCTTTTCGTTTACAAATATCTCTCCACTCATCCACACTTGGCAGTTCATCCGAATATTCATCAAAAAGCATCAGACTTAACTTATTTAATTCTTCCGCATCGTCTTCAGAAGCAAACTCTCCAAAATTAGGTTCGTACATTTTCCTAAGTATATCCCGACGACTGGTGGTATCCGGCTCAAGATATGGATTTTTATCATACCTTACGGTGTCACGCTGATATATCGTATACAGCTTAACGTCTAAATCTTCCAAAGCTTTTTCATTTTTATCTTTCGTATTCCAAAAAACAAAAAAAGGAGATTCTATTTCATCTATCAATTCATTAATTGATTCAACATCGCTATAACACAGATATCCCTTTACAATATAATTCTCTTTTATAAGTACTATCATTGCATTATCATTGTATTTAAAATCAATTATATTTTCTTCATTACAATTCCCTAGTTTAATATTCGTGAAAAAGTTTTCGTTTCCCCGATTTTTCTTGCGCATATCCATATATGTTGTGTTTATCTCATCTACTGTAAATGTCATAAATTATATTCCCTCCCGCCACTAATAGACAAAAGTTCCCCCGTACAGAAATCATTGTCCTTATCAAGAAGAAAACAGATCATTTTTACTATACTTTCCGGCCGTATTCCTCCTAATGGCTGCGGATTATCGGTCGCTGGTTGAGCTCCAATCTCTTGCAATATGACGGTTTTTTCAGCGCCCATCTTGCTATTAACTCCACCCGGAAGAATCGCATTAACTTTTATTCTTCTCTTTACAAATTCCTTTGAAATCGTCTTAATAGCCGAATTTAAAGCCGCTTTAGACATTGAATAGGAGACCATCCCTTTTTCATTTAGTACGCTTCCCAACGATGAAATCGCTACTATTGATGATCCATCCATAGACAATCTTTTACTGTAAAAATATCTGCACATTGCAACAAAAGAAAAACAATTTACAGCCATAATCTTTTGCGCCATACCGACATTAAAAGCTTTTATTGGACACAGTTCGTCCATCCCCGCAGAATAAACCATTCCATCCAGCTTTATACTATTTGTTTCACAGACATCAAAAATTGTCTTCACATTATTAGAATCCGACAAGTCATAGTTAACATAGAAGATTTGTTCCGGAAAATTTTTTTTAATTTCTTCCATCTTTTCTACATTTCTTCCCACTATGACAAGAGTATTACCTTTTTCAGCCAAATACTCTGTGCATGCTAGCCCAATTCCTGAAGTTGCACCTGTAATTAGATAATTTGCCAACTTAGTCACCTAATACCTTCATCAAATCAGCTACTGTAACTAATTTCTCAATATCACTTGCATGTAAAAACTTACCTGTATTCTCATTTACCACGGAAATAACAGAAAGAATTGCAACAGAATCCCAATTTTCATACTCTGTCAACTCCTTGTCTTCCAAAATGGAATCAATGTCTTCCTCTAAAATGTCTGCAATGATTTCAATTCTCTCTTCTCTACTCATTTGTCACCTCTCCATCACGTTATAGTGTTTAATATATTATTGGGCGGTCTTGATCACCATCTCCCCTAAATAATACCAATCCGTCAAACTTCGGTTCCTCTAAATAAATATCAATATTTTCGCTTACAAATGGCTGAAAATAATTAGGAATAATATTTGGGGAGTCAGAATCACAACGTGCCATTCCACATGCGCTATAGTATTCCGTATTTACCCCATATGAATACACATCTATATACTCATGGTTATTGTCTTTCATCAGTTTATCCAGTGCTGTTCCCATCTTGGAAATCAACTTGTAATCTCCGAAATAATCAATGATTTTGCACATTGATGAACCATTATATATCTCGTTTCTGGTTACAATAACCGCCTGACTATCACAATCTGCACCACATAACTTCCATAAATCATACCGGTATACAGGATGATCAAAATATCGCCATTTGATATATCTATAATCCTTACAGAAAACACTTTTAATCAGAATGCTCTGATCTAAAGACTCCATAAATTGGTTCATATTTTGTATTTTTTCCATTTTGATATCAAATGATTGAAAATCCGGTATTATCTTCTCTTTTACAGTAGCAATACGATAATCATCCTCATTTATTTCACTGTTCAATCGATAATAATGATCCATGGTAGCAACGGATCCGCCATTTAGTTTTGCCACCCGTATAGCACGCTTTCTCATACCTGCTCCAGCGTAATACCTCATATGTATATTCTGGTGCATATATTCAGCCATATGTATTCCAATAAGTGGATCATCGCATTTAATTGCCTTCCATATAGATCCGGCACAGTCTGGGTACAAATCCTCATCAGTGTACGGCAGGTATCCTTGAATACCACAAATAGAATTAGTATTCTCATCCACCGCAACAACCATAGTGACTACACCTTTTCTAATATAGTTCCATTCAAAAAATGCCCTGTTTCGTGCAAGAGTATCTCCCTTACGCCAGTGCTCATCTATAAATCTCATTATATTTGGTATATCATCAGGAGTCGCTTGACGAAAAATAATCATCCTTGTCACAAAACTGTACTTGATCTAATACTTATTACAAAAGTAATTAAAATGGACAGTTACCTCCTTACTTCAATTTTGCACAATATATATCGGCAACCTTGCGATAATAGTTTAATGTTCAATATCTATAGCGGTATATTCCCATGCCTTCTATGAATCCTATTATCAACCTTCTTATCCTTAAGCGCTTTAAATGACTCAGCAAGTTTATCTCTAGTCTCTTCCGGTAAAATAACTTCATCTATAAAGCCTCTTTTAGCTGCTATATATGGATTCATATATTCATGTTCATATTCTTTAGAAAGCTGAGCCCTCCTCTCACCATTATCACCTTCTTCTCTTAGTTCTCTTCCATACAGAATATCTACCGCACCATCTGCGCCAAGGACAGCAGTCTGAGCTATTGGCCAGGCAAAAACAACATCTGCTCCCATGCCCTTACTGTTCATACAAATATAAGCACCGCCAATGGCTTTTCTTGTGATAAGAGTAATCTTTGGCACCGTAGCCTCTGCATAAGCATACAAAAGCTTTGCTCCTCTTCTGATAATTCCGCCATGCTCCTGTTTCGTTCCCGGCATAAATCCCGGAACATCTTCAATAGTGAGCAGTGGAATATGAAAACAGTCGCAAAAACGGATAAATCTTGCAGCTTTTTCCGATGCAGCACAGTCCAGGGACCCCCCGAGATGGAAGGGCTGGTTTGCTATAATGCCTATTACTTCCCCATCCATTCTTGCCAGTCCTACAACTATGTTTTTGGCATAGTCCTTTTGCACCTCAAAAAGAGAGTCTCTGTCAACAAAGCACTTAATGACATCTATAACGTCATAGACCTTTCTCTGATTATCAGGTACTATTTCCTCGAGCTTATATGACTTATCAACCTTAATAAATTTATGATCAAACGGTGGTAAGTCTTCCATATTCTGAGGAAGATACGAAAGAAGCTTCTTTACTCCCTCAAGACATTTTTGATCATCCTCATATCTGAAATGAACTACTCCGCTCACCTCTGACTGAACCTTAGCGCCTCCTAGTTCATCAGCGCTTACTTCTTCGCCCATCACAGTTTTTACAACCTTTGGACCTGTTATAAACATATGTCCTGTCTTTTCCGACATGAAAATAAAATCTGATAAGCCGGGTGCATAGCATGCTCCGCCTGCGCAAGGACCCATAATTACAGCTATCTGAGGAATAACTCCTGAAGCCTTTGTGTTTCTGTAGAACATACTGCTATAGCCGTCAAGAGAAGTAATTCCCTCTTCTATTCTGGCTCCGCCGCTATCATATATAGCAATATAGGGGGCTTTCATCTTAAGAGCCATATCCATGATGCGGCAGATCTTTTTAGAATGATACTCGCCTAAGGTTCCACCCATAACTGTAAAATCTTCGGCAGAAGCATAGACGGTTCTTCCATTTACTTTTCCATAGCCGATTACTACGCCGTCACCAGGGATACATTTTTCCGCCATTCCGTAGGCGTCACCTCTTGACTCCACCAGACTTTCAATTTCAACAAAGCTCCCGGGATCAAAAAGCATTTTTATTCGCTCTCTTGCAGTATGCTTTCCAAGCTCATGTTGCCTTGCAATTCGCTTTTCGCCGCCACCTTTTTTTGCAGCAGCCCTCTTTTCCAACAGTTCACTTCGATATTTTTCATTCCACATGAGTTCAAGCCTCCGTGAATTTCAATATATAATGACCATTATTCAAAGTTAAAATTCTTCATTATTGATATCTCGCCATGTCCTGGAAGAATCAACGCTTCTAATGGTATTCCTTTCAGATATGGCACGGTTATTTCTTTATAATCCGTTTTGTTTCCTCTTGGAATCCGTGTAATTACAGGCGTATTTAAAATCAAGCTATCTCCTGTGGCAACGGCTATCATATTCATTTTTTTATCATATATTTCTATGCAAATACTTCCCGGTGAATGACCCGGCGTGCTTTTAAGCACCAGTCTTAGATCCCCCCAACATAGATCATAGTTATCTATAAAATTAAAATCTGCGGAGCATACATACTCAGGATCAAATAATTTCGCAGCCAGAGCTCTTTCTTCTTCCGGGTGAGTAATATATAGTGCCAAAAAAAACTTTGCAAGGTTATCTTCTGATCGCTCTATTGCTTCAGCGCAATTCTTCTGCGCATATACTTTGCAGGTACCTCCGTTTATTTCTGCAAACTCTCTAATTGCGTTAACACCACAGATATGATCGAAATGCTCATGCGATAAAATAACTGTGATTTCTTTACAATTATGCTGTTTAAGCAGCTCTATCATTTCCTCATTTTCATTTGGATCAATAACCAGAGCAGCACATCCATCTATTAGTACATACATATTTGAATCTATAGGTGGCAATGAAAACTTATATAACTCATATTTATTTATCATCATATGCATTATTTTTTCTCACATTCTCAAATATAGTAGTTATTTCATAACAACGTGCACCTATTTTTTACCTACTCATCCAACCCAAAAGTGGAATATCTACTCTGATTCTTGATTATTTCTTATTGAAAAAGCCCCCGACGTTTATACATCGGGGGCTTATAAGCTTTCCTATGCTAATAGTTATCCAAAGTATGCAATTTTACTATCGAATATTACAACTCCCCCGTCATTATTGTGATATCCCATAGCATTTTTGTCTAAATTTATTACTTTGAATAATTTTCGCACAATTATCTGAATTTTGTATTTAATATAATGATAACATAAATATATAACTCCAACAACCGCGCAATTCTGAGAAATTTGATAAAATTTATATAAAATTCCGTCAATATAATTCAGCTTTCTAATTCTCCTGCCAATTCAGTCCTTAAACTCATCCTATTATTTCCAGCCTATCCTTAACCAAGTCTATAAAGCTCGCTTTCATACGATCTGGCAAATACGATTCTTCAATCATTCGGACATACTCTTCGTTTAGGTCTGAAATCCTCTTCATCAAACGAAGTGCCGTTTTTTCTGCTATTCCCATATTAGAAGCAAGTTCCAAAAAATCTTTCTTCCTCATGTTGCGCTTTTTACCATTTAATGTAAGTGCCATTTGCTCTTTATCTGCTGGTACAATAATATTTACAGGAAGTAAATCATAAGCAGCTGATAAACCATATATTCTGCCGCCAGGAGCATTTTCAATCAGCGAGAAATTTTTAAGGTGCATATCTGAATTGCCAACAGCAAAGCAAAAAAGGATTCTATAATAAATATCAGCCAGATCCAAACCGACATTCTGAGAAAACTGCTTTACAACCTTACCGCAATTTTCATAAGAACTCTTATATTTATCTGCCGTGACTCTCCCTGAAAGCTGGCAAAAGTCCTCCATTGCAAGCATACCTTTCACAGTGCGATCAACCCTTTTTGTTATATATGAATATGTGTCATTATTCATAATAAGAGCATTCGGCACAGTCTTAATCTTTGATATCTCTGCCATCTTCATCACTAAGAATTCCGCCTCCGGAAGCGCCTCATACTCACCAGACTACGGTTTTAAAATATATCTGGTTGGATAGTCCACTATTGTTAACCTTGATGCCGTACCTTCCTTATGTAAATGAAGCAAAAGCTTTTTCTGAACTCCTGGAACAGTAAGTCTCTTATTAACTGCGCTGCTTGCTATCCTCTCAATATCATCCTGATTCAGTTCTATTTCAGGAATAGAAGCAGTCCCGAAGAACTTCTTAATAAGAAGCGCCCTCCTTTCGGAGAGCGCCTAGCTTTATTATTATTTCTTGTGCTGTCATCAGCCCTGAAGGAGTGACATAACACCTTGTGTTGACTGGTTTGCCTGAGCCAGCATGGACTGTCCTGCCTGAGCGAGGATGTTGTTCTTGGAGTAGGTAACCATCTCCTCTGCCATGTCTGTATCGCGGATTCTGGACTCTGCTGCTGTTGTATTCTCTACTACGTTGTCCAGATTCTTGATTGTGTGCTCAAGTCTGTTCTGGATAGCACCGAGTTCTGATCTCTGTGCGGATACCTGCTTA
>JAEEGL016252606.1_pt1 | contig 14181 bp, 11 predicted proteins | sample 9134231 | NCBI WGS metagenome assembly JAEEGL01 (sample SAMN16246548, study PRJNA631951) | gut metagenome | biome: gut microbiome; feature: rumen; material: fiber-attached | host: Bos | place: Iran: Karaj | collected 2018-10 | reverse complement strand
GAGGTTGAGACTGCCGACAGAAAGAGATTTGATTTTGTCAACGGTATAGTTAAGGAAGTTGAGAATCGTAAGGTGCTCACCAAGGATGTTAATGTGGGAGATAAGATCGATAAGATCATCACTCATCCCGTGCTTGGCCTTGTTGTATTTGCACTCATAATGTGGCTTGTGTTCTATATCTCGCAGAGCACGGTCGGAACATGGCTTGCTGATATCCTGGCAGGCTGGATCGAGACATTCCAGGAATGGGTAGGCGGAATGATGGAGAATGCGAATCCTCTGCTCTATGCGCTCCTTGTAGACGGCATAATCGGCGGTGTAGGAGCGGTTGTCGGGTTCCTGCCTCTTGTAATGGTGATGTACTTCCTTATAGCACTCTTGGAAGACTGCGGATATATGTCCAGAGCTACAGTTGTGCTTGATCCCATATTCAAAAGAGTAGGCCTTTCGGGTAAATCCGTGATCCCCATGATCATAGGAACCGGCTGCGGAATCCCTGCCATCATGGCATGCCGTACGATCCGTAACGAGAGAGAGAGAAGATCGACAGCGATGCTAGCGACTTTCATGCCCTGTGGCGCCAAGCTCCCGGTTATAGCGCTCTTTGCCGGTGCTTTCTTCCCTGAGTCAAGATGGGTCAGCTTCATCTGCTATATGCTTGGTATAGTTCTTGTGCTTCTCGGCGCATTGCTTATCAAGGCCATCACCGGTATGAAGTACAGAAAGAGCTTCTTCATCATAGAACTTCCCGAGTATAAGGTTCCCAGCCTTTCATTCGCTCTTAAGTCAATGCTTGAGAGAGGTAAGGCTTATATCATCAAGGCCGGAACGATCATACTTGTATGTAACACAGTCGTACAGATAATGCAGTCATTTGATACACACTTCCAGGTTGTGGAAGAGGGAATGGAAGATACATCCATCCTTGCAGCGGTCGCCAGCCCCTTTGCTTACCTGCTGATCCCTGTAGTGGGAATCGCTGCATGGCAGCTTGCCGCAGCAGCAATCACAGGCTTTATCGCCAAGGAGAACGTTGTCGGAACTATCGCAACGGTATACGCGGTCACCAATCTTATCGATACGGAAGAGCTTGAGCTTATCGGCGAAGGCAATGCGGTTGCAGCTGTTATGGGTATCACAAAGGTTGCCGCTCTTGCATATCTTATGTTCAATCTCTACACTCCTCCGTGCTTTGCGGCTCTCGGTGCAATGAACTCAGAGATGAAATCAGCCAAATGGCTGTGGGGAGCGATCGGATTACAGCTCTCTACCGGCTTTATTGTTGGATTCCTTGTTAATCAGATTGGAACACTTATAACAACCGGTGGTTTTGCACCGGGATTCCTCGGCGGACTGATATTTGTTATTGCATTTGCAGTAGTTATCACTTATCTTATTAGAAAGAACAACAGGGCGATAGCAACAGAGTACGCGCTGGATTAACGAACAGAGAGTTAATAAGGTGACAGATGCGCCATGAGTACGATGATAGCAAATATTGTAGTAAGCATCATATTGATAGCAATGGTAACGGCGGCCATTCTCTATATACGTAAGGAGAAGAAAAAAGGTGTTAAATGCATTGGCTGTCCGATGGCCGGGAATTGTACCAAGGCACGTGCATGCAATGAGTTATTGAAATAGATACATCGATATAAGATGTTAAATTATACTCCGCCTACGGCGGAGTATAATATCGGAATCGGGTTAGCACTTGCTAACCAAGGGAGCAATATGAATACTGTATTGACGAATTCCATAATAATAGCCATTTTGGTGGCTGTAATAATACTCTCCATAAAAGGCATGATCCCTCACTTTAAGGGGGAGGGATCGTGCTGTGGCGGAGGCAGCGGTGTTAAGCTTGTTAAGCCTCAAAAGCTTGGTAAAGTCATAGCCGTTAAGACTATATGTATTGATGGAATGGTCTGCGACCACTGTTCGGGGCGCATTCATAATGCACTCAATTCCGTCGACGGAGTTTCGGCCAGGGTTAACCGGGCGAAGGGTCGGGCAACGGTCAAACTCGGTAAGCAGATTGAGGATGAGAAACTTACGAAAGTAATAACGGATCTGGGATATAAGGTTACGGAAATCAGATAGATGATATGGTACGTTAAAATGGGGAAGAGTAATTCGCTGGAAGATTACATGAAAAGTATATTGATCTTAAGCAACAGGAACGGTTCGGTGAGATCGGTTGATATAGCCGAAGAATTGGGTGTCTCCAAACCCAGTGTCAGTAACGCCATGAAGAAATTACGCGAGGAGAATATGATCTGTTTTGCCAAAGGCGGCAATATCATTTTCACAAAAGAAGGGAGAACTTTTGCTGAGAAGATATACAGCAAGCATTCTCTGCTGTCCAGGGCTCTGAGAATCATGGGCGTTAATAAGGATACGGCTGATAAGGAAGCATGCCTGATGGAGCATGCTATCAGTGATGAGACATACAAATGTCTTGAAGAGTTTATCAATACTCATGAATCGAACTGACATCTCATACGACATTACCGTATATATAGTTGAGCGTATGAGATAAGAATCGTGATATGATCCTAATTATCCGAAGAAGGAGTGAACTCGATGACATCGGGATCATCTCCGGGTTCAGCCGCTTCGGGAATAACAGAGATTATGGCACGGGTTATGGTCTCATATCTGTCGATCATATTGTCGTGCTCAGAATTTATCGTATCGGCTTCTTCGCTGTTTGCAGCAGCCTCCAGTTTTGCGGCCTGTTCAAACAGATCTGTGGCACCGATCATCTTAGAGGTGCTCTTAAGAGAATGGACATAGACGGCATAATCGTTCCAATTGCCGGCTTCAAGGCTCTTTCTTAAGTCTTCGGTTTTCTCCTTACATGTAACAGCATACTCGCTCAGTATAGCCTTGTAGAGTTCGGTATTGTCCTTACAGTAGTGCAGGCCGGTCTGAATATCCACACCTGCCTTGATAAGGGGTGAAAACTCATTAAATGACCCGGCAGGATTGTCAGAAGCCTCGCTGTCAGACGGAGTGCCGGACTTATCTGTCTCGATAACCTTGGAGACACCCTTATCAGTCATGATAACCTTGTCCCCGGGCAGATGCTTTATAAGTAATCGCTCCAATGCCTTGCTGTCTATCGGCTTGGTCATATAATCAGAGAAACCTTCTGCCATATACCTTTCCCTTGCTCCGGTAACGGCATCTGCTGTCAGACATATAACGGGAGACTGGCAGCTTGCTCCATCAGCCGCTGCGCGTATGCGGTGAAGTGCTTCTGTTCCGTCCATCTCAGGCATGCGCTGATCCATGAGGATCACATCATACCGCTTCCTGGCAGCCATTGATACAGCCGAGATCCCGGACAGTGCGGTATCTATCTGTATCTGCGTTTCCTTAAGAAGGTTGGCTACAACAGTGAGGTTGACCTTAGTATCATCTACTATGAGAATAGATGCATCGGGAGCCCGGAATGATTCATGATAAGCCCTGGTCTTATGATTGTTGGCTTCGAAGCGTTCCTGAATATTACCGATGGGTCTCTCTGCTATGATCAGCTGGGGGATCGTGAATGTAAAACATGAGCCCTTGCCGTATTCGCTCGCAACAACTATGCTGCCGCCCATCATATCAAGAAGACGCTTGGTGATGACAAGACCAAGTCCCGTACCTTCTACGGTACTGTTGTGTTCCAGCTCCAGACGTTCAAATCTGTTAAACAGTTTTCCGAGATCATCCTGACGAATTCCGATACCTGTATCCTTCACAGTAGCCTTAAGCAGCAGTGTACCGTCTTCCTGTTCGGTACCGCTTATTGAAAGATCGATCGAACCCTGCTCCGTGTACTTGACGGCATTGTTTAGGATATTGGTAAATATCTGTCTGATCCTGACCACATCACCGCACAGTTCATCAGGAAGCTTCTCGTCCACTTCTATATTGAATGTAAGATCCTTATCATTGGCCTTAAAGAGAGTCAGATCGTTGAGATCGTTAAGAAGAGAACTTAACCTGTAAGGTGCTTCGGATATGTCCATGCGTCCCGCCTCGATCTTGGAGAAATCCAGGATATCGTTAACGATCGCAAGGAGATTGTGCCCAGCCTTCTTAACATCTTCTGCATAGTAGCTTATATTGTTGAGTGCTTCCCATCCTATGCCGGGATCGCTGCTCCTGAGCTCCATGGAGTGGCTGTATTCGCGGAGTATCATCTCGTTCATGCCAAGGACAGCGTTGATGGGAGTCCTGATCTCGTGAGACATATTGGCGAGGAAGTCGCTCTTGGCATCATTGGCACTCTCGGCACGCATCTTTTCTTCTATGAGCTTACCCTGCATATGTACAAAGGGTCTGACTGTGATAAGAGACAGAAGTGCTGCCACAAGGAGTGTGAGTATCAGAATAACGATATAACTTAAGACGGTCGAACGGGTCTGCGATGATAACTGATCATCAAACCATTCTTCCGAAAAATCTACGGCGATTACGCCCGCAACCATTCCGTCGGAATCAAAGACAGGACTGTATGCACTGTAGAATCTGCCCCAGGCATCCGTATAGGGTACTTCATCAACGGCGGATCTTCCGGCGCCGGCCCTGTCAAGGGCCTGCGTATACTTTACACTGTCTCCATAGGAAGCGGGACTTACCTGATCCAGGTCCATCGTAAAGATGAAGTTGCCATCCGATTCTTCCTTGATGCTGTAGACATATTCGAGTTCGCCTACATTATCCCTGAAGACGGCGAGGGTATTGTATATCTCATTGTATTCGGGACTGCCCACATCCTCTTTATCGAGTGATCTGAGCATATCTCCGCTTATTGAGCCTGATGCACAATTGGCGATATCGAGCATTCTCTGCTGAATGGCTTTTCTGATACCGATCCTGGCCCTGTAGACCGAAACGGTACAGAAGAGCACGCTGGATATCAACAGGATGCATTCGACCATTATTATTATCTTTGTGGAAAGCTTATATTTCGATGTCACTGACAGTTTGTTCTCCCCTTTATTGATAAAACGGATAGCATAATACTATCGTAAACGCATATGTTTTTCAAGTGAAATAATACTTTTTTCCCATATTGATATCCGGTTTACAAAGCCCGTTAATAACGGGTATAATAAACTGTCCCGTACGGGACGTCTGAGGATCTTGAAACTATGGGGGAGTAGGCTTTGGAAAAAAACAGCTCATTCAGGAATCTTAAATACGCACTCAGACAGATCTGGGAAGCGGACAAGCTGCTTCTTGTTTTTACGTTGTTTAAAAACTCCATTGAGCAGATCTTCTACGTGTTCTTTTTTGTATATCTTACAAAGTATATCTTCAATTGTATCGAGAGAAATATATCCTATGACAAACTGTTCCGGTTTCTGGTCATTGCATGTTCGCTTCATGTTGTGGTGCATTTTATCTGCGGCTGGTATGAGACATACAGAAAGATCAAGACTCCGCAGGTTTACCGCCATATCTTCCACAGAGTAATGGAGATATCGGATGATCTTGAACTTAAGGATTATGAGTCGCCGGAATTCTATGACAGGTATGCAAGAGCACTGGATAAGAGTGTTGATGATGCCATGAATATCGCCATAAGGACAGGCGTGTTCATCGGTAATGTGGTATCTACCGTCATGTCACTCGTGATCGTGGTGACTGTCGATCCGGTGTTTATCGTCTTTCTTATTATCCCGATAATCGTGAGTTTCATGTTCGGCAAGAAGAATGCGCAGGCTAATTTCGACAGAGAGAAGAGCATAACCCGTGACAAGAGGACTGCGGACTATGTTAAGAGAGTATATTACGAAAAAAAATATGCGGCTGAAGTAAGGCTCTTTGATATCAATTCACTGCTGCTTGCCAGACAGGAACAGGCAGTGGAAGATATGGAGAAGATCTCACTCAGATACAGGATGAAGACAGCCTTTTATTCATTCCTCATGAAGGGAAGCTACTCCATACTCGCGGGCATCGTGGCCTACTTCTATGTTGTGTTCAAGGTCAAGTTTGGAAATGTGACAGATGTGTCAAGTTATGTGGCAATGATCACTGCCATGGCTTTCTCGACGAACCAGCTTAAGGCTGCGGTTGAGAACCGTATATATATAACCAATGAGTCCGGGCTTTTTGAAAACTTAAGAGAGTTCCTTGAAAGGGAGCGAAGCGATAAGACCGGAGGCACAGTGATAGACAGCATAGAATCGGTTGAATTAAGAGATGTTTCATTTACCTATCCCGGAGCAGATGCCCCGACAATAAGGAATGTCAGCTTCAAATGGAATAAGGGCGAGAAGCTTGCGATCGTCGGATATAACGGTGCCGGCAAGACATCTCTCATAAAGCTTATTATGGGTCTGTATCCGGTCACATCCGGTATGATCCTCATAAACGGAACGGATATCAATGAGATAGACCTTGATGCCTATCATAAATGCTTTGGTACGGTATTCCAGGATCTCCAGGTGTTTGCGATGTCCCTCTCAGAGAATGTCCTTATGAGAAGACCCGAGAATGAGGAAGATTATGAGACGGTCAGGCGTGCACTTAAGAATGCCCAGTTTGACACGGAGCATGAGGGACTTACAAATGGTCTTGATACAGTGATAAGCAGGGAGTTCGATGAGAAGGGCTTCGTTCCTTCGGGCGGTCAGGCGCAGAAGATCGCCATAGCCAGAGTGTTTGCACATAACCCTGATATGGTCATCCTTGATGAGCCTTCATCGGCGCTGGATCCTCTGGCGGAATACAATATGTACAACAATATGATGAAGCTGTCAGAAGGCAAGGGTGTCATATTCATTTCACACAGGCTGTCATCTGCGAGGATGGCTGACAAGATATACCTGATGAAGGACGGCCGGATCGTGGAGCATGGATCTCATGAAGAAATGATGGATCTTAAGGGTTATTATCATGAGATGTTCATGCTGCAGGCAGAGAACTATCAGGACAGTATACCTGAAGAAATGTTAAAAGGAGCGGCGGCATACTATGGATAAAAAAGATACTACCGTTTCAATTAAGAGAATAATACAGAATTCGGTCTTCATGATAAAGTACGCTGCCCGTTACGATAAGCCGCTGATCATAAGGATCATCTTATTGTACGTATTATCCAAGGCGGGCAAGGCCGTAAATGATACGTTCATCCTTAAGATGATCATAGACGGTCTTACCGGTAAGGCAGAGTTTACGGACATAATCGTGATACTGCTCATTTCCTTCGGTCTGGTGATCTGTCTTGAATGGATAAACCAGCTCATAGAAGAGTGGTCCAAGGCCAAGCTCATTAAGTTAAGCGGGACCATTCAGAGAGACCTTATTGAGAATAACAGCAGGATGGATCTGATATATTATGATGATCCCGACTATTATGATACTTATGTGATCGTTGCAGGGAAGGCGGATTCGGCTATCGAGCAGACAGTCATGGTCATAAGCAAGATCCTGGGAGGAGTGGTCGCCCTGGGTGTGGCGTCGGCTATGATCCTTACGATAAATCCGGTCCTGGCTGTTTTTCCCATAGCCGGATTCACTATCAATCTGCTCACAAGGTTCAAGATCGAGAGGATACACTATTCATGGGAAGTTGCCTACGGAAAGGCACTGCGAAAGGCCGACTATTCCAAGAAGGTATTCTATCAGCCGGAGTTTGCCAAGGAGTGCAAGCTGACTGATGTCAAGACGCCGCTCAGACTGCAGTTTGATGAGGCGCTGGTTGAGGCGGCGGATGCGGGAAGGAAGTATGCGCCTGCACTCACATGGATCTCAATACTTAACTGGACTGCGGTTTTCTCCGTGTTCTCGTTCTTTGCCGTGCCGGCTTATCTCGGATATCTGGCGCTGGTATTAAGGTCCATTGCTCTGGGCGAGGTCGCATCTGCCAATAATGCGTCTAACTATATAAGAGGCAACCTGAATGAGATCAATTTCTGTCTGGTCGATATTCAGCAGATAGGACAGTATGCCGAGAAGTTCAGGAAGCTGCTTGATTATGAGCCCGTGATAGAGCATGCAAAAGGACTGACACCTGAGCCGGGAGCGCAGACGCTTGAACTCAAGAACGTGAGCTTCAGATATCCGAGCGCAGAGAGCAATACACTCAATGATATCTCACTTACCGTAAAGCCCGGTGAGAAGATCGCGATCGTGGGTGAGAACGGTGCGGGAAAGACCACGTTTGTTAAGCTGCTGATGAGGCTGTATGACATCTCATCGGGAAGCATCAGATACGGAGAGCATGATATCAGGGAATACTCGACTGACGAATACAGGAAGAAGATCGGTGCGGTGTTCCAGGATTACAATATATATGCTGCGACGGTTGCCGAGAATGTCCTCATGCGTCCCGTTGATGACAGTGACAGGAATAAGGTCACAGAAGCGCTTAAGAAGGCGGATTTCGGTAAGAAGCTTGACAAGCTGCCTGACGGGATCGATACGATCCTTACCAGAGAGTTCAGTGAGGAAGGCATGAACCTCTCGGGAGGAGAGAGTCAGAAGATCGCGATCTCAAGGATATTTGCGGATGACAATACAAGATCCATATCGATCCTCGATGAGCCGTCATCGGCTCTGGATCCGGTATCCGAGTATAAGCTCAATAAGAATCTGATAGAGAGTGCGGGAGATGATACGATAATATTCATATCCCACAGACTCTCAACCACCAGGATGGCAGACAGGATATATCTGTTTGAACACGGGCGTATAAAGGAGCAGGGGACTCACGATGAACTGATGGAGTTAAACGGAAGATACAGGGAGATGTTTGACAGACAGGCACAGAATTATATCGTTTAGAGATGCATTGGATCAGTCATAACAGGCGGTTGTAAGATAAGTCTTACGGCCGCTTTTTTACGCCATTTTGTAAAAAACCGACTAAAAGTCGAAAAAGTACTTGACAGGAAGAAATCACTGCGATATTATAAAAACACAAAAACCGACCGACAGTCGAAAAACAAACGGAGGCACTCCATGAAAAAGGGAGAAAGAAGAAAACAGGAACTCTTACAGATCGCATACAGGATGTTCATAAACCGCGGATATGATAACACCAGTATAGATGACATCATCGCCGAAGCGGGCATAGCAAAGGGCACGTACTACTATTATTTTTCCAGCAAGGAACAGACTCTTGAGGAAGTTATCGGTATGATGATAGATCAGGAGATCGAGGTCGCATCCCGGGTGCTCGAAGCGGACATACCGATCCCGCAGAAGATAGTGGGGATCATCTCATCCGTAAAGCCTACGGACGAAGAGAGTCCCATAGAGGGAGCCCTGATGCGTCCCGAGAATATAATCATGCATGACAAGATCAAGCGTAAGCTCGTAGAGGCAGTGACACCGCTCCTTACTAAGGTTGTGGAACAGGGCATCGAGGAAGGTATATTTGACTGTGATAACATCCCGGAGCGTGTCAGGATGATGCTCATATTAAGCAATGAGCTGTTTGATGACAGCCGGTTTACGGAGCGTGACATCGATGTGTATATAGACATGACGGAGAAGCTTCTCGGTGCATCCCGAGGGACTATGGGCTTCATCAAGGGATTGATAAAGTGATTCAGGATATGGATGGCAGTACGGAAAGTATGGACAATAAGACTTTAAAAAGCAATTTTCCCAAGTTCCTTCTTCTGTGGACGGGTGAACTGATATCATCCATAGGCGGAGGACTGACAAGCTTCGGACTCGGAGTATATATATTCAGGCTGACAGGGAGCGCAGCAAGCATGGCACTCATAACTCTTCTGGGATTCCTTCCGACGCTGGTCCTCTCGGTTCCTGCAGGGGTGCTTGCAGACCGGTATGACAGACGGCTGCTCATGATGATCGGAGACGGCTGCTCGGCACTTGGCATCATTTACATCCTGGTCTGCATGATAAACGGGGGAGCGACTCTTACACAGATCTGCATAGGAGTATTTATAAGCGCAGTTTTCTCGGCATTGCTTGAACCGTCATTTCGGGCGACGATAACGGACCTGCTGACTAAGGAAGAATACTCCAAGGCAAGCGGGCTGGTATCCCTCGCAGGGAGCGCAAGATACCTGTTTTCACCCATAATAGCTGGATTCCTCTTAGCCATAAGTGATGTTAAGCTCCTGCTCATAATAGATATCTGCACCTTTATCCTGACCGTCATAAGTGCGGCGGTCGTAAGAAGAGGAATAGGCAGCAGCACTTATGAGCAGAAGGGATCGTTCTTTGAGAGCATGAAGGAAGGGCTGGTCATCCTTAAGTCTGAGAAGGGTGTGTTCACTCTTGTGGTTGTCTCATCCGGGATAACACTCTTTATGGGAATGTTCCAGATCCTGGCCGAGCCGATGATCCTCTCGTTTGAGGATGCAGGTACACTGGGGATCGCTGAGACGATCTGCGCGTGTGGGATGCTTGCAAGCGGACTCATCCTTGGCATAAGAGGCCTCAAGGGACACTACGTCAGGAAGCTCGGACTGGCGCTTATCCTGGCCGGACTGTTCATGTCAGGCTTCGGACTTTTTGAAAAAATGATCCCGATCTGCATATTCGGCTTTTTGTTCTTTGCCTCCCTTCCGTTTGCGAACAACTGCCTGGATTATCTTATGAGGACCAATATCCCCGATGATGCACAGGGACGTGTATGGGGGCTTATAGGATTCATCTCGCAGCTTGGATATGTAGTGGCTTACGGGGTGTCGGGAGCAGCCGCAGATGCACTTGGAAGGGTAAATGACATGGGTGTCGGTAGAGGAGCGGCGCTGGTGATAATAGCAGCAGGGATCTGTATGGCTCTTACCGCTGCTATGATACTCATTCCCGAGAGTATCAGGAAACTTGAGAAAGCATGGTCATAAAAGGAGAAGAAAAATGAAGACAACTGATGTTAACACTAAGACACAACAGAGTGCGGATGCAGGCACAGGCTACAGATACAGACCGGTACTTTTCTTTGCGCTGGCATATCTGTTCACATGGATATTCTGGATACCGGCGATCTTTCTGCCTGAAAGTGTAGGTGCAGGACTCATGTTCATCGGACTGCTGGCTCCGGCTGCGGTCTCTACGATCTTTGTGCTCGTATCGGGCTCGGATATGCTCAAGAAGGACTTAAAGATCAAACTAATTGATTTTTACAAGGTTAAGTGGAAGAACGTATTTGTGGCGATAATCCAGTTTGCCGGGATCATAGTGGCGTCGATACTGCTGTCACTTCTGTTCGGGCAGTCGCTTGATCAGTTCGCATTCACCGAGGACTTCTCGTTCACGGGAGTGGGAGTTGCAGGTGCATTACTGACAGTGACTCTTGCATCGATCATTGAAGAAGTGGGCTGGAAGGGCTATTGTGAAGACTCTATCGGCGCATATATGAACTGGTTCTGGGAATCACTGATATTCGGAGCGTTATGGTCATTCTGGCATTTCCCGCTGATATTCATCAAGGGAACATACCAGTCGGGGCTTATGGTAAATCCCATGTATGTGATCAACTTCTTTATAAGCGGGATCCCGCTCGGGTTCATAATCACATGGGTATATCTTGTGAGTGACCGTTCCATTCTTGCATGCATGATCTATCATATGTTTGTTAATTTCATGCAGGAGAGGATCGCCATGACACCTGAGACCAAATGCGTGGAGACGATCGTCGTTATCGCGGTTGCAGCCATCATCGTGCTGATGAATAAGGATATGTTCTTTGAGACAAGGCATGTGGGGAGACTGCTTGAGACCAGATACGGTGAGCAGGAACCGGTCAGGGCGGATACGATAAAGATAAATGACTGCTCGGAAACTGCTTGACAATGATCGCCCTTGGTGCTTATAATTGAGAACGGTTCTCAAATTGAATCATCAGGCATCTGACGGGGATCGGTTATGAGCAGATATGAACATGGAAAAATAAAAAGATGTTTAGGCAGCATCATGGCACTCGTGATGCTGCTTATTGTACTTTTATCGTCCTGCTTCATCGCTATGCATGCCGATCATGATTGTGATGAAGAGGATTGTCCTGTCTGTGCCTGCATGCAGCAATGTGAGAATAATATCCGCAGCATGGCCGGCGGCTTAACGGTTGTAACGACTGTGATAATACCGCTTTTTGCGGCTTTATCGTTCATATATTCAGGCGTGCCGCTTGTTATATGGAATACGCTTGTTTCAAGAAAAGTCAGACTCAATGATTGAACGTATATCCGTACAGGCAATGTCTGATACAGGCATAATGCCATATGTTATAGGATCAGGATAATTCGAATATACGGAGGTTATATTATGAAAAAATATATTGCTGTATTTATGGCGCTCATATTGACTGCAGGCTGTCTGACGGCATGCGGCTCGGCAAACAGTGCGGTTGCTGCCACGAAGCCGGATGGTGACGGACTTCGCATAGTAACGACCATCTTTCCTGAGTATGACTGGGTAATGAACGTGCTCGGAGAAGAGGCTTCCAATGCGGAGGTAACGATGCTCCTTGATAACGGTGTCGATCTTCACAGTTATCAGCCTACGGCAGATGACATACTTAAGATATCCGATTGCGATATGTTCATATATGTGGGCGGAGAGTCTGATGAATGGGTGGAGGATGCCCTTAAGGAGGCTGTCAATAAGGACATGGCCGTGATCAACCTGCTGGAAGTGCTCGGAGATTCCGTTAAGGAAGAGGAAGTGGTCGAAGGAATGCAGGAAGAAGAGCACGAGCATGAACATGAAGACGGTGAAGAAGAAGAGCACGAGCATGAAGGTGAAGATGCCGACGAACATGAACATGAGCATGAGCATGAAGAAGGGGAGATCGAATACGATGAACACGTATGGCTTTCTCTTCGTAATGCTGCAACACTGACAGAGAAGATCTCGGAAGAGCTTCAGAAGATCGATCCGGACAATGCTCAGAACTATAAGAAGAATGCGGATGACTATATAGCAAAACTGAACGGACTCGATAAAGAGTACACTGATGCCGTTTCGGCTTCGAATGTAAAGACGCTGCTTTTCGGTGACAGATTCCCGTTCAGATATATGACAGACGATTACGGACTGTCTTATTATGCAGCATTCGTAGGGTGTTCGGCTGAGACAGAGGCCAGTTTTGAAACTATCACTTTCCTTGCGGAAAAAGTTGACGAACTGTCGCTGAAAGCTGTACTTACGATCGAGGGAAATGACCACAGGATCGCGGATACAATTGTGCAGAATACGAGTGCTAAGGACCAGCAGATCCTTACACTGGATTCTATGCAGGCTGTCACATCAAAGGACGTTGAGGGCGGTACGACTTATCTCTCCGTTATGGAAGGTAATCTGGATGTCCTTAAGGAGGCCCTGAAGTAACAGTTGAATAAAAACAAAGAGAAACTGCGCAATACCCGGGGGAGGGTGTTGCGCAGTTTTTGTTTAGGAAGAAACGGATAAATGCTATAATGTTCTTTAAGGGACAAAGAACGGAAGCGGGAGATCATAGATGGATATTAGCAAAAGACCTGAAGATTCACTGATGAAGAAGTATGAGGACCTGAAGGATTACCTGAGGTCATTGGAAAGTGTTGCGGTTGCCTTTTCAAGCGGTGTGGATTCCACATTCTTATTATATGCCGCAAGGGAGGCGCTGGGCGATAGGATCATGGCCATAACGGCCACTTCGTGCTCGTTTCCCGTGAGGGAACTGGATGAAGCCATAGCATATTGTAAGGACCGGGGCATCCGACATGAGACAGTGAAGTCTGAGGAACTGTCGATAGAGGGATTCGCTCAGAATCCCAAGAACCGCTGCTATCTTTGTAAGCGTGAACTCTTTGAAAAGATAAGGGCGATAGCTGTAAGGGAAGGATTCAAAGAGGTGGCGGAAGGTTCCAATTTGGATGATAACGGTGATTACAGACCGGGGCTTGTTGCGATCGCAGAGCTGGGTATCAAGAGCCCTCTAAGGCAGATCGGTTTTACCAAGAAGGAGATCAGGGTATTATCGGAATACTTCGGACTGCCCACATGGAATAAGCAGTCATTTGCCTGTCTGGCAAGCAGATTCCCGTATGGCGAGGAGATCACCGAGAAGAAGCTTGCTATGGTAGATAAGGCGGAGCAGTTCCTCCTTGATAAGGGCTTCCGGCAGCTGAGAGTCAGGATACACGGCAATATCGCGAGGATAGAACTGATGCCTGACGAGTTTGCGTCGATCATGGAAGAGAAGGT
>JAEEGL015226633.1_pt1 | contig 14181 bp, 7 predicted proteins | sample 9134231 | NCBI WGS metagenome assembly JAEEGL01 (sample SAMN16246548, study PRJNA631951) | gut metagenome | biome: gut microbiome; feature: rumen; material: fiber-attached | host: Bos | place: Iran: Karaj | collected 2018-10 | reverse complement strand
GCATTTGCAACCGAAGAAACTGTCAACTCCGATAGATTCGACACTGGCCGGTATTGTAATCGTTTTAAGCTTGGAACAATTCTCAAAAGCATTGCCCTTAATCTTTGTCAGACCTTCGGGGAGTATGACCGTTTCAAGCTTGTCACAGGCATAAAAAGTCTTGACATTGATCTCTGTAACACCGGACGGAATTGTGACTTCGGTAAGATCAGTAAAAGAGAATGCCCAGTTTCCAATATAAGTGACACTGTCAGGAATATTAATCGAAGTTATCGGACATGATTGAAATGCGTTGTAATCAATGCTATCCAAACCATCAGGGAGTGTAATGGAACTCAACGAGTAACAATTCAGGAAAGCATTTTCGCGGATTACCTTAACACCCTCAGGGATCGTTATAGGAGATGACAGGTCTGCACAATATGAGAACGCGTTCGGACCAATCTCAGTCACGGAACCGGGAATATTGATAGTCTGAAGATCCTCACAAGAAGAAAAAGCGTGTTTGCCGATTGAAACTAACGTATCAGGCAGAGAAATTGTTTTCACAGCCTGACAGAGCGAGAATGAATAGTCACCTATTTTCTTGACACTTGAAGCGATGCTGACACTCTCCATTGAACGGTTTGTATAGAAGGCATAATCACCAACGGAAGTGATACCCTCACCGATAACGACGGATTTGATCTTTGACCTTAAGTGAGCCCACGGGATACTAAAATACATTTCATCTTCGTGCGAATAGTCAGGCATGTTGCCTGTACCGGTAATGGTTAATGTTCCATTGCTGTCAAGTGACCAGTCAATGCCGTTTCCGCAGCTGCCATACTCCAGGATACTGCCATCCGAATGGTCAGGAACCGTAACTGTCACAGTAACGGAACCGGAACCGCCTGCGTATGAACAAGGGGTGCCATTGATATCGCTGTCAAAACTATATCCGGTCCATGTGCTTGTATAATTCAGTGTTCCCGTATATGTTCCGGGTTCAGCAGCGTCAAAATCAGAAGGAATAATAAAAACGGAGAATGAGAACGGGTAGGTCTCTTCAAAACCATTGCTCTCATTTATTGTGCCGTCAAAAGATCCTACGGTAAAACCGCTGCCGGGGAATGCTGCCAGACCATGATCACTGCAAACGCCAAAATCAAGGGAGTGTCCATTTCCGTCGGAAAGTGTTCCACCCTCCATGCTTATCGACACTTTATCAACCAGGATCCATTCGCCTTCCTCCTCGTAAGATCTCATCCTTCCGGGCTTAAGCTCAGTGAAGCTGGTCTTCAGATCAGTGTAAGCAGAATGAGTAAGCGTTATGTCGGAAAGCGCCAGGCTGTATGATGCGTCAGGAAGCTTCTCGAATTCTGCGATTATCTCCTCATTTGTGCGTGGTATGTAGCCCTCAGGAACAGCCAGAACAGTCACGCCGCTAAACGCTACTACGGCAGCAATGACAACTGAAAGTGTGAGCATTGTGCCCAAAAGACTTCTCTTTTTCATGTGATGTCTCCCCGTTAAATATTTGATTAATCCCTAAAACCAAGGATTTCCCTCAGTAAATATTATTGTAATGCCCGCGAAAATAATATGTTTCTTAACTTTTTGTCACGATTTTTATATAATTTGTCCTAACACCAAAGGAATCAGGGAGAATCAGGATGCGCATACTCATCATCAGCGACTCGCACGGCTACAATGATCCGCTCAGGACAGTAATACAAAGAGAAAAGCCGGACATGATGATTCATCTTGGAGACAGCCAGTATTCACAGGCAGAGATCGCGAAGTGGGCAGGAGCTCCCAAGACGCCCTGCGTTTTCGTCAGAGGCAACTGCGATACGGACTGTGACCCGGAACTTGTCAGGGACGCCGCTGTTTTCGAGCTCAAAGGACACAAATTCTACTGCGCTCACGGACACCGCGAGCATATAGACATGGGACTTTTAAGGATATCTCTCGCGGCACAGGAACTCGGGTGCGACATATGCATGTTCGGCCATACACATGTGCCTTACGACAGCTTCGGTGAAGCGGTATCAAAGTTCAACCGCTTCTATGGCGGTGACGGCAGCGCTTCGTGGCCGCGCCTTCTGAACCCCGGCTCAATCTCGATTCCCAGGGGCGGCTCCGGAAACAGTTATATGATCATGGAGATGGAGGATGACGGCAGATATGAGGTTAAGTTCTGCCTTCTGAACTGATCACTTATCCATGTCGGCAATGATACGCATGAATATGTGGAACGCTCTCGAAAATCCTCCGGAGCAGTCCGCCTTATCAACGGCATTGCTTATCAATATTGGGTTATCCGTACCGATAACATCGACATCACAGCTCACAAGATACTGTACCGTGTCGTCGAGATCGACCGTCCAGCAGAATACCTTCTTGCCCTGCTCGTGAAAATGGCGTACGAGTTCAGGCGTGACATTCGTCTCTTCAACAGTGATATTGTCCGTGTATTCGATATCCTCAGGGTGGCCGAGAGCAAGGAATACACAGTATCCCTTCGTTATTGCAGGATCGATCTCCATCACGCGCTTCATGCGTGAAGCGTCCTGGGAGATGACCATGACGTTGTCGTGCATTCCTGTATCGTTTATGACCTTGAGAACATTTTCCTCAAAGTTCTTATCGTACGGACTGCCCTTGAGCTCGACCTGGACATTAAGCCCGCTTTCCTTTGCAAAGGTAAGGGCCTCCTCAAGAGTCGGGATGGTCACATGTTCGTAGTTGCCCGGCATCCACGAACCGTATTCGACGCTCTTCAGCTCTTCAAAGGTATGGTCATGGATCGCAAGGTTCTGCCCTGAGACTCTCTGGATGGTCGAATCGTGATTGCATACGATCACGCCGTCAGAGGTCTGGTGAACATCAAGCTCGATCCATTCAAGGCCTTCGCTTGCCGCAAGTTCAAAAGCCTCCATGGTATTCTCGGGCGCATTTACGTTATCGCCTCTGTGAGCGCAGACCAACGGCTTATCAACATCCTCCATGAGATATGAATATCTGTGGATGAGGAAGATCCCGGCGGCCGTAAACAGTGTTGCCATGACGGCAATGAATATTATGACCGTCTTTTTCGATGCCTTTCCGGACTTGAAAGTATCGCTCGATAAGGTCTTCAGCATGTCCTTTGCATCGATCTGGCGGTAGAAAAGCACCGCAAGCGCGGCATTGTTTACCGCGGGCGAGACAAAGCTCTTTAAGATCTGTCTCAAAACGTATGTGTATGTGCCGACGTCCTCGGATTTTAATACGACGTTTGCACTGTTTTTCTTGATAAAAGATATTACTTCATTGCAGTTTACGACCACTACCGATGAGACCGAATTGATCACAAAGTTAAGCAGTATGGTAAGGAGCAGGAGCGTCAGGAATGTCTCGAGATAATGCCCTTTGCCGAGTCTTCTTGATTCTGAGCAGCTCTTGATAAAAGACGTCTTCTGCATTACAAAGCTGTTGATCGAGAAGATATAGATCGTCAGGAATGAGACTAGAATAAAATATATGCATGAATAAAGGATCGAAAGGCTCCTTGTATAGTCTATGGTCTGATTGACAAAGCCCGGAAGGATGATCTTGAATGTCGACGTGGAAAGCGGCAGCACCTTGGTAAGCGGAAACAGAACAAGGATGAAGACGATAATGAGCCAGTTCTTCGGATGTAAAGCCTTCCTGCATGCTCTTAAGCCTGCCATGAACATGCTCGTCAGATTGGTTCCCCTGCCCACCTGCGCCATCGAAAATGCATTCAGAAGACCCGCGATCTCAAACAGCGAGAAGAAAGTGATGATGATCGAGAAGACTATGATCATAAGGACCGACAGCGGATTGAGCAGCACGGTCTTCAAATTGGCCGGAACGATATATGTGACGCCGCTGACCTTCATCATGCCCTTTATCAGGACTTCCTTGAGAAGTGATGTCGCAATGGTGGTGAATGTCGAGCAGAACAGTATGAAGATCATTACCTCTTTGAAGTTCTGCTTAAAGAGGATCCAGACATTCTTCAGGAAAGAGCGGAATCCCGCAAAAAAGCCGGAAACTGTGCTCTTTATCCTGCTGAAAACATTTTCTGTAGATTTAGGTTCCGACATCGCCTTCGCCACGTCCGTAAAAGATTATCAGCGGAAGAAAACATCAGGCATTGTACTTCTTGACGTACTCCTGGTACTTCTTCTCGTCCTTGTCCTTCCTCTGCTTAAAGTCGTGCATGTATGTATCCGCGTTGCTGCGTTTTGAAGACTTGAATCTGTACGCAATCGCCGCAATGTTAAGACTGTGCTCCGCGATCCTGACGCAGCTGTAAAGGATGTCGTTGAATACGAATCCCTGCTCCGTCGTGCATGAGCCCGTTGCAAGTCTTTCGACGTGATTTGCCTTGAACTTATCGCACATCTCACTGATGACGATCCTCAAGGGTCCGATGTTGTCTGCATTTACAGCATTATCTGAAAGATAGCATTCAAGAGCCATCGTATAGATATCGTGAACGGCCGGAATGACTCTTCTGAGTTCGTCCTTCGCCGCGTCTGAAAATTCAAGATGCTTGGTCGCTATCTCTTCCGCGGAATCCGACAGGTAATTGGCATGGTCGGCAATACGCTCAACTTCTCCGATCGCCTGCAGCATCCTCGATGACCGGTTCTTATCCTCAACACTCAGGTGCTGTGTGGTTGTGAGCTTCATGAGATACGAACCGAGAAGGTCCTCGTAACCGTCGACCTTTTCCTCATTCTTCTTGATGAAGTCGAAGTCATTGGTGTTGTATCCGTTGATCATCATGTCCATAGATTTATCAAGGCCTTCTTTTGCCTTGTTGACCATCTTGACCATCATGTTGCAGCACTCACCGACAGCAACTGCAGGAGTAAGCATGAGACGCTCGTCGAGCTTGAATTCCTGCTCTTCGTCTGTCTCTTTGACAATGAAATGTGCGAGTTTGACGAGAAGTCTCGAAAACGGGAACAGCAGGACAGTATTTGCAATATTGAATACAGAGTGGATCGCAGCAACACCGACGATGTTTACCGGGCTGTTCATGAAATCGAAATCCACTATGGCATTGATGCTGTAGAAAACAACAAGCCATACGACCGTGCCGATGAGCTTAATTGCAACGTGAATGACCGTAACCCTCTTAGCGTCCCTGTTAACGCCGATGGACGAAAGGATCGCGGTCATGCAGGTTCCGATATTGGCACCCATGACAAGCGGGATAGCCATGCCGTATGTAAGCTGGCCTGTCATTGAGATACTCTGGAGGATACCGATAGCAGCCGCGGAGCTCTGGATGATACCTGTTACAACTGCACCGGACAGAACGCCCAGGATAGGATTCTTAAAGGCTGTCATGATGGATACGAAGCTGTCCATCTCCTTGAGAGGCTCCATTGAGGAGGACATCATGGTCATACCCTGCATGAGGATGGAGAATCCAAGAAGCATGGAGCCGATATCCTTGTTGCGCTGCTTCTTGGCAACCATTATGAGTATTATGCCGAGGAGCGCGAAAATAAGGGAGAAGCAGGACGGCTTTAAAAGCTTAAGGAATATGTTGTCACCGCTGTCGATACCTGCAAGTGACAGGATCCACGCAGTAAGTGTGGTTCCGATATCAGATCCGAAGATGACACCCACGGTCTGTGACAGATCCATGATGCCTGAGTTAACGAAACCTACGAGCATGACCGTCATTGCAGACGAGGACTGGATGGCTATTGTAATCAGCGCGCCTATTGTAAGGCCCTTGAACTTATTGTCAGTTGCTTTGTTGAGTAACTTTTCAAGTCTTCCGCCGGCAGTCTTTTTCAACGATTCGGAAAGCAGTCTCATTCCATAAAGGAAGAATGCCAGACCGCCAAATAAAGTAATAAACGACAGTATATCCATATGTTTTCAGCTCCGGATCATGTGTGTGTTCTCTCTTAAGATAAACATATTTTATAACCAAACCGGGCGTTAATAAAGTATAAAAAATAAACAAAACGCGATACATAGACAGGCATCTATATATTGATCAGAGAGACGTCTCACAGCCGGATTCACGGCGTTTTCACGGCTATGCCGGGATTTTGCCGTGAATAATACTGTAAAACGATAATAATCACGGCGTTTTCACGGCTATGCCGGGATTTTGCCGTGAAAACTACTGTAAAACGATAATAATCACGGCGTTTTCACGGCTATGCCGTGAATTTGCCGTGAATAATACTGTAAAACGCCGTGATTCCAGAGGTATGAAAAAGGCGTTGCCCGCCCTGACAAAAAGTTCCGGTAATTCTTCCGGCTATAGCCGGAACTTTTACCGGAAAAACAAGCAAAAACAGCAAAAGTTCCGGTATTTTTTCCGGCTATTGCCGGAACTTTTACCGGAAAAACAGCCAGAATTACCGGAAAAATACCCGGGCAAATACCAATGACACATTCCGGAACCGGAAATAGATCTTAAAACAACAAATAAGGCGATGCCGTACTTTCCGGCACCGCCTTAGAAAAATAGCATTTAAAGCTTTATTTATTTCCTTCCCAGGAGCTTCGGGAGGATGGGTGATAATGCGAATCCTATGCCGATGTTGATCGCTGCGCCTATCAGGATCGCCGGAATAAGATGGCCGGTAAAGAAACCGACGAGCACTGCCGAAGCAGAAGGTGTTATTCCGAAATAGAAGAAGATCATCTGAACGACCATGGATAATGTGGGCGCCTGATCCTTGGGAAGCGAGAGTGAAATGATCGTGCCAACCACTGTTGCAAAGAAGCTTACTGACAGGATGAAAATAAGCCATGCGATAACGCTCAAAGGATTGGAGCCGAGTATAACTGCAGCTGCGATCATCGGAATAATAAGATCTATCGCAGTAACGGCAATGCTTCCGAGCAGTGAATAGAGGATCTTGGAATAATGCTTTTCGGGCACGAGGAAGAAGAAATCACGTGTTGTGTCTTCTCTTATCGGATCGCCGAGTGTTCTGTAGAAAGCTGCTACTCCGAGTACGACCGCAGGAATGAAGTACGGATCCATGTCAGTATATTGTCTTGCGAACCATGCGGCTACACCGGCAATGATCGTGTAAACGATCGTTGTTGTTGACAAGATCTTGAGCTTCGCAAATCTGAATCTGTTATAAACTGCTTTAAAGAAGAAAACGTTTGCACCTCTTCCGTAGTGATAGCCTTCTCTGTCGATCGCGCCCTTGCGCTCCTTCTCTCTGGTAACGACAGCACCCTTGGCAGCATTTCTGACACTCTCGAGCTGTTCAGCCTTGTGCTCAGCAGCGAACATTGCATCCTCGTAAAAGTCAGCCTTCAACTTCCAGATCACGAGAACAAGCACACCGCAAGACACGATAAAGAGTCCGAGGTACATAAGGGACAATGCCGAATCACCTGTGACTGCATAATAGGAGATGCCTCTGAGCCAGCCCCAGAAAGGAACCCAGTGTGTTTTGGGATTTGCAAAATAGCCGTATGCGCCTTTCACAAAATCAAGCTTATTGATGAATGTGTAAGCTGCAAATCCGATAAAGACAGCTCCGTAAACAAAAGCAAGGAAATTCTTGATGTTGCCTGTGCCGGTCTTCATCTTGGATGTGATCGTATAGAAGACGACCTGTACCAGTGTGCTGAATACGAGGATCAGTGAATAAACAACGATCAGCGATACTGCAGCCCAGAATCCGAATCCGACATTGATTATCAGATTAGGCAGCTGGAAGAGCATGAAGACCGATACGAGAAGTGACGAACCCAAAGTGCAAAGCAGCCTGAACATCAGTACTGACTGCGGTCTCATCGGAGATGAGAACAGCATCGGCACGTCTGCTGGCAGGAAGATCTTGCTCGAATTCTGTGCATTTAAGATATTCGTTGCAAGAATGATGAGAAAAACAGCAGATATCACGATATCCGTTGTCTGTTCACGGCTCAGGCCGTGCTTCTTCATGAATTGTGTAATACCGCCGTCTTCCTTATCTTCCTTGGCGGAACCGTCTGAAGAGTTCTCACCGCCAACGCCGGATTCCACCTGTTCAATAGTGGTCTCAGATGTTGACTTGCCGCCTTTCTTGGAGGAAGCAAAAGCATTGGATATAAGGCCCACCGCAAATCCGAAGACTAACATGATGATGATTGCGGCGACCCACGTCTTCATCAGCTTTTTAATCGTGTTAAAAAGCGAGTGGGAAATATAGTAAAGGAACAGTCTCATTATGCGTTCTCCCCTTCTCCGCTTACGGATGATTTGTCGATACCTTCCGTAACTTCGAAGAACAGATCCTCGAGTGATTTTCCGCTTCCTTCAATCTCACTTCTTGTGACATTGGCGCGGATCTGTCCCTTCTGCATGATTATCGTTCTGTCCCAGAGCATGTCGACACTGTCGATGATGTGCGTACTGATCAGCATCGTCTTGCCGGCCTGGCGCATCTCTTCGATGTAATTCTTTAGTTCCTTAATGGCGTGAGGATCAAGACCTAACAGCGGCTCATCAAGGAGGATGATGTCGGGATCAGGCAAAAGACCAAGGCAGAGATTCAGTTTCTGCTGCATACCCTTGGAGAGCTCATCTCCGAACTTCTTGCGCTTGTCATCGAGTTCGAAGCGCTCGAGAAGCATATTTACCCTGTCTTTGTAATTGGTAAGCTTATATGCTCTTGCGATGAATTCCATGTGCTCTGTTACTGTAAGTGTCGGGTAGAGCGACGGCATCTCGGGAATATAGCCCAGGATCTTACGTGCTTCAACTGACTTGTTGATCTTGCCGTTAACGGTAATAGATCCGTCATACTTAAGGAATCCGATTATCGATTTGATGATTGTACTCTTGCCGGCACCGTTAGGTCCCAGAAGAACCGTTAATGTGCCCGGCTCGAGAGTGAATGACACATCGTCACATGCAACATTTTTACCATAACGCTTTGTTACGTTCTTGACTTCTAACATAAACTATTGCCCCCTAAAATTCCTGAACTTGGATAAGTTTGCCATTTAAGTTTTTGCTTTGCAATAATACCAAATCAACGTTAAGGAAGTGTTAAGGAAACTGTGGCAAGTGAGTAAAAATCTATTTTCGCGCAATAAAATAAACAGCAAAGAAAAGTGATATTTTTCTATGCTATTATTTACAAGTGCTTTAACTTGACAGTCGGGAGAGAGAGACGCATATGGCCAAGTGGATCATTGTCGTAGATGATGACACTGCCAATCTTAAAATGGCAGGTCACATCCTGAGTAAGAACAATATGCGCGTCACGGCTCTTAAATCAGGCAGTTCATTTCTTGAGTATGTGGATTCCAACGGTGTTCCGGATCTGGTACTTCTTGATATCAAGATGCCTGTTATGGATGGATTCGAGACGCTCGGAAAACTCAGGCAGATGGAACAGATGAAGGGTCTGATGAAGACACCTGTTATCTTCCTTACAGCAGATGAGGATGCGGATACCGAGACCAAGGGTTTTGAGGTCGGTGTATCAGACTTTATCAGAAAACCTTTTAATCCGGATGTTCTGCTCCGGAGGATCAATAACATCATGTCGAATTCGCAGGAGATCCACGACCTCAAGAGCGAAGCGACCATAGATAAATTAACAGGACTCTTTAACAAGGGTGCCACCTCGGTCGAGTTATCCAGGATGTGTTCCGAGAAATCAGGGTGCCTCATGATGATCGACCTGGATTCATTTAAGCTCGTAAACGATCTATACGGACATGAGATGGGCGATAAGATCCTCACCTCATTCTCTGACATCATACGTGAATCACTGCCTGAGGGAAGCAAGTGCGGCAGGATCGGCGGAGACGAATTCGTTGCTTTTGCATCAGGTGTCAATTCCGATCTGCTGATTGCCGAGATATCAAGGAAGATCAATGAAGATCTCGTCAGATCCGCGAAGGACCTCATGGGCGAGGATAACGGAATCCCGCTCGGAGTTTCTATCGGCGGTATTTTTGTGCCCAGACACGGAAACGACTACAATTCACTCTTAAAACTTGCGGATAAAGCCCTTTATTCAGTCAAGAAAAACGGCAAGCACGGTTACAATCTCTACAGCGACGAGGCCGAAGACGATGAGTCTTCATCCGTTTCCGACATAAAGGCCATATCTGAGATCCTGGGCGAGCGTTCTGTCCACAATGTTGCACTTCAGCTTGATAAGGATTCGTTCTCGTCCGTATACCGTTATATCGTCAGATACATAATGCGCCATCATATCAACGCATGTAAGCTCCTGTTCACCCTCTCGCCCGCTGACGGCAGGGCCGATACGGAATACTATGACAGTGTTGACGAATTCGGCAATCACATAAGAGAGTCCCTGCGCAAGTCGGACATCTTCATGAGGAACAACAAGAACCAGTACTTCGTATTCCTCACGGACATAAGGGCTGATTCGGTAGACAAGGTCATCGCCCACATCATGAAAGACTGGAATAAGAAGGGCATAACCAATCTCGCGATCAGTCATGAATCTGAATTCATAGGAGAGCAGCAGAATCTTGCTTCATATGCCATGACGAAGAAGGTCGCTGTGGTCGATGATGATATCATCAATCTTCACGTTGCAAGCAAGATATTGAGTTCAGGCGGCATCAACGCCGTTACGCTCAAGTCGGGGGAAGAACTTTTCGAGTACCTGGAGAAGGAAACAGATCTTCCGAACCTGATACTTCTAGACGTAAAGATGCCCGGAATGAGCGGCTTTGACACGATCAGGAAGCTTCACTCCCTTGAGACATGCGCTGCCAAGATCCCTGTAATATTCCTTACCGCGGATGAGAGCGAGGGAGCAGAGCGCGAAGGCCTCTCTCTTGGCGCGATGGACTTTATCAGGAAGCCTTTCGTACCTGAAGTCCTTCTCATGCGCATTAATAACCTTATCGAACTCGTTACGCTGCAAAAGCAGCTCTACTTTGAGATCGAGCAGAAGACGAGAGAGAATAAGTCTCTTTTCCTGCAGGTCGTAAGCAGTCTCGCGGCTGCGGTCGATACAAAAGACGTTTATGCCAAGGGTCATTCGAACCGTGTTGCCATATATTCGAAAATGATAGCCAGGAGACTCGGCTTCTCCGATGCCAGACAGGACGAGATCTACATGCTGGGTCTCCTTCACGATGTAGGCAAGATCGGCGTCCACTCCTCCGTGCTCAACAAGCCCGGAGCCCTCACAGACGAGGAATTTGAACAGATAAAGAAGCATTCGGTAACGGGTGCTTCCATCCTTGAGAATATTGAGGCGAACCCCAAGTTCGCATTATGTGCAAAACATCATCATGAGAGATACGACGGTTCAGGTTATCCTTCGGGACTTAAAGGAAATGACATTCCTGAGGAAGCGAGGATCATAGCTGTCGCTGATGCTTATGATGCGATGTCAAGTGACAGAAATTACAGGCCCCACCTGTCTCAGGAAAAAATCAAAGAGGAGCTCAGGACCGGGAAGGGAACTCAATTCGACCCGAACCTCGCTGAGGTAATGCTCGCGATCGTGGAAGAAGATAAAGACTACAGACTCAAGGGTTAAGCACTATGACTACAACTAAAGACATCAAAGACCTGTTTCAGACCTCGAACCTGACGCTGCTTATAAGTTATACGGTCTTTGCCGTGATCCTGATGGCCGAATCACTCCTCATGGGGTGGGAGACATGGGCTGTATGCCTTATTCTCGTAAGCGTCATCATCTGCTGGGTCATGCACATCAGGCACAACACCTCCGAAGAGATCCGCATTTGGACCACAGCCGGTCTCATGATGGTATGCTTCTTCTTTTACGGAACGCATGAGACAAGCACATTTGACCTCGCCCTGGTAATCTCAGCGGTCATTGTCCTCAATACGATGACCGGAAAGAAGTCGCTTATCACGATGAGTCAGGTAACCTACTACGTCACGATGGCTTATGCGATATACGTCTTGGTGGTTAATAAAACGGAATTCGATCCTCTCATGATAAGCCGTCTCGCACTTCACCTTGCAATGGTATTTGCCGTAGGCAAGTTCGCGAAAATCATAATCGACAAGTGGGTCGATGTATTAAGCAGTTCCAAGGACGAAGTCATCCAGCTCAAGGACGCGACCGAGCGCTTGAATGACTTCCTTGCAAACGTATCACACGAATTAAGAACTCCTGTTAACGCCATCATCGGACTTACCAGCCTTTGCATCGACAAGTCCAGAAACCGCGAGGTCGAGGGTGACCTTATCGCGGTAAGGGATGCGGGACGCAAGGTTGCCGAACAGATCGGCGACATCCTCGATTATTCCGAGATCGACCGTCACAAGGCGGTCTGCAACAACGAAGACTACATGCTTTCTTCCGTTCTTCACGATCTCGTTACTGACATTAAGCAGTATAAATCCAGAAATGTTGAGCTCGTTATCGATGTCGATCCCTCGATCCCCGCGGTAATGAACTCCGACGTAGGCAAGATCAAGAAAGTCCTAAAGGCCCTTATCACAAACGGTCTCAAGTACACGCAAAAAGGCGGTGTTTACGTAAGGATCTCCTCCATTGCCCAGGATTACGGCGTCAACCTCTGCATTGAGGTCACGGACACAGGTAAGGGCATGACGGAATATGAGCTCGAGAAAGTATATGACAGCTTCTATCAGGCAGATTCCGGACGTGCGCGTCAGGGCGGCGGCTTAGGTCTGGGTCTTGCCATCGCTTCAGGCTTCGTATCCCTCCTCAAGGGCTTCATGACGATCGAGAGTACGCCTGATGTAGGCACCACGGTCAATGTAAGCATCCCCCAGAGGGTCGTCGATCCATTGAGCTGCATGTCGGTAGCCAACCCCGACAAGCTCTGCCTCGGTGCTTTCCTCCATTTTGAGAAATACGAGAGCCCTGCCGTTAGAGACTACTATAACAACATGGTACTCAACATCGTTAAGGGCTTAGGAGTCCAGATGCACCGCGTTAACAACGCCGAGAACTTAAAGCTCCTGCATAACTCCATTCACATGACCCACCTCTTTATCGCAGAGGAGGAATATAACGATAACGTTAAGCTCATCGAAGAGCTTGCCAGGGAAATGGTAGTTGCAGTCGTCGCCAATGAAGGAATCGTTCTTCCTAAGAATACGAATGTTAAGGTGCTCGAAAAGCCTTTCTACTGCTTCCCTGTCGTTTCAATTCTGAATTCCACTATAGGCGATAAGGAAGAGCACAAGAAGAAACTGCGCTGCGAAGGCGTCAGGGCACTCGTTGTTGATGATGAGTCGATGAACCTCGTCGTCGCAAGGAGCATTTTCGAGCGCTACGGAATGAAGGTAGTCACCGCAACATCAGGACAGGAATCCATCGATATCTGCCGTGAAAGGGTTTTCGATATCGTATTCATGGACCACATGATGAGCGGAATGGACGGCGTTGAAGCAATGAAGAGGATCAGGACAGACGTATCCGGACTTAACGGTTCGATCCCGATCGTCGCGCTCACCGCGAATGCAATGAGCTCTGCCAAGCAGATGTTCCTCAAGGAAGGCTTTGACGGCTTCGTCAGCAAGCCTATCGAGATAGAGGAACTCGAGCGTGTCATAAAGCAGGTGCTCCCCAAATCCTCCATATCATTTATCGACGCCGAAGCGGAAAAGGAGATCATCGCAATTAACGAAGCCGTTCCTGAACCGGAACCCGAACCCGGGTCCGAAAAGGACGTTATCGCAGTACTTAAAAAGAGCGGCATCGACACTGACGCAGGAATCAAATACTGCGTAGGTGATACGGATTTCTACAAATCGCTCCTGATGCAGTTCGCTTCAGAAGCAACCGATAAGATAGCTTCAATGAAGCAGTATTTCCTGATCCACGACTGGCACAATTACGAGATACTCGTGCACGCCCTGAAGAGCACGTCCAAGATGATCGGCGTGGCTGATCTGTCCGAAAAGGCAAAGGCTCTCGAGATGGCGGCAAAGGCAAACGATGAGGAATTCATCCTTGATAATCACAATTTGATGATACAGGATTACGGGCGCATCTCCGGCAACATCAGGGAGCATCTCCTTGGAGACGGGAATGACGATGAGGAAGTGTTCGAATTCGAACCTGAAAATGACGGAGGTGATGAGGTATGAAAGACATGTTAAGATATCTGTTCAAACCGTCAAGCAACGATCCGGAAGCAATAAAGTCGGCATACTATGAATCGGTCGGCCCGACTTATGTAACGATG